>Ga0308161_1003981_pt1 | contig 13882 bp, 13 predicted proteins | sample PhyFR2_FD_201034 | JGI IMG/M metagenome (GOLD analysis project Ga0308161, IMG submission 201034) | Phyllosphere microbial communities from UC Gill Tract Community Farm, Albany, California, United States - DLSLF.R2 | ecosystem: Host-associated > Plants > Phyllosphere > Unclassified | place: USA...
CGTGGCCGTCATCGCCTTCGACGGCATGACGCCCTTCCACCTGTCCGTACCCTGCCTCGTGTTCGGCACCCGGCCCGGCCCGGGCGCGCCCGCCGGCTTCGAACTGACCGTCTGCGGCGCCGGCCCGGAAGCGCCGCTGGCGACGAGCGCCGGCTTCGGCATCGTGCCGCAACACGGCCTGGAGGCACTCGCCGGCGCCGACGTCGTCGTCATGCCGGCCTGGTACGACGATTGCCGGCCGGCGCCGCCCGCGCTGCTGGACGCGCTGCGCGCGGCGCACCGGCGCGGCGCCTGCATCGTCGCGCTGTGCCTGGGCGCGTTCCCCGTGGCCGAGGCGGGCCTGCTGGACGGCCGCACCGCCGCCACGCACTGGGCCGCGGCGGCCGAACTGGCGCGCCGCCATCCGCGCGTGCGGGTCGACCCGGACGTGCTGTACGTGGACGAGGGCGACGTGCTGACGTCGGCCGGCGCGGCGGCCGGCATCGATTGCTGCCTGCACCTGCTGCGCCGGCTGTGCGGCGCCGACGCCGCCAACCACGTGGCGCGCATGCTCGTGGTGGCGCCGCACCGCCAGGGCGGACAGGCCCAGTTCATCGAACGGCCGCTGCCGGTGTCGCCCAGCGACGGGCGCCTGGCCGCCGTGCTGGACTGGGTGACGCGGCACCTGGCGCAGGAACACGCCATCGACGACCTGGCAGGGCGGGCGGCCATGAGCCGGCGCAACTTCACGCGCCACTTCCGCCAGGCGACGGGCACCTCGTTCAAGCAATGGCTGCTGGCCCAGCGGCTGGCGCATGCGCGCTGGATGCTGGAGTCGGGCGACGCCGCCGTCGAAGTGGTGGCGCAGGAGGCGGGGTTCGGGTCGGCGCTGTCGCTGCGCCAGCACTTCCGCGCGGCCCTGCAGACGTCGCCGGCGGCGTACCGCAAGGCGTTCCGGCGGGAGGGTGCGGAAAGCGGGCCTGCGCCTGCGCGGGGATGACGTACCCTACGTGGCGGGCAGGAGCTGCGCCAGCCAGGCATGCAGCGTGTCCAGGTCGACCGGCTTGGTCAGGTGGAAGTCGAAGCCGGCGCCGCGCGTGCGTTCGCGGTCGCTTTCCTGGCCCCAGCCGGTCAGCGCGACGATGCGCACGCCGCCCAGCGCCGGCTCGGCGCGGATGCGGCGCGCCACTTCGAAGCCGTCCATGTCGGGCATGCCCAGGTCGAGCAGCACGACGTGCGCGCGCATCGCCGACAGCACCGCCAGCGCCGTCTCGCCGTCGTACACGGCACGCGCCCCGGCGCCGTCCGCTTCCAGCAGCATGGCCAGCGTGTCGGCCGCGTCGCGGTTGTCGTCGACGACGAGGATGCGCTGCCCGGCCAGCGGCGCCGCCGGTGCGCCGGCGTGCGCGCCGTCCGCCGCGTGCGGCATCGCGGCCAGCGGCAGGCGCACGATGAACTCGCTGCCCTGGCCGGCCCCGGCGCTCTTCGCCTGCACGGTGCCGCCGTGCATCTGCACGAGGCTGCGCACCATCGCGAGACCGATGCCCAGTCCGCCCTGCCCGCGTCCGGCCACGCGGTGCGCCTGCGTGAACATGTCGAACACTTCGGGCAGGTGGCCGGCCGGGATGCCGATGCCGTTGTCGCGCACGGCGATCTCGACCTCGTTGCCGTCGCGCCGCGCGGACAGCGCGATGTGGCCGCCCTGGTCCGTGTACTTGGCCGCGTTGTTGAGCAGGTTGGCCAGCACCTGGGTCAGGCGCACGCTGTCCGCATGCAGCGTGAGCGGCTCGGCCGGCAGGCGCACGTCCAGGTGATGGCGGTTCTGGTCGATCAGCGGCCGGCTCGTCTCGACGGCGCCGTGCACGACGTCGGCCAGCAGCAGCGCCTGCGGCTGCAGCTCGATCTTGTCGCGCGTGATGCGCGAGATTTCCAGCAGGTCGTCCACCAGCTTGATCATGTGGCGCACCTGGCGGCCCAGCATCTCGACGAGACGGTCGGCGCGGCGCCGGCCGTCCGGATGGCGCAGCAGGTGCACGGCATTGCTGATCGGCGCCAGCGGGTTGCGCAGTTCGTGCGCCAGCACGGCGAGGAATTCGTCCTTGCGCCGGTCGGTTTCCTTCAGCGCCTGCTCGGCCAGCACGGCGTCCGTGATGTCGAGCGAGGCGCCCACGTGGCCGACATAGGTGCCGTCCGGGGCGAACAGCGGCTGCGCGTAATTGTCGAACCAGCGCCACTGGCCGTCGCGCCGCAGCAGGCGGTCCATGTTGCGCCACGGCCGGCGCGCGCGCACGGCATCCATGTAGTCGGCGATGTAGCCCGGCGCGTCGTCCGGGTGCACCAGCTCGTGCCAGCGCACGCCCATCACGTCCTCCGCCGCGCGGCCGGTGAAGTCGAGGTAGTAGCGGTTGACGAACCGGTTGCGCCCCGCCTCGTCGTTCTGCCAGATCAGCACCGGCACCGTGTCGGCCAGCGTGCGGTAGCGCTGTTCGCTGGCGCGCAGCGCGTCCTCGGCCTGGCGCCGCTGGGCGATCTCGTTCTCCAGCATGCGGTTGTGCCCCGCCAGCACCGACGTGCGTTCCTCGGCCGCGCGCACGAGCTCGCGCCGGCTCTCGGCCGTCTCTTCCAGCACGACGATGGACTGGTACGCGGCCGCCGCGAAATCGGCGAGGTTGCGCAGCACGCGCGCATCCTCGGCATCGAAGCGGCGCTCGGGCTCGTGGCTGATCACCCAGACGGTGCCGATGGCGCGTCCGTCCGCCTTCCACGGCACGAGCAGGTTCTCGACCATCGGCGGATCGGACCCGGCCATCGCCGGGTACCAGCGTCCGCCCTCCCGCATCAGCATCGTCTCGTTGCGCTCCACCACGACGCCGCACGGGCTGCTGGCGAAATCGATCGTTTCGCCCAGGTGGTGCGCGAAGCGGCCGGCCGCCGCATGCCAGCGGAATACCCGGTGCGAACCGTGTTCCTCGAGCAGGCTGATGCCCGCGGAGCCGGCGCGGCACAACGCCATGACCAGTTCCGACAGCTTCTGCGGCACCCCGTGCGGATCCGCGGCGAGCTGGCGTGCGAGCGCCGCCATCGCCTCGTTCTCGGCGGCGTAGTCCGGCGCGCGCCGCGGCCGCCGTTCCAGTTCGGCCGTGACGACGACGTCGTCGACGCACGACGCGGCGGGTTGGGAATGAGTCTCCATTGGAATGAAACCTGAGGTGCAGGAAATGCATGCTACCGAAAAGCATATTGACGCGGCGCGCCATTTGCCGCGCGACCGGCGCAGGGGCATGACCTGGCATCTGTTTGGGCGTGCTCGGCGGCTACCTGCAGACCGCGATGCCGACCTGGCTGCAGCGCCGCCTGCCGGCCGAGCTGCTCGGCCGCAGCATGGCCCTGCTGATGTTCGTGCTGCTGGGCGTGGCGCCGCTCTCGGCCGCCCTTGCAGGCTGGCTGCTGCGCGTGGCCGGCCTGGGTCCGGTGCTGGCGGGCGCCGGCCTGGCCACGCTGGCCATCGTCTCCGCCGGGTTGGCCGGCACGCGCATCCGCACGCTGGCCGAGGCATGACGCCTCGGCCGGACCGCTCGGCCCGGCGTTAATATTTAACACTGTTTTCAAAAAGAAATTATCACAAATACGCGCAGTCCAGCAGCCGACCGGGCCGCACTCCCCGCAAAATCAATCTCCCTGCGTGATCCTGCTCAGCACGCCGGGTAGCGGATCGTGCACCCGCACGTATCGCGGCCGGCTGCTCCGGCTTTTTCTCTTCGCAAATGTGACATGCTCAAATATAATCCAGCGCTTCTTTCGGGCAATTGAACAAAGGATTTTATTGTGTGGCACTTTCTTCGCTCGATGCGGGCGCGCCGCGCTACCCTGCCGCTGCGCGTGCTCGCCACCGGCGTCGCCTACCCCGAACGCCACGTCACCGCCGATGAACTCGACGCCCGGCTGGGCCGCCCGCCCGGCACCACGCTGAACAGCAGCGGCGTCGAAGCCCGCTACCTGAGCGGCAGCCACGAGACGCAAAGCGAGCTGGGCGCCCGCGCGCTGCACGCGGCCCTCGACCGCGCCGGCCTCGACGCGGACGGGATCGACCTGCTGCTCGGCGCCTGCGGCGTGCCCGAACAGGCCCTGCCGTCCACGGCATGCGCGATCTCGGCCCATGCGCGCCTGGCGGACGGCACGCCCGCGTTCGACGTCAACGCCAGCTGCCTGAGCTTCCTGGCCGCGCTGCACCAGGCCGCCGCGCTGCTGGCGACCGGCCACTACCGCCGTATCGCGATCGTCTCGGCCGACCTGCCGTCGCGCGGCGTCGACTGGGCGCAGCCGCACGCCTCGTCGATCTTCGGCGACGGCGCGGCCGCGGTGATCGTCGAGCGGGGCGACGGCCGCGCGGGCATCCTGGCCTACCGCTTCAAGACGTATCCGGCCGGACGGCGCCACTGCGAGATCCGCGCCGGCGGCACGCTGCGCAACCCGCGCAACGGCGTCGAGGCGGACGACTACCTGTTCCAGATGGACGGCCGCGCCGCGTTCCGCCTCGCCAGCCAGGTGCTGCCGCCGCTGATGCGCGGTGCGCTGGTCGAAGCGGGCGTCGCGCTGGACGACGTCGACACGGTCGTGCCGCACCAGGCCAGCCGCCTGGCGATCGACCACCTGGCGCGCCAGCTGAAGATCGATACGCGCCGCCTGGTCGACATCTACGCGCGCCACGGCAACCAGGTCGCCGCGTCGCTGCCGACCGCGCTCGATCACGCCAACGGCCGCGGCGCGCTGGCGCCCGGCAAGCACCTGATGCTGCTCGGGACGGCCGCCGGCCTCTCCGCCGGCGTGATGGTGCTGCGCACATGACGCGCACCCTCGTCACCGGCGCGACCGGCGGACTCGGACGCAATGCCGTGCGCGCGCTGCTGGCCGACGGCTGCCGCGTGCGCGCGACGGGCCGCGACCGCGGCGCCGGCGCGCAGCTTGCCGCGGCCGGCGCCGACTTCGTGCCGCTCGACCTGGCGCACGCCGACGCCGCCGCGCTCGCGCCGCTGCTGGACGGCGTGGACGTGGTCTGGCACTGCGCCGCGCTGGCGTCGCCGTGGGGCCCCCGCGCGGACTTCGTGCGCGCCAATGTCGACGCGACGCGCACCCTGGTCACCGCCGCGGCCGCGGCCGGCGTCGCGCGTTTCGTCTACGTGTCCACGCCCGCCGTCTACTTCGATTTCCGCCACCGCTACGACGTGCGCGAGGAGGCGCTCGCGGCCACGCCCGTGAACCACTACGCCGACACCAAGCTGCAGGCCGAGCAGATCGTGCGCGCAGCCGGCGCGGCGTCCGCCATGCGCTGCGCGATCCTGCGCCCGCGCGCCATCTTCGGGCCGCACGACCGGGTGCTGCTGCCGCGCCTCCTCGACCTGCACCGCAAGTTCGGCGGCACGCTGCCGCTGCCGCGCGGCGGGCGCACGGTGCTGGACATCACGTACGTCGACAACGTCGTGCACGCGCTGCGCTGCGCGAGCGGCGCCGACCTGCCCGCCGGCACGCCCGTCTACAACGTCAGCAACGGCGATCCGGTCGAACTGCGCGACGTCGTCGTGCGCCTGTTCGGCGCGCTCGGGCGCCGCCACCGCATCGCCGACGTACCGTATCCCCTCATGGCCGGCGCGGCGCGCGTGGCCGAAGGGATCGCCGCCGTGCGCCGCAAGGAGCCGTCGCTGACCACCTACGGCATCGGCGCGCTGGCGTTCGACATGACGCTCGACATCGGCCGCGCCCGCGGCGAACTCGGTTACACGCCGCCGGTCGGCGTCGTCGCCGGCATCCAGCGCACGGCCGCCTGGCTCAAGGAACACCATGGTTGAGATCTTCTGCTTCCGCACCGGCCACTGCCGCCACCCGTCGCACATGACCCTGACGGGCAGCGGCTTCGCGCCCCGCACCTACCACGCCCACGCCTACCTGCTGCGCACGGCGCGCGGCAACGTGCTGTTCGACACCGGCTACGCGACGCACTTCCATGCGGCGTCCGCGCACGGCGTCTACCGGCTGTACCCGCTCGTCACGCCGGCCACGCTGGCGCCGCCGCTGCACGACCAGCTGCTGGCGCACGGCACCGACCCGGCCTCGATCGACGCCGTGATCGTGTCGCACTTCCACGCCGACCACGTGGCCGGGCTGCTCGATTTCCCGCGCGCGCGCATCGTCTGCGCGGGCGAGGCGTGGCGCGCCGTGCGCGGCCGCAGCGGCCTGCCGGCGGTGCGGCGCGCGTTCCTGCCCGGCCTGATGCCGCACGACGTCGCGGACCGCCTCGACCTGCTTGAAGGGGTGGGAGCGACGGCGCTGCCGGCCGGGCTGGCGCCGTTCGCGCACGGCCACGACCTCGGCGGCGGCGAGCTGTTCGCCGTGCCGCTGCCCGGCCACGCCGAAGGCCAGATCGGCCTGTTCGCGCGCACGGCGGAGGGCTGGACGCTGCTCGCGGCCGACGCCGCGTGGCACAACGAAAGTCTGGCCACGCCGCGCGGGCCGTCGCGCCTGACGTTCCTCGTACAGCACGACCGGCGCGCCTACAACGAGACGCTGGAGCGCCTGCGCGCGCTGCATGCGCGCGGCGCGGTGCGCATCCGCCTGTCGCACGACGACGTGCCGGACCCTGTCCCGCGGGAGGTCCGCGCATGAAGCGCCTGCGCCACATTCCGAAGCTGCTGGGCGCCTACCGCCAGGCGCGCCGCCTGCGCTTCACCGACCGCGCCGCGCTGGAACGACGGCAGCACGCGCTGCTGGACGGCTTCCTGCGCCACGTGGCCGCCCGCAGCCCGTACTACGCGCCGTATGCCGGCATGCCGCTGGCCGCGTGGCCGCGCATGGACAAGGCGCGCATGCTGGCCGACTTCGACCGCATCAACACGGCCGGCCTGCGCCTGGCCGACGTCATGCAAGAAGCGCTGGCGGCGGAACGCTCGCGCGACTTCGCCCCGCTGCTGCGCGGCTACACGGTCGGCCTGTCGTCGGGCACGTCCGGCCGGCGCGGCGTGTTCGTCGTCAGCGACGCCGAGCGCGCCGCGTGGGCCGGCACCCTGCTGGCCAAGGCGCTGCCGGGCGGCCTGTTCGGCCAGGTGCACCGCGTCGCGCTGCTGCTGCGCGCGAACAGCAACCTGTACGAGACGGTGCGGCTGCCGTGGCTGCAGTTCCGCTTCTTCGATTTGTTCGCGCCGTTCGGCGAAGTCATGGCCGGCCTGGCCGCGTACCGGCCGACGGTCGTGGTGGCCCCGGCGCAGGTGCTGCGCGAACTGGCCCTGCAGCGCGACCGGCTGGGCAACCTGCCGCCGTTCCAGGCCATCTCCGCCGCCGAGGTGCTGGACGGCCGCGACCGCGCGCTGATCGAATGCGCGTTCGGCCGCGTGCACGAGCTGTACCAGGCGACCGAGGGCTTCCTGGCCGCGACCTGCAGCCACCACCGCCTGCACCTGAACGAGGAATACCTGCACGTGGAACCGGAATGGCTGCCGGACGCCGGCGACGGGCGGCGCCGCTTCGTCCCGGTCATCACGGATTTCTCGCGCCTGACGCAGCCGGTCGTGCGCTACCGCCTGGACGACATCCTCGTGGCGGCGCCGGCGCCCTGCCCGTGCGGCAGCGCGACGCTGGCGATCGACGCCGTCGAGGGCCGCTGCGACGACGCGCTCGTGCTGCCGTCCGCGCGCGCGGGCGACGTCACGGTGTTCGCCGATCTCGTCAACCGCGCGCTGGCGCGCACGCTGCCGCCGGCCGCCGACTACCGGCTCGTGCAGAACGAGGCGCGCGCGCTGCGGCTGCACACGGAAACGGATGCCGCCACGGCGGCGCAGACGCTGCGCGCGCTGCGCGAGGTGCTGGCGATCCAGGGCGTGAACGTGGACGCGCTGCGCGTCGAGCACGCGCCGCTGAACGCCGACTTCACGCCCACGGCCAAGCGGCGCCGCATCGTGCGGGAGTGCCAGCCGTGAGTGCGTCCACGATGGCGACGGCGTCCGCGTCCGCGCCGCGGCGCCTGCTGTACCTGCTCGCCGGCTGGGGCAGCGTCGGTGCCGCCTACACGTTCGGCGCGCAGTACGCGACCGGCGCCCGTCCCGTGCCCGTGCTGGCGCTGGACGCCGCGGTCGGCCACCTGCCCGGCGCGATCTGGGTGTATCTCTCGTTCTTCCTGTTCATTCCGTACGCGTTCGCGCGCGCGCCGGCCGCGCGCCTGCCGTGGCTGATGCTGGCGATGCAGGGCTGTGCGCTGGTCGCCGCCATCGCCTTCGCGCTGTGGCCGACGACGGCGGGCAACATACCCGACCATGCGCCGCCGATGCTGCTGTGGCTGGCCAGCATGGACAGTCCCGCCAACTGCCTGCCCTCGCTGCACGGCGCCCTGAGCCTGCTGTGCGCGTGGGCGCTGCTGCAGGACGAACGTCCGCTGCACTCGGCCCTGATGCTGGCGTGGGCGGGCCTGATCTGCTGGTCGGCCATCGCGCTGCGCCGGCACCTCGTATTCGACCTCGGCGCCGGCCTTGCGCTCGGCGCGCTGTGCGGCGCCGCCGCGCTGCTGCCGGCGCGCCGCTGGAGACCCTCATGGTGAACTACGCCGCTTCCTTCCTCGGCCTGCTGGCGCTGGTCCTGCTCGAACAGGGCTGGCTGCGCCGCCGCCGCGGCCGTCCCATCGACTGGCTGAACCTCGCCGCCAACCTGCACTCGGGGCACCTCCTGATGTGGCTCCTGCGCGGCGTCGAAGTGGCGGCCTACGCGGCCGTGCTGCATTACGCGAGCGTCGGCTGGGCGGGGCACTGGCCCGTGGCCGTGCAGTGGATCGTGGGCTTCGTCGGCTGGGACCTGGCGTTCTACGCGATGCACCGCGCGCACCACGCGGTCCCGCTGCTGTGGCGCGTGCACGCCGTGCACCACCAGGGCACGGAAATGTCGCTGTCGCTCGCGATCCGCAATTCGTACTATTCGAGCCTGACGGACTTCCCGTTCATGCTGCCGCTGGCCGTCATCGGCGTGCCGCTCGAGATCTTCCTCGTGGTGTCGTCGATCCACTACTTCGTCCAGTTCATCAACCACGTCGACCGCGACGTCGTCGGCCGGCTGCCGTGGCTCGACCGCTGGTTCGTCACGCCGTCGAACCACCGCAGCCACCACGGCTGGCAGCCCGTGTACCACAACAAGAACTTCGGCGGCACGTTCCTCCTGTGGGACAAGCTGTTCGGCACGTACCAGCCGGAGCTGCCCGACCTGCCCGCGCGCTACGGCCTCAAGACCGAGCCGCCGGGCGGCAATCCGCTCGTGATGAACCACCCGCCGCTGGCCGCCCTGTTCGCCCGCGCGCGCCGCACCGACGTGCCGCCCGCGTACGTCGGCTGGGGCAGCGTGCTGCTGTTCTGCCTCGTCGCCTTCGCCGTGCACCGCGGCGCGGCCCCCGGCCACGTGCAGCTCACGGCCGGCATCATCCTCGGCTCGATCGTGCTGGGCGCCGCCGGCGACCGCCTGCGCGCGGCGCTCGTGCTGTGGCTGGCGGCCGGCCCGGCGCTGGTGGCCTGGGCTTGGGTCTACGAACGCGGTCCGCTCGCGCTCGGGCTGGCGGCGCTGGTGCTGGCGCACTCGCTGGGTGCGGGGGCGCTGCTCGTGCGCGGCGACGCCGCCGCCCGCTGAAGCAGCACGCCGGGTCAGGTCCGCGCCAGTCCCATCTTCGCCAGCGTCAGCGTCTCGTCGGCCCGGCCCCAGCCGCCGTCGGCCACTTCCTCGACCAGCACCATCGAGTACGGGCGCGCCTGTTCGCCGAAGTACTCGACGAACATGGCCGTCGTGCGGTGGATGATCTCTTCCTTGCGGGCCGCGTCGACGACGCCTTCGGGGAACTTGAAATTTGCGAATGGCATGGTGATCCTCATGGTGAATGGCAGGCGGCGGGTGCCGCCCTGCCCTGCATTCTGACGACGCGCGCCGGTGCGATAAATGCGTGCGGACGGGCTTCTTCATTCGCTTTGCGCCAACAATCGTGCGGTGCCGACACCGCTGCGCCGGGTGCGCTACCATAAGGCCATGGAACTCGAACTGATCACGCGCCGCCCGAGCCGCCTCCGTCCCGACAGTCCGCGCCTGCTGCTGGTGCACGGCATCTGCGTCGGCGCCTGGGTATGGGAAGAACATTTCATGCCGTGGTTCGCCGACGCCGGCTTCGAGGTGCACGCGCTCAGCCTGCGCGGCCACGGCGGCAGCGCGGGCGCCGAACGCCTGAACGACTGGCGCCTGGCCGACTACACGGAAGACCTGCGCACGACCGTCGCGCGGCTGGGCGGCGCGCCGCTCGTCGTCGTCGGGCACTCGCTCGGCGGCGCCGTCGTGCAGGACTGGATCCGCGGCGGCGGGCATGCGGCCGGCATGGCGCTGCTGGCGTCCGTGCCGCCGTGGGGCCTGGCCTACTCCGCGTGGCAGATGATGCTGTCCTCGCCCGATCTGTTCCAGCAGCTGGCGCGCCTGGGCTTTGCCGGCGCGCAGACGCTCGATCCGGACGTGATGCGCCGCCACCTGTTCTCCGACGACCTGTCCGACGCCGGTTACCTGCGCTTCGCGCGCCGCGTGCAGGGCGAGTCGCGCCACGTCGGCATCGAGCTGCAGGGCTGGCGGCCGTTCGCGCCGATGCCGTGGCAGGCGCCGCCCACGTTCGTGCTGGGCGGCCTGGACGACCGTTTCATCCGGCCCGACGCCACGCGCGGCACCGCCACCTATTACGGCACACCGCCGCATCTCGTGCCGCGGCTGGCGCACGCGCTGATGCTCGACCCGCGCTGGGAAGACGCCGCGCGGCCGCTGCTGGACTGGCTGCTGCGCCTGCCCGCCTGACACGCCGCACGACCATGGCCAACCCGCTCGACAACGTGTTCTGGGCGTGCCTGTCCGGTCCGCACCGCCACCTGTCGGTGGGCACGGCGTCGGCGCGCCGCTACGCGCCGGGCTTCTCGCCCATCGTCGGCTTCCCCGATCCGCACCGGCCCGACTTCGCGGCGCTGCGCCCGTTCTGCGCACCGGGCGAGCAGTTCTACTGCGACATCTGGTCCGGCCCGGTACCGGACGGCTGGCGCATCGACGTCGAGGCGACGATGTTCCGCCTCGTGTGGGCGGGCGGCGCCGCGCCGGCCGCGGACCCCGCGCCCGAGGCCGTCCCGCTCGGCCCGCAGCACGTGGCGCAGGCCATGGCGCTGGCGCAGCTGACGCGTCCCGGCCCGTTCGGTCCGCGCACGATCGAGCTGGGCGAGTACTTCGGCTGCTTCGAGGACGGCCGCCTGGTCGCGATGGCCGGCGAGCGCATGGCGGCGGGCGGCTACCGCGAGATCAGCGGCGTCTGCACACATCCCGATCACCAGGGTCGCGGCCTCGCGCGGCGCCTGACGGACAAGCTCGTGGGGCGTCAGCTGGCACGCGGCGAGACGCCGTTCCTGCATGCGATGAGCGCCAACCGGCGCGCCCTCGACCTGTACCTGCGCTCGGGCTTCACGGCGTATTGCGAGACCGTCGTGCGCGTCGTCACGCCCGTCTGAGCGGCCCGCACCGCGGGCCCGATCTTGTCATTTTGCTGTCATCGCACCGTAGTTTTCGTTTGTTTTAATGCATGGGCACGTGCCATCCCGGCACGATGAACCGGCCGCCAAGTGCCGGACAACATCCCTATGGAGTGTGCTCAGCATGACAGACAAGGACATCTCGCCGATCCGGCGCAACCTGCTCAAGGGCGTGGCCGGTGCCGGCGCCCTGCCGTTCGTCGGCGCCTTCGCGGCCCTGCAGGCGCGCGAGGCGCAGGCCGCCGGCGGCGCCAGCAACCTGATCGACAGCCCCTACGGCCCCATCGCCCCCGTCAACGACCTGACCACCGGCCTGCCGCTGCTGCAACTGCCGGCCGGCTTCACGTACAAGAGCTTCGGCTGGACGGGCGACACCATGACGGACGGGGAACCGTGCCCGGCGGCGCACGACGGCATGGGCGTCGTCGTCTCGCGCAAGGTCGGCCGCAGCACGGAGCTGGTCCTGATCCGCAACCATGAAGTGCACGCGGTCGGCCCGGCGAAGTTCATCAACGCGTTCGGCGCCTACGACACGGGCGCGAACAGCGTGGGCGCGGCCACCGTGTTCGGCGGCGGCACGACCAACCTGGTGTTCCGCGACGGCGCCTGGGTCAGCGTGACGCCGAGCCTGGGCGGCACCGACGGCAACTGCGCCGGCGGCATCACGCCATGGGGCACGTGGCTGTCGTGCGAGGAGATCGGCTCGGACGCCGTCAGCGCCTCCGGCAAGAAGCACGGCTACGTGTTCGAGGTCTCGCCCGACACGACGCAGACGACCGGGCTGCCGATCGTCGGCATGGGCCGCTTCGCGCACGAGGCGGCGGCCGTCGATCCGGCCACCAGCATCGTCTACATGACGGAGGATTCGTCCGGCAAGTCGGGCTTCTACCGCTATGTCCCGGACGACAGGAGCGGCGGCTACGGCGCGCTGGCGCGCGGCGGCGTGCTGCAGATGGCGAAGGCGAAAGGCAAACCGAACGCCAACGTGGCGGGCGCGCTGATCGGCGACACCCATGCGCTGGAATGGGTCACGATCGCCAATCCGGACCAGAACCGCGGCAACGCCACCGGTCAATCCGGCACGACGATCAACAACGCGGCCGGCCCGTTCGTGCAGGGCTGGCAGCAGGGCGCGCTGCGCATGAACCGCGGCGAAGGCATCTGGTACGCGCAGGGCAAGATGTACGTGATGGACACGTCGGGCGGCCAGGTGGCGCGCGGCGCGATCTGGGAACTGGACCTGGCGGCGCAGACATTCCGCTGCATCTATTCGAGCCCGAACACGACGGTCGGCAACATGGGCGACAACCTGACGGTCAGCCCGCGCAACGCCATCCTGATCTGCGAGGACGCCTCGAACGCGACCACCGACGCTTTCGGCTACGGCCAGCGCCTGATGGGCATCACGCAGGGCGGCGACGCGTACATCTTCGCCAAGAACAACGTGCAGCTGACGGTGCCGCAACTGCAGGCGGCGAACAAGCTCGCGTCGCTCGACGGCGACCACCGCGGCAACGAATTCGCCGGCGCCTGCTTCGACCCCACGGGCCGCTACCTGTTCGTCAACATCCAGACCCCGGGCATCACGTTCGCGATCTCCGGTCCATGGGCCAGGGGCCCCCTCTGATCAGGCTTCGAAAGGAAACGACATGCACAAACAACTGATTGGCGCGCTGGCCCTGGCGGCCGCGCTGGCCTTGCCGCAGGCAGCCCAGGCCGCGGTCCTGACGGGCACCGCCGGCCCCGCGTCGAACACGGTGGCGGACTACAGCGGCGCGGGCCTGGCCTCGTTCGACCTCGACCTCGCCGCGTTCGCCCCGACCACGTTCAGCTTCCGCCTGGAAGACGCCGACCTGGCCGGCCCCCTCGCCTTCAACGCGCTCGTGCGCAACGTCGCGGGCATGGCGCTGAACGAATTCAGCTTCGCCCTGAACGGCATCGCGTTCCTGGCGGCCGGCAGCGTGACGCCGGCCTTCGGCACAATCGGCGCGACGGGCCACGGCGCGCACACGGCGAACGTCGCGTTCAGCGCGCCGGAATGGGCGGAGTTCCAGTTCGGGAATGCGCTCGGCACGCCGGGTGCGAACGACTGGCTGCTGGACACGGCGGGCCTGCGCGCCGGCGACACGTTCACGATCACCGCGGCGACGGCGCGCGCGGCCGAGGTGCCGGAACCGTCGAGCGCGGTGCTGGTGATGTCGGCGCTGGCGCTGCTGGGGTTGACGGCGGTGAAGCGCAAGCGCGGGTGAAGCGCAAATGCGGGTGAAGCGGTAAGAGCAAAACAAAGCAAAAGCAGCAAACGCTACGTCGTCCCCGCGCAGGCGGGGATCCAAGTTTTGCTCGCGTTA
>Ga0308161_1003983_pt1 | contig 13878 bp, 9 predicted proteins | sample PhyFR2_FD_201034 | JGI IMG/M metagenome (GOLD analysis project Ga0308161, IMG submission 201034) | Phyllosphere microbial communities from UC Gill Tract Community Farm, Albany, California, United States - DLSLF.R2 | ecosystem: Host-associated > Plants > Phyllosphere > Unclassified | place: USA...
ATGTTAGGCAAAGGCCGTCATTCTAGCTGAGCTGCACGTTTGCACCAGAGCCCTTTAGACTCCATTTACCTCCCAACTGCGCTGGTCGTGAACGGATTTCATAACTGCGGCTTATTTTTTCCTTTCTCGACGTAGTCAACAAGATGCTGAAGTCTACACTCGCTCGATGTGATCAGTTGAGGGAAGCTCAGCCAGCCGATTCTCGGTATAGTAAGCCCCTGCGTTCGCATGCCCTGATGAGCCAGCGCTGGTTGTTGTACGATTTTAGCCTGCGCAGCGAGGCCATCTCCGCCTTAGACATGAGACGGCATCAGCACGCACTGGACCGTGGCGCAGCAGCTGGCGCACCACACCGTCAACGGCTGCCGGATGCGTCCGGGCGACCTGCTCGGTTCCGGTACCCAGTCTGGCCCCAGCGAAGAGGAGGCTGGCTCCTTGCTCGAACTGACGGTTGGCGGCAAGAAGCCGCTGCGCCTGCCGAACGGCGAGGAATGCGTGTTTATCGAGGACGGCGACGGCATCGTGACGCGCGGCTGGGCGGCACGCTCTGGCGTGCCGCGCATTGGCTTCGGCGAAGTGGCCGGCACCGTTCTGCCGGCGCGCTGATCGTTTGTCGCGGGAGCAATACCGACATGCGCGGAGTGTTAGCCTCCGCCTTCGTTCCCAGATTGCGCCATCAGCACCTCGTACCACGACTCGAGTACCAGGCATGGTGCTGGCGCAGTCGCCGGCGATCGTGGAATATCTCGAAGAGACTTTTCCGGCTGTTTGCTCACCGCCCGGTAATCTGGCGGGCCGGGCGCGGAACCCGCGCTGTCACAAAGCATCGCCTGCGACATCCCCTCGGCCAACATCCTGCGCGTCCTGAAATAGCTTTCCGAACAGTTGTAGGTCCCCGGAGCAGGGGACGGCGTGGTACCGCCATTGGTCGCGTTGGACTGGAATCCTTCAAGCGCCGTCGGACCGATGACTTACGCGCGGTCCCGTTCTGCAATGATGGCCACCCGACGATGCCGACGGCTGCCTCGTTCCGCAGGTGTACAACACCCCGGCTCATTGCGCAGAAATGCAGGCTACGCGAAGGCCGACGCGGTGATCACTCGGGCGCCTCGACGCCGAGGCCACAAGATTGCGATATCGTTGCCCGAGTGAGAACCGATTAAGATAATTCGATACTGTTACGAGGTGATACAGCGACCGCCGCAATGACTTCTCTGCAGTCGTACGTGTGGCGACATTTATTTTATGGTCGGTCGCAGGTTACTGAGCCGTGGTCGACCCGTCTCGTGTGGGAGCGTTATAAGCTTCTTATGACAGCGGGCCAATGACGTTTGCCAGTTAGATACTTCAGTATGTAACTTGAAATAGCTAAATGTAGTGACCCGCGTTCTGATTGCGAGCTTGACGCGCGCGAGCGGGTGCTGGAAGTGACGGTCGTGGTGGGTCGAAATGGTCATCATTAGCTGCTTATCTTAGCGCTCGCGGAGGCGCCGTGGTTTAACTGCTGAGTCTGCGCGACACTGCACCCAGTCTCGGGGGAGGTTTTATAAGCCGCTTATATTGGCCAGGTGGCGCAACTATTGGTTTGAGAGTAATGACGGATAGATTCCGGAAGCCTAACCCCATATTCGTCCCGCGTCGGCGTCATGACGATCATATTTTTCATGAAATTTTAGTAACGCTTTTTGAATAAGATCACCGTCAGTAGGGGCCATTCTCAGCAAAGAGGCAGGTCGTCGGTGTCACTGTAGCCACAGGAAGCTCGATACATATTTCTATACCAAGGCAATGCATGCGTCCTCGGCCACCCTTTGCTTGAGACGACTTGACCGCAGCTTCGAGCCCTAGAGGAGTCACCAATAGTGTTACGTTGCCGCCACTCGCTAGGTTGATTAAGACGAAGCGAATCAGATCGAAGGCGACTGCAATACAGCGCCCCAAGTCATAGGCGCAAGGACACGTATCCGCACAGTGGTCGGGGTTGCACAGTGGTGCGCAAACAGGAAGTGGTTTCCAGCGGTACTGGTAGTAATGATGGCTTACCTCTATGGCTCTAGACTCCGGCAGTCAGCGCGGAGGGACAAACACAACGTTATAAGCAGCTTATGAGAAATATGTCTCTGAATCGATTGAATTTTCGAACCTACTGCATCGTACCAATCCAATACACCTGCTCAAGGACATGAGATGGCGTCGTCTCATTAGTAGCCTCGTCACTATCCATTCTCATTACAATGCTGCCCAGAATCCGCATGTCACGAGTGGGCTAAAGACCATAGGCTCACAGAGCATATCCTGAAGGGCACCAGTTTCAGAAAGCGACTACCTCGGTGTGTGTTCCCCGCCGCTAGTAGGCAAACACATCACTCCGCTGCGCGATCAAATGCCTTCCGATAACCGAGCCGCTCGATTCGAAGTATATAGCTGCACAATGCAGCAACCGTTCGGACACTATGGCGGTCTTTCCGACTTCCAATCCACTGCTGGTACTCACTTCAACCTATACGGTGCTAACGATACATCTTCTCTTAAGGACTATGGGTGTGGCATTGATACTGTTCGCCAAAGCGTACGAAGAGCGCGGGCAAAAGCTGGAAAAGTAGCAGGTGCGGTGCACACATCTGTCGCAGCGACCTATCAAGACAACGTACCGAGCGCAACCCAATTGGAATACTGGATTGCCGGGCTGTCTCACGACAGGCGATCTTCGGGCGCAGCAGCACATCGATAGCGGTAATTTTGCTTGCTTCTTTACCTTCTAAGTCCCCGTACGTGCTCACCTTAGCCTCAGCAGCACCCTCGATCGAGATGACCTCGGCCGGATCGCTGCGACTGTCGCTCGTAAATGCACGCACATGAGCCAGTTACGCCAGTCTCGTGAACCGTCGTCAATTTGTTTCTGCAGTACATTAGTGCCTGAGTTCGATTAGCACCCGTAGTGTCCTAACGGATGGCGCAATCCAGGTGCCTGACAAAGCTCATCTTGACGATACCAACACTACGTACGGCTGCCTTGGTGGATCCATTGGAAGATGTGAGAAGACCCTTCACCTGGCTGGACAGCGGGGCTCTACCGTTGCTCCACGTGGAGGCTCACCATTGGCCAGCATCAACGGTCGTGATAGACGATTTTTTGCCGCTAGTGACCAAATCATACCGGGACCCTGTAAATGACGCCCCATGGGCCGTATGATGGCACGCAGTGGCCATTCCATATGACGATGTCGTACACTACCTCCCCGTAAAGTCTCACCTTTAGTATCCGCTATCGCACCTGCGAGATCGGAACACCAGAGTCCGATACTGCCGATATCAATTTGCATTCTGCTGCGGGCGTGTCGGCACGCTGCCGCTTTATTCGCAAGTGAATGAGCGAGGGAAATTGCGTCGAAACGGAAGGGGAGAGCTTTTGACGCGCGTAGGTCACGTGCCCACAATATCGCAGCACAATTAATCACAGAGGACGCGGATTCGGTGATGGTCCTACTGGAGTGCCGGTATGACGGAAGTGGCCGGACAGTGCGCCGGTCGCGACTATCGTCTTTGTGCCACATCCACGCCAAGGTCCGCAGGTAAACCACACGTAGTGATCTGTCTAAGCTGGTTATGGCAGTGCGACTGAGGCACACCCAGCTATATTTTTGGCCGCAAAAAAGGGCGCCACTGGCGCCCTGCTCGATACGCCTGTCACTGACCGACCTACCCGAAGGCGTACCGATGAGTGTCACCGGCGACATCTATTCGTTGCTTTTCACTGGCTTCTGTTTTTTAGGCAGCTCAAGTGTGTCGGCAAATTGACGGAGCGCCGTGATCGCACTTTGTAGAGCGAGCTCGACATCCACGCCGTCCTGGACTTGAATCAGGATATCGCGCGATTTCACTTGGACTTGAAAGGCCGATTCACCATTCTTGTCGCTGATCGTCCGCGGCAGCGGCGGCTTTGAGCGAATACGCTTGGCCTCGAATGGTTTCAGAAGAACTGCGCGCAGTTCGGACTGGTCCATGTGAGGTTTGTCGATCAGCACTTCGACGCTTTGGATAATCGTCTCTTCGCCCGAGGGATGCTTCGCCAGCACTTCCTTAATGACGCGTGCCTTGCGGTAGGTGATTAATTCCGGATACTTGGCCATCAAGTCCAATAGTGGCTGGGGCAGGTCAAACAAACTCAGGCATTGGGAAACGCGTGCTTGCGTGCATCCGAACACGCTCGCGACTTCGGACTGGGTCGATGCATAACCTTCATTCAGCGCCGTTTTGTACGCTAAACCGCGTTCGTAATCCGATAGCTTGACGTTGCTCTCGTTATGTACGAGCGTCGCGAGACATGCTTCCCGATCCGATAGGCTGACGACGCGTGCGTCGAGTTCAGACCAGCCGATCAGCCGGGCCGCGCGCACACGACGATGGCCGGCAATCAGTTCGAACTTGCCGCTGTCGAGTCGACGGACGGTAATCGGTTCGTCCTGTCCCCGTCCTTTCAGGGTCTCACCAAGCAGCTGCAGCTCGGATTCGTCGTACTTTTTTCGCGGTTGATAAGGCGAGTCGACGATCAGGTGTAAGGGAATTCGGCGTTCGATGGTCGTGTCATTGGCCTGCCCACTTCGTGCTCGTGGAGCCTCGTCACGTACTGGTAGAGGATCGCCTCCCTGATTGTCATTCAACAGGTCGGCAAGCGATTTCGATGGCCCGCTCGGCAAATCGTTCATGTGCATCGGTGCCGCAGTACGTGTCGTGGCGCGAAGACGTTCGCCCAGGGAGGCATTGAAGTCGGCCTCTGATTGCTGGTGTTTAGTCACACAATTCTCCGTTTAATCAATGACGCATCGCTCACGTGGCGCGCATGCCGTCTTTCTGCGTACCTGAGCTCAACATCCCCATCCTCTCGACCAACTCGCGCGTCGCCGCACGCAGTTCTTCGGCGGGACTACTAGTTGGCCGTGCTAAGGCCAAGGGCAGGCCGTCGTCCTCATCAAGCACCTTCTTGAACTCTTCGCTGGTGCTGATTTGGTTGTCCATCCACGCTTCTGGATACTTGCTTGTCAGCGCAATGACCTGGGCAGCCACACGGACACGTTTTGCGTCAAAGAAATTACCCAGGACCGACAGTTGAGGGAATTTGCTATGCGTGTTCTTCATCTCACCGATCACGTCGGCCAGATACGACACGGATTTCGTACTGTATCGTTCCATGGACACTGGCGCGACGGCGAAGTCGCTTGCTAGGAGCGCTCCCCGGGTCGTCTGGTTTTTCGCCGGTGGCGCATCAAACATCACGATGTCGTACTGCGAGAGATCCAAATTGACGTTACGACCTGACAGACCTTCATCCAGCCAGCGGGCGATTGCCAGCTCCGGTTTTTTCCCCATGATGGCGTCGACCGTGAACAGCGCTTCGAGCCGATCGAGGGTCACTTCTGAAGGAATCAGGTGTGGTCCGTTCTCGCCAAACGGCTTTTTGAGCACCTTGGAAAGCGGCTGTACCGTGCCGTTCTGTTGCCATTGCGGTAGTAAGTGACCCAGGTGATGTTCGACACAGGTCGATTGTGCCAGCCCGGCTGCAGTTGCTTCCTCTGGGGTCAACTCAGGGTCGTACCCGAATGAGATCGTCAAGTTGGCTTGGAAGTCGAGATCGATGACCAGGACACGCAAACCCATCAAGGCAAGGATACAGGCGATGTTGGAACTGATCGTTGTCTTGCCGACGCCACCCTTCGGTGCGTAGACGGTCAAAATGCGTTTCGTTTTTGGCGTGAAACCATATTTACGTGCACGGTGTGCGGCAAGATCAAAGACGTTTTCGACCGTGAAAATGCGCGTTTTGGGCCCGCTGCCGCCCTGACGTTCGATTTGCAGGCCGGCTTCGTCGGCGTCACGACGTACGGAATCGACGCTGATGCCTAGTAGCTTTGCTACACCTTGTACCTTAAATGTTTTACGTCCCAAGTCCGTCTCCCCAGTTTCAATGTCGCAATTGTCTCTCAACTTATGCTTGCTGTGCAAGGAAAACATCTCGATATGAAGGAAAATCCTTGCAGACCTGTGATGTGATGATATCCATAGTTCTCCTTTGCATGAGCCACCTTTTTCAGAGCGCGACGCTTTGTTAGAAGGTGAGAACGTACAGGGACCTGTCCTAGCACTTCAATGTTGATGTATCAGACAACTCCATGAACTTCAGCATGAGCTGGCGAGATAGGAAGAGGTAATTCGTCCGATCTAGCGCAGTCAGGAGCAGCCGGGGAAGGTGAGATTAAATAGGGACCCAATGCGCATGCGCGCGTGTGCGTCTTTGGCTCCGGTTAGTGAGGGCTGCATCTGTATGCGAGTCTAGACAGGGACAACAATCCGTCAATTTCCCTAGGCAGGGCAGGAGATGTTCACCTGTCTCCTTAGTTGGTCGTCCATAGGTGAGAATCTACAGGGACTGCTGGTGTTTATGCAGTAGTAGAGAGGACGGTGAGGCGCTACAGGGACCCGCTCAATGGCAAATTTCTTGTCTGTATACACATAGGCGTGCATTTCGCAAGCTGGATATGTCGATAGGGAGCGCCAAGCTACCTTATTTCTTCCAGACTTCTTTGCAAGCGCCGGCCAAATTGGCGTATTGAGAGGGTTTTATTTGAAAAACATAAGTTAACCCATGTTTACCTGTTTACCGTCGCTAAGATCTAGCATCCATGCACTCTGCAGCCGATTGAGGTGAGATCACTCAGGGACATCGGTGAGCTTGTACGGGGAGTTCGGTGAGGGCGTACAGGGAGTTATTCACTGTTGAGTGAGCGTACACAGGGACATCAGGTGAGTGTACTCGGGTAGGCGAGGGGCGAAACGTGAGGATACACAGGGACTTCTACGTAACGAAGGTGAGTGCGTGCAGGGAGGTTTCGCTTGAAGGTGAGCTCCGACAGGGACCATGGTCTTGCAAGCTTGCCAGATCGTCGTCGAAGGACTTTTAGTTCGGGTACGGTGCGCGATTCTTTGATGAGAGCCTCCAGGACAGTCATGCGAAGAGCCAGCTCAAGCGATCGCATCGCGCTGAGCCAGCGGAGATCAGCCGCTCCTGCCTTGTCGGAGGTAAGGTAGGCGGTTCAAACACGCTTTTTCCGCGTCTGTGTGGGCCTGAGGCTGCTATGGTGATGTTGCGCGGATGACCTGTCGTTTCTACAGCTCTAGAGCACTTGATTTGGTTGCTCTAGAGTGAACGCGTCTCTTAGGTGGCGTCGTCGGTAGGACGTATTCATCTGCTATCTGACTTGCTCCGCTCTGGAGCAGGTGAGCGTCTAGGTGTTTCTATGGCATCGAGCGTGTGCGTTTCTCGCAGATGGCCTAGCGATGTGGTGATAGTCAATTCAAAGCATGGCTCCTCATTGAGAGGTTCTTATTTGAAAAACCTAAGTTAACCCCCGTTTACCTGTTTACGTACGGCGAAATCCAGCATTCATGCGGGTTTCAGCTGATTGAGGTGAGCTTTTCCAGGCACCTTGGTGAGACTAGACAGGGACCTTGGTGAGCGGTTCCAGGGAGAGCGCTGACGCTGAGTGAGTTGCTGCAGGGACTGATGGTGAGCGGATTCAGGGACCTTTATGCGTGAAGGTGAGCGTGTGCAGGGACCCGGTTAGTGATGCCGGTGAGCTTGCACAGGAAGAGTAGGCCTTAGGTGAGACCTATCGGGGACCTTGAGGGGCTGTCACTGCCATTTGGGTGTCACGTTTCTTGCACTGCAGGGAATCGCCCGCTAATGTCGATGCCGACCTGGTTTTGGTGAGATTCTATAGGGACTTATCGGGTCGCTTGGCTCTCGGAAGGGTGAGTTTCTGCAGGGAGTTCCCATAACTTTGCGACGACCAGTTCATCTCGTGTGCAACTCGGACTGCTCAAAAGACGCAAAGGTGAGCCCCCACGGGGACCCGAATGAATCTTTGTGCTCAAAGTGAGCTTTTACAGGGATGCACAGTGTCTTTTGTAGGCTTACAACAGCGCCTAGATGCTTACGACTAAGGCTCTGGCGACTCGAGCTCCTACTTATGGGAGTCAAGTTGCTGCAATGCGACTCCCTTCCGATGAAAGATTCGTCGAAAGGTGAGAAGTGACAGGGACTTAGCGGTGTCGGCCCGCTGAAAGGTGAGAACGCACAGGGAGTCAATGATTGGTGAACTGTCGCATTCACCCGTCCAAAGGTGAATATACTTGACTCACGTATGACGACACATGTAATAATGCGTGTTAGCAATGTTGTAGGTTGAGTGTAAGGAGAGGGATGGGATGGCAGAAGACGCTAAGGAAATCGTTGCCAGCCTGGCTGACGTCGTCGACACCTCTATCAAACCGGCAGCTGCACGATCCGAACTCGAAATTCGTAAGTCCAACGAGGCCATTGGGCTACGTGTTGTGTCGGGTCGTTTGACGCTACTGAACCGCAAGGTTTTCAATGTCCTGATGTACCACGCTCAGCGAATCCGTAAGCTTGGACAGGACGCGCCGATCGACACGCCCGCCGCCCAAAAGTATTTCTGGGTTCCGCTTTCAGTCCTGGCACGTAACGCGAGTTACGACAGCCGCGACATGCAGTTCCTGCGTGAGCAAATTTCCGAAATGCAGGATATCAAACTCCTGCTCGAAACGGACCGGCAATGGACGAGTGAGCGCTTGATCGCTTCCGTCACCTTTGTCAACCCCAAAGGTTTGCATAGCCGCACCGGACAGGTCTGGGTTGGCTTCGCATTTCCGCCCGAGGTGCATGAAAGCGTCATGCAGCCAGAGACCTACACGCGGCTGAGCATCCACTACCAGGGGCTGCTCAAGTCCGGTACCGCGCTGGCCCTGTATGAACTGTGCCGGCGCTACGCGACCAATCCATCGAAGCTGACCTCGACCTATTCGGTCGAACACTGGTATGGTCTACTGACGGGCAACCCAATGCCCGAGAAGCCAGAAGATCTGCCCGAGTACAAGTATTTCAAACGCGATGTTCTGAAGAACGCCATCGCCGAGGTCAATCGTGTTACCGACATCGAGGTCGAGCTCATCGAGCATAAGATCGGTCGTCGTGTACAGCAACTCCAGTTCCGCGTCGAGTTCAAGCCCGATACGAAGCAGGAAGTGCAAGCGCCATTCGCTATCGATTTGACCTTGCTGGAGAAGCTGATGGCCTTGGGCATGACCCAGCAAGAGGCCAGCAATGTCATCGGCGAATTTCCCGATGACAAAATTGTGCAAGCACTGGCTGTCGTCGAGGCACGCGTCAACTCGGCTAGCGCCGGCCCGATCCATTCGAAAGTCGCCTACTTACGTTGGGCATTGAAGAGTGACGCCAAGCTGCCGGACAAGAAGACAGAGCCCAAGCTGAAGGCAGGCTCCGTGGGCGAGGGCCCGACGCTGCTCGAGCGGTTCCTCGCGGCGCGCGCTAAGCTGGCCCTCGACGTGTTCAACGAAATGGACACCGAACAGCGCAGCGTCACCTATGAACAATTCAAGGCGCAAGCGAGCGGTAAGGTGCCCTCGCTTGAAAAAGCGCTCGATAAGGGTGTAACGCGCACTGCACTGAGCCTTTGGTATGCCGATGCACTCTGGGGCGAACCGACCGTCGAAAAGCTTTCGCGATTTGCGGATAAGAACCAGGTGGTGATTTAACGGACGAGTCGTACGCTGAAGCGTATCGCCATATGCGTGCGCGAATTCATCTGCACAGGCGGAAGCTCTGTGCTATTTCTACAGGTCGCTAAACGCCAACCGCTTGCCCGTAAAATCGAAACTGAGGTCGCTGAGTTGCGCGAACAGCGTACAACCTCCGCGGTACACAACAGCTTTGACGTATTTGTCGCCTCCTGCGTACACCGGGCATCCAGGACAGGATAGTAGCGATCGCGCGCCGCGCCAGCGCCGACATCACAAAGCCAGCATGGCAACCATGTACTTAATCACGGCCCGTATCGCTGGCGAATCCAGTTGTAGCTCGTTGCGCAACAATTGCTCGTCCGCTCGCGTCGCAACTATCGAATGCCGGTCATCTGCGCCATGCGGTCGACCATGGCGCGAATGTCCTCAATACCCAAATGCTGATCGTTACGAAGCAGTTGCTTGTACAGCAGCGAGACAATCTGAAGCGAGTCAACCGCACGTACCTGGACCGCTACGGCGGCCCGGCCGCGCTGGATCAGCCGGAAATAGTAGTGCGAGTCCTGAAACTCGATCTGGAGCGACTTGTCGTGCTTGCGGCCGTGACCGTCGAAGCGGAGCGACCGGATCTTGTTCTCCAGCAGAGCCAGCACCTGGTAGGCCTCCTGCACCGTGAGCTGGACCACGATCTTGTTGGGCCAGTCGAACGTCTTCCGCGCGCCGCCGCCGGCGAGGGCCACGGCGCCTTCGATATTGATCGTGTGCTTGCGCTCGGCCCTGGTGGTGGCCTCTGCGATACACAGCGCCGCCGCCGATGAAAAAATCTTAAAACTATAATACGGGGGATCCGCCGCCGGCGCCGGCGAGCTTTCGGCCACCGCAGCTGCTGCGCCTAGCCCGGCCAGATAGCTCCGCGCGGCCGCGGCCCGAGGCGTGCGGCTGGCGACCGCATCGATGGCGTCGAATAACCGGCGCTGCTCCTTGCACGCGAGCGTGACGAGCTGGTCGACCGGCAGCTGGCCACCGATGCGCTGCAGGGTGGACCGGGTCTTCGGGTTGAGCACGCGCACGGTCGCCTCGAGCTCGTCGCGTTGCTGGCGATCGCCGGTGCCGAAACCGATGAGCGCAGCTTCAAACCGTTTGCCAGCGCCGGAGCTGGCCAGCTCGAGCAGCTGGTCGCGCGAAAGCGCCGGCAGCCCGGCCGCGGCCAGAATGCTTGTGATTTCAGAGAGCTTCATCGGACTTCTTCTTCCTTGGCTTGGCCGTTTCGTAAATTTCGGCTGACCGTTCCAGCGCCAGGCCGAGATAGCCTATGACGTCATTCTTCGTGCGGCCGTGCTCCTTCAATTGTTGCGCTGCGAACGTGTTTCGCAAGGTGCGGCCGCCGCTGCGGTTGACGTCGATGCCGGCCCGGGCGAAGGTCGCCTTAACTTGGCGCCAGAGCGTTACCTTGGACATCGGCTTGCCCTCAGCGTCGCCGGGAAAGACCAAGTCACCCTTGAACAGGCGCTGTCCCTTGCGGTCCTCGGCCAGTCGTTCGATGAGCCAGTGGCGCAGCGCGTCGGTGCCGTAGCCGTGGACGATGGTTTCGTGCTCGTAGCTGGTGGCGTGCTTGTCTTCTGGATTGATTTTCAGCCGGATGGGCAGAGGGCTGAACGAATCTTCTACCTCGCCCAGGTGCAGGCCGATCGCCTCGGCCACCTTCAAGCCTCCGAACAGCAGCGTCGCCTGTACGGCGTGATCGCGCCGGCGCTTCCACGCTTTGGGTAGTCGCCCTGCCCGGTTTGCACCGGGCGGATCGAGCGGGGGCAGGGCGGCCACGAACGCGTCAACCTGTTCCGAGTCCAGTGCTTCGGTTCCGACGTCCTGCGCGAGATAGTGGTTGTCGGCGGCGAGCTTGGTGGCCGACGTCGCCGGGTTGGGCGTGATCTGCAGGTGGCTGTAGCAGCGTTCGAGCAGGCGTAGGTATCGCTCGGTGATCCCACTGTTTTGCTCGCCCCGCCGGCGCAGCTGGCTGATGAAGCGCACCAAGTCGCGTTCCTCGATTTGGGAGAAGCGGCGGTTCTGGCCAGCCAGCCAGGCCGTGAACTTGCGGAACATGAAGATATAGATCTCCGCTGACTTCGTGGAGATTGCCTCGGGTTCGGCCTCGCTAAGTCGGCGGCTGGTGCTGGCGAAAGCCGGGGTAGTGACAAAGGCCGTGAAGGCGGTAAGGGGATCGTCATCCCACGTTTTCAGATCAGGCATAAGCACCTTGTTATTTACGCTCGCCGCAGCGGCCGGACGGTGGGCGCCGAAGGCGCGAACCGTCTTAGGTTTTTCGGTGTGGAATTCGCCAAGGATACCATAATTGAAACTAACAGACAGGCAAAGTGTCTAACCCCAAGGCGATGCAAACGCCGCTGGCTCCGGTCGAGTGCCGGGGGGATTCTCTGGATTCTCTTTGTTCTTTTTGTTCTTTTTACTCTTTTAGTACCACATGGGGGGCGACCAGGCGAAGGGCATAGTTCGAGTAGCCCAGGGCGTTTCTGGAGGGAATGCTTTTATCTAACTTTAGTGTTCGTTAGTTTCACTTATGGCTTGCGCTGATGCCCCATGTGGCTCGGCGGCGCCATAGCGAGGCCCGACAATCATGCCTGAGGTGACAACGTGCCTATCGCTACGATCAGGAAATTCGCGGACAGGCTTCTACCGGCGGAATGCCGGCGTCAGCTTGGCCGCGTTGCACATGCTAAGAAGTTGGGAGGACGCTCAAGGCCTGTTGAGCGATAGTTAAAGAAAGTCTCGACCGAATAAGCTCTTAATGGAGTGAAGAAGTGTCTGGCGTTCTGCTTCCGGCAAGGCGGAATAGATGAGGATTAGCTCTGCCAGTCGGTCGTCGGGGCAGTAGAAGTACGCAGGTGATACATCCATAACTCTGGCGAGGGTCTCGACGAACTGAAAAGGAGGTTCGTGGATTCCACTCTCGTAGCGGCTAATCCTTGCACTACTGGAAGATTCTTCTAGGCCAGCCATAACACCAAGCTCGTCCTGGGCCCATTTGCGGCGTTGCCGGGCCTGACGCAGACGCACGCCGATGATGGAGTTCGATGATGGATTGCGTACAGGCATCCTACGATAATCGTAGGTTTTGATGGATATTTCTCTACGAAAAACGTAGAATCGGTACGTGGCATGCACGGGATGCAGTAGCCACATGTTAAGCAGGAGCCTTCACATGTTAAACATAGAGACTTTGAAACTCTTTGAACAAGAAATCGAAGCCTTGCTAAAGCAAGGGAGTGAAGAGTCTTTACAGCGTGCCGAAGAGATGGCCCAGATGCTGCAAGCTCGGATTCAAGAACAGCACCACATGGAATCGGACATCGTGCAGAGCAAACTACGGACTCTCGTTGATGAACATGCTTGGATGGCCCCGAAGCTTTTACAACAGGACCTTAGCAGGATCGTGGCGGAAAATGCCAGTCTCAAGTCAAAGCGCAGGAAAATAATCACGATTGCAACTCGTGTAACCGATGCACTTTCACCCTATGTGGCATGTGGAATAGGCTGCAGCGATTGCTGCCGCATGAACACAATGATCTACGAACATGAAGCAATTCGCTTGGCCGAGGTCACAGGACGAAAAATGGTTCGTTTGGCTTATCGACCTATTAAGGAAGTTTTTGCTCAAGGCGCAAAATTTAACGGCCAGCCTTGCCCTTTCCTACGCGAGAACAAGTGTTCCGTTTACGAGGACCGTCCTCTCGTGTGTCGAACGCATCACTCTTTGCTCGATAACCCAACGTCCTGCAACATGGATATTCCTCCTGCTAAGCAGACCCGTCCGCCAATGTATGACCCCGACCTCCTTGAGAAACCATACATAGAATTAAATGTAAAACACAACCCAGCAGAGCCTTGGGGGAACATCGCTGAGTTCTTCCCGGACTAACGAAGAATCAAGCAATATGTCGCGCAACGCGCTTTGAACACTGCGACCACTTCAGCTCTATACCAGGCTTAACGGAAGCGTCATCGAAAACTAACACAAAATGGAATATGAGTGACTTTGACTCTGATGTGCACTGGCTTGTGAAGCTAGTAGAGCTCCCGCGTCTGGAGAGCCGTCGATTGATCAGGATCTGGCACATCCAGCACTCTCAATTTTAGGTGAACTCATTGACAGTTGTGGCTCCGAAATCGAACCGGCGTTTTTAGACGGTTACGCTTATGGACTATGTAAAGCCGGGCTGATAGATGATGTTGTCTTGAGGGCAGTTA
>Ga0308161_1003989_pt1 | contig 13863 bp, 14 predicted proteins | sample PhyFR2_FD_201034 | JGI IMG/M metagenome (GOLD analysis project Ga0308161, IMG submission 201034) | Phyllosphere microbial communities from UC Gill Tract Community Farm, Albany, California, United States - DLSLF.R2 | ecosystem: Host-associated > Plants > Phyllosphere > Unclassified | place: USA...
AAACCCAGAGGTGCAAAAGGCCATTGGGCGGGTCCAGCCAATAAAAACTGTTGAGCGCGCCGTGACAATGCTCCGCAATGCCGGTATCAACAATCTGAACTTCGACCTTATCTATGGCCTGCCATTGCAAACACACGAGACTTTGCGAAAAACGTGCGAAATTGTCAATAACTTTGCGCCCAATCGGGTCGCATGTTACGGCTACGCGCATTTGCCAAAGCGTCGTGCCAATCAAAAATTGATCGATCCAGCTCTGCTTCCTGATGAGATGGAACGCTTTTACCAAGCGGAAGTGGTGAAGGCTACATTTGTGCAGATGGGCTATGTCCCGATAGGGATTGACCACTATGCACTTGAGGGTGATACATTGGCTCAAGCAGCTCGGACGGGCAACCTCCACCGTAATTTTCAAGGTTATACTGACGATTTATGCCCAGTCATAATTGGCTTTGGCTGTTCTTCGATCTCACAATTCGAAAATGGCTTTGCTCAAATTCAACCAGCAATAACCGGATATCGCCACGCGATTGCAGAGGGAAAACTGGCGACTATCCGCGGTATTGAAATTGACGATGAGGACCGGTTGCGCGGAGCGCTGATTAGCGACCTGATGTGCAATTTCAAAGTGGATCTGGCGCAATTTGGTGGTAGTGGCAGATTTTCTGATGAATTGCGTGGTTTAAAGCCGATTATTGCCGACGGTTTGGTGACAGAGCATCAAGGTCTGATCGAGATGACCGAGGAGGGCAAACCATTTGTAAGGACGGTTGCTGCTCTCTTTGATGCTTACCGTAAACAAAATGACGCTCAGTTTAGCGCGGCAGTTTAATTCCAACGCAAATCTGATGCAATTTGTTGGTAGCGGCCGATTTTGATGATCTTAAAGCCGATTATTGCCGATACAGAGCATCAAGGTCTGATCGAGACGACCGAGGAGGGCAAACCATTTGAGAGGACGGTTGCTGCTCTCTTTGACGCGTACCATGAACAGAATGACGCTCAGTTTAGCGCGGCAGTTTAGGAGAGCTTAGGAGAGAACGCTCACATTGTGGTTTGCATATTTTCGGCGTTATCCCCTTCTACCAGCTCGCTATATAGAGCTAAAAAAATCGTTTCGCTTGGGCGCCGGTTGTTTGCTGAACAACAAGAAGCCGCAAAGGTCTTTTAGCAGTCTTTACTTTAAAAAATTAAAATCATCGAGATGATTACTAACCAGAAAAGTCGCGGAGCGGATACGTAGCAATCGGATCTGAGGAGTTTTTTACGTCGCTTTGTTAGCCTTTTTTAGGCTTCCTTAAACCGCAAAACAATGATTTAGAAGATTTCTATTTTTAAAATTCCGAATTTCGCACTTCACTCAATTAAGTGAGTTACACATAGTTGTTGTGGGGTTTTTATAAGAGTTTAATGGAAGATCTCGTATCGAAACTGATATTCTCTGGTTTATGGTTTGCGAGACTTTTAGTTTTAGATGGTATTTCACCTTGAAGTTGTTGGGTTTAGAACTATTTGTTGCGAAAACAAAAATTTACCTACTTACCGGCTGAATTTGATGAGGAATAATCATTGTATCGCTACAATTAACTGCTAAATAGAACAAATGATTTTTGGCCGTAGACAACCTGAAACTTTTATTGAGCGTTTGCGCGTCTGGCTATGGCCACGACGGTCGCTAAGCCGTTCACTTAAATATTTTGGCAAACGTATTTTGCGGATTGCTGCAACACCCCATGCTGTTGCACTTGGTTTGGCAATGGGTGTGTTTTGTTCTTGCTCACCGCTGATCGGTTTCCATATTATCGTTGCCGTTATTGTTTCTTGGTTTCTTCGAGCGAATATAGCAGCAGCAATCTTGGGAACGGCGTTCGCCAATCCGTTGAGTATACCTTTTATCATCGGCTTTGATTACGAGATTGGTCACTATCTATTGGCATTATTTGGACGATCCGAACGATTACCCCTAGGCGACATAGTGAACATGCTGCAAGAAAGAAGCGTGCTCGAAATTTGGGAGCCGGTGGTAAAACCGACACTGCTCGGCAGCCTGGTATTTGGCGGCGTTTTGGCCATCATTGCCTATGGATTAGCTTTTTGTGGAACCGCACGTTTTCAAAGACGGCGCAGAGAAAAACTGGCAGAAAAACATCATTTAAGGATGAATGGTGATTTAAAACGAACTTTATGAGTGCTCCGGATGATTATAGGTCTCGGCAACGATATGATTGATATTCGCCGCGTGGAAAAAGTCATAGAACGCCATGGACGCCGTTTTATAGACCGCGTTTTCACCGATATTGAGCAACAAAAATCAGACCGCCGCAACCAGAGGGGCGCTTCCTATGCTAAGAGGTTTGCTGCTAAGGAAGCTTGTGCAAAAGCGCTGGGAACTGGGATCGCACGGGGCATTTGGTGGCGTGATATAGGAGTTGTTAATTTACCTGACGGTAAGCCGACCATAAAATTAACCAACAAGGCGCAAATATGGTTGGAAAAAATGGTGCCGAAAGGCTATGAAGCAATAATCCATTTAACAATTACAGACGATTACCCTTGGGCGCAGGCAATTGTCTTAATTGAAGCTTTGCCAAAAACTCATAAAAGTCATGATTGCGCTGTAATCCCTGTTTAATTCGAAGATAAAAGATCAAAAAGGCCTTATCGTATGAGTGTTACCAATAGCGAATCACAATCAGTCAAACGTAAAGGCGGTTTCATTGAACTGATCAGCATATTTCTTCAGGCGCTTATTCTCGCAGTGATCATCCGGACATTTCTGTTTCAACCATTTGTGATACCTTCGGGATCCATGCGTCCGACGTTGTTGGTCGGCGACTATTTGTTTGTCTCCAAATTTTCCTATGGCTATTCGCATTATTCATTGCCTTTTAGCCCGGATCTCTTTTCAGGGCGGATATTTGGACGTCAACCGAAGCGCGGTGATATTTTGGTGTTCCGACATCATGACGTTTATACCAACCGTGATGAAGATTTCATAAAACGGCTAATTGGTTTGCCGGGGGATCGCATTCAGATGCGCCAAGGAGTCCTTTATATCAACGATGTCGCCGTGCCACGGGAAAAAGTCGGTGAATTAGACAACGTTGATGTCACAGAAGTCAACCGGCCTGTTGATGTTTATCGCGAACGGCTGCCGAATGGTGTTACTTATGATACGCTCGATATAATACCTTTTGCAGAAGGCGATAATACGCGTGTCTTCGAAGTCCCTCCCGACCACTATTTTATGATGGGCGATAACCGGGATAATTCGGAAGATAGTCGGTTTTCGGTAGGTTATGTGCCATTTGAAAATTTGATTGGTCGAGCGAACCTTATATTCTTTTCAATTGGCAATGGTGCGAAAGCGTATGAAATTTGGCGCTGGCCTTTCGACGTTCGCTGGAGCAGAGTTTTGTCGTGGGTAACGACGATTCATTATTTTCCACCTGAAAAACAGTAATAGAGATCACCATTGGACGAAAAGCACCGTTATCTAGAAAGCCTGACTGGCCACCACTTTTTAGATCAAAAGCGTTTGACTGACGCTTTGACGCATTCGAGCGCCCGTAGCCTTAAAGAGGGTAATTATGAGCGGTTGGAATTTTTAGGTGATCGTGTTTTAGGGTTACTAATCTCTGAGATGCTGTGCCGCTTCTTTCCGAATGCCAGTGAAGGCGAGCTTTCTATTCGTTTAAATGGGCTTGTAAATGCCGAAACATGTGCTGAAATTGCCATTGAAGCAAAGTTACCGCCAATGATCGTTATGAGCCCGGAAATGCGAAATCTTGAAGGGCGGCGTTTATTAAACACCTATGCCGATGTTGTAGAGGCATTAATAGCCGTAATTTATTTAGAGGGCGGACTTAACGCTGTACGTCCTTTTATTGAGCGTTTTTGGGAACAGCGTGCAAAACAGCAAGGCGCGGGGCGCCGCGATGCCAAAACAGAATTGCAGGAGTGGGCGCATCAACAAAACGGGTCTCAGCCAGTCTACCGCGTTTTAAAACGTACTGGGCCAGATCATGATCCAATATTTGAAGTTGAGGTTCGCCTTTCCGGCTTCGCACCACAGACGGCGCGGGGTAGTTCCAAGCGCGCGGCAGAGCGCGGTGCAGCAGAAGCGTTATTGAAACGCGAAGGCGTTTGGTACGAAGTGGGAAAGGCTTGATAATGGAAGAACAAGCCAAGACACATTCTGGTTTTGTCGCCTTAATCGGCGCTTCGAATGCTGGGAAATCAACGCTATTAAACCAGTTGGTGGGAACTAAAGTTTCTATTGTAACCCACAAAGTACAAACCACACGGGCACTCATCCGTGGAATTGTGGTTCAAAATCATACGCAAATTGTATTTGTCGACACGCCAGGTATTTTTGAGCCGAAAAGACGATTGGACAGTGCCATGGTCTCGACAGCGTGGGGTGGCGCAAGAGACGCGGATTTGGTGTTAGTTCTCATTGACGCACAGTCTGGTTTAGGCGAGCAAAACCAAAGAATTATTGACGGACTGGCCCCGATTAAACACCGAAAAATTCTTATTTTAAACAAAGTCGACAGGGTGAAAAGACCAACTTTACTACAACTTTCGGCTGAGCTTAACGAGCGTGCTGAATTTGAGCGAACATTTATGATTTCGGCGCTGACGGGTTCTGGCTGTGTAGATTTGTTGAATTTTGTGAGTAGTGCTTTGCCTGAGGGGCCATGGTACTATCCCGAAGATCAGATTTCGGATCTGCCCATGCGCCAGCTTGCAGCTGAAATTACTAGAGAAAAACTGTTTTTGCGTCTTCATGATGAATTGCCATATTCCTCGACGGTTGAAACAGAACGCTGGGAAGAACGCAAAGATGGTTCCGTAAAAATTGATCAGGTGATCTATGTGGAACGCAATAGCCAGAAGAAAATCGTCCTCGGTAAATCCGGCGAAACGATAAAGGCAATAGGGCAGGCGGCTCGCAAGGAATTATGCGAAATTCTTGAACAAACAGTTCATTTGTTCCTCTTTGTAAAAGTCAGAGAAACGTGGTCGAATGATCCAGAACGTTTTCGTGAAATGGGGTTGGAATTTTCGAAATAGATTATGCGTTGGCAGGATAAAGCTATTATTTTGGGCGCGCGGCCGTTCGGCGAATCGAGCCTTATAGTTGAGGTGATGAGCGAATCCCATGGCCGCCATCTTGGTGTTGTTAAGGGTGGCAAATCGCGCCGAGCCAGCGCTGTCTTACAAGCTGGTAATCATGTGACTGTCGAATGGTGGGCAAGATTAGATGAGCATCTTGGCTCATTTCGTGTTGAAGTTATCAACTATTCCGCCGCCCAGTTAATGCAGTCATCTTCAGCTTTATATGCGCTCGAATTGGCGGCAGTGCATCTGCGGCTTTTGCCCGAGCGTGACCCTCATAAACGGCTTTTTGATATCACCAAGCTGTTGATTAGTCATGTCGAAACGCCGTTGATCCTGGCTGAGCTTCTTGTGCGCCTTGAGCTCTATCTTCTTGAAGAGCTGGGTTTTGGCCTGGATTTATCACGTTGCGCGGTTACTGGCAAAACGGACAACTTGATATACGTTTCTCCCAAATCAGCGCGCGCGGTATCGAGGGAGCCGGGGGAACCGTGGAAAGATAAATTGATGGTTTTGCCACAGTTTTTACTTTCAAATGCCAGCCGACCGCAAGATCTTGACAGCGTCATTTCCGGTTTCAAGCTAACCGGATATTTTTTAGACCAATATGTTTGGAAACCGCGTGCTATAACACCACCAAGCGTGCGCGATGGTTTTGTCCGTGAACTTAGAAAATTTTATGGTACGCAAGTCTAACGCATACAACTATGATATGACGTGCGCCAGATTGGCTGACATAGAAATGTTGGCCTCATCGACATTTCGCCAAAGAAGAGTATTGGAATCCACAAGAAAGACACAATTCTAAACCTATGACACATGTGCTTCATTAAATAGCATTACTGCTAAAGGTCTTCGGGAGATTGAAGTGAAATATGCTAAGCTGATTAAGTTAATCTTCGCTATGAGCGTTATTAGTGCACCAACGGTTGCCCTTGCGGAATATACGGTTTCGACACTGGATTTGAGTGATGCGCGTGCGCTGATAACAAAAGGTGAGACCACCGCCACTACTTTGAAAGTCAATGTGTGTCTTGCCGTCGTTGATCCTAGTGGTATTTTGATTTCGTTTGATCGCATGGATAAGGCGCCGATCGGTTGTATTGATGCTGCAATTGCTAAGGCACGGGCTGCTGCACTTTATCGGTTAAAGACTTCGGTTAACATGCAGCGGGTAAACAACGATAATCCCGCTCTTGCAACTTCGCCGCAGATTGCTCCACTCGGGGGTGGCGTACCTGTCTCTCATGGCGACCAGATGGTTGGCGCTGTTGGGGTGAGCGGCGCCACCAATGAAATCGAGGTGAAAATTGCCGAAAAAATGGCCGCTGGCTACGGCGTTGCCGCCGCGACCAAATAGGATAATTCCGAAATGCCTGCGCGGAAAGCGCCAAGTTCATTGGTAATGATCTAAAATGCTGATTATTAAAAACATTGTTGATCTGCGTGCCTACCTTGCCAAAAAGCGCAACAATGGTAGTAAAGTTGGACTGGTGCCAACCATGGGGGCTTTGCATGAGGGCCATATGACATTGGTCCGAGCTGCCAAGGCAACTTGCAATTGCGTGGTCGTTTCAATCTTTGTGAACCCGAAACAGTTTGGACCTCGCGAAGACTTTGATGCCTATCCGCGGGATTTGGCAAAGGATTGCCAATTATTAAAAGATGAAAACGTCGACTGTGTGTTCGCGCCATCGGCGGCAGAAATGTGGCCTGCCGGTAATGAGACTTATGTCGACACAGCCTCGCTTTCGAAAATATTGATGGGTCGTTTGCGGCCAGGTCATTTCAGAGGTGTCACCACCGTTGTCGCTAAATTATTCAATATCGTTCAGCCGGAACTGGCCTTTTTTGGTGAGAAAGATTTTCAGCAAGTGGCAATTATTCGGCGCATGGTTGCGGATCTTGCTTTTCCCGTGCGCATTATCAGTGTGCCGATCTTACGTGAAAAGGATGGCGTTGCTGCGTCTTCGCGTAACGCGTTACTTTCGATACAACAACGGGCTGCCGCGGTAATACTGCCGCAGTCGTTGGAGGCCGCGCGCGCTGCTTTTGAATCAGGTGAGCGGTCAGTATCGAACATTATAAAACTTATCCGCGCGGTTCTTAAACGTGAACCTTTAGCGAAGATTGACGCGATTGATATACGTGACAGCACGAATTTAGAGGTAGTTCGCGGAAAAATTGATAGGCCAGTGGTGATCCTTTTAACAGTAACTATTGGAACCGTCCGCCTTATTGATCAGTGCCAATTTTACGAGGAAAATGAATGAGCACTCATGCAACCATCAAACGTGTTACCGTCCCTGAAATCAGAGCGCGCAAGGGTGGTGAACCGATTGTTTCACTTACCAGTTACCAGACCTATAGCGCCCGTATTGCCGACCCATTTTGTGATTTTTTACTGGTCGGCGACAGTGTCGCCATGGTGGCTTACGGACTTCAATCTACACTCGCAGTCAGTCTTGATATGATGATCATGCATGGTAAAGCGGTAATGCGCGGGGCTGAACGCGCGATGGTTGTGGTCGATCTTCCGTTCGGCAGTTATGAAGAAAGCCCGGCGCAGGCCTTCAGAAGTGCGTCGCGCGTGATTAGCGAAACAGGCTGCAGTGCGGTGAAGCTTGAAGGCGGCGTAAGAATGGCAGAAACCGTTCGCTTTTTGACAGAGCGCGGTATCCCCGTTATGGGTCATGTTGGGTTAACGCCACAAGCGGTAAATATCTTCGGTGGATTTAAGACCCAAGGTCGTGATCCTGGTGACTGGCAGCAGATCGAAGCTGATGCAACGGCCATTGAAGCGGCCGGTGCATTTGCCATTGTTGTTGAAGGCGTCGTCGAACCTTTGGCAGCAAAGATTACAAAGTCAACAAAGGTTCCGGTTATTGGCATTGGCGCGTCAAACCAGTGCGATGGCCAAATCCTAGTGATGGAAGATATGCTCGGCTTTAATGATTGTGCCCCTAAGTTCGTTCGCCGCTATGCAGCGCTCGGTCGCGCGATGACTGACGCCATCTCCAGCTTTGCTGAAGATGTTAAAAGCCGCTCCTTTCCCAGTGAAAAAGAAATTTATAAAGGCTAATCGGGCGACACGCTTACGGCCAAATGACTTTTCAAGGCTGAAAACTTTAATGCGCACGTTCGCACATCTTTTGAACTAGTTTTCGTAATCAGGCTGCCAACGAAACCTAAATTTAGGTTTGTATAGCTCACAAAGGGCATTAACCAAGATGGACGCGGTCATTGCGATAACAGCTTGTTGAACAATTCTTCGGCAGTGTTAGTTTAGATACGTAAAACACGCGGATTTCCACGTCCAGTGCAGGCATACGCGCGACATGGCTACCGAATCGTAGTGAACCATTCGGTTTACGCCCTATTATTTGGTTATCATCTGGATGATGAGTTTGCTGTTTTTACACCCGCAGAGCTTATAATGCGCGAACCACTCAAACATTGATCATACGCAGCCGTTTGGCCTAAGAGAAAAGCGCAGCTAGCCCGTCCTGAAACACTATGAAGCCATTGGCGCAAGTTGATTGAAGATTATCACCGATTCTAAATTAGTTGCAGTGATAAGATTCGGAAATATCGAGCGTAAAGATATCGCCTTCGGCTACCTCGGCGCCGCGACCAATGGTTTCAATTGCTTTTATCATTCGGTTTTCACGTCCAAGAATTTTATCTCCCAGCGCGATTAATCGTTTATTCGGCGTCGCGAATGGCGCGGAACTGCGCAATCGCTCGGCAAGCGTGAATTCATCTTCAGCGGGGTTAAGCGTCGCGGCAATAATATAGGCGGCAGCAGTCGAGCGTGAAATTCCCATCCAACAATGAATGAGCAGCGGTGCACGCTGATCCCAGCTCCAGGCCTTCTCAATAAGCTTATTAACATCGCTTTCCTGCGGGTGAACCAAGCCAGGTATTATTTTATTGATATCGTTAAGAGTAAGAACCAGATGATGTTCGGCTGCGATTCCTGCTGGCCGGCTCACATTGGTATTATCATTCATGAGAGTAATCATTTCACGGGTTTGATATTTTTTCGCAGCTTCTTCAACCCTGGACAGAGGGCAAACAACAATAAAGCTCATGGTTTATCCCTCATTTTTTTCGCGGTATCGCGCTTTCTCGAGAGCCGCAAACCGGTCAATAAACAATTGCTCGACACTTGCAGTCGGCTCGGGGTGTAGTGTGGCTTCGTCAATCCTAATTTTTTTGGTGCAGTAAAAATAGTGATTGGCTTCTTCAATTGAAAACCCAGCAAGGAATATTGCTTCGTGATAGGCTGAGATCTGGTCTGCGTGCTTAATCGCTTTCCTAATCTTTTCTTCCACAATTGTCGGTAGGGAAAAACGAATATGGATGGCGTTTTGAATGCGCTCTTCAATGTTGATATATTCACCGCCCATTACCGCTTTAAAGGGTGAAATAATATCTCCTAGTACAAACTCAGACCCGTCGTGAAGAAGCGCCATAAGCTGTTGTTCATGGGTGGCGTTCGGTAAAATACGGTTAAAGATAGCTTCGACTAAAAGCGAGTGCTGGGCAACGGAATAGGCGTGGTCGCCATAGGTTTGCCCATTCCATCTGGCTACGCGCGCCAGGCCATGTGCAATGTCAGTTATTTCCACGTCCAACGGACTAGGGTCAAGAAGGTCAAGACGGCGCCCGGAGAGCATCCGTTGCCAAGCTCTGGCTTTGCCTTTATTGGTTATATCTGCTTTTGCCATAGTATCGTTCACAACTGAGTAGGTTCGCTCACTTTGTTCAAACTGTAAAAGTAACATTCGGCGGCACCAGGAGATGAAGTGGAACGCCTGCTGCAGTTATCGCCTTGTCTTCAAGCATCGCTTTTTTTGCGCGGTCAATCCTGACGATTGCCAATGCGTTATTGCCGAGGATGGTTCCCAGAGTGCCAATTGGTTGTCCATTTGCTTCAACAACGGTTGCTTTTTGGGGGATCGTTGTTGAAGCTTGAGCGATAAGGGTGCGGCGTCTCGCGGTTTGGCGATGGTGCATTCGCGAAACCACTTCTTGGCCAATATAACACCCTTTGTTAAATGATAAGCCACCAATCTGGTCAAAATTTATATCATGAGCAAAGACATCGCCAAGCAAAAAGTCGCTGTGACTTTCTGCAATAGCAAATTCCATCCTTAATTTTGTCCAACGATCAACATTTTCGACCAGATCTATCGGCCCGAGCCGATATTGACGTCGTACATTAAGTAAATCAGGGAAGCGTTTATCACGGAAAGTTAAACTTAATTCTGAGATAGATAAATTATTTTGCCATGAAACTTCTGTAACATACTGTTTTGGCTGTGTAATATCTACCTTTGCCCGCAATTTATAGAGCATTAAAACCTTGTGAAAATTGGCGGCGTCAATGTCTCTAATGTCGATGACGTACCCTTGATTTTCCAAACCGATGAGGAAGTCAAATTTGACTTTACCTTGTGGCGTCAGCAATGCGCCGGGTAGAAGTTCTCTAGGGTTAAGCTGCGCTAAATCTGTGGTAATAAGATTTTGTAAAAAATGCTTGGCTTCTTCACCGTGAACAGCAATGATAGTCCGATCGCTTAAGGTGACGTAACGATTCTCTTCCATGGTTGTGCCTTTCCAAGTTGAATAGTTAATCTCCAAAAGGCTTTGTCGCAAGGAGCTAAAAAAATGCCCCAAACTTTTGATATGATTTTAAAGAATGCGATCGTTGTCAATCATGACGGCAAAGGCCAACGCGATATCGGTATTAGCAATCAAAAGATAGCCCATGTGGGAGATCTTTCAATGGCCTCTGCTGGGGAAGTGATCGACTGCAGCGGTTTACACATTTTGCCGGGCATGATCGACAGCCAGGTGCATTTTCGTGAACCCGGTGGTGAACAAAAGGAGGATTTCGAAACCGGTTCCCGGGCGGCGGTGCTGGGGGGGGTGACTGCTGTTTTTGAAATGCCAAACACCAACCCTTTGACAACCACACCGGAGGCGCTCGCCGACAAAGTAAAACGTGCTAACCATCGCATGCATTGCGATTTCGCATTTTGGGTAGGGGGCACGCATGAAAACGCGGCCCATGTCGATGAGCTTGAGAGATTGCCCGCTGCCGCTGGTATAAAAGTCTTTATGGGCTCTTCTACAGGTAACTTGCTTGTCGCAGATGACGAAGGCGTAAGAGCAATTCTGCAACGTACAAATCGTCGTGCTGCATTCCACTCAGAAGACGAAGCCCGCCTTATTGAACGCAAGTCATTGCGTATTGACGGAGACCCCTCTAGCCATCCAATATGGCGCGATGAGACGACAGCCCTGTTATGTACACAGCGTCTGGTAAAAATAGCTCGTGAGACTGGCTCGCCGATCCATGTACTTCATGTATCCACTGCAGAAGAAGTAGAATTTTTGCAATATCACAAAGATATTGCGACACTTGAAACAACCCAGCATCATCTAACACTGACTGCAGAAGACTATAAACGGCTGGGCACTCTAATTCAGATGAACCCACCGATCAGAGGGGCGCACCATCGTGATAAATTATGGTATGCGATCAATCAAGGCGTTATCGATATTCTTGGCTCGGATCACGCGCCACATCGGTTGGATGAGAAAGCCAATACCTATCCCCTTTCACCATCTGGCATGCCAGGCGTACAAACCACCGCTGCGTTGATGCTGAATTATGTAAATCAAGGACGCTTAAGCCTGGAACGTTTGGTTGATTTGACATCGCACGGCCCCAACCGAATTTTTGGGATAAGCGGCAAGGGCCGCATCGCCGTCGGTTATGATGCCGATTTAACTATTGTCGACTTAAAGCGCTGCGAAACTATCACTAATGCGCAAGCTGGCTCAAAGGTCGGGTGGACACCCTATGATGGCATGAAGGTCGTGGGCTGGCCAGTAGGAACGATTGTCCGTGGCCGCCGTGTCATGTGGGAAGGGGAAATCACGTCGCCGTCTACCGGTGAGCCAATAAAATTTGTTCAAGCGCTTCCAAAACGATTTGATTAGTATGTCCGCCTTCGCCAATAAGTCGAAACTGCGCGCGAATTAATCACGATAAATCGAAGACAAACTCGTTTAGCGGCTTACGAGTGCCTTGATAGGTGTTGACAAACCGAAGTCTTAGAGGCGCACCGCTTGCATTGCTCAAGTGTGAGGAGCCGATGAGGCCGAGTACCCTAAACCTTAGAGTCGACTCAATGAAAATCATTGGATAAAATATCTGCAGTTCAAAGGTCACGAAAACCCATTTTCTTTGCCTATAGCTCGATAAATGTTTTAATGCTAAAACAGCTTGGCGCCTTTATGCTTATTTGCAAGATTTGAAGCCTGCAAGACCTGAGGCACTGACCCTTGAGTTTACTCGCTCATTGACGTACTGATATGGTCTAAACCGCTAATTCTCACCATCAGAATCGTCAACGAAATTTTCTGCCAAAATTGGACTATCCTCGTTGACAAGGTCGGCTTGCGCGTCTTCCAAGTTACCGCCATCAACGATTTTCGATCTTTCAAGCGCGGGCCCTTCGCCAGAAAACTCTTTCATACCGAAGTTAACTCTCTTCTCTCGTTTAGGTTGGGCTTCAGCTTTAGATTTAATAGATTTAGGTTTGTTGGTATTTTTCATTTTCGATTAGCCTTATTTTGCCATCCCCTTGTTAGCTCCAATGAATAGTGACGAACATCGTGAGTAAGTTGAGGATCTAGCAGGACATGTTAAGCCAATCGGGTTGTATTTGGAAGCCGTTATATTGCGTTAGTAACCCTATACGATTATTGAAGCCGCGGATTTTTTATTATGTTAGCGAAATTCGGATTGAGGCCTACAACTGTCACCAATCTAATAAAAGGTTATAGTCGCTTCCTATTGATTGTGAAATAATCAACTATTAATTTAAGTTGTAGGGAGCGAATTCTCGTCATTTTCCTTAATAAATCTCCCTGCATTGCTCTGTGCTATAGCTGGCACTGTTGATTTTGGTTTCGCGGCAAATGTTAGCAACCAACTCGCCGCAATTAATGCCAAATTGGCCGATCTAACTAGCGTTGTTAACCCTCATAATAGTAATCCGACGACTGCGGATTCACACGAGCTTGGTGTCTACGCCATCGGCCAAACACTCGACATGCGTAATTCTCCGCTGTGTGGTTAAGGTTTGATGTTGCACCGCCAGAACAATAAGCAACACGGCTTGGTTGCACCTCGACAGCAGCTTCGCTACCACACACGTTGATTGTCGCTTAATTCGCATCGGCAATAGTAAATCGGCAAATTGCCACTCGTTTGCAACGACCGCATTGGAACGGTTAAGCGTGGCGGTTGCTGTAGTGTCAAAGGGTGACCTTAATAGTTACCTTTACAAGTTAAGAGGCATTTAAGATGTTGATTGTATGATTTGCTAACTGCCTTCGATCCCGTTTCAAATCGGTAATGACGGTCGTGTTTGCGCCATCAATAACTTTGAAAAACGTTTTGCCGTAATTCCAACAGCCTGAATGATTGCGTCGACATTTCATTGTGAACCTGTACCAAGAGCACATGTCTACCTACACTGCTACCACCAATATTACATAAAAAATGTGTTCGAAGATAACAGATAAGGCAATGACGAACACGCAATGGACATCACCTGGATGTTAGCTTTTCCGTGGCGAATACACTTCCTAACTTGGTGTTGGGCGTTCGGCCGGAGTTGCTTGTGCTAAACGACGCGACGTGGTCTGACGGGTATA
>Ga0308161_1003990_pt1 | contig 13861 bp, 12 predicted proteins | sample PhyFR2_FD_201034 | JGI IMG/M metagenome (GOLD analysis project Ga0308161, IMG submission 201034) | Phyllosphere microbial communities from UC Gill Tract Community Farm, Albany, California, United States - DLSLF.R2 | ecosystem: Host-associated > Plants > Phyllosphere > Unclassified | place: USA...
CGCTCGACGACGTCAGCTTCACCCTGACCTCGGGGCAGACGATCGGCCTCGTCGGCCAGTCCGGCAGCGGCAAGTCGACGATCGCGAAGATCCTCACCCAGCTCGAGACGCCGACCAGCGGAGAGGTGCGCCTCGACGGCGCGCCGATCCCGCGGCGTGGCAAGGGCCTGCGCCGTTACCGGCAGCAGCTGCGCATGGTGTTCCAGGACCCGTTCGCCTCGCTCAACCCGTACCACTCGATCCGGTACCACCTGGAGCGTCCGATCCGCCTCGACGATGTGGTGCCCAAGGATCAGACCGAGGCGGAGGTGCGCAGACTCCTGGAGCGGGTCAGGCTCGACGCGGATGCCGTGATCGACCGCCGTCCGCACGAGCTGTCCGGCGGCCAGCGGCAGCGTGTGGCGATCGCCCGCGCACTCGCCTCCCGCCCGGCGCTCCTCGTCGCCGACGAGCCGGTGTCGATGCTCGATGTGTCGATCCGCCTCGGGGTGCTGAACCTGCTCGCCGATCTGCAGCGCGAGGAGGGTCTCGGCGTGCTCTACATCACGCACGACCTCGCCACCGCGCGGCACTTCAGCGACAAGATCATGGTGCTCAACCAGGGTCGAGTCGTCGAGTACGGCGACGCCGACGACGTCATCCTCAACCCGCAGGACCCCTACACGCGAGAGCTGCGGGCGGCGTCGCCGGATCCCGACACGCACTTCGCGACCGCCGGAACGCACGGAGGTGCACAGTGACCACCGCATCGCCAGAGCTCGGGCAGTTCGAGCAGCAGGACCGTGATGCCCTCGAGGTCGGCACGACCGCGACCACCGCCGAGAAGGGACGCGTGCTCGTGCCCTGGCGGTTCTTCGCCGGGCGGGCGGGCTTCTACCTGTTCACGCTCTGGGCCGCCATCACGATCAACTTCTTCCTGCCCCGGTTCATGAAGGGCGACGCGGTCAGCTCCTACCTCGCCCGCAACCGCAACATCAGTCCGGAGGCGGCCGATTCGCTGCGCATCCTGCTCGGCATCGACACCGACAAGTCGATGTGGCAGCAGTACGTCGACTACTGGGCGATGCTGTTCCGCGGTGATCTCGGCATCTCGACCCTGCACGGGCTGCGCCCCGTCGCCGAGGTGCTCAGCTCCGCCCTCCCCTGGACGCTCGGTCTCGTCGGACTCGCGACCATCATCTCGTTCGCGCTCGGCACCGTCGGCGGGGCGATCGTGGGCTGGAAGCGCGGCAGCAGGCTCGACGCGCTCATCCCGATCACGACGTTCTTCAACACGATCCCGTACTTCTGGCTGGGGCTGATCGCGATCGCGATCTTCTCGTCGACCCTCAAGTGGTTCCCCTCGTCGCACGCCTACGGCAAGGGGCAGTCGCCCGAGTGGAGCCTCGACTTCATCGGCCAGGTGATCACGCACGGCACCCTGCCTGCGGTGACGATCATCATCGCGTCGCTCGGAGGCTGGATGCTGGGCATGCGCAACATGATGCTCACCGTGCTCGACGAGGACTACATCACCGTCGCCCAGGCCAAGGGCATGCCCAACCGACGCGTGCTCTGGGCATATGCCGCCCGCAACGCGGTGCTCCCTCAGGTGCAGAGCTTCGCGCTCTCGATCGGCTTCATCGTCGGCGGCACGATCGTGATGGAGATGGTCTTCAGCTACCCGGGCGTCGGCAAGCTGCTGCTCGACGCCACCAATGCGAAGGACTTCGCCCTGATGCAGGGGGTGTTCCTGGTGATCACGCTGTCGGTGCTGGTCGCCAACATCCTCGCCGACATCGTCTACGCATACCTCGACCCGCGCACGCGCCAGACGGAGGCCTGACATGAGCGTTCCCACCTCGACCGAGAACACCGCTCCCGACGGGCGCCCGATCCCCACCGGGATGCAGGAGACGGCGACGTTCCGCGCACCCGGCGTCGTCGCACCGCCGCGCAAGACCTTCTGGACGCAGCTGGTGCAGGCGTTCGCGATGTTCCGCAATCCGAAGTCGGTCGCCGGACTCATCATCCTCGGGGTGTTCGTGCTGGTCGCGATCTTCGCCCCGCTGCTCGCCCCGTACGGCCCCACGCAGAAGGACCGCACGGCGCTGCGCCAGGCGCCCTCGCTCGACCACTGGCTCGGCACCACGCACATGGGTGAGGACGTGCTCAGCCAGCTCATCTTCGGCACGCGCGGCGTGGTGGTCGTCGGATTCCTCTCGGCGATCATCGCGACGGTCATCGCGATCACGATCGGCGTCATCGCGGGCTACGTGCGCGGATGGAAGAGCGAGTCCCTCTCGGCGCTCACGAACGTGTTCCTGGTGATCCCCGGCATCCCGCTGATCATCATCGTCGCCTCGCAGTTCGAGAACCCGCCGCTCATCGTGATCGCCGCGGTGCTGGGTCTCACCGGCTGGGCTTGGGGTGCGCGCGTGCTGCGGGCGCAGACGATGTCGCTGCGCAACCGCGACTTCATCCAGGCGGCCCGGGCCAACGGCGAGCCGCTGCATCGCATCATCACGGTCGAGATGCTGCCGAACCTGATGGCGCTGATCGCATCGAGCTTCGTCGGCACGGTCACCGCGGCGATCCTCGGCCTCACCACCCTCGCCTTCATCGGCGTGATCCCGGTGAGCAACCTGAACTGGGGCACGATCCTGTTCTGGGCGCAGCAGAACGGCGCCTTCCCCCGCCTGTGGTGGTGGTACGTGCCCGCGGGCCTCTGCATCGCGATCATCGGCGTCGCGCTGTCGCTGATCAACTTCGGCATCGACGAGTACGTGAACCCGAGGCTGCGGTCGGCGGGCGAGCGCGCCCGCGCCATGAAGAAGAAGGGGCTCGACGTGAACGCCCCGGTCACTGCGGTGCGCGAGGTGCCCGTCACGGGCGCCGACCCGGCGACCTCTCAGACGACGAAGATCCAGAACGCGAATACTCAGAAGTGATGACCTCTCAGACACTGACCGAATCCCTGCCCTATCTCGACCCCGAACTGCCGATCGCCGCCCGCGTCGCCGACCTCCTCGACCGCATGACGGTCGAGGAGAAGGTCGGGCAGATGCTGCAGCTCGATGCGCGCGACGACCTCGACGACCATGTCCTCGGCCGCCACGTCGGGTCGATCCTGCACACCTCGCCCGAACGCATCGTCCGGGCGAATGAACTGGCCTCGCAGACACGGCTGCGCATCCCGCTGCTGGTCGGGGAGGACTGCATCCATGGCCACTCGTTCTGGCCCGGGGCGACGATCTACCCGACCCAGCTCGGCATGGCGGCGACGTGGGATGCCGACCTCGTCGAGCAGGTCGCCAGGGCCACCGCGGTCGAGGTCGCGGCGACCGGCGTGCACTGGACGTTCTCTCCGGTGCTGTGCATCGCGCGAGACCTGCGCTGGGGACGCATCGACGAGACCTTCGGCGAAGATCCGTTCCTGATCGGGGAGCTCGCCTCCGCCATGGTGCGCGGCTATCAGGGGCGGGGTCTGGACGACCCGACGGCGATCCTCGCCACGGCCAAGCACTTCGCCGGATACTCCGAGACCCAGGGCGGGCGCGACGCCAGCGAGGCTGACATCTCGCGACGCAAGCTGCGGTCGTGGTTCCTGCCGCCTTTCGAGCGGGTCGCGCGCGAGGGGTGCCGCACGTTCATGCTCGGCTACCAGACCACCGACGGCGTGCCGATCACGGTCAACGACTGGCTGCTCAGCGACGTGCTGCGCGGCGAATGGGGCTACACGGGCACCCTCATCACCGACTGGGACAACGTCGGACGCATGGTGTGGGAACAGCAGGTGCAGCCCGACTACGTGCACGCGTCCGCCGCGGCGGTGCGCGCCGGCAACGACATGATCATGAACACGCCGGGCTTCTTCCAGGGAGCCCTCGACGCCGTCGCGAACGGGATGCTGGCCGAGGACGCGTTCGACGACGCCGTCGCCCGCATCCTCACCCTGAAGTTCGAGCTCGGCCTCTTCGAAGACCCCCGCCTGCCGCAGGACGGGCTGGATGCCGTCGTCGGCAGCCCCGCGCACGCCGCCCTCAACCTCGAGACGGCCCGCCGTTCGCTGGTGCTGCTCGAGAACGACGGAACGCTGCCGCTCGACGCCGCAGCGCCACTGAGCGTGGCGGTCGTGGGACCTCTCGCCGACGACGCGCAGACGCAGCTCGGCGACTGGGCCGGCGGATCGGGCCAGGCCGGGTGGCTCGACGGTCAGCCGCGCGAGATGATCACGACCGTGCTCGACGGCCTCGCGGGCATCGACGGATGGACCGTCACCCACGCCCGCGGCGCCGACATCCTCATCCTCGAGGATGATCCGCTCGGTGCGACCTTCCCCGACGGGCAGCCGCGGCCGTCTGTGGTCGTGCCTGCCGAGGCCGACGAGGCGCTGATCGCCGAGGCGGTGGCTGCCGCAGCGGCATCCGACATCGTGGTCGCGGTCGTGGGCGACCGCATCGAGCTCGTCGGCGAGGGGCGCTCGACCGCGACCCTCGAGCTGATCGGCGGCCAGAACGCGATGCTCGATGCGCTGATCGCCACCGGAACGCCGGTCGTCGTCGTTCTGCTCGCATCGAAGCCGCTCGTGCTCCCGGCCTCGGTCTCAGGGGCCGCGGCCGTGATCTGGGCGGCGAATCCGGGCATGCAGGGCGGTCGCGCGCTCGCCGAGGTCATCACCGGCGCCGTCGAGCCGTCTGGGCGCCTGCCGATCTCGTTCGCGCGTCATGTCGGACAGCAGCCGACCTACTACAACCAGATCCGCGGACAGCACGGCGACCGCTATGCCGATCTCACCCAGTCCCCGGCCTGGGCGTTCGGCGAGGGGCTGTCGTACTCGACGGTCGACTATTCGGAGCTCGTCATCGCGACGGACGCCCTCGGGCTCGACGACACCGTCGCGGCCGATGTGACGGTGACGAACACCGGTGCGCGTCCGGTGCGCGAGACCGTGCAGGTGTACGTGCGTGACGTCGTGACGAGCGTGAGCTGGACCGACAAAGAGCTCAAGACCTACCGGCAGGTCGATCTGGCGCCGGGCGAGAGTCGCTCCGTGCGGGTCGAGGTGCCCGTGGCCGACTGCTCGATCGTCGACGCCGCGGGCACGCGCCTCGTCGAGCCGGGGGAGTTCGCCCTCCTGGTCGGCCCGAGCTCACGCGACGACGTGCTGCTGAGCGCCGCGTTCACCGTGTCCTGAACGTCGACGGGGGCGCTCAGGCGTCCCCGTCGCTCAGGCGCCGTGGCCCCGCGCCCTGACTGCCGAGCGCGTCGTCGGGGTTGAGCAGCCCGCACGCCTTCATCGACAGGCAGCCGCAGCCGATGCATCCGGTCAGCTCGCGCTCGAGCCGCTCGATGCCCTCGCGGCGCTTCTCGAGCTCGCGCTTCCATCGGCGCGATGCACGCTGCCAGTCCTCGTGACTGGGCGTCTGCGTGAGGGGGACGTCGGCGAACGCGTCCTGCACGTCGGAGAGGGGGATGCCGAGGCGTTTCGCGACCGTGATGAGTGACACCCGGCGCAGCATGTGGCGCGCGTAGCGACGCTGGTTGCCGGCCGTGCGCGTCGACGCGATGAGCCCGAGACCCTCGTAGAAGTGCAGGGCAGACGGGGCGACGCCCGTGCGCCTGCTCATCTCGCCGATCGTCAGTGGCTCGTCGGGGCCGTGGGTCGAGCGTTCCGGATCCGATGCGGTGTTCACGCCGACCCCCGTTTCGATTTGACCTCAAGCCTACTTGAGGTCGTACGGTTGCATCGTGACCTCAGAGAACACCGATCGCCCGTCCCCGCCCGTGCCCTCCGAGGTCGGGGAGGGACTCAAGGCCGCCTTCCGCGCGCATCCGGCCGGTGTCGCCATCATCACCGCCATGACCCCCGACGGGCCCGTCGGCCTCACGGCATCCAGCGTCGCCTCCGTCGCCGTCGACCCCGCCGCGATCGTGTTCTCGGTGACCCGGGCGACCGGCAGCGCCGGGGCGATCCTCTCGGCAGGCAGCTTCGTGGTGCACCTGATCGATGACGAGCACTCGGCTCTGGCGCAGAGCTTCGCCGTGAGCGGCGCCGAGCGGTTCACGCCCGAGCAGGGCTGGGGTGCGCTGCCCACCGGCGAGCCGTACCTGCGCGAGGCGAGGGCCGCCATGCGCGGCCACACCATGACGACCGTCGCCGTCGGATCGTCGACCGTCGTGGTCGCCGAGATCGACGAGGTCCTGCTCGGACGACCCGGCCGCCCTCTCGTCTACCTGGACCGCCGGTTCCACACGCTTGCGCAGGACCCCGACTGATAGCCCGCGGCTGCCTCCGAGGCGACCGGCGCCGTTCCGAACCGAAATGAAAGAAGGATGTCCATGACCACTCCCTACACGCTTCCCGAGCTGCCCTACGACTACTCGGCCCTCGCCCCGCACATCTCGGGCAAGATCATGGAGCTGCACCACTCCAAGCACCACCAGGCGTATGTGACCGGCGCCAACACCGCCCTCGAGCAGCTGGCCGGCGCGCGCGAGTCGGGTGACTTCGCCGCCGTGAACAAGCTCGAGAAGGACCTCGCGTTCAACCTCGGCGGACACATCAACCACTCGGTGTTCTGGGAGAACCTCTCGCCCGACGGCGGTGGGAACCCCGAAGGCGAGCTGGAGGCTGCGCTGACCGACGCGTTCGGGTCGATCGACGCCTTCCGCGCGCACTTCACCGCGACCGCGCTCGGCGTGCAGGGCTCGGGCTGGGCTGTTCTCGCCTGGGACAGCGTCGGGGCTCGTCCGGTCATCTTCCAGCTGTTCGACCAGCAGGGCAACGCGCCGCTCGGCGTCACCCCGCTGCTGCAGCTCGACGTCTGGGAGCACGCGTACTACCTCGACTACCTCAACGTGCGCGCCGATTACGTCAAGGCGTTCTGGGAGCTCGTCAACTGGTCAGACGTGCAGCGCCGTTTCCAGGCTGTGCAGGAGAAGACCGCGGGGCTCATCGTCGCCCGCTGACCTGCACTCGTGATGTCCCGTTGGCCGTTCATCCGGCTGACGGAATCCCGCTGGGCTGGCGGATGCCGCGGCATCCGCCAGCCCGGCGGGGAATGTTCAGCCATCCGTGCCGGGCCGGTGCCGGTGCCGTGCCGGGCCCGGGCCCGGGCCGGGGGCGTCAGGCGAGCAGCTCGCCCGCGAGCGCCTCGATGCGGCGGCGGATCTCGTCGCGGATCGGTCGCACGGACTCGATGCCCTGACCGGCCGGGTCGTCGAGCGTCCAATCCTCATACCGCTTGCCGGGGAAGAACGGGCAGGCGTCACCGCATCCCATCGTGATGACCACGTCGGATGCCTGCACGGCCTCGGTCGTGAGCACTTTCGGCTGCTCGGCGGTGATGTCGATGCCGAGCTCGCCCATCGCCGAGACCGCGACCGGATTGATCTGGTCGGCGGGCATGGATCCCGCTGAGCGCACCTCGATGCGGTCTCCGGCGATCTCGCGCAGGAACCCGGCGGCCATCTGCGAGCGCCCGGCGTTGTGCACGCAGACGAAGAGGACGGAGGGCTTGGCTGTGGTCGTCATGATGTCTCCAGGGTAGGCGAGCGAGCGGGGTCGAAGACGCGTGCAGATGCTGACGGCATCCAGCCGACCCCGGATAGGCTGGACACGTGGCCCTCCTCTCGATCGCCGGTTCGGCGCGCGCTCCGCATGAGCTGCGCTCGGCGACGCCGATGAAGGAATGGATGCGCGTGGTGATGCACCCGGGCACGAACGGCTGGACCAGTGTGTGGGGCACGCTCTCGCACGGCGAGATCGCGGGCTGCCCGCCGCCACGCGCCTAGACCACGCCTCATCCGGGGCGGTGGTCTCCTGCGCCATCCACCCCTTCTTCCGCGTGAGGTCTTCCCGTGTCCATCTCTCCTGTCCGTCCCCGCCTGCGCCTCGCTCCGCACGAGCTGTGGCGGGGCATCCGCTCCAACGCCCGCAGTGACGTGCTCGGCGGATCGCTCCTGCTCGCCGCCACCGTCGCGGCCCTGATCCTCGCCAACACCCCGGCGGTGTCGTGGTACGAGTCCGTGCGCGACTTCACCTTCGGCATCCCCGCGCTGCACCTCGATCTCAGCGTCGGCGCCTGGGCCGCCGACGGTCTGCTGGCGATCTTCTTCTTCGTCGTCGGCCTCGAGCTCAAGGAGGAGTTCGTCACCGGGCGCCTGCGTGATCCTCGTCAGGCGGCGCTGCCGATCGCCGCCGCCGTCGGCGGTGTCATCGTGCCCGCGGTCATCTTCGCCGTGATCAACAGCGGCGACGGCGATGCACTGCGCGGCTGGGCGATCCCGACGGCGACGGACATCGCGTTCGCCGTCGCCGTGATCGCCGTCGTTGGCAGGTTCCTTCCTCCCGCGCTCCGGGTCTTTCTGCTGACGCTCGCGATCATCGACGATCTGATCGCGATCACGATCATCGCGACGTTCTACACCGACACGATCAGCCTGCCGTGGCTCACTCTCGCCCTGCTGCCTCTCGCCGGTTTCGCGTTCCTCGTGCAGAAGGGTGTGCGCGCGTGGTGGATCCTGCTGCCGCTCGCCATCGCCGTATGGGTGTGCATCCACGCGGCGGGCATCCACGCGACCGTCGCCGGCGTGCTGCTCGGTGTCGTCGTTCCGGTCGTGCCCACAGAGCGTGCGCGGGTCCGGGCCGGCGAGGATGCCGACGGCCAGCCCCTCTACGACGGCCTCGCGCCGCACTTCGCCGATCGGTGGGGTGTCGTCGCGACGCTGTTCGCCGTTCCGGTCTTCGCCTTCTTCGCCGCGGGTGTGACGATCGGCGGCCTCGACGGGCTGCGATCGGCGCTGACCGATCCGATCGCGATCGGCATCATCGTCGGACTCGTCGCGGGCAAGCCGATCGGCATCCTCGTGACGACGTTCCTGCTGAGCCGCATTCCCGCCCTGCGGCTCGACGAGTCGCTGCGGTGGCCGGATCTCACGGGCATGGCCTTCGTCGCCGGAATCGGCTTCACCGTCTCGCTGCTGGTCGGTGAGCTCGCGTACGGATCGAGTTCGGTGGCCGAGGAGCACGTCAAGATCGGCGTGCTCCTCGGGTCTCTGATCGCGGCGATCGTGGGCGGACTCGTCCTCGCGCGGCGGAGCGCACTGGCCCGACGGGAGCGGCTCGACGTCTGAGTCCACGGGGGCCGTCAGTGACGGCCCCCGTGGACAGGGTCAGCGGCGTCGCGCGCGCTGCTCGCCCTGCACCGGGATCGGTCCGGTGACGCTGAGCTCGTCCTCCCAGCACTGGATGCCCGTGACCTCGGGCAGGCGCGCCCTGGTGAACACCGGATCGAGGCCCGCGCGGCGCTGTTCGGAGTAGTCGCGCAGCAGCTTGAAGGCGATGCCGGAGAGGAGCGCGATCGCGACGAGGTTCACGATCGCCATGAGCCCCATGATCCCGTCGGCCGTGTTCCAGATGATGTCCGCCGACGCGATCGAGCCGAGGAAGATGATCGCGACGACGAGCACGCGGTACGCCGTGAGGATCCACGGCCGGCCGCTGATGAACTCGATGTTCGATTCGCCGTAGTAGTAGTTGCCGAGGATCGAGCTGAACGCCAGCAGGAAGATGATGATGCTGAGGAGGATGTTCGACCACTCGCCGAGGTTGCTCACGATCGCGTTCTGCGTGAGGCCGATGCCGCGAGTCGCGTTGGCCAGGTCCGGCGTGGAGACGAGGATGATGAACGCCGTGATCGAGCAGACGAGGAACGTGTCGAAGTAGACGCCGAGCGTCTGGACGAGTCCCTGCTTGACCGGGTGCGTGACAGCCGCACTCGCCCCGGCGTTCGGCGCCGATCCGAGGCCGGCCTCATTCGAGAACATGCCGCGCTTGACGCCGGTCATGATGATCGTTCCGAGTGCAGCGCCGACGACCTCGTTGAATCCGAATGCCTGGCTGTAGATGGAGCCGAAGACCTCGGGGAGGCGCTCGAAGTTCAGGCCGACGATCACGAGGCCGAGCAGCAGATACCCCAGGGCCATGGCGGGCACGACCGCCTGCGTGACGCTGGCGATGCGACGGATGCCCCCGAAGACGACGAGTGCGGTCAGGATGGCGAGGACGATGCCGACCACCCACGGGATCCAGCCCACCTCGCCGCCGAAGCTCGATGACACCGTGGCGCTGATCGTGTTCGCCTGCAGGGAGCTGAACGCGAAGGGGAAGCAGACGATCAGGATGACGGCGAAGAGGATGCCCATCCAGCGCGCCTTCAATCCGTGCTGCATGTAGTACGCGGGGCCACCGCGGAAGCCGTCCTTGTCGCGGACCTTGAAGGCCTGGCCGAGCGTCGACTCGATGAAGCTCGACGCCCCGCCGATGAACGCCATCGTCCACATCCAGAAGATCGCCCCCGGACCGCCGATGGCGATCGCGGTGCCGACGCCCGCGATGTTGCCCACGCCGACGCGGGATGCCGCCGAGATCGTGAACGCCTGGAACGCGGAGACGGACTGCGGCTCGCCGTTCTCCTTGCGGGGGGTGCGGTCGGTGAGGGTCCGGAACATCTCGGGGATCAGGCGGAACTGCACCACGCCCGATCGCAGGGTGAAGTACAGGCCGAGGAGCACCAGGATCGGCAGCACCACCCAGGTCCACAGCCCATCGCCGGCAGAGAGCACGAAATCGTTGAGCGCGTCCATCGCATCAGTATGGCGGCATGCCGCCTTGAGCGGGGAGATTCTCTCGCTGCACGCGCCGCGCTGTCGTCCCTCGCACGTTCAGCCCGAAGGGGAGCGCGGCGGGGATGCCGCCGGCTTCGCCGTCGGTGAGCGTGGCGAGCACAGCCTCCGCCGCGCGCTCGCCCTGACGGAAGGGGAACTGGTCGACCGTCGTCAGGCGGAAGAACTCGCCGAGCTCGTGGCCGTCGATGCCGACCACCGAGAGGTCTTCCGGCACGGAGACGCCCAGGTCTCGCGCGGCGAGGATCGCGCCGACCGCCATCTCGTCGGACGCCGCGAACACCGCCGTCGGGCGCGGGCCCGGCCGGCCGAGCAGCTGCTTCGCGGCGCGGTACCCGCCCTCGACGGTGAAGTCGGCCGGCTCGAAGAACGCGGGGTCCAGGGGGATGCCGGCGTTCGCCATCGCCCGTTCGAAACCCCGCCGGCGGTTCGTCGGGATGTGGAAGTCGAGGTCGAACGCGGGGCTCGCGCCGATGTGCGCGATGTCGCGGTGGCCGAGGGCGATCAGATGCTCGGTCGCGAGCTGCGCGACGGCCACATCGTCGACGGTCAGGGTGTCGAGCGGGGAGCTCGGGCCGCCGATCACGATCACGGGCAGACCCAGATCGAGCAGATGCCGGGTCTCATCGTCGTCGAGCTCGATCGACACGGCGATCACGGCGTCGACCCGCTGACGGCGCAGGAACGTGTCGAACACGTGCCGGCGCATGTCCTCGTCGGCGGTGATGTTGTAGAGCGTGATGTCGTAGCCCTCACGCATCAGCGCGGCCGAGATCCCCGAGAGCACGGTGCTGAAGAACCAGCGGTCGAGGAAGGGCACGATGACGCCGATGTTGCGCGTGCGCCCGGAGGCGAGGCTCGAGGCGCGGGACGAGACGACGTAGCCGAGCGCCGAGGCGGCCTCCTGCACCCTCAGGCGCGCCGATTCCGACACGTGCCCGCGACCGCTCAGGGCGCGCGAGACGGTGGCCGTCGAGACGCCGGCGAGCCGGGCGACCTCATCGATGCCCGTCATGGGGTTCCTCTCGGAGCCGTTCCCGTCGCCGTTCGCGTCGCCGTTCGCGCCGCGGGCGGTGCCGGGCTGCGCGAACGGCGACAGGAACGGGATGCCGCGTTACGCCGTGGTGTACCAGACGGCCGTGTCGACCGGCACGGATCCGCCGTCGAAGGGCTGGCTCTGCAGGAGCACGAACGCATCGGTCGGCAGTGGGACCGGCTCGGTTCCGAGGTTCGCGAGGACGTGCACGGTGCCGCGGCGGAAAGCCACGGCATCCGCTCCTGCGTCTTCCCAGACGAGGGATCCGCTGCCGAACCCGTACTCGCGGCGTCCGGCGAGCAGCCGCTTGTAGAGAGCGAGCGTGGACGCGGGGTCGACCTCTTCGACATCGCGCGAGTAGGTGGCCCAGCCGGCGGGCTGCGGCAGCCACGAGGCGCCGGTCTCGTTGAAGCCGAAGGCAGGAGCGTCCGCCTCCCACGGCAGCGGCACGCGGCATCCGTCACGCCCGTAGCGCTCGCCGTTCGTGCGGAACCAGGTCGGATCCTGACGGAACGCGTCGGGGATCTCCATCGCCTCCGGCAGACCCAGCTCCTCGCCCTGGTAGATGTACGCGGAGCCGGGCAGCGCGAGCATCACGGTCGTGGCGGCCCTGGCGCGGGCGAGGCCGATGGCGGTGTCGGGCTTGTGCGGGGTGTTCGGGCCGATGCCGTCACCCTGCGGGTTCTCGTCGGTGAGCGCGAGGCGGGAGGCGTGACGCACCACGTCGTGGTTCGACAGCACCCAGGTGCTGGGGGCGCCGACCGCGCCGAAGGCGTCGAGCGACTCGCGGATCACGTCGCCGAGCGCCTTCGCGTCCCACTCCGTCATCAGGTACGGGAAGTTGAACGTCTGGTGCATCTCGTCGGGGCGCACCCACAGCGCGGTCTGCGTCAGCGTGGGCATCCACGCCTCGCCGCAGAGAGCACGGTCGCCGTCGTATTCGGCGAGCACCCGGTGCCAGTCGCGGTAGATGTCGTGCACGCCGTCCTGACCCCAGTAGGGGACGTCGGCTTCGCCGCCGCCCATCGAGTCGGCGTCGGCCGGCGGGGTGTAGTCGGGGAGGCCTTCGGCCTTGATCATGCCGTGGGCCACGTCGACGCGGAAGCCGTCGACGCCGCGGTCGAGCCAGAAGCGCAGGATGGAGCGGAACTCCTCGCGCACCTCTTCGTTGTTCCAGTCGAAGTCGGGCTGCGTGGGGTCGAAGATGTGCAGGTACCACTGGCCGGGGGTGCCGTCGGCCTCGGTCACGCGCTCCCACATGCCGCCGCCGAAAACCGACTCCCAGTTGTTCGGGGGCAGCTCGCCGTTCTCGCCCTTGCCGTCGCGGAAGATGTAGCGCGCCCGCTCGGGGCTGCCGGGGGCTGCCCTCAGCGCCTCCTGGAACCACGCGTGCTGGGCCGATGAATGGTTCGGGACCAGGTCGACGACGACGCGGATGCCGCGGGTGTGCGCCTCGTTCAGCATCGTGTCGAAGTCGTCGAGCGTGCCGAACAGGGGGTCGACGTCACGGTAGTCGGCGACGTCGTAGCCGGCGTCGCGCTGCGGGCTCGTCATGAAGGGGCTCAGCCAGATCGCATCGACGCCGAGCTCCTTGAGGGAGTCGAGTCGGCTGGTGATGCCGGGCAGGTCGCCGATGCCGTCGCCCGAGGCGTCGGCGAACGAACGGGGGTAGATCTGATAGATGACCGCGGTGCGCCACCACTCGGAACCGGGGGCTGCGATCTGCTCAAGCTGTGCCATGACCTCAGAGTAGTGCAAACGCTTACAGGTGCACCAGGACTGAGATCGAATCGATTCGGAGTGGGCCGATGCCACCCGGTTCCTCGACGGCAGGTGCGGCGGGAGTATCCTTCGGGCATCCGATGGCTGGAGGCTGTCATGGTTCCCGAGATCAACTACTGGGCGGTCCTCATCGCCACAGCGTCGAGCATGGTCGTCGGCTCGATCTGGTACTCGCCGAAGGTGTTCGGCGCCCGATGGTCGAAGCTCGCGGATGTCGACATGGATCGCCCCGCCTCGAGTGCGACGATGGCGATCATCACGACCGTGATCGTCAGCTTCATCACGTCGTGGGTGCTGGCCGGAGCATCCGCCATCGCCTGGCACTTCTATGACGGATCTTTCTTCTGGGCGGCTGTGGTCACAGGCGTGCTGCTG
>Ga0308161_1003992_pt1 | contig 13857 bp, 13 predicted proteins | sample PhyFR2_FD_201034 | JGI IMG/M metagenome (GOLD analysis project Ga0308161, IMG submission 201034) | Phyllosphere microbial communities from UC Gill Tract Community Farm, Albany, California, United States - DLSLF.R2 | ecosystem: Host-associated > Plants > Phyllosphere > Unclassified | place: USA...
CGGCAGGATCGCCTTCGCCGCGATCGCCCAGTCGTCGACCATGATCGACAGCTCGCCGCGGCGCGAGGAGATCACGCGGCCGTGCACGAAGACGTGGTCGCCGAGGTCGACGAACTCCTTCCAGCGGGCGAGCGACTCGTCGCCCACCTCGGCCAGCGACACCATCGCCTGGATGCGGGAGCCGTCGCCGGACTGCAGCGAGGCGAAGCAGAGCTTGCCCGTGTTGCGCGAGAACACGATGCGGCCGGCGATGCCGACGACGTCCTGGGTCTCCTCGCCGGTCCCGAGGTGCTCGTACTGCGCGCGGACGGCGGGGATCGTCGTCGTGATCGGGAGCTCGGCGGGGTAGGCGTCGATCCCGGCCTCGAGGAGCTTCGCCCGCTTGTCGAGCCGGACCTGTCGCTGCTCGCTGGTCTCGGCGGCCTCGAGTTCGGCGGCGGAGGGCTCCGTGGCGGGTGCGGTCTCGTCGGTCATGCTGGTGCGGCTCCGATGGGGTCGTGGGGGATGCACCGATGGTACCGGCCGGGACGGCCCGCCCGACGACGTCCCGTGGCCGCGCCGACTACAGCGCCGCCTGCCCGTCCGCCGCCGCGAGCGCGTTGTCGACCGCCGAGCGCACGAGCGCACCGAGCACCCGCCCCGGCCGCTCGACCCCGATGCCGGCGAGGGTCCCCGCCGACTGGTCGACGATCGCGGTCGAGAACGACACCGCGGCCCGCACGGCGTCGGCGTACGCGGGGCGGTCCTCCTCGGCGACCACGAACGGCTCCGCGCCCATCTCGACGACGAGCGCCTGCGCGATCGGCAGCACCGGCGACGGCGCGGTCACGGCGCAGTAGGCGTCGCGCAGGCGTGTCAGGTCGACGCTGGTGCCGGTGAACGCCATCGCGGGGTGGATCGCGAGCGGGATGGCCCCGGCCGCGCGTGCGGGCGCGAGGACCTCGACGCCGTGGTCCGGGCTCGTGTGCACGACGAGCTGTCCGGGCTGCCAGATGCCCGCCTCCGCCAGACCCCGCACGAGTTCGGCGAGCTGGTCGTCGGGCACCGCGAGCAGCACGAGTTCACTCCGCTCGACGAGCTCCGGCGTCGTCAGCACGGGGGCTCCTGGCAGCATCGCGCCGGCTCGGTCGCGGCCGGCCTCGGACACGGCGGTCACCCCGACCACGGCGTGCTCCGCGTTGGCCAGCGCGGCGCCGAGCACGGGTCCGACCCGTCCGGCGCCGACGATGCCGACGCCGAGTCGTCCCGCCCTCACCGTGCAGCTCCGGGCGGCGGGACGTCGGACCACGGGGCGGTCGGGGGGACGTCGGGCCACCGGCCTGGAGGCGCGGCTCGCGTCCCCGCGTCGGCCTGCGCCGGTCCGCGGGTCGCGTCACCGAGCGGGTCGGCCTGCGTCGGTCTGCCGGTCGCGTCACCGGACGGACCCGCCTGCGCCGGTCCGCCGGTCCCGTCACCGAGCGGACCTGCCGGCGCCCACGGCGCCGTGGACCCGACCGGCTGCGGCACCGCGGCCTGCGTGGCGGCGGCGTCCCGGGCCTCCCGTTCGCGCCACCGGTGGGACGTGTCCGCGGCGGCCGCCTCGACCGCCCGCCGGGCGGTCCCCGACCACAGGCGCTGCGCGTCCTGCGCGTCGAGCGCCCCGATGCGCGCCGAGACGGGACCGGACACGGTGTGCACGTGCACCGAGGCCACCCGCAGCCAGCGCTCGACCGGGCCCTGCTCGACCCGCACGCTCTGCACGCGGGGCAGCGGGACGATGACGAGCGACCGCCAGACCGCGCCGAGGCGCAGCAGCACGGCCCCCTGCACGAAGCGGTACCCGTTACGGCGGAACGACAGCGGGCGGAGCCACGCACCCCGACCCGGCGAGTGCACGAAGCCGCCGCGGTCACCCGTCGTGGTGAGGCTGTCGTCGACCACGTCGACCGCCTCGGACGACCCCTCGCGGAGCTCCTCGCGGGAGGCGTCCGGGCCGGCGACGGCCGAACCGACCAGGCCCGGCAGGATGATGTCGAGGACCTCGCGGACGTCGGCGGCCCGGCCGACGGGCAGCACGATCGACGACACCTGCTGGTTGCTCGAGGCCCCGTTGCCGGCGTTCGTCGCACGGTTGATCCGGACGTCCCACCAGCCGAACGGACGCCACAGCAGCGGCTGCGCGACGCTCACCGCGTGGATGCGCCCGGGCGGGAGCGTCTCGTTCGAGGTGGACACGAGTCCGAAGCCGATCCGGATGCCGTCGCGGGTGTCGGCGATCGTGTACTGCAGCGAGCGCGAGAACTTGCGGACGTAGTAGCCGCCGGCACCGATCACGGCCGGGAACAGGCCGAACAGGATCCCGGACTCGCCGGTGAGCGCCACGCTGACCACCATCGCGGCGATGGCCAGCAGGATGAACACCGTCGTCCCGGACAGCAGCATGGAGGCGATGAGCCGCCCCGGGTGCACCTTGACGATCCGGGTCGCGTGCACCGCGGCGGGGTCGAGCTCGGGCGAGAACAGCTCGTCGACGCGGTCCTGCAGCACACCGTCGGACCGGCGCACGGCACGGGGGTCGTCGTCCTTCGCGCCGGACGCGAGCACGAGGATGCGCTGCCGCAGGTCGTCGGCGGCACGCGCCCCGAGGTACGCGAGCTGCACGTTCGCGTCGTTGCCGGCCTGCGCGATCTCGAGCTTCGCGGTCCCGAGCACCCTGGCGACGAGGGGCCGCGAGATGTTGATGCCCTGGATCCGGTCGAGCCGCGCCCGGCGGTTGGTCCGGAAGAGCACGCCCGAGCGCACCTCGACGATCTCGCCGGTCACGCGGAACTCGTGCATCCGCCAGGACAGCCAGAACAGCCCGGTGAGCACGACGAGCAGCACGACCACGCCGAGCACCACCCAGCCGACCACGCCGTGCTCCCACACGTAGCGCACCGGGTCGCCGCTGTCCTGCGGGCCGGTGCCGGGGATGAAGAACTCGACGAGCTGGTCCCGCAGGTTGTTGAGCACGTACCCGAGCACCACGATGAGCACGATGCCGCCCTTGAGCAGCGGCGTGAGCGGGTGCAGACGGTGCCACTCGCCGTCGGTGAGCGGAGCGGCTGCGGCGGCGTCGCCCTTCGTGGGCGGGGCGGGCGGCGGTGGTCCGGGGCGGAACGTCACGCGGTCCCCCTAGAGCCCGGCGCGGCGGGACTCGGCGAGCTCGACGAGCCGGTCGCGCAGCACGTCGGCGTCCGCCGCGACGATCCCGGGGATGCGCACGTTGGTCGAGGCGGCGGCGGTCACGAACTTCAGCTCGCTGAGCCCGAGGACCCGGTCGAGCGGCCCGCGGTTCACGTCGACGAGCTGCATGCGGCCGTACGGCACCGCGGTGAACCGCTGCCACATCAGCCCGCGGCGCAGCACGAGGTCGTCGTCACGCAGGGCGTAGCCGATCGCCCGCACCCGACGCGGGGTGAGCACGGCCGTGACGATCGCGGAGACGGCCACCACGACGGACACGAGGACCCAGACGAGGCCCGCGGTGCTGCCCGTCCCGTCGTTCAGCACGGCGAAGAGCACGCACCCGGCGGTGATGACGAGGCCGACCACGACGGTCGTCACGAGCTCCGTCCAGACGAGCTTCGGCGACACCCGCGTCCACGTGGTCCCGGTCAGGCCGAGGCCCGGCTCGTCGAGTCGTTCCAGCGGCATCGCGGCCTCCTGCGGTCGTCGGTCAGGTCGCCGACGTGCCACCCCTCGGCAGGTCGTCATCGTCGTCGCCGGGCGGCGGGGCGATGCACATGCGCTCGGCGACGATCGCGCACACCACGAGCACGGCACCGCCCCCGAGCGCCACGGCGTTCGGCAGGACCGAGCCTAGCGGCGGCAGGGCGGATCGGGTCAGGAGGTACACGAGCAGGCCCCCACCGAACCCGCCGAACAGCGCTCCCGCGATGCTCGAGGCCTTCGCGAGCACCACCACGCGGGTCGCGTAGAGCGGGTCGACCGGGCGCTGCCGGGTCGCGCCGTCCCGCGCGTGCCGACGCACCGGGCGGGCCATCGCGACGATCGCGACGCCGATCAGGGCCAGGGTCGCCCCGAGCGGCGTGGAGAGGAACAGCGTCGGCGCCTGGCGGGACGCCAGGACGGCGTCGAGGGCGAAGCCCGCCACCGCGGCGACGAACGCGACGCTGACCAGGGTGGAGGCGCGGGTCGGCTTCACGGGGTCGGCCCGGTCGTCGGGGTCGGGCCGCTCGTCGAGGTCGGCCCGGTCGTCGGGGTCGGGCCGCTCGTCGAGGTCGGGCCGCTCGTCGAGGTCGACCCGGTCGTCGGGGTCAGCGTCCGGGTCGGCCCCGGGATCGTTCCGGTCGCCGGTGTCGGCTCGGTCGCCCGGGTGGGCTCCGGGTCCGGTCGGGAGGCGCGGGTCACCCCGTCGAACAGGCGCGGCTCTTCGACGCGCTCGGTGTCGTCGCCCAGCGCGGCCAGCAGGTCGGCCACCGGTCCGGCACCCGGCAGCACGGCGTCCGGGTCGGCATCGAGCCACGGCGCGAGCACGAACGCCCGCTCCCCCGCGCGCGGGTGCGGCACCGTCAGGGTCGCGGTGTCGAGCCGCAGGTCGTCGATCGCCACGACGTCGAGGTCGAGCGTCCGGTCGCCCCACCGCACCTCGCGGGTGCGGCCGTGGGCGTCCTCGATGCCGTGCAGCGCTTCGAGCAGCTCCTGCGGTGCCAGGTCGGTGTCCACGACGACGACACCGTTGCGGTAGCGCGGCTTCGTCTCGTCGAGCCCGTCCAGGGTCAGGGCGACCGACTCGACCTCGCGGCTCGACGCCACCGGGCGCACACCGGGGAGCGCGGCGATCGCGTGGGCCGCGGCGCGCAGGGTGCTCCCCCGGTCGCCGAGGTTCGCACCGAGGGCGACGACCGCCCGGCTCACTCTTCTTCCTCGTGCACCGCGGCGGCACCGCGGGTGCGACGGATCGTGATCGAGACGTCGGAGAACGGCACCGTGATCGGGGCCTGCGGCTTGTGCACGGTCACCTCGGTCGCACGGGCCGCACGGTGGGTCAGGACGGCCGCGGCGATGCGCTCGGCGACGGTCTCGATGAGGTCCACCGGGTCCCGCTCGATCTCGGCGACGACCTGCTCGGCCAGCACGCCGTAGTGCACGGTGTCGGCCAGGTCGTCGCTGCCGGAGGCGGTCCGGGCGTCGAGCTCGACCGCGACGTCGACGACGAAGTCCTGGCCGTCCTCGCGCTCCTGGTCGAACACGCCGTGGTGGCCCCGGGCACGGACCCCGGTCAGTCGGATGGTGTCGTTCATGTGCGCGCTGCCCTCCAGGCATCCCAGACGTCGAGCACGGCACGCGTCGGTGCCGGGTCGTGCACGCGGACGCCCCACGCGCCGCGCTCGGCGGCGAGGAGGCTGATCGCGGCGGTGGCGAGGTCGCGGTCGGCGGGCGGGGCGCCGGCTGCGCTGCCGACCCCGTCCAGGAACCGCTTGCGTGAGGCGGCGACGAGCACCGGCAGACCGAGCGAGGCGAAGCGCTCGTACCCGGCCAGGATCTCCCAGTTCTGGGCACCCTGCTTCGCGAAGCCCAGGCCCGGGTCGATGACGACCTGTTCCTGGCGGACCCCGAGCACGATGAGCTCGGCGACCCGCATCTCGACCTCACGGCGGACCTCGTCGACGGCGTGCGTGTACTCGGCGTTCCGGTACATCCGGTCGCTGTGCCCGCGCCAGTGCACGACGACGAAGCCGGCCCCGGTGTCCCGGACCACGCGGGCCATGTCCGGGTCGGCCAGGCCACCGGACACGTCGTTGACGATCACGGCACCGGCCTCGACCGCGCGCTCGGCGGTCTCGGCGTTCATGGTGTCGACGCTCACCGGGATGCCCTCGGCGACGAGGCTCCGGACCACGGGCAGCACGCGCTCCTGCTCGACCGCGAGCGGCACGCGGTCGGCGCCCGGCCGGGTGGACTCGCCACCGACGTCGACCAGGTCGGCGCCGGCCGCGACGAGCGCCCGGGCGTGCGCGACCGCGGCGTCGTGGGCCTGGTGCAGGCCGCCGTCGCTGAACGAGTCGGGCGTGACGTTGAGGATGCCCATCACGCGGGTCCGCTCGGTCGAGGCACCCTGGTTGGGCGAGCGGTCACGCCGGCGGCCGGTCACGATCTCCGGCACCGGTGCCGGTGCACGGAGGTCGATCGCGACCGTCGGCGGTTCCGCTGCGGCGGTGCGGGCCTCGGTCTCGGCGGCCCGGGCACGGTCGGCCTCGGCGAGCCGGCGTTCGCGCCTCGTCGGGAGGTCGGTCATGCCGGCCTAGGCGGGGGCGATACCGGGGTTGCCGAACGGACGACGACGGGGCTTCGACGACGACTCGGGGTCGCCCTGCTCCGCTGCGGTCGACGCGGCCTTGCCCGGGAACTCGATCGCCGGCAGGTTCGAGACCGGCCGCTTGTCGCTCGAGAGCCACTGCGGGCGCTCGGGCAGCTTGCGGACGTCCTTGAAGATCTCGACGAGCTCCGGCGCGTCCAGCGTCTCCTTCTCGAGGAGCTCGCCGGCCAGCCGGTCGAGGATGTCGCGGTTCGCGTTGAGGACCTGGTAGGCCTCGTCGTGCGCGGACTCGAGCAGGGCGCGGGTCTCGGCGTCGACCGTCTCGGCGATGTTCTCCGAGTAGTCGCGCCCGGTGCCGCCGCTCATGTCACGGCCGACGAACGGCTCGCTCGAGCCCGACCCGAGCTTGACGGACCCCACCGCACGGCTCATGCCGTACTCGGTGACCATCTTGCGTGCGGTCGACGTGGCCTTCTCGATGTCGTTCGACGCACCCGTGGTCGGGTCGTGGAAGACGATCTCCTCGGCGACGCGGCCACCCATCGCGTAGGTGAGCTGGTCGAGCAGTTCGTTGCGCGTGACCGAGTACTTGTCCTCGAGCGGGAGCACCATCGTGTAGCCGAGGGCGCGGCCGCGCGGCAGGATCGTGATCTTCGTGACCGGGTCGGTGTGGCGCATCGCCGCTGCCGCAAGGGCGTGGCCGCCCTCGTGGTACGCGGTGATGAGCTTCTCCTGGTCGGACATGATCCGGGTCCGGCGCTGCGGACCCGCCATCACGCGGTCGACGGCCTCGTCCAGGGCGCGGTTGTCGATGAGCTGTGCGTTCGAGCGGGCGGTGAGCAGTGCGGCCTCGTTGAGGACGTTCGCCAGGTCCGCGCCGGTGAAGCCCGGCGTCTTGCGGGCCAGCAGTTCGAGGTCGACGCTCGCGGCGAGCGGCTTGCCCTTCGCGTGCACCTCGAGGATCTGCTTGCGGCCCTGCAGGCCCGGGGCGTCGACGCCGATCTGGCGGTCGAAGCGGCCCGGACGCAGGAGCGCGGGGTCGAGCACGTCGGGACGGTTCGTCGCGGCGATGAGGATGACGTTCGTCTTGCCGTCGAAGCCGTCCATCTCGACGAGGAGCTGGTTCAGCGTCTGCTCGCGCTCGTCGTTGCCGCCACCGATGCCGGCGCCGCGGTGACGACCCACGGCGTCGATCTCGTCGATGAAGACGATCGCGGGGGCGTTCTGCTTGGCCTGCTCGAAGAGGTCGCGGACACGGCTCGCACCGACCCCGACGAACATCTCGACGAAGTCCGAACCGGAGATCGAGTAGAACGGCACGCCGGCCTCACCGGCGACGGCGCGGGCGAGCAGGGTCTTGCCGGTGCCGGGAGGGCCGTACAGCAGCACGCCCTTCGGGATCTTGGCGCCGACCGCCTGGAACTTCGCGGGCTCCTGCAGGAACTCCTTGATCTCGTGGAGCTCCTCGATCGCCTCGTCCGAGCCGGCGACGTCGGCGAAGGAGACCTGCGGGTTCTCCTTGTTGTTCATCTTGGCGCGCGACTTGCCGAACTGCATGACCTTCGAGCCGCCGCCCTGGGCGCTCGACAGGAGGAACCAGAACAGGGCGCCGATGATGAGGAACGGCAGGACGATGCCGAGCAGCGAGAGGAACCAGTTCCCCTGCTGGACGGTGTCGTTGTAGCCCTTCGGCAGGTTGGCGTCGTTGACCGCCTGGACGACCTCTTCACCGCGCGGCGTGGAGTAGTAGAACTGCTCCTTCGCGTTGCCGTCCTTGAGGGTGAGGTCGACCCGCTGCTCGGTCGAGTTCACCACGACCGACGAGACCTTGCCGTCGGCGAGCTGTTCGAGGCCCTTCTGGGTGTCGATCTGCTGCGTGCCCGACTGGTTGATCACGCTCCAGCCGATGAAGATGCCCGCCAGCGCGATCAGCACGTAGAGGTACGGGCCGCGGAAGATGCGCTTGAAGTTCATGTGATCCGGGCGCGATGGCCCGACACCTTTCTCTGCCGGAGTTGCGTGGGGTCAGCATACGGCTGGGACTCTGTGGCGAGAATGGGTGTCCTCTGCGGGCGAACTCCACCCGCGCCCGGAGACGACCGGGAGCCCCCGGCCGGTCGTCCCGGGAACTCCGTCAGGAGTAGACGTGCGGCGCCAGGACGCCGATGCCGCGCAGGTTGCGGTAGCGCTCGTCGAAGTCCAGGCCGTAGCCGACCACGAAGGCGTCCGGGATCTCGAAGCCGGCGTACTTGACGTCGACCTCGACCTTGGCGGCCTCGGGCTTGCGGAGCAGGGCGACGATCTCGACGCTCGCGGCACCGCGGGACTCGAGGTTCTGCTTGAGCCACGACAGCGTCAGCCCGGAGTCGATGATGTCCTCGACGATGATGACGTCGCGCCCGTGCAGGTCGGTGTCGAGGTCCTTGAGTATCCGCACCACGCCGGACGACTTCGTGCCGGAGCCGTAGGACGACACCGCCATCCAGTCCATGCGCGCCTGCATCTTGAGGTGTCGCGAGAAGTCGGCCATCACCATGACGGCACCCTTCAGGACACCGACGAGCAGCGGGTCCCTGCCCGCGTAGTCGCGGTCGACCGCCGCGGCGAGGTCGGCGAGCTTCTCGTCGATCTGCTCGGGCGTGAAGAGCACTTCGGACAGGTCTGCCTGGACGTCGGAGAGTTCCACCGGTCCAGGGTAACCGTCACGACGCGGCGCTGAACGCCAGCCGGTCGCCCTCCCGCGAGGCGGTCACGCCCGGCAGGTCGATCGGCCCCTGACCGTGCCAGTCGGTGACCAGTCGGCACACCTCGAGCGTCTGGGTGCGCGACAGCGTCACGCCGAACTCCCCCTCGACCGCGAGTCGGACGAGCCGCTGCCGGAGTGCCGCCGGGTTCGCCAGCAGTCCCGCGACCGACAGCGAGATGCCGGCCTCCGAGTGCTCGGCGAGGTCCTCGGCCAGCTCCTCGGCGAAGTGGTCGAGCGCCTCGGCGTCCTCCCGCAACTGCTCGGCGGTCCGGGCGAGCGCCTCGGGCACCCCCGCACCGAGCTCGCGCTCGAGCACGGGCAGCAGTGCGGTGCGCACCCGGACGCGGGCGAACGCCGGGTCGTCGTTCTGCGGGTCGTCCCACGGGGCGGTCCCGGCGGCGACGCACGCCTGGCGGGTGGTGTGCCGGCGGACGCCGAGCAGCGGCCGGCCGTAGGCGGGTCCCGACGACCGCCGCGTCAGCGGCGTCATGCCGGACAGCGCGTCCGGGCCGCTGCCCCGCAGCAACCCGAGCAGGACCGTCTCGGCCTGGTCGTCCAGTGTGTGCCCGAACAGCACCAGGGGTGACCCGGTGGCGGCGGCGACCTCTGCGACGGCCGCGTGACGCGCCTCCCGTGCGGCCGCCTCCGGACCGCCGTCGGAGCCGACCGCGACCCGACGGACGGTCACCGGGTCGAGTCCCAGCGCGGACGCCTGCCGGGAGGCGCGGCCCGCCACCGCCTCGCTGCCCGCCTGGAGCGCGTGGTCGACGACCACCGCGCCGGCCCGCAGGTCCTGCTTCGGCGCCTCGAACGCGGTCGCCGCGGCGAGCGCGAGCGAGTCCGCGCCGCCGCTCAGCGCGACGGTGACCAGGTCCCCCGGTCGGAGGACAGCGTCGGCCAGGGCCTGCGCGAGCAGGCCGCGCACGGCGCGACGGGTCTCGGCGACGGCGGGGTCGAGCCGGGGGCGCGGAGCGTTCACCCGGTAACGTTAGCCGCGCTTTCGGAACCACCGACAGCCCGATCGACAAACCAGGAGTGCAGACATGGCCGCGTACGACGTCGTCGTCGAGATCCCCAAGGGCAGCCGCAACAAGTACGAGGTCGACCACGAGACCGGTCGCGTCTACCTCGACCGCGTGCTGTTCACGTCGTTCGTCTACCCGACCGACTACGGCTTCTTCGAGAAGACCCTGGCCGACGACGGTGACCCGGTGGACGCACTGCTCCTGCTCGAGTACCCGACCTTCCCGGGCGTGGGCGTCAAGGTCCGCCCGGTCGGCGTCTTCAAGATGAGCGACGAGGCCGGCAACGACGCGAAGGTGCTCGTCGTCCCGGCGAAGGACCCGCGCTGGGCCCACGTCCAGGACATCTCGGACGTCGACGACCAGACGAAGGCCGAGATCGCGCACTTCTTCGAGCGCTACAAGGACCTCGAGCCGAACAAGTGGGTCAAGGCCGAGGGCTGGGGTGACGCCGCCGAGGCCGAGGCCATCGTGCAGGCCGGCCAGGCAGCGTACGTGCCCGCCGGTCACTGACCGCCAGCACCACGCACGACGGCGCCCGCGCTCCTCGAGGGGAGGGCGGGCGCCGTTCTCGTGTGCGGTGCGACTCCGCTGCGCGTCGCGCCGCTCGCTCGGCTAGAGCGAGCCGCTCGGGCGGGCGACGTACGGCAGGAGTTCGCCCGGCGTCCAGACCGCGCGCTCGAGCACGCCGCGCTGCGGGTTGGCCGCCTCGACCATGCGACCGCCGCCGGTGTAGATCGCGTCGTGGTACGCGCCGCTGACCGTGCCGGTCTTCGAGTAGAACAGGATGTCGCCGGGCTGCCGCTGCGACAGCGGGACGAGTCGGCCGATCGACTGGAAGTAGTTGTACTGCCAGACGACGTTGTGCCCGCCGGTCGCGATGCCCTGCGAGTTGTAGGCCATCATCACCAGGCCGGAGCAGTCCCACGTGTTCGGGCCGGCGCCGCCCATGACGTACGCGTCCCCGATCTGCGCGCGCGCGAAGGCGATGGCGCCGGCGGCCTTCGACGGGCTGCTCTGGACGGGAGCCGGGGCCGGTGCTGGTGCCGGTGCGGGAGCCGGCTTCGGGGCGGGCGCGGGAGCGGGTGCCGGAGCCGGGTTGGCTGCGGGCTGCGACGGGGTGCTCGTGGAGGGCTTCGACTGCGCGGGCGTCTGGTTCGAGCCGCCACCCGTGCTCGGTGCGGTGCCGCCCTGGTTGCCGCCGGAGCTGTTCTGGTTGGCGGGTGCCTGGTTGCCGGATGCCTGGTTGCCGGATGCCTGGTTGCCGGATGCCTTGTTGCCGCCGGAGGAGGCTGCCGGCGTGCTGCCGCCGCGGCTCGACTGGGCGGCGAGCTGCTGCTCGGCACGCTTGGCCTGCTGGTCGTTCCAGTAGGCGGTCTCGGTCGCGACGCTCGTGTCCTTGAGGAACGCCAGCTGCTCGAGCACCTCGGCCTGCTTCGCCTGCTCGCGGTCGACGCGGTCGCGGGCAGCGGCGGTGACGTCGTTCGCCTGCTCGAGGGCACGCTCGGACTTCGCGGTGGCCTCGGCGAGGGCCTTGGTCGCGGCGGACTGCTGCGCGGCGAGGGAGTCGACCGTGTTCTGGTCGGCCTGGGCCGTGGCGAGGACCGTCGCGGAACGGGAGGACAGGTGCGACATGGTGCCGACCCGGTAGAGCAGGTCCTTCGAGTCCGACGCGTCGACGAGCATCGAGGTCGACAGGTCGCCGCCGCCCGTGCGCGACAGCTCGACCACGAGGCCGGCGACCTGCGCCGCGGACTCGTCGGCGCGCTGCTGTGCCCGCTTCGCCTGCGCCGTGAGGTCGTCGAGCGTGCTCTTCGCCTCCTGCTGCAGCGACGCGGCCATCGCGTAGTCCTGGCCCGCCTCGAGCTCGGCCACCTGGGCGGAGTCGGCGGCGTCCTGCAGCGTCTGCATGCGCGTCGAGAGCTCGTCGACGGTCTGCTGCACGTCGGCGGCGTCGGACTTCGCCTGACGTACCTCGTCCCACGTGGGGGCGGACGGGGCTGCCTGTGCGGGTCCGGCGAGCATGACGGACAGGCCGACGCCGAGGACGGCGACCATCGCGGTGCAGCCGGACAGCTTCCGGGTGGAGGGCTTCATGGTTCCTCGGTGTCTCTCGACGGCGCGCTCGTTCACACCGAGATCCCCCGCGCTGCCATGAAGGGGACCGGGTCGACGGCGGAGCCGTTCACCCGGGTCTCGAAGTGGAGGTGGCAGCCCGTCGACCAGCCGGTGGACCCGACCATCGCGATCTGCTGCCCGGCCTGGACCTGCTGGCCGACCGACACGAGGATGCCCCCGTTGACGATGTGGCCGTACGCTGTCGAGACGCCGCCGCCGTTGTCGAGGATCACCTCGTTGCCGTAGCCGCCGCCGTTCGCCGCGAAGGTCACCCGACCCGCGTGGGCTGCGTAGATCGGCGCGGAGCACGCGGGAGCCAGGTCGACACCCGCGTGGAGAGCCTCACGGTGCGTGTAGGGGTCGACACGCATGCCGAACGGGCTCGTCTGGTACCCGCCGGCGGGGCGGACCCACCCGGAGCTGCTCGGGGCACCGCCACCGCTGCCGCCGCTCCCGTTGCCGCCGCCCTGGTTCCCGGCGGCCTGCGCTGCCTCCTGCGCCGCCTTCGCCGCGGCCGCGGCGGCCGCTGCCTGGCGGGCCTTCTCGGCGGCGACGCCCTTCTCGTAGTCGGCCTCGACGCCCTGCTCGTTCGTGGTGAGCAGCACGAGCTGCGCCTGGAGGCGGGCCTCGTTGTCGTTCTGTGCCTGGACGGCGGACTGCGCGTCGTCGGCTGCACGCTGCGCGGCCTGCATCGACGACTGCGCCTGCTGGGCGAGCGCGCCGAGCGCCTGCTTCGCCGACTGCGCCTTGTCCGCGAGGCCCTGGGCGACCCCGCGGTCCTGCGAGGCGTCGGCGTAGATGCCGTCCGCCTGCTCGGTGAGCTTCGACATCGCGCCGAGCTCGTAGAGCAGGTCGCCCGAGCCCGACGGGTGGGTGAGGATGTCGGTCGTCACGTCCTGCGAGCTCGCGCGGCCGAGCTGCGCAGCGAGGGCGCCGGCCTGGGCCTCGGAGCGCTTCGCCGTCTTCTCGGCTTCGTCCGCCTGCGCCTGCAGCGTCTGCTGGGCGAGGGTCGCCTCGTCGTACTTCGTCTGTGCCGTCTGGTAGGCCGCACCCGCTGCGTCGGCCTGCTGCTGGGCCGCGGAAGCCTTCGTGCCGAGGTCGGCGATCAGGCCCTTGATCTCGGTCACCTTCGCCTGCTGCGCGGCCTGCGAGGCCTTGGCCTGCTGCACGTCGGACCAGCTCGGGTAGCTCTCCGCCGAGGCGCTCGTCACCGGCGCGAGGGCCGCGAGGGTCCCGCCCGCGAGGGCGACGGCGACCGCCGCGGCGAGGGTGCGACGGCGGTGGAGGGCGAACCGGAGGGTGTGGGGCAAAGTGTCTCGATCTCGTAACAGCGTGGCGAGGCTCACGCGAGTAACACTGACAACAGGTGCAACAGTAACAACACGCCGAACACTCGGGACACCCCCGAGTGAGGGGTCGGGGCCCGGCGCACGCTCGAATGCGGGGGTTCGTGGGTGCGGAAGGCCTTCGTCGCTGGCGCTGTCTCGCGTTCCCGCCGGGTGCGACACGCCGGGAGATCCGCGGATCGAGCGCTCGATTTGCAGGACCGCCCACCCGTCCGTATGCTTGTCAACCGGTAGCGCACGGCGCAGCTTGCGGCCCTATCGTTTAGTGGCCTAGGACACCGCCCTTTCACGGCGGCAGCACGGGTTCGAATCCCGTTGGGGTCA
>Ga0308161_1003994_pt1 | contig 13855 bp, 16 predicted proteins | sample PhyFR2_FD_201034 | JGI IMG/M metagenome (GOLD analysis project Ga0308161, IMG submission 201034) | Phyllosphere microbial communities from UC Gill Tract Community Farm, Albany, California, United States - DLSLF.R2 | ecosystem: Host-associated > Plants > Phyllosphere > Unclassified | place: USA...
AAGGACAACCCGCGTCAGGGTGAGGCGGACCTGATCGTGGCGAAGCACCGTAACGGACCGACGGACACCATCACCGTGGCGTTCCACGGGATGTTCTCGCGGTTCGTCGACATGCCGCAGTAGGCGGCTCTGGCTGTCGGTGTCCCAACTAGATGGTCTCTCCGCCTAGGAGATGGTCCGTTCCAGTGAGACGGACCATCTGCACGGCGGACGGCGGCCCGACGATCGGATGGACGTCATGAGGTTCCCGCCCTACCTACCCGTGCCAGCGTCTGTGCCGTTCACTGGAGCACCCAGGAGCTTCACGCTCGACTCCGAGCCTCGACGTCGACGTACCCCGGACCCCTGGGCGGATTTCGAAGCGTGGTGTGCACGGCGCGGGACCAGCTCGCTGCCCGCTTCGGGCCCGGTTGTAGCAAGCTATCTACTCGATCGGTCCCGTGAAATCGATGACTCAGGCGCACTCGCTCATTCGGCTGGTCGGCTCAAGAGCTGGATCGATGTCATCGATGCAATCCACGTGCAAGCAGACCTTCCGCGGATCAGGTCCGCTCCGCCGGTGCCCGCCGTTCTCTCCAGCCTCATCCGTTACCGAGACCGCAAGGCGAAGCGTCAGTCCTTCCCGGCAGTGCGCGCGCTTGAAGGTGTGCTGGAGGCTATCGAGGTCTCTCTCAAGGGAGCAGATAGGGACCGCGCCCGAGCGTTGCTTCTCATCGGAGCAGTCGGAGGACTGACATACGCGAGCCTGGAGGCTTTGCGTGTCGGCGATGTGCTTGCAGACCCCGGGGACGGCCTTCGAGTTTCGACTTACTCCGCTGATATGCACCCGACGCAGCGAACTACACCGAGTTCCTCATGCAAATGACTGCCGAGCTCAAGGACGCCATCGATACCTACCTCAGCGCCTGGCTCACCCTGACCCCACCCCCGAACCCATCGATCCCTCCCAGCTCTCCAGTCGTCACCTGGAGTCCTCGTCGCTTCGCGCACCCTGGAGCCAGCCTCGGCCGCGAACTGCATGACATCGACATTGAACTGCTTCACGATCGCCTCAGGGTGAAGGCGCCATCACTGACAGCCCTCGCCGTTCAGCTCGGCATGCCGATGCGACACGTACGGTGGGCGATCGCCGCGTTCCCTCCAGCGGAGGGGAATCATTGCGTGCCAATCGATTGGCAAGCATGCCTTCGTGCAGAGCGACCGGTGGTTCGCGTACCATGACGAGGGGTCCGGGGGTCTAGAGAGGGAGCACCTCGGTACCCGTGCAGGTCTCATGAGCAACGCTCGCGCTCGACTCGCGTCAGGCCGATCTCACGAGCGGGCTCAAGATCAGTGCCGGCCTTCGGCTAACCGGACGATCGCGTCTCCGACCTCGGGGTGGTCTCATCTGGCGCGCCGAACGGCGACGGTCGCGGCGGCACCGGGGCGGTACGCTCCCGCCATACCCACCGCTCGGGGACAGTCGGTGGGCTGTAGGTGAAGCCGAGCCGTTTAGCGAACGAGACGACGATTTCATCGCCGTTCCGATCGTTCGTCGCCCGGATCAGCTCCCGTCCCACGCGCACCAACGTTCGTTCCGCACGCTGCCTGCGGATTCGGTCGGCCGCGGGAGAGGCGAACGCGCGGTCGTGGAGCGACAACAGCCCTGCCCACACGCCTCCGACAAGCCCACGCCAGACTCGCGAAGGGACGGACCTGCCGCCAGCGAAGTACTCGTTCCACCGAAACGTTGCGCCCCTCCGATAGTCGCCGGCGAATACAGCCGGCGCCCCGATCACCGACCCGTCCGGGCCGGCCAGGCGCGCGCTCATGTCGATGAAGCTCGCACGCCAGGCACGGCTCACTCGAGGGAACCGGCGACGAGCCCTCGCGAGAGCCACTGGAGAGTATCCGACCGGGCGCATCCCCTGATACCGCGTTGGCGATGTCAGCATCCGGTATTGCTGAATCCAGAGATCCAGCGCGCTTCGTTGCTCTTCCCGAGCTTCCGCCAGATGATCGTCCAGCGCCTTCACCCAGCGTTTGTACGGATCTGCCAACTGGATGCTCGCGAACGCACCCACGAAGGTCAGCAACAACGTTGCGGACGGCGGCCACGCAATCGACACCACGACGAGCGCCACACACGGCAACACCATCAGGCCGATCCGTAGACCCGAATCCGCCGGCGGCGGCGGGTACTCCACCTCACCAAGCGCGCTCGCCAAGGCGTGCATCGGATGGTCCTCCCCAGCAGAAACCGATCCCATAGCATCCCCCGTTCAGCGCATGCCACTGGCGTCGGCGGCGTGCGGCATCATTCTGACAGACGACACGCTGCAATCCGTTGGCCGTCGATGCTCGAACCGAGGGGGACACGCTGCAAGGCGCCTTCGCTGATGCGCTGCGAATCGCCGGCACCGGTGCCCGTCCGGACTACGACCAGATTGCAGGAATCGGCAGACGACTTCGACCCTCGATGCTCGGCATCGGCATCGGCATCGGCATCGGCGAGCAGCGCACCGAGAATCTGCGGCAGATAGCCGAACTGGCCCTCACCGTTCGCGGCTCCCCGTGCCATTCGACTACGGCGAGCATGCAGAGCTAAATACCCCAGGACTTCTCGGTGAAGAGGACTGCATCGTCGCTTCCAGTGCGGCCGGAGAAGAGCCCGGACGACGTCGGCGGCTGCGGACCGCGCAGCGCTACGCGTGTCTGCGAATTCGAGCTTCCCTGCCGAGAGACGTTCCTCATCGCCTTCGATTTCGCGCGACTCGGCCGGCGTCGCCGGCTCCTCCGAATTCATGACGTCGATGAGCGCTGAGTTGAAAGCGACGATCGACGCGTCTTTGCACGCATGGCTTCAGCGATGCGACCCGGCCTCTGGGGTGTCCGGGAGGATTGCCGGAGGTGCGGGTCGGTCGGGGAGGGTGTCATGCCGTTGGTGGCTGTGTGGGGCGAGGAGCGCGTCGAGGCGTGGGCGCTCGAGGACGACGTCTGGGCGCAGGTGCGGGCGACGTACCGGGACCGCGGGCTCGTGATGGCGTGCGGGGAGCCGGGGGTGCCGGTTGAGCGGGTTGGCACGCGGTACTTCCGGCACAAGGCGTCGTGCGACGTCCACGAGGGCGGCCCGGAGTCGCCGGAGCACCTAGCGACGAAGGCTCTCGTTGCGGTCGTCGCGCGGGAGCATGGGTGGGACGCGGTCGTCGAGGCGCCCTCGTCCGATCGGTCATGGATCGCGGACGTGCTGGTGTCCAAGCCTGGGGTGCCGAGCGTCGCGATCGAGGTGCAGTGGGCGGCGCAGGCGCCGACGGAGTTCGATCGGAGGACGCGGCGGTACGAGGCGGACGGTGTGGAGTGCGCGTGGCTGGTCGGGCCGAAGAACGCCGACCGGGGGCTGTGGAACATCCGCGGCACCGCGGATGCGCTGCAGATGGAAATCCCGGCGGGTCTCGCGCAGGGGCGGGAATTCGTCTCGATGCGGACGGCGTTGACGCGGTGGTTCCGCAGTGAGCTCCGTCCTCGGTTCGAGGCGGTCGTCGAGGCGGTCGAGGTCGTGACGGCGATGTCGAAGTGCCACAACGAGCGTTGCCAAGCGTGGTTCTCGTACTGGTGGCTGGGAGCGTTGCAGCTACAGACGCGGTGCGGGCAGATCGGGACCGTCGAGCTCGGTTCTCGGTACCCGACTTGGGTTCAGGACCGGCCGGAGGCGGTGTTCCAACCCGCCGTGCGTGCTGCGATCGCTGCTAGCTCGTTGCCGGCGGCGACGGAGTACCGGGCGGAGCACAGCAAGCAGACGAACACCGACTACACGGCGCAGCACTGCCCGAAGTGCCGGTGGCACCTGGGTGACGGGTTCATCATCGCGAAGTACCGCAACTGGTCCAGCTACGCGGTACCGGTGCCACTCACCCGGCTGCCGCTGGACCCGCGGGTGACCACGATTCCGCACATGTGCGCCGACGTGGGTAACGGTCGATGCGTGCCGCCGAAGGTGGAAGGGGCAACGTTCCCGTCTGAGCGGAATCGGTCCGGGGACGTGGTGTGGTTCAGCTCGTTCGACCTGTCGCCTGGTCAGCTGGAGGCGGTACCACTGCCGGCGCGTTAGAGGGGTGCGTCGAGAGCCTTCACGAGGTCGTCGATGTAGACCTCCGGGTCATCACGGAAGACCGAACTTTCGGGCGCGTCAACAAGTCAACTAAACCTGCAGCAGTCCCGACGTCGACCTCGAATTGCTTCACGATCGCCTCAGGGTGAAGGCACCAGCGCTAAAAGCCCTCGCCGTCGAGCTCGGCCGGCCGGTGCGACACGAGCGCTGGGCCATCACTACTTTCCCGCCAGCGACAGGGCACCGTTGCGAGCCAATCGATTGGCTCGCGCCCCTTCCATCGAAGCCACCCTGAGTCCGCTCGCGATAACAACGGACCGAAGACGCGGGGAAAGAGCAATCCCGACACTCGCGCAGGTTTCCCAAGGAAGGCTCGCTTTCGACTAGCTTCAGAACGACCTCACGAATGGGCTTCGATCATGGCTGCGCCGCCGCTCCTCACCTTCCTGCTCGACACCAACGCGGTGATTGCGCTGGAACCGTACGCAGGCTCCGACGACGAGCAGAGTCCCGCCCTGGCGGACCTGCTCCGCCTCGCCCGCGAGCACAATCACCACGTCGTCGTTCACCCGGCCAACTACGACGACCTCCGCGAAACCGCGGACGAAGGCCACCGTGCCGCGAACCTCCGGGCGCTCCGGAAGTACGAGCTGATCGGCGAGCCGCCGATCCCCGACGATCTGCGTGATGCGTTTGGCAGCGTCGTCGAGGGGTCAAATGATCATCGAGATCTGCGACTGCTCGCCGCCGCCGCTGCTGGAGCGGCAACACACCTGGTCACGAACGACCGCCGGCTCCTTCGTCGCGCTGGTCGTGCTGGTCTCGAGGAGCAGGTCCTTCGGCCCGCAGAAGCACTAACGCTTCTCCGCACGCTGTACCCGGAGGATCCGGCAGCGCCGCCGCAAGTGCACCCCCGAATGGCCGCCGAGCTCAGGCTCGACGAACCGATCTTCAACTCCCTACGACGCGACTACGCCGAGTTCGATCAGTGGATCCGCACGACAGTGGCACCCGACCCCAATCGTCGCGTCTGGACGGTCGAGGATGCTGACGGCGGCTACCGCGCCATCGCGATCGTCAAGCTCTCCGACGATCACCCGCTCGTGCCCGGTCGGAAGCTGATGAAGATCTCGACCTTCAAGGTCGACGAGCGAGCTGAAGGAGAGAAGCTCGGAGAGCTGCTCCTGAAGACCGTGCTTGGCTGGGCCGCGACGAAGCGGGTCGAGGCCATGTTCGTCACAGTGATCAGAGACGAGGCGAAGCAACTCCTCGTTCGCTTCCTCGAAACGTTCGGGTTCGAGGAGGCCGGTCAGCTGCCCGGTACGGAGAACGAGTGGGTGTTCGAGAAGACGCTGCAGCCCGAACCCGGCACGCGAATCGACCCGCTCACCTATCACGTGAAGTACGGGCCACCAGCCATCGCCTCACACGGCAATGTCTTCGTCGTGCCCATACAACCGCACTGGTACGGCGGGCTCTTCCCGGACAGCCCCGCCGAGGAAGCCGAAGCACTGGCCCTGTTCGACGTGACCGAGCTCTTCCCGTTCGGCAACGCACTGCGGAAGGCGTATCTCAGCAGTTCCAACCGACGAGAGTTGCCCGCTGGAGCAGTGCTGCTCTTCTACCGCTCAGCAGGCGGAAAGCGCGGCAGCGGGGCGGTACGTGCAGTCGGAGTCGTCGAGCGAACGATCCGCAGCTCAAATCCGACCGATATTCTCGCGTTCGTCGGGCGACGTACCGTCTACAGCGCAGAAGAAGTCGGTCGCATGTGTCAAGGTGGAGCGATCGCGGTTCTGTTCCGCCAGGACCGCTTCCTTGAGGAACCGTGGGCTCTCGACGAACTCATCGAGATGCGAGTGCTCAACGGGCCTCCCCAGACGATCACGCAAGCCGTATCAAACGAAGGACGCGCATGGGTACTGCAGCAACTGAGCGCGTAGCAGTCATGGCAATCCACCCCCGCTACGCCGATGCGATCCTTAAAGGTAACAAACTCGTGGAGTTCCGGAAGCGGAAGCTTGCCGATGACATCACTACGGTACTGATCTACGCAACGGCACCGGTTCAGAAGGTTGTTGGCGAGTTCAGTATTAAAAGAACAGTCATTGACGAACCGGCAACAATTTGGGCTAGCTTCGGCGATGTGGGTGTCATCGATGAGACCAGCTTCGCTACTTATTACGCGTCGTCGGCCCAAGCTGTCGCATTGGTGGTCGATCGAGCGATCCGCTACAAGCGCCCTCACGCGCTAGCCGAGCTTGAGGCGAAGTCAATCCCTCAAAGCTTCTACTACGTGAGCCGCCGGAAGAAGGCGGACCGCAGAACGCTGATATCAGCGGTCGCGTGAGCCTTCCGGCGACCGCGAAAGCACTGATCGTTGGACCTCGGTATCAAAAGGTGTACTGATGATTGAACTAGCCGAACGCTCGACACCAACGCTGCCACTCGTTCGGAGGGAGCCACTTGCCGACTATCATCGCGAAGATCGATCATCTCGCAGCTGGATTACCCATGCTGCGGCTGCCAGACGGCACGCTCACTGCAGGGGACCCAGATGCGTTGTCGGTCGCCCAGGTTCACGATGTCATCGTCGCTGGCACCGACGGGATCTGGCGGAAGGGTTCTGAGGCCGATTGGGAGCCCAACGTCAAGATCGGCACGATCGAACGCGTCGATGGATCTGCAGCGCTACTGCAGACGCCGCATGGTGTTCTCTTCCGCACTATCCCCGCAGGGATGAGCGTCCACGTGGGGAACACCGTGACCTATGACGGTCGGACCGACATACTCAACGTCTTCTCCGGTGATACCGTCCGGCCCTCCCTGCTCGACGATGACTTCAATGTCGAGTCAATCCGAAGCACCCCTCGGGCGATGGACTGGAGCGAATTCGCCGGTTTCCCCGACCTCCTACAAGAGGCGAAGGACCTCGTTGCTGTCCATACGGACCAACCGGCTCGAGCCGAGCTCTCGCGCCTCGGAGTCAATCCGATCAGGGGAATTCTTTTCGACGGCCCGCCGGGCACCGGCAAGACCTTCTTAGCGCAGATCATGGCGTCAAAGTCGCGTGCGACGTTCTACCTCGTCACAACTGCCGCGCTTGGGGGTCGTCTAGTCAGTGAAAGCGAGCAACGGCTGCAGCGCATCTACACGGACGCAGCCACACAGGAACTCTCAATCGTATTTATCGATGAGATCGATACGCTTACGGGTCACCGCGAGAGCGACCAGAACAGCGGTTCGCGGCTGGTGAATGTCTTCCTCACCAACATGGACGGTGTGCAAGCCCCTGATAACGTGATCACCATCGGAACGACTAATCTGCTCGGATCGATCGATCACGCCCTGCGAAGGCCTGGCCGCTTCGACCGGCAGCTGACGTTCACCTACCCGGACGTCGACGACCGCGACGCGATCCTGCGCTCTCGAACCCATGTGACAAGCGGAGAGATCGACTATAGGGCGATCGCGGAGCGAACTGAGAGCTGGACGGCTGCTGATCTTGGGGCCATATGGCAGCACGCCGGCGAGTTGACAGTTATCAGTGGTCGAAGTGCCATCCGAAATGACTATTTCCTGATTGGCTTCGAACGAGCCGCCGCGGCACGGAAGAAACGACTCGAGGATCTTCGTTGAAACAACTATCAAAGCGAATCCGTCGCCGCCTCGATCGTCGGCGCCGCGCCCGCGCATTGCGCAAGATTCGGAAGCTTCAGCGGTATATCGATCCGCTGGGGCAACTTCGCCAATTCCTGTATCTCGACACGATTGCGCTGCGCAGCCTTTACGTTGCCCGCTTCGGCCCGGAGGATGCGCGCACCACCATTACCGACTCCCGAAGCCGGGAAGCTGAGGTGAGCGCGTCGGCCGGAAACAGCATCCCATCGATCGCCAACCTCGAACTCGGCGCACGCCTTCGAAATACGACGTCGTCAACGATGCAGGTGGAGCGCGTTGCATCGGAACAGTCCCTGTTTCGAGACTTCCTCGACCGCGAGCTAGCAATATCGTCGCAGAGTGCCCTTTGGGATGGGACACCCGGTACTGACGGAGCGCTTCCTAGTGAAGTGCCCGCGCTGACTCGAGGCAAGCTTGTTCAGGTGCGAGTTCGTCTGCAGGCTGATCCAACGTTCGGCCTGTCGTCGTTCGCCGATGCCCTCGCCGACCTGGCGCAGGAGGCCCCAGCCGCTGCCCCAGCGGGATTAGGAGATGCTGGACAGATCGGTCCGCTGCTGCGTCACCTCTTGATTGATCAAGCTCCCATCGACTCCGAACTGATTGACTGGGGCTGGGACCCCGTCCTCGCGAAGATCGTCGCTCGGACTGACCAGACTGAGCCGCTGCGCTTAGTCGCCCTGACGGATACGTCGAACTATTGGATCGACGTCAGACGGACCCTGTTCGATGGTGCCGAGTGCTTGGCGCTGGTGCGGGTCTCGCAGGACGTTCCGTCGGGCAACTGGTCGCCGGTCAAGCTTTTCGATGCCGTCAAGTCCATCGCGGGCTACGATGTACTCGATGGTGCGCTTGACCATCTGCGTGCCATGGTTGGGCAGGGTGCGTCACCGACTCGTCCCGCTGAGCAGGCACTCGCGGCTGCTCTCTTGCGTTATTGCACTCTGAGAGTCGATGCGTCCATTCCGTCGGCGGTCACTGACGGCCTCCCATTGATCGCCGCGAGCTGGGCGGACTCCCTCCCCAGCGCGACAGTGGTCGGTGCCGCATTCAGTCGAGTTGAAGACGCGTTGCGAGCTGCAGGTGTTCCAGAGTCGTCCGCGGACGATGTTGCGGACTTGCAAGAGGAAGCATTGCGGCGGGAGGGTCTGGACGCGAGCGGGCAGCTTGCTGCCAGCACAGGCGCATCGACCCCAACACTCGATGCTCCGAATCGGTTTCTGGTTGGAGAGGTTATCGCGTTGTACTGGTAGCGGCGGCCTGCAACAAGCGAGCCCTGAGAGCCGAGCTACGCGCTCGATTGTTTGTCCGTCGCGGCCGCTCGGCGACGGACCGGCTGCTTGGCGGGATGTGCCAGACTTCTGGCGCGATACCATTCAGAGCTTTTGGGGCAAACCAAAAGAACGTCACGTTATATGTCGTGTCGGTGTCCCAACCCGATGGTCTAGCGGCAATCTCGCGCTTACGTTCTCGAGTCCAGGAAGCTACTATCATGAGTCAGGATAAACACCGCGAACCGACGGCGGTAAGAAGTGAAAATTCCGAGCTCAGTGCAGGTGCCCTTGCAGACCTTTGCGACGCTCTGGTCGTAGCTTGGCGCCATGATGCCACCGCCACGGCCGAAGGCTCCGCAGCGAACTCGCCTTCCGCGCGTGATGTAGCAGCAGCGGCCGTGCTGCTTTCTGAACGAGCGCCAAAGAACGTTGAGCATGCACCGACGCAAATGGCTGGACGAATGGTCGATGCGGTCGTGTTGCTAGTCCAGTCGTTGGGGACTCTCCTCCGCGCCGAGCCGCTCGTGGCGATAGCGATTTGGCCGATCGTGCGTGCCGAAATTGAATACGCGGGACGCGTGGCATGGCTCCTCGAACCCCTCGCCTGCGAAGACGCAGGTCTGCGGCGGGTCGCGCGTGCGCTACTTGAGCAACTTGCTGGGCTTCAGCGCCAACGGCTTACGGCCGATAAATGGAATAGCGCCCAGGCAAGAAAGTTCAAACGAGCTCGCGATGAGCTTCTGGCGCAGGTGCGTGAGATTTTTGACGACGTGTACACTCCGATGACGGAGCCAGAAGAAATCGCGCAGTGGCGCGTTGGCGGCGAAACCATGATGCCTCTCGGCAAGGCGGCTGGGCTGTTCTTCTCACTGAATCTCACGAACGGTAAGGCGCTGTACGACATCTTGTCTGACTACTCGCATCCTTCCGTCATATCCCTTGCGATGCAATCGAAAGCAACGGCCGAAGACGGTGCAACGTTTTGGTCGTATCCATCCAGCCCTACGACATTGGATTTTCAAGTCCGACTTGGATGCATTGCCCTATACAAGTCTGCGCTAGCGCTGCTAAACTACTCTGGCTTCAAATCTGCAGGTCTGGAAAGTTGGGCTGCTCGGGCGCCTCAGCATTGGTTCAATGCAGTCTCTTAGGACACTTTTGAGTTACAAGATGACTCCCGCGTCATTCACATTTCGTCTTCGATGATCTTGTCGGAGCATGGATCTTGAAGATGGAAGTCGGTGGCTCGGCGCCGTCGATACTGCGGGTAAGGACTGGCCAACTCGTGGGCTCGAGTGCGGTCGCCATCCAGACGGTTTAGATGGCGGACACCTGGTGTCGCGTCTATTCGTCGCCCTGCGTCGGCTATGCACAGCTGCCCTGCTTGTACAGCAGCCCGAAGAAGATCATCCGCGGGTGCGGCGTGGTATTCAACGCGCAGATCTAGGCTGGCGCGTTCCTGCCACAAGCAAAACCAGTACTGCCCCACTCCTTGGAGTGGGGCAGTACTTCGTTTGCAGATCATGGCTTCCAAGCCACTCTTCACCCCTGGAACCCCTGCTCCCGAAAGCGGTCAGTACCGCATCGTGGGTCCGCGCGGCGGCGACGCCGGCGGGGCTGAGCGAACGAGCACGCAGGGCAAGCCCCTGCCGCCGACGCCCACCCCCGGCCAGCGGTACGAGTTCGTCGACCCAACGCGTAACGGCGCTGGTCGCGGCAAGTAGCCAGCGGCTCCGATGCCTTGTTCGGTTGTGGATCGGTTGTCGGACAGCGTCATCGGCTTCGACGGGCCAGTCCGTTGCGGCGGTAGAAGGTCTCCAAGGCAGCGGGGTCCGACAGGAACACCTTCGGCCCCTCGAACTCGTCGAAGGCCTGCTGATAACGGAGCCGGTTCCTCCTGGCGGGCCCGAGCATGAAGCGCAGCATCTCGACGCGGACTCGGTCACGAGTGCCTTCCAAGCGTCCAGCACGGTCGGGCTCGAAGACGGTGCGCCGAAAGTAGCGGACGATGCCCACGGCGGTCGAGACATCCAGCAGCACCAGACCGGTTGCTCGCTGCAACCGGGCTGGCAACCACCGCGAATAATTGCCCTCGATGACCCACTGATCGGTGCTCATCGCTTCGTTGTGCATGGACTCGAAATCGAGGTCCGGTCGCTCGAGCCAGTCTGTTCCGGGTAGGTGTCGGTACTGGTCGAGGTGCACGACCGGCAGCGAGCGGGCTCGGCCGACAGCAGCCGCAAGGGTCGACTTGCCACTGTTAGACGGCCCGAGAATGCAGATCCGTTGACCGAGCTCGTCGAGGTGCATCGTGCGAGTCTCGCAGGCACACGCAGAGATGTCGGGTGACCGGGCGAGGAGACCGTTGATGGACCGTTTACCGGTCAGGCAGGCAGGCAGGCAGGTACTGACTAGGCCAGGTCACTTGGCTCGCGAAGCTCACCCGAGGCGAACGTGGTCTCTGCGAGGAAGTCCTGGAGATCACTTTGGACAGACAACACCATCTCTCGGGTGCCTTGAGCCAGCTGCAACGATCCGGAGCCCCCGTCCTCGCCAAACACCGCCCAGCGAAGCCAGGTTGAGCCGCTCTCGATGATGTCGGAGTCGAAGAGCTCGTGCCCGTCGGCGATCTGCTCGACCCGTACCGTGAGCGTTTTCCGTTCACGGGGAGTGAGCATGGAGTCGAACATGGGGTCGAGTAGCCGCATCAGATCCGCCACGGACAGCAAGGTGCTCACGCGGTCACCATAACGCTGCCCATCCGGTAGCCGATCACCGACGGGGCGCCTTCATCGTTCAGGAGAGAGGGCTGAGCACAACGCAGCCGGTTCCAGCGTCGACGCGCACGACTGGCAGACCGTCTCCATGTCCCTCGGCTCGAACGACGACGTCCTTGCCTACTGCTGAGCTCACCAGCCGAAACAAGCGAACAAGCCCGTTGACGGCCTCGTCATCGATCAGCTCCCGAAGGTCGAAGTCGAACTCGATGGGGGCTCCCCAGTCGAAGAAGAAATTGACCTGGACGCCGTCGGTCGGCCAGACGGAATAGCTTTCTCCTTCATCACCTCCACGGCGCTCCTCAACACGGATCCACGGCGCGCTCGTGAGGGCGTCACGCAACGTGTCGATGTCACCCCCCAGGGAGCCGATCACCTCAGCATCAGGAAGGACCATCGGCTCCAAGCCGTCAGCTTCACGGAACGCCTTCCGGAGAGCCTCTGCCGTGACCTCACCATTCACGACTCGAACCTCTCAGCTGAGCCCGGCGGGCGCAACGTCCCTGTGAGGGATCTAGTGAGACGTGCGCTTTCGTGAGCCGTCGGCGGAAGGCATCGATGCCATCGCCGCTGGCCACAGCGCATCAGCCGCGGGGCCCATGGTTCCGCCAGCATCTTGCTCTGGCGAAGCGTGCTGACCTCGATTTCTTCTGCATGATGTTCCCCTTCAGACCGATGGCTCCCCGTGAGACCAGCGCTTCGAAGCCAACCAAGGGTCAGGGGCAGGGACAGGAACCCTTCGAGCGCTCGAAGCCCACGATGCGGTAGCACGCCACTCCGGCTGTGGTCACCCGCGGTCCACACGAGCGCGCGCGACCGCCAAGCCTTGCTCTGCCGATGCGAGGAGCACCGGGTCGGCTGTCCGTCGGAGTTCGACAGCACGCTGGAAGTCCTCGACTGTACGTTCCGTTTCACCGTTAGCGAGGAGGGCCTTGCCGCGGTGCTGTCGCATCACGGCCTCGCGTGCCGTACCCACGCACTCTGCGACGAGCACGTCGTACTGGCTCACGGCATGAGCGGTGTCCCCGAGGTCGCGATGGCAATCGGCAGCAAGCGCCCGTACTCGTGGAGTCTGCCGGAGCACCTCGAGCATCTGAAGCGCAGCGCCGGCGTTCCCGGTCCACAGCAATTCGATCGGCTCGGCGAGGGGATCCTCAGTGAGGCCGGCTCGGAAGGCCCCCAGGTCGGTGACGACGGGGCGGAGGTCAGCGGCTCTGATGATTGATCCAACCGGGTCCGCCAGCGACATCGTCCTCCACATGTTCAGGGTAGGTGCACGTTGCTCCCGCCCACTCGGCACATCGACGTGTTAGGTTGTGCACAACCTAATGGAGCACCACGTGAAACTGACCAGCTGGATCGACCTCGTCACCGGCGTCCTGCTCGCCGGGCACGGCATCAGCACGGTTCGCCGCACGCCGCTGCGCGCACGAGCCCAACAGATGCAGCGCCGGGGCTTCGAGCCGGGCGTTCCACACGCACTCGGCATCCCGGCCCTGGAACTCCTGTCCGGGCTCGGACTCGCCGCTGCAGCGTTCCGCCGTGCACCCGGGAGCCACCTGGTCGGCACCGGCTCCACCATCGCGGCGACCGCCCTCGGCGGGACCCGGCTCGTGATCGACCTCGAAGACCGGCAGGCGACGACCACGACCGGTGCTGCCGGGGCACTCGCGCTCGTCGGCGCACTGCGTCTGGCCGCCTCGACCCGCGGCCGTCCGGTCGCGCGGATCCTCACGCTCGGTGCCGCTGCTGCCGCGATCACGTTCGAGGCCGCACGCCGACGCCGAGTCCTCCGCAGCCGTAGCCGCTGACCTCGGCTCCCCCACTCCACCGAACCCCTCCACGACCGTGAAAGGCACCACCCCGATGGCAACCCGCACCCCCGCAGTCCGATCCACCCGCCCCCGGACCATCGTCCGCATCCTGTTCGGTGCGCTGCTCACCTGGGCCGGCATCAGCCACCTGACGGTCGCGCGCGAGGAGTTCCAGGCGCAGGTGCCGAAGTTCGTGCCGCTGCCGACCGACGTCACGGTGATCGCCTC
>Ga0308161_1003997_pt1 | contig 13850 bp, 11 predicted proteins | sample PhyFR2_FD_201034 | JGI IMG/M metagenome (GOLD analysis project Ga0308161, IMG submission 201034) | Phyllosphere microbial communities from UC Gill Tract Community Farm, Albany, California, United States - DLSLF.R2 | ecosystem: Host-associated > Plants > Phyllosphere > Unclassified | place: USA...
GCGCATATTGTTCATCAGCTCGTTATTCTTGCTGTAGAACTCGATCACTTCCTGCGGATCTTCATACGCGGAAGCCATCTCTTCGATCATGGTGTTTACGCGTGCTTCGTCAGCTTTCAGCTCGTGGGTACGAATCACTTCGCCCAGCAGCAGACCGACAACAACACGGCGTTTAGCCTGCTCTTCAAACAGTTCGCGTGGCAGTTCCAGCGCCTGCTGTTCGTTGCCACCGAAACGCTGTGCAGCCTGACGACGCAGAACGTCGATTTCGCTGTCAACCAGCGCAGCTGGCACGTCGATTTCGTTAGCGTCAACCAGACCGTCGATCGCCTGAGTTTTAATGCGGTTACGGATAGCGCCTTTCAGTTCGCGATCCATGTTCTTGCGCACTTCAGTACGCAGACCGGCAATTGAACCATCTTCAACGCCGAAACGCTTGATGAACTCTTCAGTCAGCTCAGGCAGTTCGCGCGTTTCAACTTTCTTCAGCACGATATCAAACTTCGCATCTTTCCCTTTCAGGGTTTCTGCGTGGTAGTCGTCCGGGAATTTCACGTCGATAGTGAAAGTCTCGCCCGCTTTGTGACCCACAACGCCTTCTTCAAAGCCTGGGATCATGCGGCCCTGGCCCATGGCCAGAACGAAATCAGCGGCTTTGCCGCCTTCGAACTCTTCACCGTCAACTGAACCGTTGAAATCGATAGTGGCGCGATCTTCCGGACCTGCAGCAGCGTCGCTTTCGATCCAGTTGGCCTGCTGCTTACGCAGGGTGTCCAGCATGGTATCAACATCAGCATCAGTTACTTCAACCACAGGTTTTTCGACTTCGATGTTTTCCAGGCCTTTCAGCTCAACTTCCGGATAAACTTCGAATTCAACCGCGTAGGTGAAATCCTGGCCTTCTTTGTACTCGCCCGGCACGTAGTTTGGTGCGCCAGCCGGATTAATTTTTTCTTTGATGATGGCGTCAACGAAGTTGCGCGTCATCAGCTCGCCCAGCACGTCCTGACGGACAGAAGCGCCGTAACGCTGCGCAACGATGTTCATCGGCACTTTGCCTTTACGGAAACCATCGATACGGACTTTCCTGGCAACGTCAACCAGTTCTTTTTTTACTGCGCTTTCGATGCTGTCAGCTGCAACAGTAATCGTAATGCGACGGCCCAGGCCCTGAGTGGTTTCTACAGAAACTTGCATCTTGTTACCTCAAAAAAATCACGTGCTCGGTCAACTTCAGACACCACACATAGTGAAATGCGCCGTATCCAACAACCGGGACGGCTTCCGTCAAGAGAACCTGATCCCTGTTACCAGAAGCGTCCCGAAGACATTCAGGAAAAATAGACGCAGCATTATAGCGGCATCGCTGGAATGAGTCGAGGATGCTAACTCACCATGTGTCTGATCTCACGTACCTGATTGCTTTGATGAGCCTGACATCATTTTCAAAACGAATCTGGTATGCCGATGCGCGATAAAAACGGGAACTCAAGAGCGCCCGTTTTTATTCTTCTTAGCCCCTCCCCGACCAGCCAGACGGCCTTGATCTTAATAAGGGGCACCCTCTGCCAGGTATCATTTACATGAGCCGTGCATTTGACTGGAGCCGGCCATTCGCCAGACACCCCATTGGCCATCTGCACCCGGAGTCACACCCCGTGTCCACCAGCCATTTTTCCACACGCTACCCTTCCATGAAACGCTGGTACAAGGGGTGCTGTATACTGTTTCTGCATTCCACTCTGGTGCCTGAGGTTGGGGTGCCGGTACGGGCGCAGGTACCTCAGAAGGCTTCACCTCAAAGGCATAAACAGACACTGCACGACGTAATCCTAAACTGCTGGTTGCTGTGACCTCCGCGCTATAACGCCCTGCAGCCAGACCCGCTTTTATCTGGCCTGAAGCATCAATCCCCTTTTCGACAACTTTGTTGTTCTGACGCAATATCCACTGGTAACCCGCTTCCCGGAAGTTAGCCGCCGCTTTCAGTTGCTGAGGCTTATCACGAGAAATGCTGACCGGGCCAGTAATGGTCACTTCAGGTGAGACGCTGGCGATATCGACATATCTGGTCGTGGTGCCATGGCTGTTGCTGGCCGTGACCTGGAAACGCGCCGTGACATTTTCCACCTCTTTCGGGATAACGAGCTCTGCCGTCGCAGCATTGCTGTTTCTGACATAAATGCGTGGGTCTCCCGAAATATGCGACCAGTTGTAAATAACATCATCACGATTGCTTTTCGCCGTAACACTATAGGCAAAACCGTGATTAAACGTGGCAACGGCAACAATGTTATCCTGGCTCACGCTAAGCTCAGGCGCCATACTCGACGTTTCATCCGATTTCTCGCCAGGCTGCGGTAAATGCATTTCCGCGACCTTTTGTCCTGCCGCTTCGCTGAAATTCATCCCCCATTTCAGGAAATAATTCCGCAGATCGTATCCCGCAGTCTGGCTGTAAGCCACTACGCTGAAATCATAGACCTTTTGGGTGCCTCCCAGGATATTTTGCTTTTTCTGGGCCATATCTGCACCCGGTGCCGCATAAATAGCACGCAGTCGCGCCTGATTCACTTTCGGGAAGAACTCTTCGCCATAGCTAAAGCGCAGATAGTTAAAGAAGGCCAGCTTCCGAAACACGTCTGGAATTTTGGTGTAATCGGCATAATGTGGGCCTGACTGGAGGAATTTTACAACGGCATTTTTGTCCCAGTTACCTTCTTCCGCCGTAATGCTTTTATGGCACTTGTTGAGGGGATAGTGCTTTCCTTTTAACAACTGGCAGGCTTCTGAGGAGTAGCGATTGACCTGGACTTCCGCAAAGGGCCCCCACAAATACTCATGCATAGGCTCATGTAAATGTCCTACCTCATGCCACATCCCCCAGTCATCACTATTCATTCTTGATGAACTGAAACCGACACCGGTAAAGCCCTGCCGGTAAGTGGCATAACAACACGTGTCATAATTATAAAAAAGTGAACCCAGCCCCGATTTAAAGATCTCTTCAGAGCCATCCATTCCATTTAGTTTTTCATACAACGCAGAGACCTGCAAATTTTCGCCAAGCACCGTGTTGATATTTTCAGGCGTGACATCGACAATTTTCCTGGGAACCAGAGTATTTGCCCTGCCATCAAACAAATAAGCAAACCCAAAATGGCTGGCGGTAATTTTACTGTCCTGCCAGTCATCCTGGGTATTTTGTCCGAGGATAAATAAATGACTATTTTGTCCACCACTGACCGTCAGAGGAACTGTAACATCGCGTTGTGTTTTAACCGGATCACCACAGCCTAATAATAACACCCCCTTCTCTTTGAATGTATATTGGGTACTCTTTCCCGTAGCCAGCTGAACCTGGTTTTTATACATAGTATCTTTATCTTTGAAATCATTCCCGGTAACAGCATAGCAGACAGCACCGGCGGGAATAGCACCCGCCGAGATTGTCACAGTCTGGCCTGCATCCGCTGCGGTACGGGTAAAGAAGAATATCCCTCTGCCTACAGTTGCCTGCAGGCTATTCGTCCAGTCACGCGTTTCATAATGAGCCACCGGCAGATTGTACTGATTTGGGGTAGCTGGCGGATACATTTCCATTGAGCGCTTCAGCCAGAACAGCGGAGTACGGCTGTCGCCTGAGTCTTTTATCACCTGACTGCTATTTTTTTCAAGCTGTTCATAACTATAGCCAATCGCAGACAGGCTCTCTTTAAAACCTGGTTGGCTGGCATATTGCTGCCACCATTGTGAGTCCGAAGCATTCGCCTGGCATACAAAAGCACCTAATGACGATGCAAGCGCAATGCTCAATGTTAATTTGTTTATTTTCATAGTACTACAATGAGACCTTTGAATTAGTCATTGATATAAAAAACGACATTAATTAAATATATTTCATTACAGGAAACTACACCATAAATATGACCTTTTACTATAGTATCGCTATAACAACATACCCGTCGAAAATACATCAGGATAAAGACACGACTATTGAGACAGATGAAAAAAAACTGGCCGGCCTGATTCAGCGAATGGATAAAATAGTTATTTACCCCCCCTTGCCTCATAACCGATTACGTCGCACAAAAAAATGACGCACATATATCCAAAACGGACACTTGCTACTTGTGAGACGCCCCACACTTTCGTGTCTGATGCTGAATGAATTCTGAGTCAACCTTTGATTGCGGAAAGATTGCTGACTACGCCAGCCTGAACATCTCTTTTAATAAAGCGTTGCACTCAGAGTTATAATATTAACGCTCTGAGAATCGAAGATATTAATCCGGCACATCTCATTTTAAGCATCGCCTTACCTGGATAAGCTGATGTCGATAACAGAAAAAAAAGGGCCGCCTCAGAAAAAAGCGCTGCACTATTTCGCCGCGCGTTTTCCGTTAACAGTCCGGTAGCCTCTGCACTCAGGCAGAGGCCTGGCCCGTAGTTAAATCGTTAGCGAATAACCTGCCAGAGGGAATGCGTTGCTTCTGGCGTCCAGTGTGCCATCGATGGGTGTCCCTGCAGGCAGCGATAGTTTTTGCCTTTGTAGGAAACAATATCGCCCGGTTTATAGTTCACACCTGTTTTCCAGGCTTCTGACGGCGAAGGTGCTGGTTCTGGTGCTGGTTCTGGTGCCGGAGCTGGCTCAACCGCGCTGGCCTGCGTTTTTACCTTCAATGTGGCACTCGACGGTGACATTTGTCCTTTAGCGTTTTCAGCCACTACGGTGTAGCTGTAGGTTGTCGCGGCTTTCAGACCCATATCGGTAAATTGGGTTCCCGCCAGCGTGCCGACCCTGATCTCATCACGCAGGACCTGATATTTTACCGCACCGGTAACACCCTTCCATTTAATACTCACGTTTGTTTCGCCGGCAGAGATCAGGCTCAGACCGTCTGGCGCCGCAGGGGCCACAGACTCGGCCTCAGGAGACGGAGCCGTTTTCACTTCCACCTGATTACTGGCTTCAGAAAGATTGCCTGCCGCATCGCGTGCTTTAACGGTATAGCGATACGTTACGCCGCCCAGCTCTACGTCAGTGTCGGTCCAGCGGGTATCTGTTGTTGAGCCTACCGGCACGCCGTTGCGCAGAATCGAATACCCCGTCACGCCAACGTTATCGGTTGAAGGCTGCCACACCAGCATGATGGTTTTGTCGTTTGCCATCACCCTGAGGTCGGTCGGGGCCGTCGGGGAGGTAACATCCTCAGCCGGCTGATCGCCGGACATCAGATCAGCCCGCTCTTTCATCTCGTTGAAGTAATCTACCTGCTGGGCAAGAGACTTCTGCTGATCGTTGGCACCCAGCGTCCAGATGAAGAAACCCCCATAACCGTTTTCTGCCTGCCATCCCGCACGGTTAACGTTAGTCTGACGACTTTCTACAAAGCGCCCTTCAGGTCCCCACTGGGAGTTAATCGTCTGGCCGATGACAATTTTGCTCTTATCACCCACAGCGCGAGCGTAGTTGGCCATCGCTACGTCATATTTAAAGTTTGGACCGGCGTCATAAGCCATAACGTTAAAGAAGTCGAAAACATCTTTGCCTTTAGTCAGCAGCGGCAGAACTTCACCGTGGTGGCTGGAGCGCGATGATTCGGTGAATGAGCAGTTTTCAGTGACCGTGTTGGACTGGCACTCTACCGGGTCAGCGCCTACATGATAGGTCGTCAGGCTGATCAGTTTTTTACTGCCAGAAGCGTTCAGCAGCTCACGCACACGCTTTGCTACCGCCAGCACGTTGTCATTTTCTTCTGGCGTCAGACGCGCTACTTTTTCAAAGTCAAAATCAATCCCGTCGAGCTGTACGGTTCCCGCCAGCTGATTGACGCCCATATCGCACGCACCTGACCAGTTGGTGTGCAGACACTGGCCGGTCATCTCTTCAGGCTTCAGGTTCTTCTGGTAAACCGGGTAATTGGTTTGCAGCATTTTGATCAGATTCTGTGCCAGATTTTCGCGCGTTTGTGGGGAAGCCAGATAAGCCCACATGGACTCATAGGTTTCACCGCCGAAGGCGACCATCATTTTAATGCCTGGATGGGCCAGCTTCAGTCCACTCCATCCGCTGTAAGCGGAGGCCTGGATATACCATGGATCGTAGGTCGGCATGCTAACGATATTATCAGAGCTGGAAATGTTACCGTTCGCATCCCAGCCTCCGAATGAAAGCAGCAGCGTGTTGGCTTTAACATCTTTAAGGGTCTCAACAGACCCTGCACCGACCCCACCCCAGGAAGTCAGATAAGAAACCGCGTATTGCCCCTGAGCAGCAAAAGCCGACTGTGCCAGGAGGGCACCGCCGATTAAAAGAGGTAACGTTAATTTTTTCATTACATACCCTATGTTTTTATTGAATACGAAACTTGTTACTGCATTCAATACTACGTCCTCCTTTAAAAAAATCTCTGGGGATATTTTCTTTTGGTTTTAGAAATAAGGTAAATCAGACAAGAAGTATCTTAAAATAAGATGACAAGAAATTCCTTAACCTCCACTTCCCTATTCGCAAATAAGAAAAGAAGCCGTACCTTCTCCCCTGGCACTATTTAATTAAAAATCCTCCCTCACTTAAGAGCACCTCTGATGAAAAGGTATTTTAATGAATATTCAAACCCGGATGCTTCACAAGCAAGGGGGGTTCACCTTGCTCGAACTACTGGTCGTCCTGATGATCATTGCGCTTCTGGCTGGATTTGTCGGACCTAAGGTTTTTTCTAATGTTGACTCGGCAAAAGATAAAACTGCCCAGCGTCAGATGCGCGCAATTGCGGATGCGATGGTGCAATATCGCCTTGATGTGGGACGTTATCCCGATGAATCAGAAGGACTGAAGGCGCTAACGGAAAAACCCGCTTCAGCTCAAAACTGGAAAGGACCTTACCTAAGCCATCAGGCACCACTGGATCCGTGGGGTCAGGCTTATCAGTGGCATAACCCAACCAGAGAACAAGGTTCTATTAATGACGTCGATATTACTTCTATGGGTAAAGGCGATAAAGCCATTACTTATGGATTCTGATGATGTTACGCATTGGATTGTTATTAATGCTCCTGCTCCCGTTATTTTCCGCCCAGGCTAACTGCTGGGTAGATGCGGGAGCGCGCTACGGAATCGAACCTGAACTATTACAGGCTATCGCGATTGTAGAGTCGAATGGAAACACCAAAGCAATCAATAAAAATCGCAATGGGTCATTTGACGTTGGTTTGATGCAAATAAATAGTAGCCACTTTGATACGCTGTGGAAATTTCGTATTAGTCAGAAAGATTTGCTCAATGATCCCTGCCAGAGTGTTATGACCGGAGCATGGATTCTGGCCGGTCAGATTCAACGGTTCGGGTATACCTGGGACGCTGTCGGCGCATATAACGCTGGCACGGCAAATACACCAAAACGCCGGGCGCTCCGTCAACGATATATAAAAAAAGTAGCTCCGCATTATGCCCGCCTTAAGAGGCAACGGAGCCACTCATAACTGGCAGAATGAAATCTTATACTGTTATCACCCTCACCGAGGGTAAACGCGTTAGTCAGTCAGTGCTTGCGACTTCAGCCGACGATGCCGCTCTTCGCGTCACCTCAAAAGGCGGCATCGTACTGCAGGTACATGCACGCCCTGCACGTAGGGATAAACGCTTTCCGCTGAGTTTATTTTTGCAGGAACTTATCGCCCTGCTTGAAGCCGGACTTGTCGTGGTTGAAGCCATTGAAGCGCTGCGCGAAAGCAGCCAGGACAGCACGGCAACGCTGGTGCTCGATACGCTGGTGAACAGGCTCTATGAGGGAGCCCAGCTTTCACAGGCAATGTCGACACTGCCTGCGCTCTTTCCGATGCTGCTGATTAATACCGTGGCCTCCTCAGAACAAACCGGCCATCTTCCGATCGCTCTGACCCGCTTCCAGCATTATGAAACCCGGATGGAAATACTGCGCAAACGCATTAAAGCCACGCTGCTTTACCCCACTATCGTTATCTCCGCCGGAGTGGCGATACTGGTATTCCTGCTTGGCTTTATTATTCCGCGCTTCTCCGTGGTGTTTGACGGCATAAAAGATCCCTCATCCAGCGCCCAATTAATTCTCTGGTGGGGCAAGCTGACGCAAAACCACAGCACCCTGCTGATTGCCGGCTGTGCCGCCACTATTGCCGGAATTGTGATGGCGGTAAGAAGCCCTCGCCTGCGTAAGCGTCTACTCGACATGCTGCTGCAGATTCCTCAGCTACGTCAGAAACACCAGTTAGCCATACTGGTTCGCTTCTACCGCACCCTCGGACTGCTGCTGCAGGGCGGGCTACCCGTTCCGCAGGCGTTGGCGCTTAGCCGGGACGTCCTGCCTGAGAGCCACCGCCCGCAAATTGATCAGGTCATTCGCGATGTCGGAGCGGGCGAATCGCTCTCCCGCATGCTGGAAGCTCAGAATCTGACCACGCCAGTCGCCACCCGTTTAATGCAGGTCGGCGAGCGCAGTGGTGAACTGCCAGCCATGTGCGAGCGAATCGCCGCGTTTTACGACGAGTCGCTGGAACGCGCGATTGAAACCTTCAGCAAAGTTTTCGAACCGGTTCTGATGATCGTGGTGGGCGGCATCGTCGGCCTGGTCGTTTTTTTACTCTATATGCCCATCTTCGAGCTTGCAGGAGGATTGCAATAATGACCGATTTATCCACGTCTATCGGCAGCGTCGACGCGCTCATGAAGCTGTCTGTCGAGGAACGTTGTCAGACGCTGGCGACACTTCTGGAGCATTTCCCTGAGCGTCTGCACGATACAGCCGAAGCATTGGGGATGATCCCTCTTTCGGCGGCCGACGTCACCGAAGAAAATGAGGATTTTAGCCGCCTGGCGTTGACCGAGGCCCTCAGCTATCGCGCGCTCCCGCTGCTGATTGACAAAACGTTCTACGTTGCACTGGCCGATCCATTCTCCCTGACGCAGCGCCAATGGGCCTATAGCATGAATGCGCAGCCTGCCCTGCTCTCGCTTTCCTGGCTGAACGCCCGGCTGGACGAGCTTGGCAAACAGCAGAGAACGCTCGATCAGCTTGAACAGCAGAGCAGCGACGAAAGCAGCGACATTCAGTGGCTGGAGATTACACCCGCAGCCATTGCCAGCGAGCCTCATGCGGTCATCAAACTGGTCAATGCCACCTTGTTTGACGCGCTGCAAAGCCGTGCCAGCGACATCCACCTTAGCGCCGTTGCCGATGGCCTCATGGTGAAATATCGCATTGATGGCGTGCTGCACGCCATCCGGCATTGCGCCGGCATTCAACAAGCCGAACAGGTTATATCCCGACTCAAGGTTCTGAGCTGCATGGATATTTCGGAGCGGCGTATTCCGCAGGACGGTCGTTTTAAAGCCTTAATACTCCAGCGTCCGGTTGATTTCCGCGTATCTATCGTTCCCGGTATTCATGGTGAAGATGCGGTGCTACGCGTACTGGATAAATCTCACGATCAGAATATCAAGCTGGAAACTCTTGGCTTTGATGAACACACACTCAGGGCGATTCGGCAGCTGACTCATCTTCCCCACGGCATGGTGCTGGTAACCGGCCCGACGGGAAGTGGCAAATCCACCACCCTCTATTCTGCGCTCAGCGAACTGAACAGTGGGGAAAGCAAAATCATCACTATCGAAGATCCCGTGGAGTATCAGCTCAATGGCGTGCTGCAGATCCCGGTCAATGACAAAAAGGGGCTGACCTTTGCCCGTGGCCTGAGAGCCATTCTGCGTCACGACCCGGATATCATTCTGGTCGGTGAAATACGTGATGGCGAAACGGCAGGCATTGCCGTTCAGGCTTCTCTGACCGGGCACGTCGTGCTCTCGTCAGTCCACGCTAACGATGTCTTCAGCGTGCTCGAGCGTTTTCTCTATATGCAGGTCGAACCCGCCAGCCTGATCGCCGCCCTGAACGGCGTCGTCGCGCAGCGCCTGGTCCGTCAGATTTGTCCTGAATGCGGTGAAGATGCCCCACAGCCAGAAGCGATGCCTGATGCCTGGCAGTCTGAACGGTTAGGTGCCCTGACGCCCCGCTGGCGACGAGGTGGCTGCGAGGCATGCCGACACAGCGGTTACCGCGGCAGGCTGGCGCTGGCTGAAGTCCTGCATTTCAGCGATGCAATAAAAGAAGCCATGCTGGTCAGAGCGTCGGTTCGTCAACTTCGACAGGTCGCGCTGGACGATGGCTTTGTCCCGCTGACCACTATCGCGCTCCGTGCCGTTGCGGAAGGTAAAACCACCCTGGAGGAGGTTAACCGTGTTATCGCTCACTAAGGCCTGGGAGTGCGATATCTGGCCCCATGCGCTGCGTCTGCGCCTTGGCAAACAGGTCATCGCACAACATGAACGCGTGGCCAGTGAAACGCTTGATACCGCCCTCAACCTGCTATTTAGCCAGCGTTCAGCGTCGTTTCCGTGGCGCGATAGTGTGGCATTTAGCATTGATACTGACGATCTGATGCTGATGGTTGTGCCCTGGCAGCCCGGAGTGGTAACGCCGCAGGAGCTGCTGCAGCTGGCACAGCTTCAGGTCATGCAACACGACAGCGCCGCTCTTCAGAAAGGTGGCTGGATGATGCGTTTTGAGTCAGCGAGCTGGCAGCAACCTGCCCTGGTTTCAGGGGTAAAGCACTCCTGCTGGGAGAGACTCCAGGCGCTGGCCCGCCGGGAGAAACTGCGCTTTCGGGGTATCGAAACCCCCTTTCAACGCCTGCTGAAACTCAGTGGCCGTAAGCTTCCGGAGCAAGCGCTGTTTATCACGATCAGCGCGGACCAGTGCCGCATAGCCAGCCGGATCAATCAGGCCTGGCATGAGGTCAGCACTATCTCACTGCCTCAACAGGAGACGGTTGCCCGGCTGCGCGTCATTGCACGACTCAGCGGTATGGCCGACAGCCCTCATTACCTTTTAAACACTGAAGAAGGCGAGCTACAGATTATTACGCCTCAGGAGAATGGGGTATGACACCACTGTTTTCACCTGCTCCCCCCTGGGCGGGGCGGGCACTGCTGTTAACCGGCCTGCTTTGTCTGCCGGCCGCCGGATTAGTCATACGGGCAACGTTACACCAGCAGCATCTTGAGTATCAACTCACGCAGGCAGAACAGCAACTTGCCGATCACCAGCGCATGCAGCAACAGCTTCAGGCTAAGCAACTGCGTCACCAGCGTCACTCTCATCAGTTGAGTGCGATACCACCCGCTATCCACATGATGGATAGCGTAGGCAGCGAGCTATCGTCCGAGATCGCCTTATTAAGCATCAACATCGCCCCTGAAAAACACGATGTCCATCTGACGGTTAAAGCCACCAGCCTGAATGCTCTGATGGCTTTCAGCCAGCGCTTACAGCAGCTTCCCGCGCACGTTGCGCTGCAAAACCATCGTCCCACGGAAAGCACTGAAAACGGCTGGGCTGTAAGCGCCACTCTTGACGTCAGTTTCAGCGCGGAGGACCACCATGCACCTAAAAAATAGAGGCGCGGCGTTGCGCTGGCGCGCAGCGACACTCTCCGGACGCATAGGACGTATCCCACTGCTGCTGAGCACCCTGCCATGTGGACTGCTTGCCTTTTGGCTGGGCGTGCAAATTCCACATGCCACTACTCAACAGGAGCGCCTGACGAAAATTCAGTCTCAGTTGCGTATTCAGTTGCCACTGGATAGCCAACAGTCCGCGCTGCAGAGCCACATAACACCCAGTGAATATCAGCTGGTTAGTCTGGTTTTTGACAGACTCAGTCACGGTGGCCTGCGGATCGAAGCCAGCCGGTATCAGCTGGATAATAACGCGGCCAAACCCGCTCTGCTGCTGGATATTCCCCTGCAGGGCGAGTATCTGCCGCTGGTTGAGTCGCTGGAAGCGCTGGCACGAACCCTGCCGCTGGAAATTGAGCAAATAACCCTGAAGCGTGCCTCACCGATGGAAAGCCAGCTCAGCGTAACGGTTCGCCTTCGCCTGCTGAAGGTGACGCCATGAAGCTTCCCCGCTACCTCCAGATTGCGATCCTGGCCACCACCGTCGCCGTGGTATGGAGTCATTTCAGTGATGATGACTCTGCGCCGGTGTCACCCCAGACGATGCGGCCCGTCACGGCGCACCAGATAAAACAGACTGAAGAACCGACCTCCACGCCCCGGCCAGAACGAATTGATCTCTTTCCGTCGCCAAAGGCTGACGCCGTAGCGGAGCACGCAATGCCGGTGGAGCAGGCGAAGCCTGAAGCGACCACGCCCAGCCTGCCGCTTCATGCGCTGGGCGCATGGTGGAGCGGTCACCAGCGCATCATTGTCCTGACCGACGGCGTCGAAACCTGGCCCGTCTGCAGACAGTGCAAAGCGGCTGGAAAAATCTGGCTCGGCAGCGAGCCGGTTAGCGGATGGAAATTAACAGCGGTGAAGAAAGACCACCTTCTATTTGAATGGCAGTCAACCCATGCGCAGCGCAGGCTGGAGCTTGGAGAGCTGCAATCGGAGCCTAAACAATAATGATGAAAATCACGCCCATTACTGCGTCCATTTTATTCTGCTTCCTGCTAAGCGGCTGTGCGAATAATGAAATACCTGCAGCCCACTCATCCGCTATTGAGCAACCTGAGGCATTGATGCAGCGACTCAGGGAGATTGACCAGCAACGTATCACCACGCCTCAGGACGTTAATCTGCTGGCGGAAAAAGCGAACATTTCGAGAAAGCTGGCCGCCAGCTATCTGAAAAACGCAGACCTCGCTATTCGTCAAAACAATTACCTGCTGGCTTCACAGCAATGGCAGAACGCTTTGAAATATGAGCCAGGAAACTATATTGCGCTTCAGGGGCTGCGGAAAATCAATAATCGTCGTGTGCTGGACTCGCTTTATAAAGATGCGGTGAATAATACCCACAGCCACCCGGAACTGGCCTTGCAGAATATTCAAAAGGTGCTGGAAGAAGATCCCAACTGGCCCCAGGCGAGGGAGCTTCGCGATCATCTGCTGCGCGAGATTACCCGTATTAACCAGCCGGAGAATCGCCTTAATAAAGAGCTACAAAAGAGCATTTCTCTCAATTTTCGCGAGCATAGCCTGGTTGCCATCTGTAACACAATTAGCCAGATGACAGGTGTAAACATCATCTTTGATAAGGATGTCCCACCGAATACGACGGCGACGCTGATTGCCAAAAACACTACCGCAGAAGATGCCATTAACCTGATGCTGCTGACTAACCACCTGCGCAGGAAAGTGTTGAACAGCAACACACTGCTGATTTACCCGGCCACCCAGCAAAAAGAGAAGATGTATCAGGACATCGTAGTGAAAACCGTATTTCTGGGATACGCCAAGGCTAAAGATGTCAACGTCGCCCTGCGCAACATGGTGAAACTCAAGGATATCCACGTTGATGAACGCACCAATTCTGTCAGTCTGCGTGGTCCAAAAGAGACCGTGGAGAAGGCCGAGCGACTGCTGGTGACGCTTGACCGTCCAGAGGCGGAAGTGACGCTCGCTGTTCAGGTGCTGGAAGTGAACTCCAGCGATATCGAAGCGCTGGGCATTAATCTGCCGCAAAAAATCAGTGCCGGTTTCGTTAGCGGCGCAGAGGATGAAGGCAGCGGAATACCGCTTAAGGGCTTCAACAGCAGCAACGTGCGGGTCAATATCGAAAACATGTCCGTTGACCTGAGAAAAGTACTGGGGAACGCCCGGGTATTAGCTAATCCCCGTATTCGCGTTAAAAACAATAAAAAAGCGCAGATTGATATCGGCGAAACGATTCCGGTTCTGACCAGTAATGTGCAGGACGGTTTCTCTCAGCAAAAAGTCGAGTATCAGGATGTCGGGCTTAAGCTTGA
>Ga0308161_1003998_pt1 | contig 13848 bp, 8 predicted proteins | sample PhyFR2_FD_201034 | JGI IMG/M metagenome (GOLD analysis project Ga0308161, IMG submission 201034) | Phyllosphere microbial communities from UC Gill Tract Community Farm, Albany, California, United States - DLSLF.R2 | ecosystem: Host-associated > Plants > Phyllosphere > Unclassified | place: USA...
ATGGAGCATAAACCACGTGCAATCTATTTTCATGAACGTTTGAATGGCAAAGCCTTTGTAAAAGCGACTGCGCGCAGGTAACACGCATTGGGCTGCGTGAAAGCCCGAGTATGACGTTCGCAGTATCCTTGATATGAAGCCGATAAATGGCAATCGAAAGCGGAAATGCAAATCGCGACTGCCAATAACGTGAGGCATGCGCAACTACCGATGCGAGCGATTCTATTTTATTTTGTCGCGCTGTAAATATTGGCTTTTTCGGTAAGCTTTTACTGTTTCAGAGCGCGCTGCAGAAATGTTGACGCAGAAATATTAAGTGCGGTTTTCCAACGCCGCGATTTAAAAGCGAGAACGCCCGTGTTTAACGTTTCATTTCATTTTGCATGAAATTAACCGAGTTTCGTAAAATTAAAAAGTTTAGATTTTTCTGATGGGTGGAGCCTATTTCTAATATTCAGCATTAAGATGTTAGTTTCAGTTGGTCGCACATTTTATCAATCTTCCCACAAAGACAAAACGTGGCTTAACGGAACTAACGAAGTAACGCTTAAATTCAATTTCAATCCATTCTCCTAATAATAAAAACACTCTTTCAGAAGGCAGATAAATGAATAACAGAATCTTTCGACATTATGGCAAGCAGCCATTAAATAAGTTTATTGCTTTAGTTTAATGGGTTTAGGTACTAATATCCAATTGAGATAAATTGCGTAACAACACTTTTATGGTCGCTAAAGTATGCTTGTAGGTATTGCAGCATTTGGATATTTATTTGTTATCTTTTAAATGCCAAAGCTAGAAATTCGTTTAATAACAGGATGATTAATGAAAAAGTTTTACCTCGTTTTTCTGACCCTAGTCATGAATATCATTTTGGCGGGTTGTAGTAGTACGGTAACTCATAGCAAAGGCGATATTGTCGCTCCAACAGGATATTGGTATTTGGGCGACAATGGTGAACGGCTATGGAGGTCGATCAATCCCGCCGACATACCACCAGCAGCTACCGCGGCAGTAAAATCCTATGCGTCCTCAATCGGCGACGGTAGCGGCCGTTGATTTCGTCAGCTCAATAACACAGACTAACAATATTTCGCGTTTGATTTTTGTTAGTAATCAATTCGTAATCGCTGCAATATTGGGCACACAACGCTAGCAAATGATCACGAATTAATTAAGCTTTAAAAAGGGCCGAAAACGTTGAAGCAACTCCTGAACAGTAAACATCACTCCTCATTCAAGCATTTAAGAAGCGAAGTTGGCAATCTTGTTATAAGGCAAGCTCTCCCGGTCAAATGTGCAGTAATTGCGATAACAAAGTGTTCAGGATTAATTTCTTCGCTGGGGAATGTTTAGAGTCGCCTAAGCGCTGTTCTAATTTTTTCCTTCGCCTCTTCTAGCTCCTTCAAACGTTGACGTTCGTTCTCAACGACTGAAGGATCCGCATTAGCGACAAACCTTTCATTGTTTAGCTTAGTTGATACCTTTTCGATATCACTATCAATTTTTAAAGCTTCCTTATTCAGTCGATTTCGCTCGAGTTCAAGGTCGATCAACGTACCGAGTGGTAAACAAAACGTTGTCTTATCAATAATCAGCTGGGCGGAGGACTCAGGTACTTGAAAGGTTTCACTGATACCGTCAATGCGCGCCAGTCTCTTGATAGCCGCCTCGTGGCGCGTCAACCGTTCCTTAGTCAACTTATCACAATCAAGCACAATCAATGGAGCGAATGCTGCCGGAGGCACATTCATCTCAGACCGCACGGAACGAATTCCGGTAACAACATCAATGAGCCAATTTATATCTGCGGCCGCCGCTTCATCGGTAAAAGTGAGCTTTGGCCAGTGTGTTAATGCCAGCATCTGGTTGGAATTTTGAGCGGTAACAGCGCTATTTCCCCATAGCTCCTCAGTAATGAAGGGCATAAACGGATGTAAAAGTTTATAAACTTCACATAGGCAAAAAGATAAACAGGATTGGGATTCCGTCTGCTCGCTGCGATTTTCACCAGCAAAGACTGGTTTTAATAACTCGAGATACCAATCACACAAAGCATTCCAAATAAAACGATAAAGTGCCGCCGCTGCTTCATTGAATTTGTAATTTTCGATGCTGTTACGTACGATATATTCCACTTGAGTGAGTTCGGTAAGTATCCATCGATTTAAGGATAATTTCGCCTCTTCTGGTTTAAAAGAGGGGTCGAAGGCAGCACCATTCATTTCAGCAAAGCGCGTTGCATTCCAAAGCTTTGTTACAAAATTTCTGTAACCGGCAATGCGCGCTGGATCGAGCTTAACATCCCTGCCCTGTGCTGCCATAATTGCTAAGGTAAATCGCAATGCATCCGCACCAAATTGGTCTATCATCACAAGAGGGTCAATTATATTACCCTTGGATTTCGACATTTTCGCGCCAGTTTTATCGCGAACCAAAGCATGAACATACACGGTAGTAAAAGGGATCTCCTTCATAAAGTGAAGGCTCATCATCATCATCCGAGCCACCCAGAAAAAAATAATATCGAAACCAGTCACTAAAACATTCGTTGGGTAATATGTTGCTAGTTCCGGTGTTTTGTCGGGCCAACCTAAAGTGGAAAAAGCCCATAGCGCCGATGAAAACCACGTATCAAGCACATCTTCATCGCGTTGTAATGCAACATCTTTTCCATAATGTTTTCGGGCAGCAGTCAGAGCTTCCGCTTCACTTCTTTCGACGAAGATATATCCATCCGGACCATACCAAGCGGGAATTTGATGGCCCCACCACAGTTGCCTGGAAATGCACCAAGGCTGAATATTATTCATCCATTCGAAATACGTTTTTTTCCAATTTGCTGGAACAAAAACTGTTTTTCCGTCCTCAACGGCTTTGATCGCTGGTTTTGCAAGCTCGCCGGCATTAACATACCATTGATCCGTTAAAAAAGGTTCTATCGGTACGCCGCCCCGGTCCCCATGAGGAACCATATGGGTGTGCTCTTCAATCTTAGCAAGAAAACCATTCGCATCCATATACTCAACGATCTTTTGACGGGCTTCAAAACGATCAAGCCCATCAAATTCCTCAATAAATTTAACTAACGAATCGTCATTGCTCAGGTTTTCGAGAAATTCCTCATTATCACGAATAAAAATTTTGCCATTTTTGGTTAAAATATTGATAGGTCGTAGATTGTGGCGTTTACCAACCTCAAAGTCATTGAAGTCATGTGCAGGCGTAATCTTAACTGCGCCACTTCCAGCCTCAGGGTCAGCATAGTCATCGGCCACAATTGTTAACGGTCTTTTAACCAGTGGCAATATGGCATATTTGCCAATTAAACCCTGATACCGAATGTCTCTAGGATTTACCGCTATGCCAGTATCTCCAAGCATCGTTTCAGGACGAGTTGTCGCAACAACAATAAAAGTTGAAGGATCTTCCGGATTAAAAACTCTATCTTTCAAAGGGTAACGAAAATGCCATAATTTGCCTTTGACTTCTTTTTGTTCCACTTCCAAGTCTGAAATAGCAGTTAATAATTTCGGATCCCAGTTTACTAACCGCTTATCTTTGTAGATCAAACCTTCCTTATAGAGAGTAACAAACACTTCCTTAACAGCGTTTGAAAGCCCTTCATCAAGTGTGAAGCGCTCACGCGACCAATCACAAGACGCACCGAGCCGGCGCATTTGGTTCGCAATCACCCCACCCGATTCGGCGCGCCATTGCCAAATACGTTCGACAAACTTCTCGCGGCCCAGCTCATGCCGGTTAGGTTCTTTATTCTGCGCTAATTGACGTTCAACGACCATTTGGGTGGCAATCCCTGCATGATCCATACCAGGTTGCCATAGAACATTTTTTCCTTGCATACGCGCATATCGGATAAGAATGTCCTGAATTGTCGAGTTTAGCGCATGCCCCATGTGGAGTGATCCAGTAACATTCGGCGGGGGGATCATAATACAATAGGGCTCAGCGCCCGGCTTTGCACCTACACCGGCGCTAAAAGCGCCCTCTTCCTGCCATTTGTTAGCAATTTTAGGTTCTATAGCAGCCGCGTCATAGGTTTTTTCGAGCATGAATTAATCCATCTAATCAAGATCAATAAATTTCAGACAGTAATTTCTAAAAAATTACTATTACCTGTGGAAATAAGTTAAAAGCTGGGCGGACGCAAGAAAAAGCGTGCTTATACTTATGGATTAATTTTTTAGGGCTTTTGCCAGTTCTTCCCTAAGTATCTGATTAATGAGCTTAGGCAGATTATCGTTTAACCATTGACTTATCAAAGGTCGTAAGACGTCCTCTGCAGCCTGCTCAACCTCAAAATTGAGCGAATCGAATAGAAAACTGCTACGTTCGTTTGATTTCTTATCGCTGTGCGGACCATTGCCGGCTACAGAATGACCCAATGTGGCACGTCGATCCTCTTGCGGTTTAGGGGTGATGCTGTCCGCTTGACCGCCATTGTGCGAAAGGCCTGAAGATGGTGCATCAGTTACCTTAGACGCAGTAAATCCAGGTTGGAGCGAACTGATTTGCTCATCCGCCGCGGCAGAACTAAGAACCTCTTCCACAGTTGGCAAAAATTCTTCTTGCTCGCTTACGCTGACCCCAGCGGCTGGCGGCGCGTCGTTCCGCGCCGATATCGTTTTGAAATCAAAGCGATCGGCTGGAGCTGCTTGTGATGGCTGCGAAAGTTTTTCTTCTTCCAAGCCAATTCGTCTCGCAAGCGCGTTCATTGCATCTTCAACGGACAGCGAACGGTTTTCCTGATTTTCCGATAGAATGGGACGAGGACTGTCTTTATCCGACGTTTGTGCAACTGTAGATTGTTGAAGTACAGTATGTGTCTGAGCTGTATTTTCGGTTATAATATCGCGGATAGACGTCATAATTTCGTCCATTGTTGGTTCGCGCATAACGCCTGTGTTTTGGGCCATATCCCTAAATCCTATCAAAAGGCTGAAAGAATCACTCAGTCAACGGTAACAAAACTAAGGGGTAAAAAGTAATCATTGATCATAAAACACACCGTTACGCACAAGTTTCGAACGTGTTTCCTTTACGAAATAACAGTTCGCCGATTAGATGCAACCAAACACCATGTAACAGCTTACAACGGCATTACCTAAGGCTCGCCCAATGCAACAAAAGGTGAGACATCTAGCTGCGTTTGCTGAACCAAAAAGCAATTCAAAATTTTCCCCTAGTAAATATTGTGGTTTTTGCTGCAGCGCATAGAAATAATTCATATGAGCGGGGATTTTGTTTTTATAAACATAACAAACTGTCTTTGGGTTGTGATCGTCGCTTTCAAAACACCATCACAATTAAATTCAAAAAAACAATTACATAAATTCAAAAAACACCAACACAATTAACTACTTAAATAAATATGCGATGCAAACTTGTTAGTTCTCGCCCTTTTACAACCAACAGTTGGCCTCGTTATCAGCTGATAAGTAGAGCACTAAAACACAAATGACAATACACGGAGGCGTTCGTTTCTTGGTACTACACAGACCAAATTGAAGTAAATTTACTTACACCTTTTGGTTGAACGTGGCACCCGCCCCTATGAAAGCAGCTAGGCCATTCAAAATGTCAATTGTGTGGCTGCAGCAATAGAATATACATACATTAAGGCTGATAGCTAGATTAGGGCGCCCGGCGCTTACCGGCCATCTGGCGTTTTCAGACCAATCCATTTGTTGTCTACAGCGCGGTAATGCTCTTCAGGATCATAGCGAACCACCTTGAGCCCAAGCTTATCAGCGGTCATTTGGCCGAGCGCGGATTTCACATTGTAGCTAGCAATAACAAGATCCCGTTCTGCGGCAATAAGAGAAACTTGCATATCGATAAGCTGACTGCGAGAATTCAAAACATCAAGCGTTGTCGCCTGACCCACGCGATTTTCTTCAATCCGCCCATTAAGTGCGATACGCGCCGCACTCACACTGTCGCGATAAGCTTTTTCCGCCGCTTTCAATCCATCGAGATTCGCCCATGCGGAAGTGAGAGCTTCGCGGACATTATTTTTATATAAATCTACCTGAATCCGCGCTTGACCAAGCTGTTCTTTGGACTGCCTGACCTGCGCTGAGGTGCGCCCACCCTGATAAATTGGAACTGTGAGCTGTACACCCACGGAGTTCGAACGGCCACTAGTTCCTGGGCCATTATAAACCTCATTATAGGACGTGCTCGCCGATAAATCGACCTGAGGTAGCAACGCCCCCTCTTTGGCTTTAACATTAAATGAGCTGGCATCTACCGCAAATTTGGCGCTTAAAATAGCAGGGTGTTGACTTTCTGCTATGACGTAGCCCTGCTCAATAGCAGTCGGTAAACCAGTCGCAAGCTGAGGCGGTTCCAGTTTATCCGGGTCAACACCGACGACTTGACGATAAACCGCCTCAGCGGACTTAACGTCCGCTAACGCTTGGCTTAACTCTGACTGCGCGCGTGATCGGGCTGCCTCTGATTGGGCCAAATCTGTACGCGTCCCTTCACCGACGTCAAGTTTAGCTCGATCTGATCGAACCTGCTCTTGCAAAGCTGCAAGATTTTGTTTGCGCAAAGCCGCTATTTTTCTCGCTGCATAGACATTAGCATATGCGCCTGCCGCATTATTTAACTGGTTTTGCTCGTCATTTCTTAACGCCTCTCGTTGCGCAGCTGCTTTTGCCTCGGCGCTCGCGACATTATTTTTTGTTTGAAAACCATCAAAAATATTTTGGTTAAGCTGTATACTGAGCGAACCAACCGTTGAATAGTAAGTGGTATTCGCATTACGACCACGCGAATAGGCACCAACGCCTTGAATTGTTGGGCGCAAGCTTGATTTCGCTATCGCGATATCTTCGTCAGTGATACGAACTCCTGCGCGAGATGAATTTAAAGTGGCGTTGTTCGTATAAGCTTTTGATAACGCGCCCATTAATGTTTCTGCGGATGCGCTAAAACTAAAGAAAGTAGCGCCTGAGAGCACCAGAGCGGTTACTATCGCTTTAATCGTCTTCAACACGAAGTCATTCCTTACTGCCAAACCAACTATTGTGTAACTTATATAAACCAATTGGAAAGTTATCCAAGCGTTTAACCAAGCTTACAAAAGTTATAAAATGCGAAAATTCAATCTGTCAAACTAACAATTGTCCACATTAGTTCTAAAGATTAGTTAAAAACGAATTCGGGCGCTTTTAAGAAACCGGCGAGCGGTTTAACCGCTAAGTTAAAAGCCCGGCGTCCTGAAATCACCCCATCCTGACGGGTATAAAGCTTTGCGGCACCAGCATTGCCGTGTCCTTCAACAACAACCAAACGTCCGCCTTCTCGCAATTGTTGAAATATTGTTTGAGGCACGAAATCAACTGCGCCCTCTATAACAATAACATGATAGGGTCCCTCAAATAAATGCCCCTTTTCCAACGGACCATTAAATATAATAACGTTATCACAGGATAATTGCTTCAAAGTACTGACGGCACGATCAGCTAACATCTTATTCGATTCCACTGCGACGACTTTATTTGCCAGATTTGATAATAACGCCGCACAATATCCCGTTGTCGCCCCAATATCCAAAACACGATCTTGCTCGCGAATATCAGCAAGTTGTAGCAGCTTTGCTAAAGGTGCTGGTTCCATAATGTAGCGAGCTGGGCCGTTGTCGTCCGGTTTGGCGATCATGATATCTTCATCAAGATAAGCCAATGCCTGTTTGTCTTCATCAACAAAAGCTTCACGAGGCACCGTTAAAAATGCTTCGAGGACCGACAGGCGGGTAACATCAACTGTCCTAATTTGATTATCGACCATTTTTCGGCGCAAATCTATGAAATCCAAGGCCATCGTGTTCACATTCCTTCCAGGGACGGCTTGTTTAACATGCCGCGCATCAAGATGCCTAACTTCAAGCACGAGGTTTGGCAAACTTTTTAAGACCAGTCAATCGCTAACGCATCTAGCATCGCAACAGTCACGAGAGGCAAAGTTTGAACAGTTACGATTATTTTTTGTGTCAACCGACGTCGCGTTTGTTAATACAATCGATATTTTAAAATTTCAACATTTTAAGAGCTCAACAATATATATTTCCGAGTTTAGCAGACAATGTCGGTCATTATACGTATTAGATATTCTCTTTAAAAAAAAAGAACAAAAACAATATCTCGTAGACAGATTGATCTAAACGAGTGGCCAATTCGTGAAAAAGGCGCAACAGCATATGAACTCATTTTCGCGCTATAACTTTATAGTGATAACTGACGAGCCAGATCGAACGACACGCTGATAAATAATCCAACAATATCAATTTACCCTCAGACACGTACATCACCGACGAGCCCAGTTCTAGCTGCAAGCGTAAGCCTACCCGACTTGAACAGCGAGTCTACATTTACAGCGGTTTTAGGACACCAAGACATTAAATATCATGGAATAACCAAGTCTGTACTGTTTTATGCTAGGAATCGCTAATTTTATGGTCGCGGGCAGAGCAAAATTCATCCAATATATCGAGGCCGTTTTACCTTAAAGACCTTTGGTTTTGCAGCCCATAGAAATTTCTGCTCGGATTAGGTTGCCTTATAATTTATGAACTTATATTAACTTCATTACGTTCACTGAGAGAGCACAAACATGCTGTTTGCGAATTGGAAATTAGATAAAGAATGGCTAGCCAAAACCCAGCAATTATCAAACCATAAAGATTTGGTTTGTCTTGATATCTTTGATACTTGCCTTACACGTGATGTTGATAGTCCTATTGATATTTTTGCAAAAATTGAAAACGAACTCTCTAAAAGAAGCGTTCATGCTTCAGGGTTTGCTGAAGCTAGAGAGAACGCGGAGCAGACCGTACGTAAACATGAGTGGATGAAGTCCCGCAAACAGGACATAACATTAGATGAAATTTATAACCATCTGCATTCAATTAATTTAATGCCTGTAGATGATCTTAACCTTGCTAAACAATTGGAACTCGAAATCGAAAAAGGCTCACTTTATGGCGTTCCAGATTTGTTAGAATTAGCGAATTATCTCGTTGAACAGAATATCCGGTATTGTTTCGTATCAGATATGTACCTTCCTGGGAGCTTTCTTGCTGACGTGCTAAAAGAGAAAGGTTTCCATGGTTGGGAGGAACTAATTATATCATCCGAATACGGTAAGACAAAAGGTACCGGTGATATTTGGGATATCCCATATTTCCGTGGAAAAAATATTCTACATATCGGTGATAACATTCGTAGTGATGTCAATAAACCAAAAGAGTGTGGTGTTGAGACAATATTATTTGACCGTGTTAGGTCTGAACTACGCACAGGCGCCCGCCTAACACCAAACATCTTAGCATTCTCGCAGCAACATCGCAGATGTGAGTTGCAATTGCGCGCCGATCCCGATTACCGAAAAGACGAATTTTTTGACCAGAAGCAAATGCAGGTTTTAGGTAAAAGTTTCGGAGCTCTGATGCTCGGAGCATTTGTTTTATGGCTTAAAAAGAAAGTTTTAAACCACAATGTATCACATTTGCTTTTTTTCGCACGCGATGGCTTTCTGCCCAGAGAAGCTTGGAAGTTGGTAAAATCTGAAATGAAAGATAGCGATATATCAGACAGCTATCTTCATGTTTCAAGAAAAGTGTTAAGGCTTGCCTGTGGGTATTTAGAATGTAAACCAGATTTTATCCCCGACAGCTTATTGCAATTTCTAAGTTATTTCGACGGCAATATCTCAATTAGAGATGCAATTTTAACAATTGGTATGGATAGCGACAGTATTGTTAGAAAGGCTAAAACCCACTTCCGAAACATCGATCGACCGTTCAATTGGTCTAAGTCTGAGAACCAATTGAAATTTAAAGAATTTTTATCTAAAAACAGTGAAGATCTCTATGAAGTTTGCAAAAATCATTACATGAATGTTTTAGCCTATTTTAAACAAGAGCGTATTTTTGAACACAAAAAAATAGCCATTGTTGATACAGGCTGGAGTGGCACTTTGCAAACGAGCTTTAACCAATTGTGCAGAGCTGTCTCCAGTGATTTCCAATGTATTGGATTTTATTATGGGCTTTGGAGATCGTCTTTGACCAATCGTTATCTCTCGGGTTACATGGAAAGCGCTTTTTTTAATGAATTCGATGGCTTTGATGACCACTTAAAAAATTTTCAAGGGATAGCTTTAATAGAAGGCCTTAATAATCCTGATGAAGGAACAACGACTAACTATAGCTTCCAAAACGGGATGTATACGCCTGTTTGTGAATTGAGTGAACCTGAACACCATCAATATGAACAATATGTTAGACCATTCCAACACGGTTCTCTAACCACCTTGGAAAATATTTTTAAGACGGGCAAGTGCGGCAATTTAGAAATGGCTTCGCTCACGATAGATAATGCAATCGCCGCTTATAGGTTACTTGTTATATCCCCTAGCAACGATGAAGTGCTAACCTTAACGAAACTTAAGCATTGCCCTACCTTTAACAACAAACTAACCGCAATAGCTGACATGAGGATTCCGTCGACAGTTAGACAAGCTTCGGAACGATCAAATTTCGACTGGAGCATCGGAGCAGTTCGACGATGGCAAATTTTATCAGGTCTAACAAAGCGTAGCATGCTCCAAAGATTTATAACTTCTAAATTTACGTTTCTAACAAATTTTGAATTACGAACATTTGAGAGGGATTAGAGCATGCCAAAATACTTTTTGGATAGTAGGCAAAACTTGGCTGCCAATACGCTAGGGGATAGCGTCGATATCATTATGAGAACAAAAGACCGGCCTATATTACTTGTGCGCGGGTTAGCCAGTGTCATTTCTCAAACTCACGATAATTGGCATCTTTATATTATAAACGATGGTGGCGATAAAAAAATCCTCGAGAAAACAATAGAGGCATATTTGCCATCGCTCGCAAATAAACTAACACTTATAAGTCATGATTCTAGTGCGGGTATGGAAGCCGCCTCCAATGCTGCTTTGTCGATCTCAAAAAGTGATTTTATGGTCGTTCATGACGATGATGATAGTTGGCATCCTTCTTTCTTATCCGAGTGTGTTCAATTTTTGAGAAAAACTGAAAATAGACATCTTGCGGGTGTTGTAACCAATTTTGAAGTGGTTCGTGAGGTTATTGAAAATAATAAAGTTAACGAAATTAGTCGTGAACCCCGGTATCATTATCGAGAATATATCACATATAATGACCTGTTAGCGGTGAACCCTACCCCGCCAATTGCTTTTTTGATAAGAAAGGACGCCACTGACATTGCTGGCTCATTCATCGAGAATCTTCCACTAGTGGGTGATTGGGATTATATCTTGCGTATTATGCAAATTGGCGATATCGGCACCGTGAGAAAGATATTAGCTTATCACCATATTCGTTCAAATACACCAGATCTTGAACCTGCATACAAAAATAGTATAAATAATGGTATAAATCAAAATTTATACAATGAATTGTTTACAAATACAGCAATAAGGACAACCCTAAACAAAGACCCTTCTTTAATCGGGGTCTTTCGATTTATGGCTTTGCTGCAAAGCCAGCTAAATTTACTTCAATATACCGTGGATACAAGACTTAAAATGTCGGGGCAAAAACGTGACGTTTGGGAGAGAATTAGGTTAGAGTTAAAAAGGTGGCAGAAAAAATATCTTAAAAGTTAGACGTATGCACAAAAGTTGGTTAAAATTGCAAAAACTAGTTCATATTGCAAAACCCAATGTTTTCGATTTAAACACTCCAATATATGTCATTAAATAGTTTGACCATTAGGTCCGTGCGACTTTGATTTTGATATATATCGGCCATTCGTTATATCCGTTAGACCTTCTAACTCGTGATATGTTCTAATTCCAAAATACTGATGGTATTTACGTCTATACGAAGAAGTAAGGAATCTTTTGTGTTCGTAGTTAATGTGACCTCACACATGCCTATACTTTTGCATCTCTTAACGCCACATCACATACACCTTTGCGAGTTGTTCCGAAGCCGAAATTGCACGTCACTTATTCATAGATTACAGACGCTTCTATATGTTACAAACGATGGCACGTGGGTTGTTTAAATTATGTCTATTTTCGAACGCACCTAATTACGTTGGTCTGAAATGCAGGGCTTTTATAGACGTTCAAAAACCGCATTTTTCGTCCTGCCTATTCGGGGTTTAACATATTGGATAGCAGCTCGCATCAATAAGAAGAGATAATATGTTCTTTGATGGAGATTGCTTGAATTTTAAATAATTGGGTGCATTCACCTAGGGCTTCAAAATGACCCGGCATGTTGCGCTACCTTATATTATTTAAGCGTTATTAATCACCTACAATAGGTAATAAAACAATACCACTGGTGCAGGCAATCAAATAAGCTAATTATATGACGTCGTTGGTTGTGATTACAATTTTTAAAATTTTAAAGAATCTAAACTTTCTCAGCTAGGGATAAACATTAAAAGTCTGAGAACCCATTTGAAACAATGTAATGATGCACGCTTGCACTTATACCGAGTTTAGACAGGCTACTTTTTATGTAATGCCTAAACGTTTACCAACAAGACAAATGAGAGGTTAAGCAAATAAAATGAATGACAATAGGTAAGGAGCCAACATTTGATAAACGAAGCAGCAGATTTAGTTTTGGATTAATAGAGATGTACCCGAAAGTTAAGCGTCAAAAGTGTTTTAAAAACATATCAACAGATTGGGGAGAATTCCGCGCCTTCTTTAGCATTCTAGGTAGCACCGGAAGATAAAATATATCGACATATAAATTGGAGGCCTCACCCAGAATCGAACTGGGATACAAGGATTTGCAGTCCTCTGCGTAACCATTCCGCCATGAGGCCTCAATATTTTCATTGCAAGCTCAATAAGCGAACCAACGCTCAACGTCAAGGCATTAGAGAGCGAAGATGATATTATTTGGCATGGTTGTGTTCCCACAACATTTTAGTAAAGTTGATTGCGAGCAACCTTCATAAACTATGTATTAGCTTACCCGATTGTATCTCGACTCAGTTTGAATTCTCTGCGCTGTCTGCGCTGAATTTTAGTTCGCTTCGCTTACAACACTGTCAGCGAGCGCCACTGGAACGCTACCCAACGGCAAATTGCGAACAAATGAGTAAGACAAATTTCAAGACATTGCCAGCTAAAAAATTTTTAGCAAAAATAATTTCAAAAAAAATCGATATTTTTATTTTTGCCACTTGGCAAACCCAGAATTGTTTTGCTATAGGCGTCCTACGCTTTCGCGTCGAGGATGTTCCCCGGTAGCTCAGTGGTAGAGCAATCGGCTGTTAACCGATTGGTCGCTGGTTCGAATCCGGCCCGGGGAGCCACAATTCAAACAAGTCTCTTACCGGTTCTTAGGTGGAATTTTTACGCTTCTGAATTATAAGTGGATTAATATGGACTCTCTGCCGATTCTAGCGTGATATTTACGCCAACCGCCTTCTCTGGCTCAAGTCAACGGCACAGCTTGGCTCAAAGAGCTCGGTTTTCAACATAGTAAATATTTAGCGCTACGCAACGCCGGAGGTATAAATTCATTTTTATATGCAACGAAGCGATATCGCTAATGTTCTTGATCGAATCGTCAGAAAGGCTGTGCAGGGGCAACAGCCGCTAAAGTCCCGAACGATATCGTGAAACTTACCAATTACCGCCGAGGGCTGCCTCCATACCGAAATGAATATTCCTTCTATTCACTGAGCAACGTATCGCAATTCGCGTAGAGAGATATTTACCACATTTTGCGTCATACTAATAGACAATTGAAGCAGAGATGCACGCACAAGAAAACCAGCCGAATTAGTT
>Ga0308161_1004001_pt1 | contig 13841 bp, 11 predicted proteins | sample PhyFR2_FD_201034 | JGI IMG/M metagenome (GOLD analysis project Ga0308161, IMG submission 201034) | Phyllosphere microbial communities from UC Gill Tract Community Farm, Albany, California, United States - DLSLF.R2 | ecosystem: Host-associated > Plants > Phyllosphere > Unclassified | place: USA...
AAGCAGGACCTGACTCGAAAAGGATTTCTTGATCAACCAAGTGAGTCTCCCTCGTTCCCTCCTCACTCGATTACCTCGGGACCATCCTAGAAAGTACACTATGGGCTATCGAGCAAGATCGGTGAAAGGGCAGCTCCAGATCAGGCTGAGGTTGGAGAGAATTGAAAGGATTGGGAAATTCAGAATCGCTCAACTCGTAAACATCTCCTCATCAACGCACACGATAAGGCTGAGAGGTAATGCTCTACTTTTTGCTGATGACATGTCGATGCTCGAGCAAGGAAATGGTTAATCATCAAAACCTGAACATTCCGCTGCTTATTCGCAACTTCGCAATTTCTCCTCAAAAACTCGCTGACCTCCCTCTCTTTTCTCCCTTTTACCTCAGATCGCCTCGTATCCTGACCTTCTACGTTACATGCACCGAACCCGTCCCCCCATGTCATCCTTCCAATCCCGACTCGAATCCTCCCTAATCTCTCGTAAATCCCGAGGCATGTTACGAGCTCTAGCCCCCCTCCCCTCCTCATCTTCCTCACCACCATCATCATCATCATCAAATACTCCAACAAGAACAATCGATTTCTCTTCCAACGATTACTTATCCTTCTCTTCCTCCCCTTTACTCCGCTCAAAACTCGTCGAAACCCTCTCCAACCCCTCGAGTCCATCTCCTTACGGTCCACCTTCATCCCGACTCTTAGACGGCAACACTCCTTCCCATTTACACCTCGAACGGAAACTCGAATCATTCTTCCGTTCGCCTCTAGAAGGAGGATTATTATTCAATTCAGGGTTCGACGCGAACGTAGGAGTTTGGTCATGTCTCCCATCTCCCTCCGACTACATCCTCTACGACTCTTTAGTACACGCTTCAATTCATGACGGGATGCGTTCTTCTCGAGTACCGAAAGAACGTAGGATCGCTTTCGAACATAATGATTTAGAATCATTCGAAGTAATTTTGAAGAATTTGAGGGAGGAGGATGTAGGGGTCAGGGACGGAGTAAAGAGTGTTTGGATTGGGGTTGAGAGTCTGTATTCAATGGATGGGGATTTGGTACCGTTGAGGGAAATGGTCGAGTTAGTCGAGAGGTTACTGCCAGAGAAGAATGGATTGTTCATCATTGATGAAGTGAGCTCACTCTCTCTCTTTCACACATGACTAATGGAAGGAAGTGCTGACGAAGAGAGGGAGTGTACAGGCGCATTCTACGGGATTGTATGGAGAGAACGGGAGAGGTTTATGTGATGCGTTAGGATTGAACGAACGAATGACTGTACGAGTTCACACTTTTGGAAAAGCAATGGCTTGTTCAGGAGGTACGTCTCCCACTCTATCTTCACTTCTTTCCCCCGAGAAACGAGTGTTCAAGAGAGTGATCGAGTTACAGCGGTGGTTCTCGCAAGTCCATTAATTCGAAACTACCTGATCAATTACGCTCGACCATTGATCTATTCAACGGTGATGCCTCACATGAATGTGAAAGCTATAGAAGGTAGTATAGACCACCTGATCGCCGGTAACGGAAACACTGTAAGCATCTTCTCCTCCTCTCCTTTGCCCTTCGTTCTTCCCCATCTTGACTCCCCTCTCTCTTTTCCTAGGCAGCAGCACACGTCCACCATCTTGCTCGCCTATTGATCTCCCTCCTCACGCCTCTACTACATTCCTCCTCGATTTCGCTCCCCTCCCATCTCCTCGCACCTCACTATTCCTCCCTCCCAACCTCACCCCCACAAACCTCCTCAATAATCCCACTCCTCACATCATCCCCTCGGCCACTAGCGACGTTCTTGCAAGAACGAGGGTACTTAGTGAGACCGATAACGTATCCTACTGTTCCGAAGGGGATGGAGAGGGTTCGAGTGTGTTTACATGCGGGGAATTCGGAGGAGGATGTAGAGGGACTCGCCGAGGGCGTGAGGAGCTGGATTGAGAGAGAACGGATAGAGCCGATTAGAAAGGAAGGAGGAGCTCAGACGATTAGAGCTAGGCTGTAGAATAATGAAAGTTATCACTGTCGATCTTTCGTTCTTCATCAACACTTAGAGTGGGAGAGAGTGAAGTTTTTTGCGCTCCCAGTGAGTGGAGAGAGGAACGAAAGAAAAAGAGGGGTAAACGAAGTAATTACTATTTAAACACGACATGCGACTATCTACATTTTCCGGTCCTTTCCCTCTCCCCCAACTCTAATCCATCTATTCCTCCTTCTCGAGTGCCCTCAAGATACATTCTTCTACCTCCGCCAAGATCTCCCTCGTTGAATTCAAACTAGACATGAAATAAACGACGTTCCCCAAAGGTCTCGCATGAATCCCTTCGAAACTCTCACTTCCCCCGTGCCTCAGATTCCTCAAGAATTGTTCGGACGCATTTGAAGTGTATCCACTAGAGGAGGTTTTGAGGTGGAGAGCGAAAACAGTTCCGAGTGAAATAGTGCCTGCGATTCGAGGGTGAGAGGAGAGGGAATGAACGAATGAGTTGGACCACAGTGACCAAATGGGATCGAATGCTGGAGGAGATGAAGAAGAAGTGAGGGAAGTTTCGTTTGAAGTTGAAGTCGAGGTTGACCATTCCTTTTTCGCCTCTTTCCAATCCTCTCCCTCCTCCATCTTCTCCAAGATCTCCAACGTCTTGTTTGCCACTCCACATCCGACCGCATGAGCCGTATAACTGTGACCATGCAACAACGCATCGACCTTGTTCTCCCCCAAGAAACTCTTGAATACCGCATCACTCGCCAACGTCACGCTCATCGGTACCAACCCTCCAGTCAAGATCTTGGCATAACACGAGATGTCGGGTTTCGTCGATCCTCCAAGGAAAGAAGAAGCAGATTGTTTCCCTAATCGATATAATCCCGTGAAAACTTCATCAAAGATGATCGGTAATCCTTTCCAAACGGGGGTAAGAGTTGCCGAGGGTGAAGAAGGAGCATAATCCGATGGAGGGGTCGAAGGGAAGAGTTTGCGATTGGTTCGTACTATATCGATGAGGATTCTTTGATAGAGTGGATCAACGACGATCATTCCTCCCGCACCCATAATGACCGGTTCCAAGATGAGCGTCCCGAACCTAATCCCATCTCCCTTCTTCAATCTCTCTTCCAACTCGCCTTCAATCTCTCGCCTGTAAACCTCGGCAAGTGGATCCTCTCTCACCCTTCGATCCGTCTCATAAACCTCGTTCAACGACTCGTACTTCGTCTCCCTTGCTCCCTTGCCCCTAACGACTACTTGCCCCTCTTCAATCCTCATCTCGGGAGCTTCCAACCAATACCCTCTACCCTGATACCATTCAACTCGTTCCGAATAAACCCCTCCCTCACAAGCGTCCATAGCCCCAATAGTATCGCCATGATAACTCCCCTTCAATCCCAACACTCCCACTTTCTTCCTTTCCTCCCCCAGCGTCAACTCTTCCCGATCTGCGAAACTCCTCAATGCCATTTTTAATGCAACTTCCATCCCCGTAGATCCATTGTCACTGAAGAACACTCGGTTCGCCCATCCCTCTCCTACAGTAGACAAGAGTTTCTCGGCGAGGGTTAAAGCGGGAAGGTTCGTAGCGGAGGGAAACATGACGTGACCAAAACGACCTGCTGAGTGAGCTGCGGCTAGTACCAACTCGGGATTCGAGTGACCGAGACATTGAGTCCACCAGGAAGCTGAGCCATCGAATACTGGATTGAGGAGTGAAGTAGAGGTGGAAGGTGTTGTTGTAGGGGAAAGGGTAGAATCGGAGGAAGTTTGTTGATCTGAAGGAGGGAGAATTGGGGAGACTGTCGACGATGCTGAGGAGGTCGAAGAAGAAACCGTCTTGTCGGAGAAGACTGAGAAAGTATCACCATGAGCCGAATCAATCACCATAACGTCCTTTTCATTCTTGACCAACCCATGTTGAACGAAAGGCCACCAAACGCTATCCAAAGTTCTCCTCGGTGCCGTTTCCAATCGTTCTATCCGCCGTTCATGACACCCTTGTAATTCCTCGACAACAGGTCCCAATCCCTCCCCCTGAATTCCCTCGTAATACTTGTCAAGATTAATCTCATCCCTTTCTCCATCCGGATCTCGTTTCGGAGGTTCCTCAACCACTCCAACCTTGATCCCTTTCGATCCAAACCATTTCGTAAAGTATTCATGATTGGCGTAATAACTTTCCCGAAAACACAAAACTGCATCCACATCGTACCCTCTCAATAATAATGATTCGTAAGCTGATATAGTGGTCGAGATTCCACCGAGTGCGTGAGAAGCGATGAGTAGTGTCGGTGGTAAGAGTGGTCGGAAAGCGTCGAGTTGTGAAGTACCGTTAAGAGTTGGAGAGTGAACACCTATATAAAAAGTCTTTCGAAATTAGCGCATTCCCCGCCCTCGCAGTTTCGAGATTCGGAAACTCACCTCCTGCAGATTCAATATATAAACTACTCCTCACGTATCCTCCTACAGCTTTTACAAATTCCCTATCCGTCGGTACCCTTAAGTCTCCCTCTCTCGATCGTTCCACCGCCAAATGCGGTGAGACAGGTTCATCGAAATGATACAAACAACCAGTCTTTACTCCTTTCGCAAACTTGTTGAGATGTCTGAATGTCAAAGAAGTGGGGTTACATCTCCTGTTTCTCCTCTTTGATTGTAGAGAGTCAAATCTACGTACAGCTCATCATCACCATCCCCAGATCCAGTTCCAACCGGTTTCAGATAACCTACTCGTTCTCCCAATGCGAGAGATGCTCGAACTAAACCAGTAGAGAAGATTGATTTCCCTACTGATGTAGAAGGGGCTACTACTAGATGAGTACGTAGGTGTCTTGAGAGCATTGCGTGCGAGTGCTGCCAGGTAGTGAACGAGGCCAATCAGGTTGAGTGAGGTGAAGATGAAACAAGTTTGGGGGATAGGGAAAGGGCGAGGGGAATCGAGCAACGCTGGGCGAGCGTCAGAGCTACTCCTGTACGCCTCGAGAGTCGATCACGGCGATGTTTGAAATGAAACAGGGTGGAATCAGAAAGACAGCGAAAGTTTACTTCAAATTTCTCACCTCGTCAAGTCCAAAAACTCAAAAATTCCTATAATTCAACACCCTCCTCTCTACATAACTAGAACAATTTCAATTCGATCTTCTTCTTTTCCTCTCCTCCACCTCCCATTGTTCTCCCACCTACTCCCGCATTCCCACCTCCCCTCCCTTGAGCAAAGCTCCCCCTCAAACTCTCTTCCAAAACCCTCCTTTCCTCTTCCCCTAACCCTCCCATCGCCTCCTTGAAATGACCCGAATAGTTCTGCGCAAGCTGAAGTAGATACGAGAGAGCCAACGAATGGATTGGAGGAGTTGGAGTAACCGAGGGAGAGAGCAAGAGGTTCAAAGTAGGTAACAAGATTGAAAGTGATTGAGTTCCTACGCATTTCCCACTCTTCTTCACATCAGTTTACGTTCCTCATCTCATCGTCAAGAGTAGATAGAGAGTGCTTACGGCGTTCAATAGCGACACTCAACAAAACACTAACGAATCCTTTCAAAACTTCTTCCAAACTCCTAAACCTCGCATCCTGTGTCGTATACCCACCGTTCTCTGCTGCTCTCGCAACGACTTCGATCACTCCCGGTAAGAGTTGACCGATACAGAAGGAGAGGATTCCGGATCCTTGAGAACGAGATGCGGCGACTAGTAGGGAGACTAGACAGTGGAGAGCAGTTGTTGATGCCTGTGAGCGAGAAACTGTATCGATCAGTAGTGTAGTGGAAACGACTGAGGATGAATGACAGGCTCACGTCTCCTTCACCTTGAAGAGCGGTTTCAGTAATGAGGTAACAAGCGTGTTCGACCGTTTCTTTCCCAATCTTGATATGATTCGGTAACGCCGTAATGAGCAGTACAGCAGCAAGTAAATTATTCTTTGTCTTCCTTATAGCACTCGGCGATTTCCTTCCCCTATTCAATCAACTCGAGAACGAGTATCAGGTCGAAACTCAAGAATCGTATCGGAGAGGAAAGAAAACGGTACCTCATTTCGTCAATATTCATCAAACAAGCACTCATCATTCCATTCAATACTTTGCCAATCATCGAACTTGATACCTCATTCGTCGCTCGTAAACTCCTATCGCAGAGTGCTTTGAGAACGGGTAAATTTGGAGCGACGAGATCAACTTCTAATTTCTCATCCTTGAGTAACACTGCCCATTTTCCATACAGAATCAGTATAGGCTCAAGTAGCGTAGAGAAGACGTGAGAACTTACGGGAGAAGAAATGGAAAGCGATCGCGTAAAGTTCTTCTCTCATCGGGGAAGGGAAAACATCGGCGACATCGGCGTAGAGGGAGAAGACGGCTCGAGTGTACATGACGTGACGTTGAAGGTTGTTGGCGGTAGCTGTGCGAGATTGTCCGATACTATTAGTACACGAGAGAGGCCGTATAGCAAAGCGAGAGTAGAACGCACGTTTCGCAGAGGATGAAGTTGCTGGAATCGATTCCCTCAAAGCAGTAGTAGCAACTCGAAGGCATTGAGTAAGTTTCGGATCGTTTCTGACAGCTTGATCCCCATTCGCTCCATTCGCACTTGATGAAGCCCCCCAAAAAATCAGTTCATCTAAAGCTTCATTCGAAGACGGCGAAAGAGAGCTCACCTAGTCGAAGCGACCTCTTTGATGAAGACCTGAATAAGACCCAACGCGATCTCCAACACCCTCATCTTGATTTCGATTCCTTCAGTAATCGCCAACCTGTAACACAAATTACAAACCTCTTCAAAGAGACTCGTATCCTTCAAAGCGTTTCCTGCGATATCAGGTCTGATCAATCCAACAACAGCTTCTAGAGCGATAGATTGTACTGTTGAAGCGGGAGTTGATCCTGATGGAGGTGAGGAACAGAGTGCTTCGAAGGAGAGTCCGAAAGTGACCCAGAAGAAGAGGGCGGGTTCAGATCGATGTGGAGATGGAAGAGAGGCAGTATCGGTTTTGGAGGAAGGAGAAGAGGAGCTGTTGCCGTCCATTGCGAGAAGCATGTGTGGATCTGAAGCTTTGAGGAGTGTCGCGACGGCGTGAAGCATTTGAGGCCACGCTCGTTCGTAAAACTGACCACGCTCGAACGATCAGCTCACGAAACGAAGGCTGATAGCGAGAGAGAGGAACGTACAGGTAAAGCGGTTTCCCTCGAGAGACCCGAATAAACTGAATCGAAAGCTGCGCCTCCCGCACCAGAATCGCTAGTCGAAGCCGCATCTGGATCCGTTCGAACCCTCGCGTACTCACGAAGAGAAGCGACCCAGAAAGGGCAGAGTAGAGGGAGATGAGGACGAATGACATCCGCGAGGTAAGGTTGTCGAACGCTCGCAGTTTGGAATTGAGCCCAGGCAGCAAAGATCGAGGTTTTGAGCATAACAGCTGCAGTCGAGGAGAGGTCTTTGACGTCACCGAGAGAGTTCATGTCCGAGTCTGCGAGTGAACGATCTCAATCTATTCAGCGGAAAACCCCAGTTGAACTGATTCGAACGTCTTCACTCACCTTTGCAACTTTCGAGAGCGGTCGTCAACAGCTTGAGGATCCTACCCATCTTCTCAATCTCCTTGACTACACCAGATCCGACAAAGACAGCACAGACTTGAATAGCTGAAGCGAGTACTTCTGGGTAAGAATCGGCTGAGAAAGCGGGAGTGAGAGCGGCAGCAATGGGAGCTTGGAATTGATCGAGGAGTAGAGCTTCTTCGAAATCGATATCTTGAGATTGACCAAAGTTCTGATTCCCGGACAAGAGTGTCAGTCTTGTTTCAAACTCGAGAAGTGAAGAGACAAGCTTACATCGATAACATCTTTCAAGACGACCAAACCTTCGAGCCTAATCTCCATGACTTGAGCGGTCGAAGCAGTGAAAGCCATCTTGATGAGATCGCTGACTCGAGTAATCAAGAGACCCTTCTTGCTGGCTCGAACCGCTCTCGCTCGTGCGATATCGAAATGTTCCCTCCTCCCGCTTTTGACGACGGTGACGAAGACTTCATGCAGGCATTGAAGAGCGAAGAGTTGAGTCCTCCATCGAGACGAAGTTCTAGCATTCGCTGCTCCTGGTCGAGCTCCTCCTTCTGCCTCGAGACCCAATCCTTGCGATTCTTCATCTGCGAGTCCTCCAGCGGGAAGCGAACTGTCGACTTTGACGTTTGCGGTTCCAGCTGAGCGAGACATGATTCGCTGACATAGGTCGATCCATCCCGAGGGGTTCGCGTCGGCAGTTTGACGAAGCCACGACATGATCGCATCCCGAACTCCTTCGATACTGGGATCGTCATCGAGTAAAGCGAACAGTTCTCGAACAAGTCCATCTCCTCCTAGTTTCGACATGAGTGCTGCATCCCGCTGAACGAGCTGGTAGACGCTGTTGACTGCCGCGACTTTGAGAGGTTGTTTCGTCGAAGAAAGTTGAGATCGGAGGTTCGAGACGAGAGTCGTGTGATCGAGAGTGGCGGGAGCAAAGATGAGGAAGTGTTGGGTAGCCTTGATCGCTTCGACCGAGATTCCATCGTCCTTTTCGAGAGTCAATTCTTTGAGGAGGATGAGAACGAGTTCTCGGACTCGTGCAGATTCTTGCAATTCAGGACCGAGGACTCCGATCAAGGCATCGAGGACTCGACAGATTGATTGATAGGCAGGGAGATCTCCTCGAAGATTGACAGATCCAGCCGTTCCTCCTTCGGGTTCGTGAGTATCTTGCATGTAAAGTTTGCAGAGTAATCCGAGAGTGTTGTTCGTGAAGGGAGCGTAGGATAGGGAAGCGGCATCGATGACATGGGAGAGGGATCGTAGAGCTGAGAAGTGAACGAGAGGATGAGGATCGGCAGAGAGGGAGAGGAGAACGTCGACGATCGTTTTGAGAACTGGTCCAGCAGCGAGAGATCCGACGTGAGAGTAGATCTCACTGAATGCGAGTGCACATCCAGCTCGATTGTCGGGATCCGTGTTGCTGACGACTTGTTGAACGCAGAACTGAATTTGAGCTGCCATGAATGAAGTTCCTCCTAATCCCGAGAGACGACCGAGTGATTCCGCTGCAGCTTGTCGAAGGGAAGCGTCCGAGTGGAGCAGAGCGTCTTTGATGATGTCCCGCATCGATCCAGCAACTTGATGAGCCTCGATAGCTCGACGAGAGTGACGAAGAGATCCAACGAGAGCCGTGATCGAATTTGCGAGGATAGCCATTTTCCTCCCGGGATTCTTCTCGAGTTTGAATGATCGGTAGTTGTTGATCATGATTTGGAGGAGAGCGTTCTGATTCGGGGATTCTTGGAGGGAGAAGTAAAGGGCGAAGAGTTCGATTCCGGCATCGATGAGACCGACTGCTGGAGGTGGTGCTTCGGGGAGAGGGTCGAATCCTGCTGGTTCCGAAGCTCGTTTCGACGAGAGTACGAGCGAGTCGTGTTCTGCGGCTTGGAGGATAACGACCCTGAGTTGTCCTTCGATCTTCGCTTCTGCAGCGTCTCGATTCAGTTTCGCCAATTTGCTGTTTGCTGTTCCCGAAACCATCGAATCATCCCCTCCAGCAACATCGTTCGCTCCATCCCTCATCAAACTCGTCACACCGAATCCCAATCCATCCGACTCATCCCAAATCGAGGTGAAAGTCCCAGCACTCGCCGATGCTTGGAGAGCTGATTCTCCAAAGTACTTCTCTGAATCGGTGAACAAGGCGACGACTTGCTGAAGTAACGGGATCTGATAAGGTTGAGTAGCTGGACTTTGACCGAAAGCGACGAAACATTGTAAGAGTCGACGTCGGAACATGATATCGCGGTCGACGAGTTGTAAGCGGGAAGAAGTGGCTGGTGATTGTTCGGTAGCGATCGAGGGATGAGAAGTTGCGAAGGAATTGGCGAAGGAGAGACCGTTCGAAAGGAGGAGGACGAGTCGTTTCGCGATATCGTCGGTAACGAGAGCGTTTCCTCCGTTCGTTGACGCCGAAGGACCGTTGTGTCGAAGGAAGCTGAGGATGGCGGAGAGGGTACATTCTCGAATGTGAAGGAGGAAAGCCCATTCGTTGTCGCCTCGAACTTGAGCGGCACTCGCATCTTTGCTCGTCGGTTTCGGGAGAGCGTTGCGCCAGAGGAGAAGGAGTTGGGGAAGATGAAGTCGAACAAAGTTGGGACCGAGGGACATGAGGGCGGAAACGAGGATCCAAGCGACCTGAATCTCGACTCCCGAAATGTGAAGTTCGTGATTTCCTGATTGTTTGAGGAGTTGAATCGCGAGGGACATGCATTTCGCTGAGAGGTCGAAGGAGACGTAGAGAGGTTTGTGAGGGATGAGGTTGATGAGAGCGGCGAGGGAATGAGCGTAACCGATGACTCGACGATGAACTTCGGTCGTCGAAGAAGAAGGGCCTTTCGAGGAGACGGTCGAGAGATCCTTATTGAGGAGGTCGACAATGTGGACGATGGTAGAAGAGAGTCGAGTAGGTGCAGCGTTGCAGAATGTTCGGAGAGCCCAGGCTGCACTGATTTGAACGCTGTGACTGGGATGAGAGACGAGTCGAACGAGGGAATCGTAGAGAGCCTCTTGTACTGCTGGAGGGGCGCATCCGAGGCTTCGAAGGATCGAGCTGGTTTCTTCGAGGGCGATGAGGAGGGATTGTTTCGAAGGAGGAGGTTGAGTCGGCATGAGGGATGGCCATTTCTTGAGGTAAAGAGTTCCGATTTCCCTCGCCGCCACGATCTGACCCGCTTCACTCAAGAGTTGACCACTAACGACGTCCGATAGAAGGACAGCGACGGCTTTACGAGCTGCAAGTGCATCGTGTCGAGCTTTCGAAGGTTCCGTTCTTTCCGCCGCTCGAGCATTCCAACCAATCCAACCTAATCCAGCAGCTGCTCCACATCCAATCTCATCGATAACATGCTTGACCAACTCCGGATAGTAGTGTTCGACCCAAGATGATCCGAGATTCTTGAAGAGTTCGGCGTAAACATCGATGATTGCGTTCCGGAGTCGATTCGAAGAGGACGATCGATTGTAAGGTCCCGATAGCTGAACGAGCATCTCTATTGGGGAGAGTAAAGTCTTGTTCGAGGCTTCGGCTGCCGACGGTGCACCAATCTCGGGGTAAACATCGTCTTCCTCTTCTCCTTCTTTCATGGCATTCTTCTTCTTCGGTGCCGGGGGTGGCGCGGGAGCACTACCTTCGACTTGTGTGGCAGCGAGAATACCGGCGATGAGTCGAGATAGAGAGCGGCGAGTGACGAAATCGGCAGTTTCGAGCGCTTTGAAAGCGGGAGAGAGGATGTTGTCGATTTCTGACAAGGTCGAATAGGTACCGGGAGCTGCTGATAGAGCGAGTAGGCACTACAGATAGGAGCTTATGAGCACATGAACAGGTGAACGATTTGCGAGCGAGACTCACATCGGCTGTGCCTCGAATGACTGCTGCCCCTTTCTCACTCAATCCACCTCTCAACGATTTCAAAGTCTCCTTGATATGTTGATCCGACATTGATTTCGCGGCAACTTCGATCACCTTCTTGAGGCACATGAGAGACGAGTATCGAAGGATGACAGGCTACAGTTGAAGGTCTAGGTGAGTAACGACGAATCAAGGAGATTCCAGAGATTTGACTCACGAAAGAAGTTGTCTTGTACAATCTGGTCATCACCGTCATAATCTCGATATACAGACTCATAACCTACAAGTTTGTCTCGTCAGCACCAGCAGATCGAAGAGTAGGAGCAAACGAAAGAGCTAACCTGATTTCCGTAAACCGCATATAATTCTCCCAAACAATACGCGCAAGCGATTCTCCACTCCTTCTCCTTCTCCGGTGCACCTTTGTAATCATTCCCGATAGTTCCCTTCAGCAGCGACTGTGCGAGATCGAACAATCCTTTCGAGTTTCCTCTTTTCAGGAGGAGGAGGAAGATTCGAGAGATGAGAGCTCGCGCTGGTCTACCAGGTTTCACTATGGGTGTAGTCGAGTTTTGTGGAGGTGGAGTGATCAGGGAAAGGAGGGAAATGGTGAGGTTCGCTTGTTCTGAATGAATGGCGGACTGTTTTCAAAGGTAAACGAGCGAATGTCAGCACTCTACCCAGATACGACTAGCTCTGGTAGCCTCTCAGTAGTTCAACCATCCTCTCCAACTCTTTATAGCTCCCTAGGAGGTAGTCTTGCCTTTCATCAATTCGAACCCCACTTCTTCGTGTTCCCTCTTTCCTCCCTAGCCCTTTGAAGGAAATTTGCTTACCTCTGGTAGTTTCTCCAGAGCCTTTTCACATCCACTGAGCCAGTTCAATAAGAACAGTTCCCCTCGTTCCGCGCTCGCTGATGCTTCCAATTTCGTCTTGTCAAAGTGAACGTCGTCGACTGATGGAGCGTCTTCTTCTGGTCGAGACATGTTGAATGGGCTATTTGTGGGCTCAGAGGCCCGGGTATGAGTGAATTTGAGGTCGAGGAGTGATGTGTCGAAAGTTGAGAGAAACTTCGCTCGTTTCCCAAGGGTCGTGCAGTCACAACTTTGCGATGTTACTTGCGGTCTCTGTCAGAGTTGGATCTATATCAGAACGAAGCTTTCACGGGGTTGCAACTGCGCGGGACTTGTATGAACGTCGACAACGTTCATTTCAGGTTTTCGCAAACATCGAATGATAGTCGCCTCACTCGTCACGAGGATCGTTACAATCCCGAAGCACTCGGGAGAATCCGCATAGATCTCACTTCCGTCCATGTAGTGAATACTTCGTGAATTCTCGTCTGCTTCGTCATGCGACGAAACGTATCCCGCTTCGAAAAAGCTGGTTCGTGCTTCTTCGGTGCGTCCTCGAATCCTGTCGTGAGCGTGGTGCCGATAGACCTCAATCCAGCTTCGTTTCGTCTCCCACAGTCTTTGTGTACCTAGTCGACCACATCGTCGACCACATCGCTGAAATCAGCGGCAGTACATCCCCGAAAGGTGCGCAACTCGCTGTACCGGAAACTATAATCCTTGCGTCGGTCGGAGAAGGACGTCGAACTTTCCCTTACGGCTCTATAGGCTCGAGCTAAGTCGACATCGTCTCGTAGAAATGGAAGCGAGAGAGGCAATCGATCACTCAATTTTCGAAAGCTCAAGACCGCGGATCTTTTCGGATGGTGAACTCCTCCTTCGACTTTCTTCCTCTCTCTCTCGTCGACCTCTTCCACCTCTGACCGAGAACTACGCTCTCCCCAGACTGAAGCGATCATTCTTTGCATTTTCGACTCCGATGTTCTCCTCCCCTCGTCGACATATCTCGCCTTTACTAACTCTCCCGACCCTCATCTCACTCCTTGCGGGCCTGACCTTGCTCTCGCTCCCATATCTACCCTCTTTCTCTCGCTCGTCTCTAACCGATCTCAATTCTCAGTCGAACTTCCTCGACGCCTCAGAAACCCCTCAAGCTCAGCGAGACACCGTCGACATCGTCATCTCATACTACGACGAGCCACTACCGGAAGTGAGGGAGCACGTCAAGCTGTTTCGGGAGCTGAATTTCGTCAAGGAAAGGAGTGAAAGGGTTATCATTTACAACAAAGGGCCGTCCAGTAGCGAGGTGATCAGAGAGGTTTTGGGGCTGATGGATGAAGACGAGGTAGTACCGCTCGAGAACGTCGGCAGAGAAGGAGAAACTTATCTGAAGGTGAGTTTGTGAAATCTCATATCGATTCGATTCGATGAAGATCTTGCTGACCGAGTCTTCACGAACAGCATATCCTCCTTCACTATAACGACACTTCAGACGCTCCTGCAACACCGTCTCCAACTCAAGGAGCCTCGCCTTTTCGCAAACGTACCCTCGCAACCCACACTTTCTTCCTTCAACCTCACCTCGCATGGCGG
>Ga0308161_1004003_pt1 | contig 13840 bp, 13 predicted proteins | sample PhyFR2_FD_201034 | JGI IMG/M metagenome (GOLD analysis project Ga0308161, IMG submission 201034) | Phyllosphere microbial communities from UC Gill Tract Community Farm, Albany, California, United States - DLSLF.R2 | ecosystem: Host-associated > Plants > Phyllosphere > Unclassified | place: USA...
GGTTAGGAATAGAAGTTCTATTTGATTTCTCTTCCCTACCTTACACCTTTGCATCGTCGCCTCGTCTCGCTTGGACTTTGAGCTGCTTCGTGATTGCTTCTTGAGATTCGCGCAATTCTGCTCTAGTAGCCGTCGGCCGCTCTCGTTGCGTCGATTCTCTCTGTCGTTCTAGCTCGAACCTCCCAGAGCCGACGATGACCGCATGGAAACCACTATACCCACTTTATCTCTCGCAGTCCCTCGGAGTCCGATGGAAGGACTGCGAGAGGAAACGAGATGAAGTCAAGGACAAGAATTCCCCTTTTTCAACCTTTCGCTGTGACTTCATCCTCGCACGCCGGACAGCGATAGATAACGACGACGCAGCTCCTAACGACTCTCTCCTCTTGATCCATCACTCCTTACATCTTCAACACACCCTCCTCCCCTACTCACATCTCTAGCAAACTCTTTCGCAAACAATGCCAGCTTTCGCCTTATCTCCCACTGTCCGTCGACAAGCTCGAATCCTCGCTGGCCTCAAATTACGTCCTGGACCTTCACCTGTACAGTCGCCGAATCGCTGGGCACCTGACGGAGGCTCAGCTGCTCCCTCCTCTGCCTCGTCGAGCACGACCGCGCTTGCGATTCCAGGTCAGAAGCTGCCTGCACGAGTGGATCGACTCTTTTCGACGTCTTACATCGGAGACTTGGAACTCTGGCGGGAAGGGACAAGGTACGCTCTGGTCGCTTGCTCTTTTCTCCTTCGCTCTTTTCTGACGAAAACGCTTCTCCCTGACCTTTGCAGCCCACCAACCTCTTACACGACTGTGGCTAGCCCTGTATACTCTCCGATATACTAACTCAAGATGCTGTCAGGTTAGCCTCCATCCATCAGCGTTCTCGTTCAAATCTTTCTCAAGCTTATCGAACTCCGCTCCTTTGTCGAGTAGCTCTCCCTCAACCCTCTACCCATTGGAGGTCTTTGTTCATATAGATACCTATTCTCCTCCTATACACCCAATGTCTCGTTATGATCTCTTCCCTTCCGTCGATACCAATCTTTTCGTTATCCTCCCAAAATACACGACTTTGCAGTCCTTATTCCCTCACCTTGCCGAACTTTGGAGTCTGCCGTAGAGATATTGTCTTCAATATCTTCCAACTGTACTCGTCGAGTGCTCAGCAAACTTCAACCGTCTTCCCCAGCTCACGAAACGAAAACTTCAAACTTTCGCTTTTGCGAGCTTCACGACACTCTCCTTTGTCTCCGATGTTTTCGCCCCGCTTCCCTGACATTGATGACTACAGCGACTTTCGGTCAGCTTGGCCAAAAACGATACTTCGATCAATTTCCATGAGGTTGCGATGATAAATCAAAAGTGATCGGAGGTGTTGCTCCTTCCCTTCAACCTCTTCGCTTCGAAATGGCTTCGACGAATGGCAAAGTAGATGCTTTGACTCCGCCAACTCAGTATTCCAACTTACCAGGATCTTCAAGCCCTACAGAGAACTCCCCACTGTTATCCCCAGCTCTCTCCTCTCGGCCTTCGTACCGCCAACGAGCACTCTCTAGAGCATCTGGAAACCCTCTACCTCTAGCCGAGTCAGCACCAGCAGTATCCGCCGAAGAACTCGAAGCAGCCGAGATTGAAAGAGGGAAATATCTGAGGAGAAGGAGAACAAAGATCGCTATTGGTGCGATTGCAGCGTTCTTGCTCCTCAGTGGGATCATATTGGCTATTGTGCTGCCTCTCACTATTGGAAGGAGAGGAAAGGGAGGAAGCAAAGACGATGGAAAGAAGGACACTCCCGATTTCACTCGATTACCGCCTCCTAGAGATGGATTGAGGAATCCGAACTACTTGGTCAACGGATGGAATGGAGCAGTAGCGAGTGAAGAGGCGAGATGCAGTCAAATTGGAGTCGACAGTGAGTTTCTGCTTTCTCGCTTTGCTCCTTCTGCTTCCTCACCGCCTTACGACGGGACGGCCTCGTCATCCGACCGCCACGCAAAGACGATCTACTATCTGTCGACTGGAGACAGTGAATTGACGACTTTTGCCCTCCTTCCCCGGTTGATTTCGTTTAGTTCTGCGCGACAATGGAACTGCTGTCGATTCCGCCATCGCAACTGCGCTCTGCGTCGGAGTTGTCAACTCGTTCTCGTCAGGAATCGGTGGAGGAGGATTTCTCGTGATTCGACCTCCGACTTCCCTCCTCCCTCTTTCAGCTTCCTCCCCTTACTCGGCCATTTCGAAAACTTGCTCTCATCCTATCTCGATCGACTTCCGAGAGACCGCACCGACAGGATCGACTCCCGATATGTTCACGCAGGGTGCAAGGCCCGATCAGGAGGGATGGGATGCAGCGAGGGCTTCGAAGATTGGCGGATTAGCTATTGGAGTACCTGGAGAAATTCGAGGATTCGAGGCTGCTTACAAAGCTTGTGGAGGAGGAGTGAGCTGGGAAAGGATCTTCCAACCAGCAGTCGAATTGGCGAGGGGATTCGAGGTTGGAAAGGAACTTTCACGAAGGTTGAACGCTCGATGGACTGGGAAAGATGAAGGACCAACTATCAGTGAATGGATGAAAGACGAGGAGGACTGGATCAACATGTTTGGAAATGATGGGGAATTCTTGCAAGAGGGAGAAATCGTTCACCGAGAAGCTTATGCCAACACGCTTGAAACGATCGCAAAAGAGGGAGCAGATGTTTTCTACAAGAAAGGTTCGAAGATTGCCGATAGTATGATCAAGACGATCAAAAACGCTGGAGGAATCCTGACTGCTCACGATCTCGAATCTTATCGACCGGTCGTCCAGCGAGCTCTCGAAGCAGAGTACAGAGGAAGGAAATACTACACTGGTCACTATCCGAGTGGAGGACCCATCATTCAGATGCTCTTGAATACTCTCGATGGGTACAAGAACTACGCGGACGAGGGACGAACCGGATTAGGTCAACATCGTTTCCTCGAGGCTTTGAAGTGTACGTCTTATCCTTCGCTTGATTTGTTCAGTCTGTCAATAGACTGATACCCCGTTTCTCTTCCAGTCGCTTTCGCTGCACGAACGCAAGTAGGAGATCCTGCTTTCATCGACAATGCGAAGAAGCTCGCAGAGATTCCCACAATCGAATACGCAAATCGAGTCCGCGCCAACATTACCGACGTAAGCTTCTCCCTCATCGCACAGTCGGAGTCGCAATTAATATCACTCTACCTGCAGGATCGAACTCACCGCCTTCCCTACTACCATCCTCGCTTCGACGTCAAGGAGGATCACGGAACAACTCACCTTTCCGTTATCGATCGATATGGAGGTGCAGTCTCGCTCACGACTACTGTCAACTTGCTCTTTGGCTCTCGAGTGATGGATAAAGAGACCGGAGTCATCCTGAACGACGAGATGGACGATTTCGCGACTCCAGGAATTCCAGATGCGTTTGGTTTGAGTCGTAAGCCGTCTCCTCCCTCGCTCTGTTCGAACTCACTGAGCTAAAGACATAAACAATGGTAGCCTCGCCCTTCAACTATCCTGAACCTGGAAAGCGACCACTCTCTTCGACAGCTCCTCTCATCATGGATCATCCTTTCTCCCTTTCCCCTCTCGATCCTCACGGAGTCTACCTCGCTCTCGGAGGATCAGGAGGATCACGAATCTTTGGCTCGGTCGCTCAAGTCATGCTGAACCTTGATTGGGGTTACGATATCGCAAATTCGGTTGAACAACCTAGGATTCATCATCAGCTCTTGCCTGACTTTGTGAGCTTCGTGTCAATCGTTCGACCAGTTGATGATCACTGACGGCTTCCGCGTTGCGTGCAGGTCACGGTCGAGTCTGGTTACAGAGCTGATCTTCTCCACGAACTCGAATCTCGAGGTCACAACTTGACGTGCGTACTGTTCCTCTAAGCACTTGCAAGCTCGTCGCTGATAAGGCAATCATACTCGTACAGTCTCTTCGATGTCAACGTTGGCATCTCCGAAGTGCAAGCCGTCCTTCGAGACAAAGATGGCAAATTCTTCGCAACTTCCGATTCTCGTAAAAATGGGTAAGCCTCGTTACTCAATTACGTCGCTGATAGCGCTTAACTCATTGGTTTTTTCCGTGCGTAGTGTTCCCGCTGCATTCTAGACAAAGAAATGTTGCTACCAATATGTTATCGCTTTTACGAAATGCTAAAATATCATACTACTCGTTTCTGATCGCCGGGAGCGGAGAGATAGAGTAGAGCGCCCAGATTCTTCCTTTTCATGATGCGTCTGACATCGTCTTCATCCTGAGTTCCGCGATGATAAAGTCTCGTCGCCTACTTTATTTGGTCTGTCGGTTCGACTGCCCGGCTTCCTCGAACTCCTCGTACTCCTCGTAGTGCTGCAGCCTGGTACTTCGACGAGCAAGGTGAGCACATCTTCTTCTCTCCCTGTCTGTTCCAGTCTGTCTCTCCACATCACCTCGAAACTTTGTTTCGCCCCCTTCTCGAACTCCTCTCCCTCTCTTTCAAAAAAACCTGACAGTCTGATTCGAACGATTACTGACCACGATCTTTCACTTTGCTACAGTTCCCGCTACTCCTGGTGCTACGAGTGAAGCCGAAAACTCTGATGCTTGGGGTTACCAATCCGCTACAGAACTCACGGTCTACGCTGTTCTGCCGACTTCGACAACGCTTCTTATACAGCGACTATCGTCCAGCAGGATTGCAAGGATGAGAGAAGAGCATTCTTCGAGGAGAGCAAAGAAGCGAGCTCACAAGCTTGAGTAGTAGGATCCGCTTTCTCGCTCCCTTCGAAACCTTTCCTCAATTCTTCAGCCAACTCTCTCTTCAAGGCCTCCTCGTCGTGATGAGTCTTCCATTTCCTTCGCAAAGTTGATCTCCTGGAGACGCGCATGCCGGATTCGTAAGGCGGAGGAGGAGCGAGGTCGTCTTTGTTAGATTCGAATTGAGCGATCTCTTTCGCCGCTCGAGCAGCTTCAAGTCCTCCTTTCACTCTCGAATGATGATACGAAGAAGATACAGGATCAGGGACGCCTACCTTCGAGCGATCAGGTCAGCCACGCGATGGAAGGAAGACTGAAAGAACAGTATAGACGCACCCCAAATTCGAACCCCTTCTTTGTTCCCGCTACCCCTTAGATCCAACTGGCCTCCTTGTGGCCAAACATGAACTTGTGAGGGAGGCATAGCTCGATCTGCCATTCTTCCATCATTCGGAATCAAGTGATAATCTTTGCGAGGGTTCTGACGAGGGAGAATCTTCGAGAGAGGAACGTCGTTTGATGGAGTTCTTCCTCGTTCGAGATCAGCAACCTTATCGACAGCGAGATTGAGGTCGGTAGACGGATCATTGACGGTTCTGAGAATTGATAAGGTTTGCTGAACTTTCGGAAGTTGGTTGGAGAGAATGTTCTGATTCGCGTGAAGTTCCTGACCATTTCAACCTCGATCAGAGTAGGAGCTCACTCTGACGAGCGAAGCCAAAGCCTGCGACTGGTCTTGCTGAAATCGACGACTCTCGTTGAGTTCTGCACAGTATCCTGAATCAGCAAACGACGTTTTGTCTAGTCGAGGAATCGAGAGCTCACGCTGTTGCTGCGCTTGAGAGAGATGAAGAAGCTCTTGAGGTGACTGTGAGGTCCATCGACGTGAGTTCAGCTCAGACTGAGAGACGATGAACGAGCCGTTTCGCACCGGATGAGGAGCTCTCGACGACTTCCGGCATGATCTGTGACTTGTCGCTCTCTGCCTGTTGTTTGTCTCGGACTCGTGAGATCTCCCTGTAGATGAATACCTAGAATGTATCAGCCTCGAACTCGGATACTTTCGAATTCTGTATATACCTTTTCATCGTTTCTCGATCACCTCTTCTTGTCGAACCCGTTCGCTTCTCGATCGTATAGCATATCATTCAGATCAACTTGCAGCGCTCGCAGCGTCTCCTCCTGTTGCTGAGATGGTGAAGCAACAAGTTCGTCCTGGTCGAGAGAAGCGTCTCTGCAATGACCTTTGAAACGAGTTTCAATGATCGCGCTGAGGTATTCGAGCTGTAGGTCCGATCATGCCTCAGATGAGCTCGGGTGATGGTCGGGGAGATCGATATGAAGAAATATCAGACCTACTCGCTCGATCCAATCTTTCGCTATCTCATTCGCCCCTCCTCCTTCAACTCTCGCTTTGATGCTATCCCTCAATTCTTCGATCCTCTCTCCTACAGAATCGACTCTCCGACGTGTCTCGTCGACCTCTCCATCATCCGCAGCGTTCTTTCTTGACAGATCCTTGAAGATTGATCGAGCAAGGTCGAATTCTCGAGGAGTGATTCCGATCGACCGAGAACGTGGCCGAGGTTTACGCAATCGACGAGGAGGATCCTGATGAGGGTAATGACTTGGAGAAGCGGGAGGGAACGAAGGGAACGGAGAAAGCGAGGAACGCCATTCATCTCGACGAGCGTCGGTCGGATTCTCCACGAATGCGCTGATCTGTAAATCCTCGTTGAACCTCTTCATCCAGTCCTCATTTGACCCTTGATACCGTTGATTTCGTTGCGGATCGATGCTTTGTGGTTGATTTCCCTTCGTGTCGTTTCGAGCGTGGAGTCTCTGCGCACTGTGATCGAGCGTTCTGAAGATTTGCTCCAGAGCGTCGAGACGATGTCTGATACGTACTGAGCGAGTAGGCGAAGCTGAAGTAGGAGCAGCAGGTTGGGAGATAGAAGGACGTGAGAGGAGACCAGAGGGAGTTCGATTGGAGTCGTTCGAATTCGAGTTGGAATCGAAATCGTTCTCGAGAGTCGGCGGAGCTCTTCCATGAGTGAGATCGATGAGCTCGCTGTCAAGTTACTCGTCCCATCAGCAGATGGACCGACGGAGACAGCGAATGATACGAGGCACTCGCCGAATCTTGTTCGACCAAGTCGTCCAATCCCTCGCAGATTCGCAAGCAAAGTATCGTTTCTTCCCATTCTCTATCTCCGCCACAAACGAGAACAGCTGCTCTCTATCCCGAAGCTCGCGAGGCTTGTTGAGCGATTTGCAACGTTCAAAGTCGAGAATGAGAATCGGTGTTTGAGTCGAGGGATCCGAGTTGACGAGGAAGTGAAGTGAACGAGTCGTCAAAATCGCGTGATAGGGAATCCAGTGAGAACGATGGAGTTTCGCGATCTCGGTGAGGGAGGTGAAGTTTAGAGGTGGGACGAGGAGAAGGCCCTGTTGGTGAGCACTACAATCCAATAAGCCTATGAGGTGTGAAAGTGGATGACTGGTATCGCTCACCTCGAAAAGGAAGATCTCAGGCTGAGGTGGAAGTTCCGGAAAGAATCCGATCGAGCCTGTTGATCTTGACGACCGAGACGGGTTCTCAGAGGATCCTTCTATGCGCTCAGGTTCCTCCTGACCTCGCGAGGTCAGTCTTGCAGGGCCCTCGGGCGATTCCTTGTGCCTTCCGAACCCTCCAAGTCTCTTCTCCAGCTCAATCCGTTTCCTCACCTCTTCTTCGACGCTCCTTTCCCAATCTCCCGCCGTTCGCCGATGTTCTTCGAGGTGTCGATCACTGCCTCGATCATTCGTTCCATGTGGATTCAGCGTGTGACGGGACTGATGAGGGAAGGGGATTGTCGAAGTGAGCTGGTGAGGAGTGGAAACTGGGCGATTGGGCGAGAAACGAGAGGCTTCGTGAAGTGTCGCTTCGCTGGGCATCGACGACGGCCGTCGAACAGGAGGAGAGTATCTGTCGTGCGAAGGGAATGCGGGTTCGTTAGCGGGAAATGGGAACGAAGGTGAATCTTGATGATCGAAGAACTGAGATTGACCGTCGAACTCGAATGGATGGTGTAGCCCGAGTCTGTCTTGAGAGTCGATAAGATTGAGATGAGGTTGAGTTGGAACAAGTTGGGAACGAGTAAAGTGTGAAGATGGATCGGAAAGGTAAGGATCTTTTCGATTCTGGTGTCGATAACTGCTGTAAGGCGGAGATCTATGAGTCGAGGCAGAAGTCAGAAATTGGACTGTAACGTTGCTAGCGGACGAGAGCAGGACTGACTTGCGATTGTCTTGCCATTCCTTTCTGCCGTCTCGATGTCGCTCCCTCGCTTCATCGCCTGTATTCATTCCAGCCTCTCCATAGCTTCCAGACTTCGATATACTCCGGTCAACGGTATTGAGCGGAGGACGAGGTAAGTGCTGAGGTTGGGGAGAGGGCCAAACATCGTGAAACTCTGCTCGATTCATGTTCTTCGGTTGATCAGGAATCGATTGAAGCGGAGGTGATTTCGGAGGAAGAGATCTCGATGATAGTTGAGCCTTGAGTCGGTTCAGCGTGTTTGAGGAGATGGTTGGAGCTCGGAGAGGAGGTCGAAAGGGAGTGTGAGGAGGATTTCCAGGCATCTCGTTCCGACTGGCTTGGAGTGGACGATTCGACGACGCTTCTTCGAAACGCAAATGATGATGACCGTTCGCTCGAGTTGTTCTATCGACATCTAGAGCAGTCCTGAAGCTATCTGCGCTGACCTGTGAATTCTCATCTTCTCCATTTCCTTTCCATTCGCTCCCCTCCAGTAGTCCAACTCGTGTCGTCGGTCTTGTATGTTGCTGATTTAGTTGCTGATCTTGTGATTTCTGAACAGCCTGAGTTTGATTCGATGCAGGTTGTCCAAACCAGGCATAAGTCCAACTATTGAGCATCTGACGAGATCCCGTCCTCCTTGTTGTTGAGTTGACGGTCAACAGAGCTAAAGCAGAAGTGAGAGAAGGAGAGAAGAGGAGAAGAGGAGAAGAGGAGAAGGTGAAGTCATCGAAGGAGAGGGAGAGGGCCTGAGCGAAGGAGGGCTATGGGTTCGACTAAACTATCGACTGAGATTGTCCGCATTTGGAGAGGAACAACGAACGAAACCAAGCACTCCCTCGTTCCCCTTCCTCTCTCTCCCCTTTCTTCCCTTCACTTTTACCCCTGACTCAAAACACTCTTCTTTCCTTCGTCCCTCCCTCAACCTCGAACGTATCCAAGAGTCACTCTCGGCATTCAACCACACTCTCTAAGGATGATTGCGATATCAGAACCGATCCCTCTCCCCTTCTCGCTCTTCCCGTCTTCCTCCCTCATCGACTCGGAGATTCGACCAATCCACGCAGCAAACTGCTCACTACGATCACAGAAGAGCCATATCAAGCTCAAGGAAGAATGGTGGGGACCTTCAAAAGCTGGGTTCGATCGAAGTTTGGAGAATAAAGTCGAGAAAGGCGAGGAAACGAGGGAAAGCAAGAGGAGGAAGTCGGCTAGGCACGCTGTCGAAGGCTCGACGAAGGAGACGTCTCGATCGGAAAAGAAGTCGCCGAAGCTGGACAGTAGCGGAAGTGTTGGAGGTTTCCCAAGGATCGAAAAGGAGATTTCGTCGAAATCGCAAGATCGCCCTCAAGAAGCGTCCTCAATCTCTGGATTATCCCGCGAGCACGCAAGAGCCTCGTCACTCGAGTTCGCTTCAAGTCAGGCTGAAGCAGCTGAACAGACGCAGTTGATCTCCTCCCCGCACCGAATATCTCCTCGCTCTCGACCTCGCTCACCTACACGATCTTCTCCTCGCGATTCTCTTCCACTCCGACCAGCAACTACTCTACTCACTCTATCGGTACCCTCCGTTCAGGTCGGACTCGGTCTCTCCGATTTCGAGCCATTCCTGACGGACAAATCGATCGATCCTCTCAAATCTTTCGCTTTCTATCGGATGCAAATCGAGTTCTTAACTTCAATATCGAATCCGAACAACTGGTCAAACAAGCCGCAATCTAGCGTGTTCGTAAAGCCCAACTTTCTCCCTCTACAAGCACGAATCATGAGCTTGCAACCGAATTTCGAATACATCCGCAAACGATACCCTCTCGATACTTCAACCTATCAAATCCGTCAGATCGACAAGAAGGACTGGATTTGGGGTGAATTGGGCGACGTACTGGATTGGCTTTATGGGATGAGAGTGAAGATGGACGAAATCCTTTGGTTTGTCGAACATGCTCCTCAACCCTTGCTGGCGATAGGTGAGCCCTAGTCTTTCGAATTCAACCCTTCTCTGATGTAGTAACTGACTGGGATCGTGGTCTAGCTCGTATTGCTGCCATCACTTTACGATACTCTCGAGGAGTTTCGAGTGCGTCCTTCGACTTTGCTCGATTCCTCCGCGAACAGAGATCTTCGCAGCAATCGACAAACGAGAAACGAGCAAGAGACCTGGTTGACTGGCTGAGAACAGGGTTTGGTGGAGAGAAAGGACAGAGATGGAGGAATTGGTGGGGGGACGAAGTCAAGAGAGATCGTGAGGGCAGAGAGCTAAAGGGACGACGCTGGCTCGATGATGTAAAGGGTTGGAGGACTCTCAAGGATCTTGAGGAATGGGTGGATGGTCGCAAAGCTCAAGGGAAATGGCGGATGCGTTGAAACGAAAAATCTTCGTCTCTTGATCGAAAGTCGCAACTCTCTGCCGATGTACACGATTCGACTCGCGACCCAGGTTATGAGCGAGCTGCATATGTGTTGATATGCTCGTCGCGGAGTGACAGCTGCATCCGACGATTTGAGCTACGAAAGCGAGAAGAGAGAAATTTGCGAAGGATTCGATGCGAGTCAAGGAAGAGGAAACCGCTGAATCTTAACGAGCCACCTCGACACAACTATCAGAGAGGTCCAATCACCAGCGGCACTGCAATCTATAGGTATCGCTCATGTTCCGTGATAACTCGAGAATGTTCAAACTCAGTCCTTTCCCTCTTTCCTTTCTCCACCTCACCTCGACATAGCTTGACAGTCACTTCTACCTGATCAAGAACCTATAGGAGATCATGGACCCGGCTGACAAGCTCCCTCTTCCGTTCCCTTTCTCCGACTCTTCATCAAACGACGACTCGAAACCTCGATCGATACACGCTTCAGACTGCTCTCAACGAACGCGTAGGAGCATCATCAGACTCAAAGAAGGGTGGTGGGGATGTACGATAACGGGAAGCGCTCAGTTGACGATCAAGGAGGACTCGAGGGAGATGGACAAGAGAAATAAGAGGAGGAGATTGAGCGCTACAGCACCAGCATCACAGGATTATTGGGAGGAGGAGTCGTATGGAGGACCGAGGAGTGAAGAAGATTCAGTGATGTGCGAACCGGACGATGTTTCGATTTCTTCGAATTCGCGAAACGTCTCTCGTCGACACCCTTCGCCTCCCGCCTTTTCCGACCTGAAACCATCGCAAGGCTACTCTCATTCATCGCGACCCAACATCCGCAAGAAGAAGCGATCAACTCGAGCTCGTCAATCGCATCCTTGGCTATCGTCTCAACCTGCACTCCCTCCTCTTCGTCGATCTCCTACTCCACCAATCATTCCACTTCGTTCAGCGAACGACATGCTCGGTACACCAATCGTAGTCCTGCAAGAACAAATCCGCACACCTTCGAAGATTACGAGCCGTTCTTGACGCAACAAGCGATCGAACCGATATTCTCACTCTCTTTCTATCGCAATCAAATCGAATTCTTCACTTTGGTATCATCTTTCGTCAATTGGTCGAAACGAGTCGGGTCCAAAATCTTCAAGCATCCGTCTTGGCCAACCCTCTCGGAGAAAGTGATGAATCTTGAACCGAACTTTGTCCACATTCGTCAACGTTACCCTTTGAAACGCTCAAACTCGAAGTTGACTCAAGCCGAGAAGGACCATTCCGACTGGGAAGGAATTCGTAAAGTTTTGGAATGGATCTATGGGAAGAAGCTGCATTTTGAGGAGTACCTCTGGTTTGTCGAAAGTGTTCCTCTTCCTCTACTAGCACTCAGTGAGCAATTTCTCTTCCTTTCGCGAACGTTCGAGGTCTTACGTTGATCACGTATCTCTTCAATACAGTCAGAATCCATTCTTCGACTCAAGGTTACGCTCGAGGGATTTGGGGAGTCTCTTATCAATTCGAAGATTATCTCGACGACGCCCCTTCCTCTCGCTTCACGACTTTCGAACTCAGAGCTCTAGAACTATTGAACTGGCTGAGAGCTGGCTCAGTGCCTGGTCAAGGGAAGATGAGCACGAGGTGGAGGAATTGGTGGAGGGATGAAGTTCAGCGAGAGCGAGAGGGGAAAGTAGCGAAAGGTATTCAGTGGATCAAGGAAGTAGATGGAACAAAGACGATTCGAGATCTCGAAGGATGGGAGGAAGATATGAAAGCAGCAAAGCGACGGGATTACGGGCGGCTCCCTTGGTAGCCTCGTCTGGCTTGCAACGAAACCTTGTCAACGAGTTAGTGCTAGATTGGAGCGAGCTCGGGGTATCATCTCTCGGACTCTCCTGACTGCATCAATGCGAGAAGGACAGAGAGGAAAGATCACGCGACGATATTTCATGTTCCAGTCACTCGAAATGAACTAATCCGCTAATGATCCTAGCCCTCATGAGATAGTCTCCTTCGCGCTTTCCCTCGTGCAATAAGGCGTGATTTCCCCTCTCTTCAAACTTCTTGCTGATATCCTCTATCAAATTGGTCCAGTATTGAGGCATTCTGACTTGCTTGAGAGTCCTCGAGGACACCGCCGACGGTGAGATGAGTTGGAAGAGGTCTGCCGCGGAAGGAAGTTCGTGAACATGTCGTAAGACGAGTGAAGTGAGGGGAAGAATGGCGAGATGACGGGGTAGATCGGGGGAGAAACCGGAACCTCCAATTTCGAGGTGTTTGAGGCGACGACAAGAGGCGAGACCATTGACAAAGGCTTGAGTGAACGTCAACTCGTCGGCGCGATCTTCGTGATCGGTCCGAAGGCGAAGTCGAATCGCGAGATATTGAATCCTCGGAGAAATCGTCTCGAAGAATGATTGAACTTGATCGAGGGTGTCGTCTCGTTCTTGGGCGTCAATTTCGAGAGTGAGTTCCAGTCGGAGGAGGCGAGAATCGGAGAGATCGGTCTGGATAGGATAGGTCGTGCCGAGGAATTGAGGAATCGTAAAGATGTGCCAGGGTATCGCCAATATTCGGAACTTGGTGAAGTTGACCGGTGGCTCGTCCTGCTCCGCGCGTAGGTCGAACCATGCCTGTGTATCGGATGCTCGAGGCAGACAGGGAACCTCCGGATCGCCGAGGTAAAGCTCGAATCTCGTCCTCGACTGCCGGGTATCGCATGATGTCGTGAACAAGTCGAAGCTGGTGTACAGATCCTCCTTAGGTTGATATCTGATCCTCACGGAGAACTGGTCGCGACACGAGAGGGATTCGCTGAGCTCCGAGCAGAACTTCTCGTATTTGTCGTAATCGTGCGGAACAGGCCCATCAAAGTTCAGCTCCAGGCGTTTCGCATCGACGAAGTAATATTCAGCGGCTTGATTTCGCCAATGCTCGAACCAGTCAAAATCCGATAGATCCTCCGAGAGTTGAATGCAGAATCGCCCGAGTTGGGCGTTGTTTCGGATGGGATTGCCGGCAAGGAGACGTTCTTGGTGGCTGCACCAGCGGTCCAATCGATCGACAGACTCGATGTGGATGTTCGATCGAGGGTAAGAGACGTTGCGCCAAGTGACTGAAGTCGCGGAAAGTGCCATCTGAGTCGCTCGAACTCGAATCGGATCGTCTTCCTCCTCCGAAAGCAGACGGTCGTGAATGAGACTCAGGATCTCGGGCGAAAGATGACGATTTTCGACCGGGAATGGGTGGGAGGAAGTGTGGAGAGCTGCGACGGCATCGAGGAGGTGTTTCGTCGAAGAGTTGAGGGAGAGGTAAGGGAGAGGCAGGTGACTCCTAGGCTTGGGCTTAGTACGGTCGAATTCTAAAGGACAGATCAAGTCGTAGGCAGATTGGAGTGCGATTCGAGCAGACGAGGTTTCCTAGAGATAAAATAGAG
>Ga0308161_1004005_pt1 | contig 13833 bp, 7 predicted proteins | sample PhyFR2_FD_201034 | JGI IMG/M metagenome (GOLD analysis project Ga0308161, IMG submission 201034) | Phyllosphere microbial communities from UC Gill Tract Community Farm, Albany, California, United States - DLSLF.R2 | ecosystem: Host-associated > Plants > Phyllosphere > Unclassified | place: USA...
GTGCGCGGATCTCGGACGACGCCATCAACTCGTTCGACCTGATGGGTGTGGAGTACGCGGTCCGGAAGGCGCTGCTGATCGGGTACTCCGGCGTCGAGGAACGCCCGCGGTACGTCAAGCTCGAACGCGTCGACGAGATCCGGCAGCACGTGAAGCTCAGCTACTGGTTCACCGGCGACCGGCCGGCCGAACGCATCGTCACCGACGGCGTCGAGGTCCTGCCGGTCCACGCCAAGGTCCAGGACCTCGTGTTCTACGGGCGGCCGGTCCTGCGGCAACGTCACCTGTGGATCGAGCGTGGTCGCCTCAGCCGGCTGTGGCTCGACGGCGAGGTGGTCCCGTTCAGTCGCGGCGAGCGGCACGACGCGGACGAGACCCTGACCAGGCGGCAACTGCACCCGCAGATCACCGGCCAACGGAAAGCACTGCAGAACCGTTGGTCCGACGTGTCGACGCCTGCTCTGCAGTTCATGAAGCGGCAAGCCCGTGGCATGTACGAGGACCTCCGTTCCGGGAAGTACCGTCGGCGCGCCGAGGACGCCGTGCTGGGAGTCACCGTCCGGTCGCAGCGGGTCCGTGCGAAGTACGAGAACGCTTGGGTGTTCATGGACCGCAACACGGATGCGAACGACAACGCAGAACACCTCTACCGATGGGTGCGTGCGAACCGGCCCGAGGTCAACGCCTGGTTCGTGCTCGACGAGAACTCCAAGGACTGGGCCCGCCTCGCTGCGGAGGGCTTCCGGCTTGTCGCACACGGGACGTCGGAGTGGCGGAAGCTGATGCTCCACGCGGTCCACCTCGCTTCCTCCCACATCGATGTCTACGTCGTCAATCCGTTGCCGCGATGGCGGTACGGGAACCCGCGTTTCTCCTTCACGTGGTTGCAGCACGGCGTGACCAACTACGACATCTCTCGATGGGTGAACTCCAAGCCGGCGGAGCTGTTCGTGGTCGTCACCCCGCAGGAGAAGGAGTCCATCGCGGGGGACGGCCCGTACACGTTCACGGATCGCGAGGTGGTGCTCACGGGGTTCCCTCGTCACGACGAACTCCTGCGGAAACGCCGCGCCACCTCGGACGCGGAGCGTGACCTCATCCTGGTCATGCCGACCTGGCGCAAGAAGCTGGCCGGCGCCCAGGTGCCCGGGAGCAACGAGCGCCTGAAGAACCCGGACTTCCCGATGAGCCAGTTCGCGCTCGAGTACAACGCCTTGATCGGTTCCGAGCGTCTCCGTGAGGTGGCGGCGCGCACCGGCAAGCGTGTGGTCTTCATGCCGCACCCGAACATGCGTCCCTACCTGGACGACTTCGAGGTACCGGACTGGGTCGAGGTCTGGGACTACGGCACCCGGAACGTGCAGGACGTCATCGCACGCGCCGCGCTGATGATCACCGACTATTCGTCGCTCGGGTTCGAAGCGGCGTTCCTCGACGTGCCGCTCGTGTACTTCCAGTTCGACGCGTCATCGTTCTTCGACGGGTCGCATGTCGGGCGCCGAGGGTACTTCGACTACGAGCGGGACGGCTTCGGTCCGGTGGCCACGAACGTCGCGGCGGTCGAGGCCGCCGTCGAGCGGATCGGCGCCGACGGCTTCGTGTCCGACACTGCGTACCTCGAACGCACCCGAGGCGCGTTCGTCACGCGGGACGAGCTGAACAGCCAGCGTGTGTTCGAGGCGATGGCGGCCCTGCACGGTGGCCCGCGGGCGCTGGACCCAGCCATCGACGAGGCGCAGGTCCCGACGCCCTGAGCGGTGCCGGTCGTGCGACCGCCAGGCTCTGGTCTCGGCGGTCATTGCCGGGTCGGCACCCGCACCTCGGCTTCGATCATGTTGTGGTCGGACGGGATCGCCGACGTGCCGGGGTTCCAGTTGTTGACGAACTCGTCGCTGCCCTGGATGCCCTGCGTCAAGATGTAGTCGATCCGCTGGCCGTCGCCGTTCGGGTCGTCGACCTGTCTCGAGGCCGGCAGGTAGGCGTTGTAGGTGGGCTTGCCGGTGCCGTAACGGTGCTGCGACGCCGACGCATCGTAGAAACCGGCGCGCACGAGCGTCGGCTGTGCGCCGTCGATAGCGTCTTCGGGGTAGCGGTTGTCGTTGAGGTCGCCGCCGAGCACGACGGGGAGCCGACGTCCACTGCTGTCGGCAGGGTTGATCTGGTCGAGTGCCGCGAGCAGTTGCGCCGAGTTCTTGCCGAGCAGGGTCTTCCGCGGCTCCGCGTACGAGCTCGAAGGTATCCCGTAGTGCGGGGCGACGACGATGAACGTCGCGCCACTCCCGTCGGTGGCCCGCAGCTGCGCCCACGGCGTGTTGGTGTCCGGTGCGCTGGTCGCCGGGTACACCTCGTAGTCCTTGATCCCGGTGAGCACCCCGTGGCTGACGACGCTGTACTTCGTCGGGTCGTACATGATGCGGTTGCCCTGGTGCGATGCACTCACGGTCATCGGCGTGGCATCGACGAGACGGAGACCGGGCAGACGGCGCGCGAGGTCCAGGTAGGCTTGTTCGGATCCGCGGCCCGCTGCGGGTCCGCTCGCTTCGAGCAGCGTCAGGACATCCGGTGACTTCCCTCTGATCACATCGGCGATCGCAGGTGCACGCGTCGACCATCCCGGCGTGCCGCTCTGCTCGCAGCCGGAGCAGAGAACGTTGTAACTGGCGACGTGCAGGGGGTGGTCCGCAGCGATCGGGACTGTCGGCGTCGGCCATGCTCGCACCTGGAGGGACTTCCTGACCGATGCGGGGTCGAAGTAGGTGTTCTTGGCCATGGCGCGGACGTAGACCGGGTTGCCGAACGCGACCGAGGTGAGGTCCGCGTCCGAGGTCGGGAGCATCCAAGTCCGCGTCGCAGGGTCGAAGGCGGACGACCACGGCGTCGTCCTGGCCGTCCAGCGGTCAGGTGTGCGATTCTCGTTCGGCCCTGCTGACCATCGGACCTGGTAGTCGCTCGCGTCGGCGACCTCGGGAATCGACACCCGGACCCCTCCGACGGCCGGTGTCACGGTGACGGGTCCGAAGGTGCCGACGGCATGTGGGCGGAGGACCGCAGTCACCGGCTTCGCCCAGGCTCCCGCCGTCGTGCCGTTCTTCGCTGCGACCGTCACGTGGTACGTGGTACCCGGGGCCAGCCCGGTCATCCATGCGCCGATCGCCGTCGAGTCCTTGTACTTCGGGCTGCTGAGGTCAGTGCGTGTCGACCACTTCACGACGTAGCTCCTCGCGCCGGGAACGGTCCGCCACGTCACCTTGACGCTCTTGCCAGCCCAGTCCTGAGCCGATTGCGCCACGGCGGTCACCTGCGCCGGCTTCGTCGCGGCCGATGCGGACACCCCGACCGCTCCTGGAAGGACCACACCGCCACCGAGCATCACTGCTGTCAATCCGAGCGCGACCGCGATGCGTCTCATGGAGAACCCCTGATCCCTGTTCCTGGTGTCTCTGCAGGATAGACCGCCCGTCCTACTGCCGGTGGAGGATGCCTCAGATGGTCTAGTGTTTCGGGGTGCCGAGACAGCGCCTGACACACCTCCGTTCCGACATCCAGGGACTCCGCGCCCTGGCGATCGGGCTGGTCGTGCTCTACCACCTCTGGCCGAACCGTCTGACGGGTGGCTACGTCGGGGTCGATGTGTTCTTCGTCATCTCGGGCTTCCTCATCACGAGTCACCTCATCGGACTCATCGAGCAGCAGCGGAGCCCGCAGCTGCTGATCGGCTTCTACGCCCGTCGCATCCGTCGTCTCGCGCCCGCAGCGATCCTGGTGACCGTGACCGTGCTGGTGACGACTCTGCTCGTCCTCCCGGCGACGAGCTGGGCGCCGACGGCCTGGCACGTCATCGCGTCGACGTTCTTCGTCGAGAACTGGCACCTCGCCGCACAGTCGGTGAGTTACCTCGAGTCGGCATCGCAGCCGAGCCCGATGCAGCACTTCTGGTCGTTGTCCGTCGAGGAGCAGTTCTACATCGTCTGGCCCCTCCTGCTGCTCGTCGCCGCCGTCGTCGGCCGGACGAAGCCGCGACGTGCCGTCCTGGCCGTCGTGGCTGCGGTCGCGGTCATCAGTGTCGTCTGGGGTTTCGTGCACACGGCCCTCGACCCTGACGTGGCCTTCTTCGACACGTCGGCGCGAGCGTGGCAGTTCGCCGTCGGCGGTCTGCTCGCGTTCGTGCCGGCACCCGTCCGCCAGCTCCGGACCGTCCTGCCGTGGGTGGGTGTCGCGGCCGTCGGCTGCTCTGCGCTGCTGTTCACGGACGCCACTCCGTTCCCCGGCATCGCCGCGCTGATCCCGACCATCGGTGCCGCGCTGGTGATCGGTGGTCGCAGTGACGAGGAGTCGAGCTGGTCGTGGGGGTTCCTGTCCCTGTTCGGACCAGTTCGCTGGCTCGGCGACGTCTCCTACTCCGCCTACCTCTGGCACTGGCCGCTCATCGTCCTGCTGCCGCAGGTGATCGGCCGGGATCTCGACCTCCGTCTGAAGCTCGGGATCCTCGTCGCCACGCTCGTGCTGGCCGGACTCACCTACAAGCTCGTCGAGAACCCCCTCCGCAAGAGTCGGCGACTCTCGGCACCCCGCCGACGCAGCTACATCGCCGGGGTTCTCGCCGCTGCCGTGCTCGCGAGTGCAGCGCTCGGTTCGGTGGGTGTCGCGACGGCTGCGAGCAACGCTGCCGACGCCGCCCTCATCGCGAAGGTCACGAGGGGAGGTTCTTGCTACGCCGCTGCCGCTCTGAGCGACGGAGGATGTCGCGATGCATTCGGGACGGTCAACCGCTCTGAGTTGCCGGCCCCGCTCGCCGACAAGCCACTCGCGTGGCAGGACGACTGCATCGACGACGTGACGCAGAACACGCAGAAGCTCTGCGAGCTGGGCGATCCGGACGGGACGACGACGGTACTGCTCTGGGGCGACTCCCACGCCGGCGCGTGGTCGTCGGCCTTCGACATCGCCGGCAAGATCGAGCACTGGCGGGTGATCGTCGCGGCACGCAACAAGTGCCCGTCGTCCCTGGTCGCGCCGAAGGCGACGTCCTTCGGCGAGGCGCTCCCGGCAGACCAGCAGCGCTGGTGCGCCGACCGGAACCGGTGGGTCAGTGACACGGTCGTCCCCCGGGCAGACCGGGTGGTCCTCGCTGACCTCTGGGCCAACTACGTGTTCCCCGGCGGTGCGGGGAAGCAGGACGTGGGCTACGAACGGGTCATCGACGCCGTTCGCGATGCCGGGCGCGACGTGACCGTGATGCAGCACGTCCCGTTGACCGGTCGCACGCTCGAGGCGAAGGTCTGGGGGCCCAACTGTCTTGCCGAGGAGCCCGCAGCTGCGTGCTCGAACCCGGTGGCCACGGCCTACCCGGCATCGACATCTGCGGTGTTCCGTGACCTGGTCGGGGACGGGTACGGCGGTCACGTGCGCTACGTTCCCGTGCACCAGGAGTTCTGTGACGCCAGCCGTTGCTTCTCCGGCATCGGCGGTGTGTCCGTCTACTTCGACGGGTCTCACCTGTCCCACACCTACAGCACCTCGCTGGGGCCGTGGTTGGCGCGAGCGCTCAATCGCGCGGACACGCTCGGCGACTCCGACTTCACGGCTCCGGCCGGATGAGCGTGCCGCCGGTCCTGTCCGTCATCGTCCCCGCACACGACAGCGCCCCCTGGATCACGGACCTCCTCGAGACGGTCCTGGCCCAGGGCATCGACGACATGGAGGTCCTCGTCGTCGAGAACGGCTCGACCGACGACACCGCCGCGCTCGTCGCAGCGGTGTCAGCCGGGGATCCGCGCATCCACCTGCTGCGCTCGAGTGCCGGCAGCGCCGCAGCCGCCCGGAACGAGGGAATCGACGCCGCGACGGGGGAGTACCTCGTCTTCGCCGACGCGGACGACCTCGTTCCGGACGGGGCGTACCGGGCGATGCTCGACGCCATCTCGACGAGCGGCTCGGACATGATCGTCGGCGACCACCTGAAGTTCTCGCCGACCGAGACCTGGAGCCCGACCGCTCGGTGGCAGCTCTTCGACGCCCCGCGGCGCTCGGTCGCGCCGGGGGAAGCCCCGGCGCTCCTGGCTGGCCGAGCCTGCTGGAACCGGGTGTTCCGCCGCTCGTTCTGGGACCGGGCCGGACTCCGCTTCCCGGAGGTGCCGAGCCTCGAGGACATCGAACCGATGACGCGTGCCGTCGCCGCAGCTTCACGGATCGACGTCGTGCAGGACTGCGTCTACCTCTACCGCGACCGCGGTGACGCCTCATCGCTCTCACTCCGAGCGGATGCCGCGGTGACGGTCCGGTACCTCGAGCAGGAGCTGCGGTGCGCGACACTGGTGGCCGAGGACCCCGCGCTGCGACGCCAGCACGCCGAGGTCGTGTTGGACGCCGACGGGTGGGCTCATCTGCACCGCTTCCTGCTCGGCCGTCCGGACGACGCGGCGACGTCAGCCGTCGCTGCGGCACTGGCACCGCTCGTGGCGGCGATCGGTCTCGGCGGGCTCGCCGACGTCGCTCCACAGCGTCGGGCGCTCTGGCACCTGGTCCTGGACGGCGGCTGGTCCGCAGCGGTGCGCTTCGCCGTCGGCTCCGGCAGCGCTGACGCAACTGAGCGGACAGCCGCCTGGATCGATGCACTGACGACGCTCGGCGGAGCAGACCGCACGAGCACGGACGCAGTCGCCGCGCTGGTGGCCGACGGACTGCTTCCGGCTCTGGTCAACGCCGCGGACGACGTCGATCCCGCCGTCATCGGGGCCTGGTTGCCGCGGCTCCGCGCGCTCCCGCTCCCCGACGACGGGGATGGTCTGGTCGGCGTCATGGCGGACGCGATCCGGGCAGGAGGCCCGGAGGCCCTCGTCGTTGCGTCGCGCCTCCGCCACGTGGTGCCGCTGGTCGTCGATCGGGCCGAACCGACCGGTACCGGCCTCGGGCTCGGGGGTCCGCTCCGGGGCCAGGCCGCGCCTCCCGGCTTGACGCTCGTCGTCTCCGGCGGCGAGCTCCTCCTGCCGGTGACGGTCGATGACGACGGTCGACGGTGGCATGCCGACCTCGGGGCGGACGGCCTCGCTGTCGGCCGCCACACCGTGGAGGTCGTCTCCGAGCTGTCCGGGGTGCGGCTGCCGGTCGTGACGGCACGGATGCCCCTGCCGCCGTTGCCCGCAGCGGACCCCCTGCAGCCGCTGGCCGATCGCCGTGACGGATGGCGGTTCCTCGTCGAGCGACGAGCGGCGCCGCAGCGGGGGCTCGGTTCGGTGTTGCGGCGTGTCACCCGGCGCCTGCGCTGACGGTGCGCGGGCTCGCTGACGACCTGTCGTGCTCGTCGGGGATCAGCAGGCGGTGGTCCGCGGGACGTCGGAGACCTGGTCGAGCAGGTCGGCGTACCGGCGGGAGACCGGGAACGGCGCCAGCCGTCGACTGAACTCCGTCGCGGACCGCCCCGCTCCGGCAGGCCAGGTGTCGCCCACCACCCCGTCACCCACACTCCCGAGCACCCCCGCCAACGACCCCGCCGCGTCCCCGGTGTCGAACCACCGGATCCACGCTTCGTCCCCGAACTCCGCCCGCAGATGCGCTTCGTCCGGCAGCACCGCGGGCACACCGAACGACGCGGCCAGGTGCAGGCTGCCCGAGTTGAGGACGCGCCGGTAGGGGAACACCGCGGTGTCGGCGGCGCGGAACCACCGCTGCACGTCGACGTCGTCCACGTGGTCGTGCTCACGGACGGCGCGGAGGTCGTCCCCGAGCAGCCGGTCGATCTCGGCGCGATCGTCCTCCGACGTGCGGCCGGCGAGCAGCAGCACGGGCCGCTGGTCGGCGGGCAGGCGTCGGACGGCGTCGACGAGCACGTCGAGACCCTTGTAGGGCCGCATCTGCCCGAACGCCAGGACGGCGTGGTCGTCGGGTCCGAGGCCGAAGGACGCGCGCGCGTCGTCCCGCGTCATCGACCCCGGGTAGACGCCCTGGTAGCTCGGGTGCGGGATGAGCACGACACGGGCCGGGTCGATCGCGTAGTGCGGTGCCACCGCTGTGACGGTCTCGGCGTTCATCACGTGCACGGCGTCCGCGACCTCGGCCAGGTACCGGTTCAGCTCGACTTCGAGCTCCAGGTGTCGGGCGTCGTGCGGCAGGATGTTGTGGACGGTCCAGACCAGCGCCGCGCCACGTCCGCGTGCCGCGTCGACGGCGGTCCGGAAGCGGTCCAGGCGGGTCCGTGCGGTGTCGAGGTCGTCGTCGGTGCGCTGCACGATCGGTGCGGTCCAGTGCATGTGGAAGACGTCGCCGGTCCCGAGACGACCGAGGTGCTGCTCGAGCACCTCGAGCCGCAGGCTCTCGAGGACGTGCCACCTCCGCGCGCGCGGCGCGAGCAGCATGAGGTTCAGGTAGGGGTTGTCGCGGTAGGCGGGGAACACCGCGAGCTGGCGATCGGGCACCGCCCGATCCTACGGGGGACGGTCAGTCGAGCGTGGCGACGATGTGTTCGGCTTCGTGGAGGACCGAGCAGAACGCCAGTCCGTCGAGGCCGAGCGCGTCGCGCTTGCTGATGACCGCACCGCAGACGACGCACTGGGTCGTGGAGTGCGACCGGATCACATCGGAGAGGAGCGACATGGACTGATCATGCGCGTGGCAGGTGAACGGGAGGCATCGCTCACCTCGGAACGTGGTGAACGTCCGACAAGCCCACGTTCAGGTGACAGCGGTCCGACGGTCCACTCAGACCGCCGACAGCACCCCGTCCACGCCTTCTGAGACGGACACGACGACCGCGAAGTCCCCGTCCGCCACACGCTGCCCCGCCGCGAGCCACACGACGTTCCGGGCCCCCGGCTGCGGCACGAACGACGACCGACCAGGAGCCGCACCGCCCCCGCTGACCAGCACCGTCACGTCGTCCAACCCGCTCGACCCTCGGTACCAGGACGTCGGCATGTCGACCTGCACGGCGTGCCCCGCGCCTTCGAGCGCGGCCACGAGGGCGGTCACGTCGGCGGTCCGGCTCCCGTCGTGCTTCACCGCGACCCGGAGGCCCGTGGCATCCGGCGCACGGCCCACGACCGGCCGCGACGAACGCACCATCACGGCGTGCCCCTTCGGCAGGCCCGGCTCGACGCCGAGGTACCGCAGCCCGGCGTCCTCGTACCGCGCCGCCGCGTCGGCCGCCGGCCAGCGTCCGCGCCACCGCTCGTCGAACACGCGTCGGTTCTCGATCCGTGCGTCGTCGCGGCCGGGAGTCCGGCTCTCGTGGTGGACGACGACGGAGGCCGGTTCGACGACGAACGCCGCACCCGGTCCCGCCGCGGCGACGGCACGGAGACACAGGTCCACGTCCTCCAGCCCGTTCGCGTACACCGGGTCGAAGCCGTGCCAGCGGATCAGGTCCTCGGCCCGGAACGCGGCAGCGGCTGCGGTGATCGCCGTGAACCGCCGGGAGGCCGTGGTCCGGAACGCACGGTCCGCGTCGTACCGCGGGTGGTCGCCGAGGAAGTGCCAGGGCAGCACCTTGTCGCCACCGGAGACGGTGCCGGCGGCCTGGACGACCCCGTCCGGGTAGACGAGGAGCGGTTGGACGCCGAGGACCGTCGGGTCCTCGAGGGCGGTCACGAGGGGCCGGAGCCAGCCGGACGTCACCTCGGTGTCGTTGTTGAGCATCACGACGGTCGCGCCGGTGGTGCGGGCGAGGCCGAGGTCACTGCCGAGCGCGAAGTTCCGGTTGCGGTCCTCCCGCAGCAGCACCACGCGCGGGTCGCCGCGGAACCAGGCGTCGAGCACGGCGGAGACCGAGCGGGGGGAGCCGTTGTCGACGACCACCACCTCGACGTCGTCGCCGTCGTGGTCCGCGGCGCCGAGCACGGTGTCGACGGCGCGGCGGGTCATCGTCCAGTCGCGGAACACCGGCATCACGATCGACACCCGGCCACGGACCCGGTCGGGTGCGGCGGCGGCGAGGGCGTCCCAGTCGATGCGGTGTCGGGCGAGCGCGACCTCCTGCCAGGAGGCCGGCTGCCCCGACGACAGGCGGCGGGGGTCACGGACGTTGTCGTAGTCCACCCCGATCACCGGGACGTACTCGGGGACGGCCGCGTGCTCGGCGATGCGCAGCAGCCACTCCCAGTCGATCCAGCGCCGCAGGTCCTCGGCGAACGGCCCGACGGCGTCGGCGACGTCACGACGGACGACCAGCGCGTTGAGGTCGATGAAGTTGCCGGCGAGCAGGTCCTCGGCGGTGCCGTCCTCGCCCCGGAACGTCTCGACCGGTGCGGTGGCGTCGTCGGCGTTGTTCGCCCCGACCATCCGGAGGCCGGTGTGCACGCCGGGTGCGTCACCGTCGAGCAGGGCGGCGAGGGCGGCGCTGAGGTGCTGCGGCCGCCAGGTGTTGTCGGCGTCCAGGAAGGCGATGAACGCCCCCGTGGCGGCGGCCAGACCGGTGTTCCGCGCCGCGGCGGCCCCGCCGTTCTCCCGCTCCAGCAGCCGGATGCGCGCGTCGCCCCCGGCACGGGCGCGGACGACGTCGACGGTGTCGTCACCTGAGCCGTCGTCGACGACCAGGAGCTCCCAGACGCCGTGCTCCTGGGCGAGGACCGAGTCGATCGCCGCTCCGACGACGTCGGCGCGTCGGTGGACCGGCAGCACGATCGAGACGAGCGGCTGCTCGGCGTCGCGGCGGGCGTTCCCCCGCGGGTAGCGGGCGGCCAGGTCGAGCGTCTCCGGCCCGTCCCATGCCGACCGGTAGCGGCGCCGCGTCCGGTGCTGCGCGGCCGCGAAGTCCCGCGCACCCTGCAGGGCTGCGGCGCGTGCGGCTCCCCAGGTCGGGGCCGGTCCGCGACGGCCGGGAGGCACGGGGAGCGCCGTCTCGTCGGTCGCGTCCCGCAGGAAGCGGCGGAGCGCCTCCAGCGTCGACGTCGGACGGTCGGCCGCCGGTACCGAGGCGGCGTACACGCCGGCATCGAAGAGCGGCCCGGTCTGGAAGAGCTCCGGCCCCTCCTGGTGCAGGGCGTCGTACCAGGACATCGCGGGCACGGGCTGGTGCTCGCGCATCCACTCGTGCTCGATGAGCGGACTGAGCGACAGGCCGCGCTGCCCGTCGTTGTGGACGTAGAACGCGATCGCCTCGTCGTCGGAGGCGAACGCCCGGCCGGTCTGCGCCTCGAGGTACGCGCGGTCGAGCACACCGAACTCGGCGATGCGTCGGGCCCAGCGGTCGAGCCGGTCGGTGACGGTCAGCGGCTTCTCGGGCCCACGCAGCTGTCGGGCGAACCGCCGGGCGACACGGCCGATGCCCCCTCGATCGGCCATCAGCGGCGACCCGGCAGACGCGCGGCGACCTTGGCGATCGCCTGACCGGTGCGGAACGACCGGCTGCCGCGCAGCTCGTCGAGTTCACGGCGCAGGCGTGCGACCTCGTCGGAGGCACGGTCCGCAGCGACGTCGGCCGCGGTGACGTCGAGGGGCAGCAGGGCTGCCCACCGTTCCTCGAGCGCTGCCGACCGGTCCGCCAGCCCAGCGGCGACCCGGGCATCGACACCCGCTCGCGCCGCGGTGAGCCCACCGGGCGCGACGACCTCGGCGAAGCGGTCGACGACGGCCGCGACGGTGTCGGCTCCCGTCCGGTGGGCCCGCGAGGACCAGGGCACCGCCGGGGGAGCGGACCGCACGACCACCAGGTGCAGGGCGCGCCGGTTCGCCACGACGACCTCGGCGGGCGTCGGGTCCACGAGCACGGCGACGGTCACCAGGTCGTCGGGCGAGGCCTCCTCGGTCGCGACGGTCCACGCGGCCGGAGCCGACGTACCGGCGGGGAGCCGGGCCTCCAGGGCGAAGCCGTCCGCGAAGGCCGCGTCGACCTCGGCGACCAGTGCACCCGGCTCGGCGACGTGTCGGAGGTCCACCGCGAGACGCGGGGTCGACCCGCTCGGCACGAGTGCGTCGGCGAACCGCTCCGTTGCGGTCATCCCGTGGCGCTGGTACGCGGCCACCGCGTCCGGCAGGAACGGGTACCGCCGTTCCAACTCCCGCTGGTGCGCGGCACGGAGGGCGGTGCGGTTGCCGGAGAAGCTCTTGCCGCCGGCGTGCAGGACGAGCGCCCCGTTCGCGATCTTCGCCAGCCACCCGTGCTCGGCGATGCGCAGGCAGTAGTCGTTCTCCTCGCCGTACCCGGGGGCGAACGCCTCGTCGAAGAGCCCGTGCTCCGTGACCAGCTCGCGCCGGGTCAGGAAGCAGAACCCCATCGCGACCGGCATCACCTGCGACACCGGCAACAGCGGGGCCAGCGCACCCCAGACCATGCGCGTGCGGGCCTCGGTACGGACAGCGCCACGGTTCGTCAGACGGTAGGGGATGCTCGCGATCGTCGCGTTGTCACTCCGGGCCGTGACCACCCCCGTGTGCTCCTCGTCGAGGACCGCGAGCATGGCGTCGAGGAACCCCGCGGTCGGCACCGCGTCGCTGTTGAGCAGCAGGACCGCGTCACCACCCGTGTCGAGCTCCGTCACCGCACGGTTGCACGTGCCGACGAAGCCCAGGTTGTGGTCGTTCCGCTCGTACCGGAACCCAGGGCGCTCGCCGATGCGGTCCAGCAGGGCGCGTTCGATGGCGTCCGCGTCGGGGCCGCAGTCGTTGACGAGGAGCACCCGGTGCACCGTGGTGTCGAGGTGCTCGAGCAGGCCGTCCACGCAGCGCAGCAGCGACTCGAGGTCGCCGTACACGGGGACGACGACGAGGGTGGTGCGGGTCATCGGTCCTGTTCCTTGGTGTCGAGTGCGGCGCCGAGCGCGTCGACGGCGGCGTCGAGCGGGCCGCCGAGGGCGCCGTCGGCGAGCGGGACGAACCCGGTGGGGCCCTCGGCGGCGGCCCGTCGGACGGCGTCGGCCACGGCGAGCCCGAGCGAGCGGGCATCGGTGGGCACGGCCTGGAGGTTCGGGTGCAGCCCGGCGCGCGTGCCCCGGAACTCGTTGGTCACGACCCGTGCCCCGGAGATCGCGCCGTCGAACGGCGGGTGGCTCGGGTGCGGACTGTGCTGCAGCGACAGCACCACCCCGGTGGAGGCGATGAAGCGGAAGTAGTCGTCCCACGGCATCGTGCCGTGCGACACGAGCTTGACGGCACCGACACCGCCGTCGAGCTCGACGTCCGCGTGCTGCTCGCCGGCAGAGTGGAACTCGACGCGGAGGCCGTCCTCGGCGAGCTCCTGCACGGCGATCCGCAGCGCGGCGACACCGAGACGGAAGAGGTTGCGGTGCTTGCTCGGCCGACCGTAGAAGAGGACGCGGACGACCCCGCCGTCCTCGGCCACCGGACGACGCGCGGCGGCGACCCGTTCGAGCAGGTCGACGTCCAGGTGCGGGGCGAACGTGGCGGTCGGGGCAACGTCGATGCCCTCGACGTCCGCCAGGTAGCGACGCAGGGGCTCGGAGTTCACGAGCATCCGGAAGCCGGCGCGGTAGGTCGAGGCGGCCACCGCGTAGTCCGTCGACCAGGCGCTGAAGCCCGGCTCGTAGTCCTGCACGAGGTACACGACGCGCTCGCGGTCGACGACGCCGGCGGTCGCGGCGACGTCGAGCGGGTGCGCCGTCTTCCAGTGCGTCGCCAGCCAGGTGTCCTGCGTCCCGAACACGGTGTCCAGGACGTCCTCGCGGCGGACCACGCGGACGCCCGGGCGACCGTCGACCCGGGTCTCGGGAAACCGGTCGGCGACGAGGGCCTCGGCCGCCGCCGCGCTGTTGCCGGGTGTCGTCCAGCGGACCATGACGACCCGGACCCGTCGTCCCAGGCGGTCCCCGAGGGCGATCGCGACGGCGAGGGCGGTCTGCACGCCCGCGAAGGCGGCACCGTCGCGCAGCTCGTCGACGACGAGCA
>Ga0308161_1004008_pt1 | contig 13831 bp, 7 predicted proteins | sample PhyFR2_FD_201034 | JGI IMG/M metagenome (GOLD analysis project Ga0308161, IMG submission 201034) | Phyllosphere microbial communities from UC Gill Tract Community Farm, Albany, California, United States - DLSLF.R2 | ecosystem: Host-associated > Plants > Phyllosphere > Unclassified | place: USA...
GGACAAGGCGAGCATGGAAATCCCTGCTCCCAAGGCCGGCGTGGTCAAGAGCCTGAAAGTGAAGCTGGGCGACCGCCTGAAAGAAGGCGACGAACTGCTGGAACTGGAAATCGAAGGTGCCGCTGATGCGGCCCCTGCGGCTGCCCCTGCCGCCGCCGCTGCTGCACCGGCGCCTGCCGCTGAAAAGCCTGCCGCTGCTGCCGAGGCCCCAGCGGCCCCGGCTGCTGCACCGGCCGCCGCCTCTGTTCAGGACATTCACGTCCCGGACATCGGCTCGTCGGGCAAGGCCAAGATCATCGAGTTGCTGGTCAAGGTCGGCGACACCGTCGAAGCCGATCAGTCGCTGATCACCCTGGAGTCCGACAAGGCCTCCATGGAAATCCCTTCGCCGGCTGCCGGCGTGGTGGAAAGCATCGCAGTCAAGCTGGAAGACGAAGTCGGCACCGGTGACTTCATCCTCAAGCTGAAAGTACAAGGCGCCGCACCGACTGCCGCTCCAGCACCTGCCGCCGCTCCGGCTGCTGCAAAGGCTGAAGCTGCACCGGCCGCCGCCCCTGCACCAGCTGCAAAAGCCGAGGCCGCACCGGCCCCAGCTGCTGCCGCACCTGCGCCAAGCGGCGCCAAGGTTCACGCTGGCCCGGCGGTACGCCAACTGGCCCGTGAGTTCGGCGTCGAGCTGAACGCCGTATCGGCCACTGGCCCACACGGCCGCGTGCTGAAGGAAGACGTGCAGGTTTACGTCAAGGCCATGATGCAGAAAGCCAAGGAAGCTCCGGCTGCCGGCGCTGCTACCGGCGGCGCAGGCATTCCACCGATTCCGGTCGTGGACTTCAGCCGCTTCGGCGAGACCGAAGAAGTGCCGATGACCCGCCTGATGCAAATCGGCGCGTCGAGTCTGCACCGCAGCTGGCTGAACATCCCGCACGTGACCCAGTTCGACCAGGCTGACATCACCGACCTGGAAGCTTTCCGCGTTGCGCAGAAAGCCGTGGCCGAGAAGGCTGGCGTGAAACTGACCGTGCTGCCACTGCTGCTCAAGGCCTGTGCACACCTGCTCAAGGAACTGCCGGACTTCAACAGCTCGCTGGCGCCAAGCGGCAAAGCGATCATTCGCAAGAAATACGTGAACGTCGGCTTCGCGGTAGACACTCCTGACGGCCTGCTGGTACCGGTCATCAAGAACGTCGACCAGAAGAGCCTGCTGCAACTCGCTGCCGAAGCGGCTGCGCTGGCTGCCAAGGCCCGCGACAAGAAGCTGACCGCAGACGACATGCAAGGCGCCTGCTTCACCATCTCCAGCCTCGGTCACATTGGCGGCACTGGCTTCACGCCAATCGTCAACGCGCCGGAAGTGGCGATTCTGGGTGTATCCAAGGCCACCATCCAGCCAGTCTGGGACGGTAAAGCGTTCCAGCCGAAGCTGATGCTGCCACTGTCGCTGTCCTACGATCACCGTGTGATCAACGGCGCGGCCGCTGCACGCTTTACCCAGCGCCTGAGCCAGCTGCTGAACGACATTCGCACTATCTTGCTGTAAGTCTCTACAGGCCTCCCCTTTACCGGGGGGGCCTGGTCGCACCGATTTCCGAGCGCCACGCTCGTACCTCAACCCCGTCAATTTGGCGGGGCTTTTTTTGCTTTTTTATACAGACAGAACAGGGTTGTACACCTTCTGTCACCGCGCCTACAGAAATCCGCCACTCGGCCGATAACCCACTTATAGCACTTAGCCTTCATCCTCTCTTGTCAGTCTGTGCTGCATGATGCAACCTTGCCATAGGCAACAGAAAAGAGGGCGTGAGCCCGGCGCCGTGCGCGTTATTTGAAGTGAGTTCCCCCCATGAAAAGCCAACCCGATGTCGCCCGTATGGCGGCCGAGGTAGTGACGCAGTTACCGGTGCCTTCGCGCCTCGGTATGCTGCGTTTCGAGCGGCTTAATGAGGCTAGCTGGGCCCTCCTGTACCTCGACCCCAATTGCGAGCGCCAATTCGGCCTGCCGGCCGTCGAACTGTGTGCCCTGCTCGGCACGCCCTATGCCAGCCTGATGGAGCCCCAGGCGCGCTATCAACTGCACGACACCATCCAGCAACAACTGACCCTGAGCCCTCACTATCTGGTGCGCTACACCCTGCACACCAGTGGCGGCCCCCTGAGCCTGCTGGAAATGGGCGAAGCCTACAAACAACACAATCGGCATCTGCTGCGCGGCTACCTGATGGTGGTCGACGGCCTGTTCAGCGAACCCTTTTCAGCTGCGCCCACGGCGGACCTGGAAAGCCAGAACAGCCGCCTGCAAATCGCCCTGGAACTCAACCAACGTGCCCAGCAGGAACAACTGCAGCATCTGGAACGCGTGCGCGCCCAACAGGAGCTGATCCTGCTGCTGGCCCGCCAGCGCTACACCGTCAACAATTCGTTGCAGGAAGCCGCCGAGCTGATCACGCGCAGCGCCTGCGATATCTACCAGATCGACTGCGCCAGCATCTGGAACCTCGAAGGCCAGCGCCTGGCGCCCATCTCGGCTTACCACCGCGACGACCAACAGCACCATCTGCCCGAGCCCATCGACGCCAGCCGCTTCCCGGATTATCTGGAAGCCTTGCACAGCAGCCGCGCCATCGACGCCACCAACGCCATGCGCGACCCGCGCACCCGCGAGATGGCCGAGAACCTGCGCAACAGAGACATCCACGCCATGCTCGATGCGAGCATCCGCGTCGACGGCCAGGTGGTCGGCGTATTGTGCCTGGAGCAGTGCGGCAGCCCGCGTGACTGGCAGGCTGACGAAATCGCCTTCGCCGGCGAGCTCGCGGACCAGTTTGCGCAAGTGATCAACAACCACAACCGCCGCACCGCCACCAGCGCCCTGCACCTGTTCCAGCGGGCCGTGGAGCAAAGTGCCAACGCCTTTCTGCTGGTCAACTGCGACGGCGTGGTGGAGTACGTCAACCCGAGCTTTACCGCAATCACCCAGTACAGCGCCGAAGAAGTCCACGGCCACCGCCTGGCGCAACTGCCCGCGCTGGAAAACCTCAGCGAATTACTGTTCGACGCGCCGTCGAGCCTGGCCAAGAGCAACAGCTGGCAGGGCGAATTCAAGAGCCGGCGCAAGAACCTCGAACCCTACTGGGGCCAGCTGTCGATTTCCAAGGTGTATGGCGACAACCGTGAGCTGACGCACTACATCGGCATCTACGAAGACATCACCCAGACCAAGCTGGCCCAGCAGCGCATCGAGCGCCTGGCGTACACCGACAACCTGACCAACCTGGGCAATCGCCCGGCGTTTATCCGCAACCTCGATGAACGCTTTGCCCGCGACAGCGACAGCCCGATCAGCCTGCTGCTGGTGGACATCGACAACTTCAAGCGCATCAACGACAGCCTCGGCCACCAGACCGGCGACAAGCTGCTGATCAGCCTGGCCCGACGCCTGCGCAACAGCCTGAGCGCCGGCGGCAGCCTGGCGCGCTTTGCCAGTAACGAGTTCGCGGTGCTGCTCGACGACACCGACCTGGAGAGCGGCCAGCAGGTTGCCAGCCAACTGTTGGCGACGCTCGACAAACCGATGTTCGTCGACAACCAGCTCATCAGCGTCACCGGCTCCGTGGGCCTGGCCTGCGCGCCGCTGCACGGCCGCGATCCGCAGACCCTGATGCGCAACGCCGGCCTGGCCCTGCACAAGGCCAAGGCCAACGGTAAACACCAGGTCCAAGTGTTTACCGAAGCGCTGAACGCCGAAGCCAGCTACAAGCTGTTCGTGGAAAACAACCTGCGCCGCGCCCTGACCCAGAACGAACTGGATGTGTTCTACCAACCCAAGCTGTGCCTGCGCAGCGGCCGGTTGCTGGGCATGGAAGCGCTGCTGCGCTGGAACCACCCGGAAAAGGGCATGATCCGCCCCGATCAGTTCATCAGCGTCGCGGAAGAGACCGGGCTGATCATCCCCATCGGCAAATGGATCGCGCGCCAGGCCTGCCGCATGAGCAAGCAACTGAGCGCCGCCGGCATGGGCAACCTGCAGGTGGCGATCAACCTGTCGCCCAAGCAGTTCTCCGACCCGGACCTCGTGGCCTCGATTGCCACCATCCTCAAGGAAGAAGAGCTGCCGGCCAACCTGCTGGAGCTGGAGCTGACCGAAGGCCTGCTGCTGGAAGCCACCGAAGACACGCGCCTGCAACTGGACCAGTTGAAGAGTTTCGGCCTGACCCTGGCCATGGACGACTTCGGTACCGGTTACTCATCGCTGAGTTACCTGAAAAAATTCCCCATCGACATCATCAAGATCGATCGCAGCTTTATCCACGAAATCCCGGACAACCAGGACGACATGGAAATCACCTCCGCCGTGATCGCCATGGCCCACAACCTCAAGCTCAAGGTCGTGGCCGAAGGCATCGAGACCGCCGAGCAACTGGCGTTCCTGCGCCGGCATCGCTGCGACGTGGGCCAGGGCTACCTGTTCGACCGGCCCATCCCCGGCGCAGAGCTGCTTGAGATGCTCAAACGCTACCCGCGCGGGCCAATCGCCTGACAGCGCGGTAACACTCGGGCACACTGGCTGTCTGAATTCTTACCTTACTCAATCTGACTGAGAGGACTGGTCATGGTCTTGCGCTCGGAAATCCTGGTGAACAAAAACGTGCTGCCTACTCAAGAACAAGCGTTGCCTGGTCGTGAAACCCCGATGACCCTGCCGGAGACGCACTTCGTCAACGGCAATCCCCTGCTGGGCCCCTTCATGGACGACGTCGGCTTCGCGATCTTCGGCCTGGGATGCTTCTGGGGTGCGGAGCGCAAGTTCTGGCAGCGCGATGGCGTGGTCAGCACCGTGGTCGGCTACGCGGGCGGCTTCACGCCAAACCCGACTTACGAAGAAGTCTGCTCCGGCCTGACCGGCCACAGCGAAGTGGTGCTGGTGGTGTATGACCAGGCCAAAGTGAAATACGAAGACCTGCTGAAAATGTTCTGGGAATTGCACAACCCGACCCAGGGCATGCGCCAGGGCAACGATATCGGCAGCCAGTATCGCTCGGTGATCTATGCGACCACGCCGGAGCAATTGGCGGCGGCAAAGGCCAGCGCCGAGGCGTATCAGGCTGAACTGACCAAAGCGGGCCTTGGTGTGATTACCACCGAGATCGACGAGGCGCCAACGGTGTACTTCGCCGAGACGTATCACCAACAGTACCTGGCGAAGAATCCCCAGGGTTACTGCGGTATCGGCGGCACTGGTGTGACTTGCCCGATCTAAGATCAACATGAATCAAAATGTGGGAGGGGGCTTGCCCCCGATGGCGGAGTATCAGCCAGTACATCTGTAGCTGACCCACCGCTATCGGGGGCAAGCCCCCTCCCACATTTGGTTCTATGTTTGACTTTAGAACGGATTACTCGGCAATAAGCCAATCCATCTGCCACCCGCCCTGGGTCTGGCCAAGTTTCCTGGACAGCCACGGCAGCAGCTCGCGCAGTTCTTCTTCCAAGCCCCACGGCGGGTTGGCAATCGCCAGGCCCGATCCCGTCAGGGTGTTGGGCGTGTCCAGCGGATGCACCAGCAATTCCACACGCAGCAGCTTCGGCGCGCCGGTGCCGGCCAGGTCCTGGTAGAAGCGGCGCAGCATGCGCTGGTCTTTCACCGGGTACCAGATCGCCGCGACGGTCTGGCGCATGCGGCTGACGGCTTCCTTGAGGGACGCGGCGCAGCGTTGCATCTCGTCGAGTTTTTCAAACGGCGGGTCGATCAGCATCAGCGCGCGTTTTTCCGGCACCGGCAGCAAGGCTCGCGGTACATGCCAGCCTTCGCCCAAGTGCACTTTGACCCTGCGATCCCCCTTCATGTTGTCCTTGAGCAGCACGCCGTCTTCCGGGTGCTTTTCATTAAGCAGCACGCGGTCCTGTGGGCGCGTCAGGCGCCGCGCCAGTTCCGGCGAGCCTGGGTAGTAGCGCAACTGACCGTCCGGGTTCATCTCGTGCAGCACGCGCATGTAATCGGCCGTCAGCGGCGGCAGGTCGCTTTCGCCCCACAGGCGTGCGATGCCTTCCAGGTACTCACCGGTGCGGTTGGCCTGATCGCCTTGCAGATCGTACAGACCAATCCCGGCGTGGGTGTCGAGGTAGGCGAACGGCTGCTCCTTGCGCGACATCAGGGCGATGAGGCGGGTCAAGGTCAGGTGTTTGAAGACATCGGCGTGGTTGCCGGCGTGAAAGGCGTGACGATAATTCATGGTTGCTCCTGCGCAGGGGGCGAAGTTTACCTTCTACGAGGGCAAAGGTGCAGGGTGGCGTGCCGGGCGGTGCTTATGTCCTAAAGCCAGGACGCGGGCGGAAAAAAATCTAATGGCTGGCCCAGGGCGGATTTATTGTGGCCGTTCACTATCCAGGGAGGTCAATAACCATCATGAAAGACGCCACCATCGCACTGCACCACGCCTTCAAGTCGGACCCCACCACCAAGGCCGTCGCCGTGCCGATCTACCAGAACGTCGCCTTCGAATTCGATAACGCCCAGCACGGTGCCGACCTGTTCAATCTGGACGTGCCCGGCAATATCTACACCCGCATCATGAACCCCACCAATGATGTGCTGGAGCAACGCATCGCCGCCCTCGAGGGGGGTATCGCGGCCCTGGTCGTGTCGGCCGGCAGCGCGGCCATTCACTACGCGATCCAGACGCTCACCCGCGCCGGCGACAATATCGTCACCACCCCGCAACTCTACGGCGGCACCTACACGCTGTTCGCCCATTTGCTGCCAAGCTTTGGCGTCGACGTACGTTTCGCCCGCGACGACAGTGCCGCTGCCATCGCCGAACTGATCGATGACAACACCAAGCTGGTGTATTGCGAAAGCATCGGCAACCCGGCGGGCAATATCGTCGACATCGAAGCCCTGGCAGACGTCGCCCATGCCCGTGGTGTGCCGCTGATGGTGGATAACACCGTGGCCACGCCCATCCTGTGCAAGCCGATCCAGTTCGGCGCCGACATCGTTGTGCACTCACTGACCAAATACATCGGCGGCCACGGCAACTCCCTGGGCGGTGCAATCGTCGACAGCGGCACCTTCCCCTGGACCCAATACCCGGAAAAATTCCCCGGCCTCAACCAGCCCGAGCCGGCTTACCACGGCGTGGTCTACACCGAAAAATTCGGCCCAGCCGCCTTCATCGCCCGCGCCCGTACCGTGCCGCTGCGTAACACCGGCGCTGCCCTGGCGCCCATGAACGCTTTCCTACTGCTGCAAGGCCTGGAAACCCTGGCCCTGCGCATGGAGCGCCATACGGAAAATGCGCTCAAGGTCGCGCAGTTCCTGCAAGGCCATGCCGATGTGGAGTGGGTCAGTTATGCGGGGCTGCCGGATCACCCCCATCACGCATTGGCGCACAAATACCTGCAAGGCAAACCCTCGGCGATCCTGTCCTTCGGCCTGAAGGGCGGGTACGCGGCAGGTGTGCGCTTCTACGATGCATTGCAAATCTTCAAGCGCCTGGTGAACATCGGTGACGCCAAGTCCCTGGCCTGCCACCCCGCGTCCACCACCCATCGACAGATGAATGAACAGGAACAGGCCAAGGCTGGTGTGAAGCCGGAAATGATTCGCCTGTCAGTGGGCATCGAAGCGATTGAAGACTTGATTGACGACCTGCAACAGGCGCTGGGCTCAACTCAACTCTAAGGCCAGGTAATCGGTGAGCGCCTCATGGGTGATATCCGGCCGACGGGCAAAGTAGGCGACCTTGTGCTGCAAGGTCGCCGGTGTGAACGCGGTGTACAAATCGGGGCGCTGCTCTTGCAGCCATTGCAGCAGGTTGTCGATCAGGGTTTGCGGTGATTGCCCTGCCAAGTGCGCCTGCAGCGATGCAGGGACTCGCCACCAAGGGCTGGCCCTGGCCTCGGTCGCCGGCCCCGTTGCAACCGTGAGCGGTTGGCCATTGATCAGGTACCGCTGAAAAACCGGCAACACACTTGCGGCCTCATCACCCAACCCCCGCAACATCGGCAGAAACTGGGTGCCATCCCAGAATCGCAAAAACACCTCCTGACCGTCCGGCAGGTAGACCTTGGTCAAACTTTGCAGGTGCGCGATCACGGTTTCCAGCGAACTGGACGACACCGCCAGCCAGCCCCAATCCGTGGCTTCAGTGGTTGCCACCCATTCGAGGAATCCACTGTCAGGCTCGACAATGCCCACGTAAGGCATGACCTCCTCCCATTCTGCGTAAGCCGTGCCAGCCCAGATGGATTGGGGAAACATTCCGGCGGCGGTGGCTCGCCAGGCGGTAAGCGGCTTGGCGTCGCTGGCAGCGGCCAACACCACGAAGAGCTGCTCATTGGGAAGCAAAGGAGCCTGCGCAAGCCAGGCGCTGGGGACCAACCGTTCAGACATGGGGATAAATTCCTTTTAAGGCTGAGTTGAATGGGTGATATCGCACTGCCCGTTCTTGCAACGCTCACACTCCTCACAAAAGGGCGCACTACGTTTCAAGCTGGCCACCTGCACCAGGCTGAGCGGGGCGGGGATTATCGCCAGCAGTTTTTCCTGAATTCCCGGCATCAATGGCACCGCCGCCGGAGCGGGCCCGCCGCCAAGCTGGATCGGCACGCTGCTGAAAATCCCGCCCGCCGAAAGGGTGATCGATTGCCCGCCGGCCTGAATCGTCACGCTCGCCCCCGCGTCAATAACAACGCTTTGCCCTGCGCCGATCTGAATGGTCTGCCCGGCGCGCATCTGCTGCGAACCACCAACGACCAGATGATCATCCTGCTTGAGTTCGATCAGGCGGTTGCCGTGGGTAATGCGCTGCTCTTCACCTTGCAGCTCATGGTGCGATTCGCCGCCCACCCTGATGCGACGCTGATTGTCGACCTCCACCCGCTGGTCATGCAGCACATGCTGGGTCCAATCCCGCTGGGCGCGCAGGTAGATTTCCTCGGCGCCCTTTCGGTCTTCAATGCGCAGCTCGCTGTAACCGCCGCCACCGGGGCTGCTCTGGCTGCGGAAGATGCTGCGGGTCTTGTCTGCGGGCAGGTCAAGGGGCACCGCCGTCGCTGCGTTGGGCAGGCACCCCATCACCAGCGGCATGTCCATATCACCATTGACGAACCCCACCAGCACTTCCATTCCCACTCGCGGAATAAGTACCGCACCATAGCGATCATGGGCCCAACCACTGGCCACCCGCAGCCAGCAGCTGGAATGGTCGTTGTGCTCCCCGAGTCGATCCCAGGCCAGTTGCACCTTGACCCGCCCGTATTCGTCACAATGAATTTCACTGTCGACGGGGCCGGTCACCACAGCGTTTTGATAACCCGCCAATGTCGGCCGCGCTTGCTCGGGCAGGGGCGGGCGAAAGATCACGTCCCACGGTGAGGCAACAAACTCATTGCGATAACCCTGACGAAAATCGCCACCGGCAACCTCGGTTGCGGCCTCCTCCAACACCTGGGGTTGTTTGCCTTCGTGGATGACCTGCGTCACCAGCCACAAGTCATTCCATGCGTCACGCGGGTGACCGGTCAACCTGAGGAAATGGCCGCAGACCAATGCAGGATCATCACCGCTGCCACGGGCAATTCGATAGTCGCTACGGTGCCGCTCCAAAACCCGTTGCGCGAGGTATTTACCGTGGGGCCGACCAGAAAAGCGACCGGGGTAACCCTGCTCTTCAAGCCGTGGCGACTGTGCGCCGGCAACGCCACTCTCCAATACAAGGTTCGGCTTACAGAAGTCGTAGTCGCGCAGGTTGACCGCCGTGGTGCGGGTTGCCAGTTGCACCACAAAGCGCTTGATCGCAGGCGTATCCGCCACCATCCCGGAACCTGGCCGATAGGGCGTCGGCTGGTCTGGCTGGGCGAACACGGTCTGGTCATCGCCAAACACCAGCAGATGCCGCTCGGGCGAGTGCCGGAAGTGATAGTGAATACCCTGCTCGGCACATAGCCGCTGAATGAAGGCCAGGTCGCTTTCACCGAATTGCACGCAATACTCGCGCTCCGGGTAATCACCACTCAGGTGAAACTCGAATTGGTCGGCATGGAGCCCTTGCTCCGCCAGCACCAGCGCCACAATCTGCGGCACTGTCTTGTGCTGGAAAATGCGCTGGTGACTGCTGTGCTGCAGATACGCCAGCTGCGGCACGAGTTGGACCTGATAACGCGTCAGGCGCCGCCCGGAATCGCCCTGCGCCACCCGATAGACCAGGCCATGGATGCCATGCCCCTGTTCGTCGAAACCGAGATAGACCTGGCGATGCAGCAAGCTCTCCAGGTCGAGGTCGGGCTGCTCACTGACCAGCTCGAGGTCAAAACAATAGGGCTGGCTGAGGGTTTCGGCGCCGTGAAATTCAAAAACCTTGAGTTCACTGGGTTCCCCGTCAAGGGTCAGGGTAAAGGCGGGTTGATTGGCAGGAGCGAACATCCGGTGTTTCTCTGCGAGGGGTAGACGGTGGATTCTGCACCACTGCTTTGCCCTGCAGAACGCACGTCCGATAAATCAGTAACGCCCTACACGCGTGCGTATGAATCGCCCTCAACCCGTGAAAAAACACGCACAAAAAAAGGCCCGCAATCCGTAGGACGCGGGCCTTTTTTTCAATTCATCGGACGCTCAGCGCCAGACGAATTACTTGTTGAGGTTGTAGTCTTTTTCCGCTGCATCAAAACGTTCGATCATGCCAGCCGTCGGTGCGCCCATTTTGCTCACGAAGTAGATCGCCAGGCTAGCGAAGATGAAGCCTGGGATGATTTCGTACAGGCCCAACAGCTCGAAGTGCTTCCACACGATCACGGTGATCGCGCCGACCAGGATACCGGCCAGTGCGCCGTTGCGGGTCATGCCTTTCCAGATCACCGAGATCAGGACCACAGGACCGAATGCGGCGCCGAAACCGGCCCAGGCGTAGCTCACCAGGCCCAGTACACGGTTTTCCGGGTTGGCGGCCATGGCGATGGCGATCAGGGCAACCACCAGCACCATCAGGCGACCGATCCATACCAGTTCGAGCTGGGAGGCGTTCTTGCGCAGGAAGGTCTTGTAGAAGTCTTCCGTCAGGGCACTGGAGCACACCAGCAACTGGCAGCTCAAGGTGCTCATGACTGCAGCCAGGATAGCCGACAGCAATACGCCAGCGATCCATGGGTTGAACAGCAGTTTGGCCAGCTCGATGAACACACGCTCGTGGTTCTCGTTGACCGGGCCTGCCACTTCCGGGTGTGCCGAGAAGTAGGCGATACCGAAGAAGCCCACGGCCACTGTGCCGCCCAGGCACAGGATCATCCAGGTCATGGAGATGCGACGGGCATTGGCGATCGACTTCACCGAATCCGCAGCCATGAAGCGCGCCAGGATGTGCGGCTGGCCGAAGTAACCCAGGCCCCAACCCATCAGCGAAATGATGCCGATGAAGGTGGTGTTTTTCAGCATGTTGAAGTTGTCGGGGTTCTTGGCTTCGATGGCCAGGAACGTCGTGTCGACACCACCGGTAGCCAACAGCACGATGATCGGCGTCAGGATCAGCGCGAAGATCATCAGGGTCGCTTGTACGGTATCTGTCCAGCTCACGGCCAGGAAACCACCGACGAAGGTGTAGGCAATTGTCGCCGCAGCACCGGCCCACAGCGCCGTCTCGTAGGACATGCCGAAGGTGCTTTCGAACAGACGGGCACCGGCCACGATGCCGGAAGCGCAGTAGATGGTGAAGAACACCAGGATCACCACCGCAGAGATGATCCGCAGCAGGCCGCTTTTATCTTCGAAACGGCTGGAGAAGTAATCCGGCAGCGTCAGGGCGTCGCCGTTGTGTTCGGTCTGTACCCGCAGGCGACCGGCCACGAACAGCCAGTTGAGGTAAGCACCGACGATCAGGCCGATGGCGATCCAGCTTTCCGACAGACCGGACATGTAGATCGCGCCCGGCAAGCCCATCAACAACCAGCCGCTCATGTCGGAAGCACCGGCCGACAACGCAGTTACCACGCTACCGAGGCTGCGACCGCCAAGAATGTAATCGGAAAGGTTGTTGGTGGAGCGATAGGCCATCAGGCCGATCAGCACCATTGCTGCGATGTAGATCACGAATGTGATCAAGGTTGGATTGCTAACGCTCATATGAGTGACGCCCTGGCTTTGTTTTTATGTAGCAGCGGTCTGTCAGACGGCCACCCACTGGTCAGTGAGTAAACGTAACTGCGTGCCGCGCATTTATGACTGACGTTTCCCCAGGAAAGCCGTCAGCCGATGAACCCCCGATTTACGGATGGTTGCACCTTGGCCGCGAATGCTATTCAACAAAGCAAATAAGGTGCAACCAGTTTCTTTCGAATAAGTTGCACCTAGATATGAAATCGACAAAACGCCGTGTTTTTGCTCCTTTTCGGAGCAAGAACAGCCGAAGTCAGAAGTAAACGCACCAAGAAAAAGCGGATTCCGTTGACGCCAAATTTATTTCGGATGAACGTCGAAAATTTCATGGATAAAAAGGGTTGCACCCGGTTGCACCTCTTGATGCGCAAAGCTAATCTTGCCGCCAGCTGATGCCACTCGGTAGTGGCACCCATGAGGATAAGAAAATGGCGACGACCACCCTTGGGGTCAAACTTGACGACCCGACCCGCGAACGCCTGAAGGCTGCCGCGACCTCCATTGATCGCACGCCGCACTGGCTGATCAAGCAGGCGATTTTCAATTACCTGGAGAAACTGGAGGGTGGTGCAACCCTGACCGAACTCAATGGTTTGAGCAGCAAGGACGCCGATGATGCAGGCGAGGTCCAAGCCGACCACGCGCACCAGTGCTTCCTTGAGTTCGCCGAGAGCATCCTGCCGCAGTCCGTACTGCGCGCCTCGATCACCGCCGCTTACCGTCGCCCGGAGCCGGAAGTGGTACCGATGCTGATCGAGCAGGCCCGCCTGCCGGCCGCGATGGCCGAAGCTACCAATAAGCTGGCCGCCTCGATTGCCGAGAAACTGCGCAATCAGAAGAGTGCCGGCGGCCGTGCCGGTATTGTTCAGGGCCTACTGCAAGAATTTTCCCTGTCGTCCCAGGAAGGTGTGGCGCTGATGTGCCTGGCCGAAGCGCTGCTGCGCATCCCGGACAAAGGCACCCGTGACGCGCTGATCCGCGACAAGATCAGCACCGGCAACTGGCACCCACACCTGGGTAACAGCCCGTCGCTGTTCGTCAACGCTGCCACCTGGGGCCTGTTGCTGACCGGCAAACTGGTCGCCACCCATAATGAAGCAGGGCTGACCTCGTCCCTGAGCCGCATCATCGGCAAGAGCGGCGAACCGATGATCCGCAAGGGCGTCGACATGGCCATGCGCCTGATGGGCGAGCAGTTCGTCACGGGCGAAACCATCGCCGAAGCCCTGGCCAACGCGAGCAAGTTCGAAGCCAAAGGCTTCCGCTATTCCTACGACATGCTCGGTGAAGCCGCGCTCACCGAACACGATGCCCAGAAATACCTGGCGTCGTACGAACAAGCCATTCACTCCATCGGCAAAGCCTCTCACGGCCGTGGGATTTATGAAGGCCCGGGCATTTCCATCAAGCTGTCGGCACTGCACCCGCGTTACAGCCGTGCGCAGTACGAGCGTGTGATGGATGAGTTGTACCCGCGCCTGCTGTCCCTGACCCTGCTGGCCAAGCAATACGACATCGGCCTGAACATCGACGCCGAAGAAGCCGACCGCCTGGAGCTGTCCCTGGACCTGCTGGAGCGCCTGTGCTTCGAGCCACAACTGACCGGCTGGAACGGCATCGGTTTCGTGATCCAGGCCTACCAGAAACGTTGCCCGTATGTGATCGACTACGTCATCGACCTGGCGCGCC
>Ga0308161_1004011_pt1 | contig 13828 bp, 12 predicted proteins | sample PhyFR2_FD_201034 | JGI IMG/M metagenome (GOLD analysis project Ga0308161, IMG submission 201034) | Phyllosphere microbial communities from UC Gill Tract Community Farm, Albany, California, United States - DLSLF.R2 | ecosystem: Host-associated > Plants > Phyllosphere > Unclassified | place: USA...
GTTCTTCATAAATTGACCAAAGTGCGGCCAAAAATCTTCAAATAGTGGATGATCTCGATGTTCTAGCATGACTTCACTAAACAGCTTTAAGCCAACTGCAAATGACTTGGTGGTTTGATCATCAAAGAACTCGCCCTTCTTTAAACGCTCAACAATCTCGAAAATGTCATCATGATTGCCTGTATAGAATTCCAGACGTTCGGTATAGGTTGAGGCTTGCCCTTTGTTATCTTTTAAGTGTTGGACTGTCACATGATATTGATGTTGTTTCATCGCTATGCTCCAGAATGCTTAAGCACTCTCTTTAATTCCGACCTGCATCAGGTTAACTTGATCTTGGTTAAATACAACTTCTAATGAATGCAGCAATTGCGCCCTTTTGATTTTCTGCTGTCGCGCTAACAGCTTTCGTTCCCGCCTTATAACCGCCCAATGGCAATCGCGGCCTGATCAATGTGTTCTGCAATTTGATGAATCTGTTCAGGCTTTAAATCCGCAACATTCAGCTTTAAACGCAATGCAGTTTTAAGGTTCTCCATAGCACGATGGATATCAATCAGTTGATCATTGTTATGAATTTCACGTCTCAAGCGTAATTTTTGCAGGAGCGCCAGCAGCATCTCTTGCTGTTCTTTTAGATAAGTTTCGCCATATTCGGTGATTTGATATTGCTTACGTTCAGCATCGAGTAATGAGATGCAATTCATTTCCTCCAATGCAGTCAAGGTTGGATAAATTGTGCCTGCACTGGGTGAATAGCCATCGCCGACCAGATCACTAATTTCTTTAATAATTTCATAACCATGCTTTGGGCTTTGCTGAATGAGATGCAGCACCAACAGTTTCATTCTGCCAGATTCAAATAGACGCCCACGACGACCAGAACGGTGATGTTCTCTATGTTGGAGATCAGGTTCGCTTTCGTGATGATCGGATGCGTGTTTCATCTTTATTTTTCTCGTATTGCTCAAATTATAAATATTAAGATATATCTTAATTTATCTTAAAACAAGTTAAGATATATCTTTAAATTTTAAGATTCTGATATTGAATGAGTTATTTATTTTAAAAATAGAGATTTAGAAAAGTTAAGTCATAAAAAAGAGTGCATAAGCACTCTTTTTACTGGCACGAACTATCAACAAAACAATCAACTTGTTTTGCATAGAAACCGAGCAACTATTTTTGATTAGAAGCAATTGGCATAAACATTGCTAATTGTAACCAATGTAAAGTTAGGTTTCAAAGGCACTCAAATGAATGATTTTAAATCAAAATATCTAGCCACACTTTTAGTTAGTATCAGCTTATTAACTGGGTGCGATGACGATTCTGACCATCAAGATACAAGTACTCCCACCCCAACCATAACGAAATTTAACTTTGTTGAGGGAACAATTGCTCAAATGCAAACTGCAATTTTAGACGGTGGAACAACTTGTCATCAGGTTGTACAAGGTTATTTAGATCGTATAAATGCATATGATAAACAAGGACCTACTTTAAATAGCATCATCACAATAAATGCGCAGGCTTTAGCTGAAGCTGATAAATTAGATGAATATTTTAAAATAAATAAAAAATTAATAGGGCCATTACACTGTGTAACCGTCTTACCTAAAGATAATATTGATACGTCGGATATGCCTACAAGTGCAGGCTCTAAGGCATTGATGAACAGCCAACCTGAGCAAAATGCATTTATCATTAACAATATTAAGCAAGCCGGAGCAATTATTATTGGTAAGGCTAATTTAGATGAATTTGCATTTAGTTATCAAGGAGATGGAACTCATCCGAATGGTGGTCAAGTTAAAAATGCATATGATTTAGCAAAAGGTCCTGGTGGCTCATCTTCTGGAACAGGTGCAGCAATTGCAGCAAGCTTAGCCATGGTGGGCATTGGTACTGATACAGGAGGATCTATTCGTATCCCTTCCTCTGTAGAGGCATTATATGGCTTAAGACCAAGCCTGAGGTTGATTAGCCAAAGTGGCATCATTCCATTATCTCCATTTCAGGATACGGCTGGCCCAATGTGTCGTAATGTCGAAGATTGTGCACTCTTGATGAATAGTATGGTCGGTTATGATGCATATGGATCTTCGAATCAACGTACCAGTATCGATATTGATGCGATAAATATTGGAAATGCCACGGCTTATCAATTCATGACCAATGTTCCAAATGACTATAAGGTTAGCTTGGATACAAATGGACTGAGAGGAGCAAGAATTGGGGTGGTAAGAGCACTTTTTAGCTCCGCAGATACAGATGAAGCAAAAATAGTAAATCAGGCAATGGAAAGTGCCATTTCTCAATTAAAAGCTGCGGGTGCCATCGTTGAAGATGTAACTATCGATGATTTATCAACTATTTTAACCAAATACACCAGTATGTCTGCATTTCAATTCAAGTCCAGTTTAACGACATACTTACAGTCTTGGTCAAATGCTAAAGATCATCATTATCTCAGCTATGATGAAATTTTAGCTAGCGGTGAGGCACGTAGTAATTTTGGTATTTACAACATCGACTTAACGTCATCAGCGATGCAAGCAGCATATCAATTAAATGCTTACGAGCGACCTAATTATGTAAGAACTCGTTTGAATAATGCATTGAATAATTTAAGCGCCGATGGCACGGCTAAAGGGCAAGGATACGATGTTTTGCTATATCCAACCATGCAAGGTTTACCATCCGTAGTGGGTGGTACGCCTAATGCAGGCACAAATAACCGCCTCAGCCCTTTTTCTGGATTTCCAGCGATGAATTTACCTGCTGCAATGGTTAATCAAAGTGATTCCAATATCAAACTTCCAGTCGGAATGGAAATCTTAGGGAGAGAATTTAATGAGCCAGTATTGTTTAAAATAGCTTATGCTTGGCAACAATACGCGCATATTCGACAAGCACCAATCCATACGCCTGAATTAGTACATTAATTGAAATAGGGTAGAATATTTTTATGAATACTCTACCCAATCTTTAGAATATATTTTATGCTCAAAAAAACTTTTATTTTTATTTGCTTATATCATATATCTACTCTTGCTATGGGAGATATTTTCATTTCAACAAAAACACATTCAAATCAAATATCTGAACAAGAATCAGGAATTATTTACTACATTCCTTTTTATATGCGTTTTTCGACCAATAGGCCAGAAGGAAATTTTGAAGTCTATGCATTTTGCAAAGGGACGATCAAAAAAAATCAGTTTATAAAGTTAATTCATCCAACTACACATATTTATCGTGGGGATCCTAGAGCAAAAATCATATTTAAAGATGCTATTTTTTTCGTAGATTCCAATGGGATAGCCACTAATTTTGCACAAAATTTTCAAATCGAAGATACAGATATTTTAATCAAAGACATAGAAAATATTAACTTTTGTAATCAATAGATAGAAGACAGTGATGTTCTCTCTCTTGGAGTTCACGTTCGCTGTCGTGAAGATCGGATCTATGTTTAATCTTTATTTTTCTCATATTGCTTAATTTCTGTATATTAATAAATATCATAAGATTTTGATATTAAATTATTTATTTCAAAAATAGAGCTTTAGAAAGTTTAAGTCATAAAAAAGAGTGCATAAGCACTCTTTTAACAACATACATATCGATTAAAACCGCTTTGTATAGTTCACAAAAAAACGATTTTCACTAAAGTCATTTCCATGTTTTACATCATAATCAATACGTAAGTACTGAAGTGCAAAGCCTTTTAAAGAGGGCTGTTGAAATGCATAATTTAAAATAACATTTGATTCAGTTTCATGGTTTTTCTCACCATTGACCGTTTTAAAATCATGTCCATACACATACTTCACTAAAGCATTCAGACCCGGAACATAATCTTTAAAATCATAACCGTACATCACATGATATGATTTTTCATCCTTTTTAAAGAATCCTGTGGTATTCCAGTTAATAAAATACAGTTCAGGCAAAAAACCATCAGGCAATGGATAAGCTGATTCACCAATAATTTGCTGGTAACCCACGCCAAAGCTCTGGTTATTCACTTTTAGCATTTCCAGCACCCCAAGATTTTGGGCATCAATCTTGAAGTGATTGCCATCATTTTTGGCATTAAAATATTTAAGCTTGGAATTAAGCGAAAAACTTGGCTGTTTCCATATATGCTCTAGACCAACATACTGTTTGTTATATAAATCTTCCAGATTTCCAAAATAGTACTCCCCTTTTAGACTAGGTGTGAACTGATAACGCAGATCGAGATAATTCAAGCCATCAGAGTATTCAGTTCGACCATTCGAGGTAAAGGAGAAGCGGCGAAAGTCCTCTTCATTACGTGGAGAAACTTTTTCTACCCGTCCAATTTCAGCATACAACTGATCAGAAAGCTGCGACTTTAAATTTGTTCCCCAGTAAGATGTAATTAACTGACGGCTAGCATCTGAAGTGGTTACAGGTAAATCTAGCCATAATTCACCCACACTCAGCAGCGTTTTGTCATAAGCGAGTTTTAAAGTCGCTCCATATTTTAGATAGTCACTTGCCTGCGACTGGGTTTGTCTATCAAAAGGTAAAACCGTATCAGAGACATGCTTATCGGCACTTAAACGGACAGCATATTGAACCGAAGCATCAGCACCAATCCGAATCGGCTGATCTAAAATATGTAAAGGGGTATCGCGCAAATTTGAGGTATAAAACAATGAAGCTCCTTGAGACCAGCTTCCAAAATCTTTGACCTCTGGATTCTGATAATCTCGATTGATCAGCGCATTCTTTAAAGTAAATTTCCATTCATCCTGAATAGGCTGATTTGGATCAAAAGCCCACAATGTCGGGCTTACACCAGAAATCAATGTGCATAAACCAAACGTTAGCGTATGTCTTTTTAGCGTGTACATAAGATAGGTCATCCATAGCAAAGACGCTGTATCATCCTTTGAGACAGCAATTTATTTTTAGGGTGATTATTTGACCTTAGCCTAAAGCCGCTGCAATCTTCGGCTGGTCTTTTTTAAGGCGTTTAATCAATAGCATTGAGATAGCGGCACAAAATGCAGGGATCGCAAGAAGGCTCAAAATCGTAAAACTGGATAGATCTAATGACATTAACCAGCCCCCCATGATTGATCCGACGACAGAGCCTGCCCGTCCAGCCGCATTGGCCCAACTTACCCCTGTAGCACGGCAATGGGTTGGATAAAAACCCGATGAAAAAGCATTTGCACCCACTTGTGAACCACTAATCCCTACGCCCACCCCAAACATGGCAAGCATCAATAACAAGGTATTCGCATGTTCAATCCCAAAACCTAAACAGATGAGGAACATCCCGCCTAAAACATAAGCACTGCTGAGGATTCTGGTGGCATCTGACTTATCCATGAGTAATCCCAATACGATGGCTCCTATGGTTCCACCCACCTGAAAGATAGAAGTTAGCCACGATGCATGAGACAAATTAAAACCTGCATTGGTCAGTAAAGTTGGCATCCAACTTGAGATCATATAAATAATCAGCAAGCTCATAAAAAAGGTGAACCAGATCAGAAAAGTGCCCAAAGCCAGTCCTTTACCGAACAAGTCTTTTAAACTCGACTTTTCTACTTCATTTACAGGGGCTACCAGAGCTGGAAGGTTGCTGGCATGCGGCGCAATACGGTGCATGATACTTTCAATTTTCTTTATACTTTTCTTTTTCAAAACTAAAAAGCGAAGTGATTCAGGTAATAGAAAATACAAAAATGGAACCATACATAACGGCGCAAAGCCCCCGATCAATAAAATGCCCTGCCAACCCATCTGCGGTAAAAGTTGAGCAGAAAAAATCCCGCCCAGTGCTGAACCAATCGTAAATCCACAAAACATCATGGTGACCAAATTAGAACGGCGAGAAGTAGGCGCATATTCTGAGGTTAAGGTAATCGCATTCGGCAGCGCTCCCCCTAGACCTAATCCAGTCACAAATCGCCAAATAATCAGCGTTTGAAGGTCGGATGAAAAGGCTGCAAAAATACTGGCACAACCAAACATGATCACCGAACCAATCAAAATCGGTTTACGTCCTAATTTGTCAGATAAAGGGCCAAAAATAAGTGCGCCCGCCATCAATCCAAATAAACCTGCGCCAAATAACGGCGCGAGTTCAGTGGTTTGTAATCCCCACTCAGCCTTTAATGCAGGCGCAATAAAGCCCACTGCTGCGGTATCAAAACCGTCAATTGCAACAATGAGAAAGCATAAACAGGTAATGAGTTTCTGTAGGGTTGATAACGGCATTTCATCAATAAAATGTTGTACATCCATGCTTTGCCTAGACATATTTACTCCTTTTGCCAATATCATGGCACTTGCAATCCTTAGCGAAGATGTCCAGTTTTATTTATTCTTTGATCTGAACATCTGGTTATCTCCTCAAACTGGGGCGATTACTTGACGTTTACCGTGATCCCCGTCAGTCCTGTAATTTCGGCACGCATCACATCACCACGCACCACAGCACCTACACCTTCAGGTGTCCCTGTAAAAATCAAATCACCTGCTTTAAGTTCAAATAAAGTTGACAGGTTGGCAATGGTTTCAGAAACAGACCAAATCAAATGACTAATATCACTACGTTGTTCAGTTTTACCGTTGACGGTTAAATGAATATCCGCCTGATTGAGTTCACCGACTTCCGAAATTGGATGAATTGGGCCAATGGGTGCAGAAAAATCAAAAGCCTTTCCAACTTCCCATGGCCGTCCCTGTTCACGCATATTCATTTGCAAATCACGGCGCGTCATGTCCAAGCCTACTGCGTAGCCATAAATATATTTTGCTGCATCCTCTACCGAGACATTCTTGGCATCTTGTCCAATCGCAACCACAAGCTCAATTTCATAGTGATAGTTAGACGTTTCAGTTGGATATGGAATATCTACCGCTTCCTGTTGAACAGGTACAATGGATTCCAGATCGTTTGGCTTACAGAAAAAGAAGGGAGGATCACGATGATCAAAGCCCATTTCACGGGCATGTGCTGCATAATTACGCCCCACACAGTAAACACGACGTACGGGAAATTGCAGTTCTGAGCCATGAATAAATAGGCCCGCTGGTGTCATTGGCTGGAAAATAAATGACATGGCTTGTTCCTTTTTGATAATAGATTCACATACGAGACTTAAAAAGCATCTGCCTGCTGTTCAGGTGCAGCTTTTTGAAACGCCTCAAGCGTCATACAATGCTGATAAACTTCATGAATCAGTGGATAGGCTGAAAGGTCGAGGTTGAAACGCTGGGCAGATACAACTTGTGGAACTAAATAGGCATCTGCAATGGTCGGTTGCTTGCCATAGCAGAACTTTCCCCGATTCTGGTCTTGTTCCAAAATATGCTCTAAAGCTGAAAATCCATCCTGAATCCATCTGGCACACCACGCATTCACCTGACTCTCATCCAGACCAAGTTGGCGTAGATGTTCTAGTACACGCTTATTGTTTAGGGGATGAATATCGCAGCCAATCAAAGCCGCGATGGCACGTACCTTTTCTTTAGCAAGCGCATCTTTAGGTAATAAGGCCGGCTCAGGGTATTGCTCCTCAAGCCATTCAATGATCGCGGGACTTTGTAATAATCTCTCGGATCCTGTATCCAATACTGGCACAAAACCTTGTGGATTCAGCGCCTTAAATTCCGATTGATGATGTTCATTTTTGGCCAGAGAGACATATTCCATCTCATAATTCAATCCTTTTAGATTCAGGATGATACGGGTACGATGCGATGTCCCGCTGCGGAAAAAACTATAAAGTTTCATATTCCAGCCTCCTCAACCGCAACCTTTGCAAAGCGTTCATGGCTCAACTGACGCTCACGTACTGAATAAAGTCCTAACTTACGTTGCAAAGGCGCTTCATCTGCAATAAAGACATAACATGGCTGCTCAGATGTATTGATTAAATCAATAGCAGCAAAACAAGGGGCACATGCGGTATCCGCTTTGGTCAAACTAAAATGTTGCTGATCTATATTGACCTTTAGCTCACCTTCAATGACATGAAAGACCTGTGCAGTAGAACGCAAAGGTAAAGATACCGTCTCTTTGGCACGTAACAATAAAGCGGAATAGCCCAAAATATTTTGACAATCGCGGCCTGTTTCAGGATTAACATATGCGACCTGTATCACCTCTTGCCGCGTTGTGCCTGCAGCTAAAGCGTCCAGCACTTTTTTGGTATCCTTCCATGCATAACGCAACATTGGATAAACAGCATCTTCACGAATGAAATGAGGGGTTGGGACAATCCCTGCCGCATAATTATGGGTGCTTCCCTGATTAATCCGATCAACTTCTTGACGGCGTCCTTCTTCTACAAAAGAAGCCTCCATGTAATAAACCAGAGGGAGATCCAGAATATCCATCCAGATGACTGGCTGATCCCCGTCATGCCCATGTTCGTGCCACAGCCCAGAAGGCGTCAGGATCATATCACCATGCTCCATGAGGCATTTTTGTCCTTCAACCGTGGTGTAAGCCCCCTCACCTTCGATAATTAATCTCACCGCATTCGGTGTATGTCTATGCGCTGGTGCCCATTCCTTAGGAAGTAACAATTGCATCCCCAAATACATGGCAGGACTGACTTTCATATTGTCCAAACCATGCCCTGGATTTGCGAGAGCCAAAACTCGACGCTCAGCCTTTTCAATCGGGGTTAGCTCACCCGCCTGTAACAACAAAGGCTTAATCTGGTGGAAATACCAAGCAGTTGCGAGAGTGTGGGGCTGTGGAGCATGAGGGGGAATAAAGTTTCTTAAATTAGGCCATAATGGCACCAGATTAGATGCCTCAAGTTGTTCACGATAACGTTCAGGTAGTTCTTCTAATGTGCCTAACTGTTCCATTTTTCATTCCTTTCTTGTTGCATTAAGCGCAATCCCAATGCCCATAATTTCATCAAAATCTGGTATTGGATCAATGTAACAATCAGGATGTGTTGAATCTATGCACAAAAAACAATAGGCTGTATTGATAAAATCAATACGGTGATTCATTGATATGTTTGATCTGGATACACGACTGCTCAAAATTTTCTTTGAAATCTATCAATACAAAAGTATTTCCAAAGCGGCTGAACAACTTGAAATTGGGCAGCCGACCTTAAGCATTGCCCTGAATAAACTGAGAGCACATTTTCATGATCCATTGTTTGTACGCATTGGAAATAAAATGCAGCCCACCGAATTGGCTCAACAACTCTACCCAATGATCGTAGAAATCTTGAACCGCTTAAAACTGGTAGAAAATTACAATATTGATTTTGACCCGCAGACCTCAGCCTATCAATTTCGCATTAGCATGACCGATATCAGTCATCTGGTGTTTTTACCTCGTCTTATTAATTATTTACGTCAGCATGCGCCTTCAATTCGTCTGGAAATCCTACCCATTGATAGCCAGACCGCACTCATGATGTCGAATGGAGATATTGACCTCGCCATTGGTTTCCTACCACAGCTCGAAGCGGGTTTTTATCAGCAGACCTTTTTTCAGCAACATTACACTTGTATTGCCAGTCAACAACATCCAAGACTTACAGGTACACACCTTTCATCCGAGGATTTTTGTCAGGAGTTACATGTTGACATTCTGGCAACTGGAGGACATTTTGTGGTTGAACATGAACTACAGAAACATGGCGTAAATCGAAATATTCTGGTGCGTTTACCCAGCTATCTTGGCGTGGGGCTTATCGTCAGAGATACAGATGCGATTGCGACGATCCCCAATTATCTGGCTCAGGTATTAATGTCACAAGGAGGATTCAAAAGTTTTGATCCTCCTTATCAATTTCCTCAGTTCAGTGTAAAGCAGCATTGGCACTCGCGTGTGCATCAGACACCAAGTAACCAATGGCTAAGACAGGTTTGTTTTAAGCTGTTCTCATCATAAATAAAGCGCATCAGACAGACACTAGCCCACCACTTCGAACTTTATTCAGATCCAGTGATGCCTGTTGAAATGGTGATATGTTTATACTCGATAAAATCATCCATCGCAGCCATTCCATTCATTCGTCCTAAGCCCGAATTTTTAAAACCACCTTCTTCAAACTCATCATAAACGACAGCCCAGTCGTTAATCCAAACGGTTCCAGCTTCAAGTTCAGCCGCCACTCGCAATGGCAAATTAACATCTCGACTCCAGACCGACGCAGCTAATCCATATTGATTGTCATTTGCCAGCCCAATCGCTTCCTCTTCGGTATCAAATACCTGTACAGTCAAGACAGGACCAAAGGTTTCTTCCTGAATAATTTGAAGTGAATTGTCATGCACTTCTAGGAAGGTAGGACGATAAAAAGCACCTTTTGCCAATTCACCTTCCATGACTGGCCCACCACGAACAATCACTTTAGCGCCTTCCGCAATCGCCTTTTCGACAGTGGCATTCACGCGTTCCACATTATTCTTATCGATTAATGGCCCCATATCACTGTTTGGATCGGCGGCTGGACCAACGCTGACTGCACTTAAACGTTGCGCCAGTTTTTGTTTCAACTCCTCTGCAATTTCACGCTGTACCAGCAAACGTGAACCTGTCATACAAAATTGTCCCGCAAAAATCGTCACGGCTTTTTCTAGCTTCGGCAAAACCAGATCCAGATCTGCATCCTTGAATACGATCATTGGAGTTTTACCGCCTAATTCCAGACCAAACCGCTTCAAATGTTGGGCACCTGCTGCTGAAATGGCCTTGCCTGTTGCGGTACTCCCTGTAAAACTGATCACAGGGACATCTGGCGAGTCAATCAGAAGGCGAGCTCCTAGACTTTTAGATTCGCTAAATAAATGAATCACCCCTTTTGGTAGAGCGGGTAGTTCCGAAAAAATTCGGGCAATGAGTGCATTTGTTTGTGCGGTTTGACCAGACATCTTAATGACCGCTGTCACCCCTGCGGCTAAAGCTGGCGCGAGTGAACGAACCATCAACACAACAGGAGAATTCCACGGCACAATAATACCTGCCACCCCCATCGGTTCACGTAAAACCATTGAGTAGCTTCCTGGCTTTGGTTCCAGTGCGCGTCCATACTCTGTCAACGTCACAGCAGCATAGTAACGTAACTTGGCAGGAATCATCGTGACTTCAAAAGTTGCTTCAGGCTTAATTTTTCCATTTTCAGTTGCAAGAATTTCAATAAGCTCATCAGCATATCGCTCAAACGCATCTGCCATCTCATTCAGGACTTTTGCTCTCAAATGACGATCACGCTTCCAGCCTGACTTCTTAAATACGGTTTTAGCAGCGGATATAGCTTGTTCTACCTGTTCTTTAGTGACATCTGCATACTGCCCAATTACTTCATATGTTGCAGGATTGATGGACTGTACGTACTGTTGAGAGTCAATCCATTCACCATTAATCCAGTTCTTCGCGAGTCTATCCATTTGTACATCCTAAAATGAAAACAAGAGAGGATCAGCTTAGATATTCCATCTAATATTCTTATTCTTACCGTACTTAACTCTGCCTTCTGGCTAGCTTCAGCTCAGAACTTTATGAGCCATTGGATGAGTCATTGCATTGATTCGGTAAAATCTGACAACTGAAATCCCAATCTTCCCTGACGTCAACTGATAAGCAGGACGATTTCAAAGAGAGAAAAATACCCTAACAAATGACGTTTTTTATCCACTAGACCACGATCAACAAAAGCTAGATTCGTTTTTTTCGAACGACCATTTAAACCGACTGCTGTAGGGTTTTTTGAATGGCGATATCCCAACTTGGGGTATGCCCGATTTTTTTTGATAGAAATTGAACCAAAGCCTGAATCTTTGGTGAAGCCCGATTCGATACGCGATAAACGACGGATATATTGCCTCCCGATGGAGAGAATGCAGGTAAGATGACTTTGAGTTGTTGCTGGCAGATTGCATCAGCTGCCAAAAAACCGGGCAAAATCGCTATCCCTAACCCCAGTTTTGCGGCTTCCAGTAATTGATGTCCACTGTCACTGCGCATATAAGGAGAAATCCGGAAAAACGCCCTTTCCCCATCTACGGGCAATTGCCACATCCCATGAGGTTCACGCGGCAAGTAAAGCAAACCACGATGACGGAAAAGCTCATTTGGATGTGTTGGAGTACCATGGGTCTGTAAATAATCTGGGCTCGCACAAATATAATGACGATTTTCAGCAATGGTTTGGCTGATCAAGTTAGAGTCAGGCAACTCTCCCATACGAATGGCCACATCATAATTTCCATTATTCAAATTCACAAAATAATCAGATGACTCTATATCCAGTTTCAGATCAGGATACATTTTCATGAATTCTGCCAGATCAGCAGCCAGATACCGAATGCTAAACCCCTGAGGTACAGATAAGCGGAAGTTACCTCTTAAATGATCATGGTGAGCGCTGATTGACTCTTCGAGATGACTGAGCTCAGCCAAAATCTTGATGGACTGCTGATAAAACTCCTGTCCCGCATCTGTACATTGCATGGTTCTGCCACGATGAATAAGTGCCGTAGCCAAACGTTGTTCGAGTTGTTGAATCCGCTGGCTCACGACAGATTTCGTAATACCTAAACGCTTTGCAGCATTGGTAATGCTTCCTGCTTCAATGACAGCAATATAGGTCTGCATTTCTATAATCTGATTCAAACACACCCCCAAAGCGGGTTTTATTTAAGACAGATATTAGGTCTAAGCAAGCCAATTTGAATAGTCTGTTATTGCAATACTCAGTCTTATTCCTGAAACGACCTGAAAAATATCCTTTATTGTTTTATTTTTAGGCCCTTTTTATCAAAAAGAGTCTCTATGTGCTGACTCAGAAAATCAACGATAGGCTGTAACGCTTGATGCTGACTTGGCCAGTCCTGTTTTGTCATCTCGCCTTTATACTCTTGCACCATTCGTTGTAAGACGGGCTGATCTTTTTCCTCGAGTTGAGCGATCACCCATTGGGCAGCATGCGACTTAGAAACAATCTCACCCAGACTCAAACTAAAATAGATTCGGCATAACGCTAAAATCTGATTACGTTCATCACCATCTTCATCCCAATGTGCCACTATTGATGGATAAAGGTCTGCCATCGCTTGCCAAAGTTGCTGATCTGGAATCTCATCTAACCAACTTGTTAAATCTGGCCCAAACAATGTTCGGTGATGCATGTGCGCTTTCTTTAACAAGATACTGATGTCTGGATCATTTTGTGCTGACAACTCCCCTCCATCGATGAGTTCCTCACGCAACCATTCCCCAAACTGTACTTCATAGCTTAAAGGATATCTGCCTGAAATCACTTCTTCTTTGAGCAAGACAGTTACTTCAAGTGCACGTTGCAATCCACCAATCGGATGTGAAAGCGTTAATAAAGCTTGTGCAAGCTGCTGTCGCTGAACGTGTGTTAGAGGTTGAGTAACCACCACCAGAAGATCCAGATCACTTTCCGGGCCTAAACCGCCATCAACAGCCGAACCATACAAGTAAATCGCAAATAATGATTCTGCAAATAGAGCATGTAAATATTCTTGTAACTGCTGAAGCTGAAATTTTTCTGACATTTTTCAATCTCCTGAACAGCCGAGCAACTGACATAAAAAAAGGCAGGATTTAATCCTGCCTTTTCATTTCATTATTCCCACTCAATCGTTGCTGGTGGTTTAGATGACACGTCATATACAACACGTGAAACATCTTTAATTTCATTCATGATACGGGTTGAGATTTTATCAACCAATTCGTATGGCAAGTGAGCAAAACGCGCTGTCATAAAGTCAACCGTTTCAACCGCACGAAGTGCAATCACCCATGCATAACGACGACCATCACCGA
>Ga0308161_1004013_pt1 | contig 13819 bp, 16 predicted proteins | sample PhyFR2_FD_201034 | JGI IMG/M metagenome (GOLD analysis project Ga0308161, IMG submission 201034) | Phyllosphere microbial communities from UC Gill Tract Community Farm, Albany, California, United States - DLSLF.R2 | ecosystem: Host-associated > Plants > Phyllosphere > Unclassified | place: USA...
AAAGCGACAGTCTCTCGAACTGTCAACACTCCCAGTAACGCATCATCTTGTTCGACAAAGGAGAAGAGATCTTCAGTAGAGAAGGAGGTAGTGCCGTTGACAGTGACCTATCGAACGGGAGTTCAGTCAACTTCGGCGAGGCAAGAATGATTTCGAACCATCACTCACCTCTCCTTTCGCAGAACTACGACGACAGACAGCATCCAAGAATGTCGATTTACCAGCTCCAGACGGTCCCATCACTACTCGAGAGAACATACGGGACGGGTCAGCAAGAGCACAGCGAAAGGGAAACGAAAAAGAAGTATGGGCTCACCTGCTAGAAGTTCACCTGAACGAGCAGATCCATTCAAGTTATTGAGGATAGGTTGTTCACGTTTAGGTGCCACATAAGTAAGATCGCTCCAGGCAAGCTGGAGATCCGTGTGCTTCTCTACCATCGGCGGAGAAGAGAGATGATTGGTTTCGAGGTCGTTTGAGCTCATGTTTGGTTGGTGCGGTAAATTTGGTGTAAGATGGCGATGTCGTGTTGTTGGATGGAAAGGAAAGAGGGAACCAGTCGAGAAACACCTCCAGGTTTCTAGGAATGCAGCGGCATTAGACAAGAACAGGAGTGTCTTCTGCGGCAATGGGAAAGAAGAGACACTGCAGACACCTCCGAATTGTCAACTGTTCTCGTGATTCTGCTGGCGTCCTTCTCTTCTTTCTGTCTATACGCCGCTCTTCTTCAAACTCCTCCAAGACTGACAACTCGAAGGGATCAGCAAAGAATCGTCTATGAAAGGTTGCGAGTTGCGAAAGTTGCGGAAAAAAAAACATGAAAAACGACGAACGATACAACATGAAATGGAATTCGACTGATGAATGAGGTGTTGATACATCGAGATGAGAAGAATCGATTGGGTCGGACTAGAGGGTGTTCGGGAAGAGCGAGTTGATATCGGAATTCTCGAGTTTTTATATCGGAATTCGAGCAGGCGAGGGAATATCGGAATTCGCTAGGGCGTCGGCACATCGAGAACAGACTGGCGGAGTAGCGGCATTCGGTTGCTCGGCGGTAGCGACAGGTGGAGTAACGGTGTGTTGCCAACACCGCGGGCATTTCAATGCGCGGGAAGGGAGAATCGTAGCGATAGTTGACAAATCTGAGGGATGCTCAAAAGTTAGTCAATAATCTGGGCTCTTCTCGCTGACATAGATAGATGTTAAGAGTTTGGACTCACCAGCGCTAGACTTCGAAGTGTATCGCCATGTTGAGTCGGAAGAGATTTGGTCGTCGATCGAAACTTCAGCGACGATGAAGAGCGTTCTCAGGGTGTCGACTGTTGTTCCGATATGGCAAGTGAGTACTAAGCACAAACATCGAGCAAGGACAGGAAATGCTCACGATGTTTGAGAACGGTGTCTGAGGGAGAAGTCAAAACGACTCGAGCTTCGGCGGAACTACCGATGTTTCTGCTCAATCGTAAAGTGTCAGTAAGTATTGCGTCTAGGTCTGAGCCACAAGATGTCAAGCTTACTTGCTGTTCCTCGCTTCTTCGAGTAAACCCATGACTTCTGTTCTGAGAAGTAGCAATTCATCCATCTCCGTCTTCACCTCCGCATTGTTCCAGCTCGGTTCCTGATCATGAGAGGAGATGGCTTCATGAGTATCACTCGAAGAACGGAGACGTGAAAGCGAGAACTAACGGGTGCAGGCCAGATCTTCTCGAAAACGCTAGTTTGTCGTTCCGAATCAACGACGGGATCTTTACTCGCACCGGAGGAGAAATGATGAATCTCTTCGGCGAGGAGAGGAGCTAGAGGAGAAAGAACGGAAAGATAGGTATCGAAAACCTAGACGTAAAACTTCGGAGTGAGTCACAAGTGCAAGCAAACCGAATTGGCGACTGAGAAAGAGGGAGCTCACTTTTTGCAGGGTATAAACGACTTGCCGACGTGCGAGTGAAGATCGAGAGTCGGCGTAAAGGGTATCTTTCGTGACGTCGAAATAGAATGAAGAAAGAGTAGAATTCGAGAAAGTCGAAAGAGCTTGATAGGCTAGATACAGAGTGTTGCACAGTAACGATCAGTTCCACGTGGGGAACAGTGCATGCGCGAACGGAAGAGCTTACCTCGGTTGAATTGGTATGAAGAGAAAGCCTCTCGAGCTGTTTGATCGAGGGTGTAGAGTTCATGGAGAATATACCGTTCGACCTGAAAGCAGCCGAAAGGGTCCCACATCAGTACATTCGCTTATCGTCAATGAGGGTCCGAAATTCCAACTAACCAATCCGAGATCTCGTACGTCCATTTCCTCCCTCTTTTCTTGACCAAGATTCCCCAGTAAGAACCTCGCGGTGTTTCGAATCTTCCTGAAGCCATCGAAGGTTTGCGCGAGGATTCCAGGACCGATGAGAACGTCTCGAGACGAATCGACCGATGCGACCCAAATGCGCAGCAGATCAGTCCCGTAAGCTGGTTCGAGTTTCGAGTTCTATAAACATACCAACGCCCGCGCATCAGCTATCGAATCTCGGTGCGCCAGAGAGAGAAGTGCTTACCTTTCCACCTTGAATGACTGTACTCGGACTGATCACGTTTCCCAAACTCTTACTCATCTTTCTACCCTTGTCGTCAAGCACCATTCCATGCGTAATAACGTCCTTGTACGGTGCCATAGGAGGTTCTCCATCCTTCCCAGAAGCGACCTTTGTCAACAACGAACTCTGGAACCATCCTCGATGTTGATCCGAACCTTCGAAATAAACATCCGCCAACGGTCCAGCTTCCGATTGAACCCCTTGTTCCCTCAACAACGTCCACGAGCATCCAGAATCAAACCAAACGTCCAAAGTATCCGTCCCTTTCCTCCAAGTTCGTCCCTCTTGTTTCGCTCGTTTGAGTTCTCGAGGTTCGACAAATTCTTCAGGAGATCCAGACCACCAGTAATCGGTTCCCCCATCACGTTCGAGTACGGAAACGATGTGATCGATGTTCGAGGGAGTCAAGAGAGGCGTTTCGACGTTCGAGGAATCGGTTGAATAAACGACTGGGATCGGAACTCCCCATGCGCGCTGTCGAGAGATGCACCATTCTGAACGACCTCGGACATACATCTCGAGAGTACGAGAGCCTATACGTGATTACAAGGTTAGCAGCGGTAGTGTCGTTCTATGCGAAAAGGAATGAGAGCTGACCTCGAGAAGGGTAGAAATTGACATCCTCCAACGCTTTCACCGCATCATCCTTTACATTCTCCAGATTCGCAAACCATTGACTCGAAGCCCTGTAGTCGAACTCGAGGAAACATCAGTCCCAGTAAAGACAGACGATGCAAAAACCCGAAAGATTCGACTGACCTGAAAATGACGGGTTTCTTAGTTCTCCAATCATACGGGAACTTATGCATGACCTCTACTTCCTTCAACAAGGTTCCCCTCTCCTGCAATATCCTAATAACTTCTCCCACCCCATTCCCCAACACATCTTTCCCTTTCAACCTCTCAACCACTTCACTTTCCAACCCAAACTCACTCATCGTTTCGTTCAGTTTCCCTTCCCCATCGACTGCGCAATAGATATCCGATACTTTGAAGGGAGAGTCAGGGGAGAGAGTCGATTGGAATGATCGATAGGATTCGAAATCTTCGATTCCGTGTGCTGGTGAAGTGTGAACTAGACCAGTACCCGTCGTTGCGGTCACGTAAGATGCAGGGATGATTGGTCGAGGTGGAGGAGGAGAGGCGGAGGTAGAAGAGTTGAGGACGGAAGTATAAGTCGTCGAAAGGAGGGAAGAACCTGCGACAAGGAGCGAGAAAAGGATGTAAGCGACGAACGTCTCGCGTAGTCAGGGATGATGGGACGTACCGAGGAAGGAAGCGATTGATTTGAGAGAGGTGTCGAAGATCTCGGAGAGAGCAGAGATTCTTTCGGATGCAACAATGAGGAGTTCATTCGAATCTCGCCTCCTAACTAGTGAATATTCCATCGTCGGTGAAACAGCAATCGCCTTTATACATCTACCGTCAGCTTCGATCCAGAACATAGAGTGCGATCGAGAGCTTACGAGGTTACTCGGTAAAGTCCAAGGAGTAGTAGTCCAAGCAGCCAAACTAATCTTTTCTTTCCCAACATCGATGTCCAACCCCATCGATTCAAACGCAGTCTCCAACCCTTCCCCGAGTGAACGAATAGGGAACGCGACATAAACTGAACGTGAAACGTGATCTTCACGATATTCGAGTTCTGCTTCTGCCAATGCTGTTCGAGACGATGGGGAATAGAGTGTTGGTCGATTATGCGAAACGATCAAACCTGTCCTCGTTCATCTGATCAGCCAAATCCTCATCAGAGGAAAGGTAGGAAAATGTGCACTCACCTTTCCTGACCATATCTCTCACGACCTCTAATTGTCGTCTCTCATAACTCCAATCCATTGTCCTATACGGGTTCTCCCAATCTCCCATGACCGCAAAACTCTTGAACTCCCCTTTTTGTAATTCAATACCTTTCTCAGCTTCTGTTCGAGCGGCAGATCGGATCTGTTGAGGAGTGAGAGAGGATGCGGGTTGCTTCAAGGCTGAGAGAGCTTTCAGTTCGAGGGGTAGTCCGTGCGTGTCGAATCCGGGTACGTAGCTAGGGATTGGGGGAGAGGGTGAGTTGAGGAAAGGGGAGGGAGAGAGAGAAGACGAACTGGATGCGGTAACCTTGAATCAGTTTACTTCGATTAATGATATCTTTCGTAATCTTGTTCAGTGCGTGACCTGTACATGCACTTCCCCCCACATGAGTAATGTAGTCTTCGATGCTAGCGAGGGAAAGGCAGACGCACCGCAATGAAGACTACCATTTGCATAAGGAGGTCCATCATGAAGTACGAACAGCGGTCTATCCGTTTGTTTAGCCTGAAAGCCCTCACCGCCTACCCTCAGCTCCGATCTTCCGAAAGTACAGACGATTCAGAGAGGCTCACCTGCCATTCGTACAACCCTTGAGTAGTTCTATCCCAAAACGATTTCTCCCTCTTTACCGCTTCCGCCCTCAAAGGAAACGCCGTCTTTGGTAAATTCAACGATTCAGAATAGTATTGAGCCAAAGGATCTTTCAAAGGTTTCGGTTTCTTCTTCTGAGAGGAGGAGGGAGAGGTGGGGTGGAAGAATGTTGAGCGAGTGGTCGAGAAGAAGGAGGAACGAATAGAGGGGAGCGGGGATCGATGTGGGAGGTGGAATAGGAGCATAGTGAGGGGCTAGGGAGCTCTATAGAGTCGAAGAAAGTGGTGTATCGGCTCGGGATGGAAGTGGTGGGAAAGTTGAAAGAAGCGTCGATTCGAACTCGCTTGACTGGGCTATCGGCTCTTCCTGAGCTGTCCTAGAGCTCTACCTTGTCGCCCAAGCACTTTAGCGAGAAGTCCAGTAGAGGTAGAAGGAGAGATTGGCTAATACGGTTTGGTTCTATTCACTTTTCCAATTTTGAGGAAAGTGAGAAAAAGTTGCGAGCTCTTTCTCTCCAACCACTTCACTTCGACTACTAGCGACATGAGTACACCAATCATCGCACCCGCCAAACCCAAGAATGCTAGATCGAAACGAGCAGCCGTGCAAAGGGAGCCGAAACTAGTAGAAAAGGAAGCTAAAACTGCAGTATTTGTGAGAAGTTCAGGAATCAGCGATAAAGTAAAGACTGCCTTGACTGAACTAGTAAGTCCAACCTATTCACTCTGAGCTATCCAATGCTCACCCCAAGAGTGATGGTTAGAATCAATTGAAGAAACCTCATTCAATCACTTTCTCAAAATCAAACTTGATCAGACCTTTCGAAGACAACTCTTCATTGAACTTTTGGAGTTCAAAGAACGATGCGAGCTTGTTCTTGATCGGAACCCACACGAAGAAGAGACCACATGGGTTGGTGTGGGTGAGATGTTTCGCGGGAGAAGTAATGGAAATGTTGGAAGTTGGTATCGAGGAAGTCATGGCCATGTCGGATTTCAAGGTGAGCACACACACCCACTCATTGCATTCGGAGTACTCATTTGCTGACTGCGAATAATGAACGAGAAACTTTTAGGGAGTGAAATCGACCGCTGGTTCAGTACCTTTATTCCATTTCTCGGCGACAGAACCTCATACTACCCTCTGGGACTCTCACCCAACCTATCAACAATTCAAATCGATCCTCCTCGACTTCTTCCGCGGCAACGAGATGGACGGAGTAGCGTTGAAAGGATTAGAACGAGTGATTAGTGTCACGATTGGAAACTCTTCTGCCGAATCCGCTGGAGAATCTCTCGCTTCAGCAGCTGGAAAAGGGAAAGCAGTCGAATCTTTGATTGGAGGATTGAACAAGAACCCGAATGGAGGAGAGGATTACGAGGAGGACAAGAGTCTCCCCGTCGTTCATTTCAGAACTTACAATGTTCATTTCATGAGGTCTGGAGTACCGACTCCGAGGGTCGAATTGAGCCCCCATGGTCCTCATTTCACTTTCTCGTTGAGGAGGAGTCAGACTCCGGCTCAAGAGGTTTGGAAACAGGCGATGAAGAAGAAGGAGAAGAAAAAGTCAAACCCGGACAAACCCAAGAACAAGAACATCGATGTAAGTCTGCATTGCCCTCTCTTCTACTTCTGAGATTTCTGTACTGATGAAGAGTGTATTTGGTGTATAGATCAACGAGATGGGAGACAAGATTGGAAGAGTTCACGTCGACCGTCAAGATCTCTCTACTTTACAATCTCGCAAGTTCAAGGGACTCAAGAAGCGAAAGAACGAGGATGGACAATCGGACGGAGAGGTTGTCGTCGGAGAGGATGGTACGACAGTGGAGAAACCTTTGAGTGGTGGAGGAGGAGAGGGAAGGAAGAGAAAGAAGGAGGAATAAAGAATCGATTCTCTTTTGATCCCCCCTTGTCTTTTTTTTCTTCACTTGCAACCTTATACACTTGTCGTTCTATTATATCGCTTGACCTTTGCCAGGAGAGAGAGAGAGAGAGAGAGATACAAGTCGATTTTGTCGATCTTGGACTCTGCGAAAATATGATCACTTTTTTGGCTGATCAAGGTTTCATCAATACCCTTCACTCACCTCTCTCTACTCTATGGCTTTGTAAGCTCACTCTGGATCTACTCATTGTGCTGATCACTTTACTAACGCGCTCCTTCCTCACAGCGATTTCGCCAATTTCCGAGCAGGAAATGTCGCTTCAAACGCAGGTAAACACTCCTTCTCTACCTCTCCCTAGACTTGTGGAAATAGACTGATCACGCGTACTCTCATAGAACTCGCCGATTCAACTGGATTAACTGAAGCTAGAACTACCATCGCGAAAGCTGCTCCGACTCCATCTGGAAAGAAAGTTGGAAGGCCTAAAGGATCCACTGCTGCTGCTGGAGCAAAGAAGAGGAAGGCACCTGATACGGATGGCATAGTCGGAGAGAGGAGGAGTACTAGGAGTAGAGTGGTGAAAGAGCCTGACCCCGAGAAGAAGGCAGACATTATAGCTGTTAGTCTCTCGCCCTCTCCTTTCTTTTCATATACGAGGGACTGAGCTGATCATGGAGGAGGATGTGGGCAGGCGAATGAGAAAGCAGAAGCGGAACAGAAAGCTGCAGATAGAGCGTACAAACATGAAGCAAGACAGATTTATGTCAAGACCAACCTCAATGGTGCGGAGAATCAGGAGTCGTTCGAAGGAATGTTGAAAGAGTTGTCAGAGTTCCAATTGACGAAGAAAGAGAAGGAGGAAGACGATGGGGGATGGAAAATCGGAGAGAGACCTGTTTACAAGGAGGATTCATTAGAGGAGGCAACGGAACAGTTGAACTTTAAATCGTATGTCTCTCTCTTGCTCTTTTCTCTTCTGTATTGGAAGCGAGAGACTGATGCGACAACCGTTCCTCACTCGATAGGATCGCCAAAGTCACCCCCGAACGAATCTACTCTCTTGTTGTTCATCCTGATCCTACGAAAGATCTCGTATGTCTCGCAATCTCTCCTTTCCTCTCATTGCCTGCATCTGATTTGTCCCCCGTCGATCCGATTGCAGGTTTTCGCAGGCGACAAGTACGGACACATTGCTCTTTGGGACGCTACTCACGCAGGAGAAGTCGCTTCAACCTCAAACGGATCAATTCGCGTTTCAAAGAAGGTGGAAGCTACGGATGAGGATGATGGAGAAGCAGCGGGAGAAGACGAGGTGGATGAGGAACCGTCGAAAGGGAAATTCTGGTTGTGGCAGGCACACAACAAGAGTTCTGTCTCTTCGCTCAAATTCAGACCGAACAACACCAAGAAGGTCGGTCTCCCTCTCTCTCTCCAGAGGACGCGAAGGAGACTTTTGACTAATCTCGTTTTATGCACTGTTTTCAGATTTACTCGTCTTGCTATGATTCGACTCTTCGCTCACACGACTTCGAGACTGGAATTTCAGAGGAAGTAGTTGATGCTGATAGTGACAGTTACGATGGATTATTGCATTCCTTCGACTTTGATCCTACCGGAAACGAGATTTGGGGTGAGTTCTACTCTCTAAGTTTTCCTCTCGAGATATTGACTGACTGGATTCTCACATGGTGAACAGCTTCTGATGGAGATGGAGGATTGCACTGGAGGGATTTGCGTGAACCGATCACTGAAGCGAAACGTTGGGATATCGATCGTGCGAAAGGTACGTTTTCCATTTCTCTCCTTCTGCCCTCTTTCTCGAATGAATGCTGACAGCCGTTCTGTGAATAGTCGGTTGCGTCAGCATCAATCCTGCGAATCCAGGTCTCGCTGCTACCGCTCATCTCAAACGAGACCTGAGGATTTGGGATCTTAACGCACTTCGCGGTTGCGATCAGGAATCAACTTACGACGTTATCATGGACCAAGCGATGATTGTGCAATACGCTCATGACAAAGCGTGTTCATCTGCTTACTTCGATCCGAGTGGGACAAGGTTGTTGAGTACGAGTTACGACGATTGTTTACGAGGTAAGTCAAGCTTCTCTTCTCTTTCTAGCTCGTCGTCGTGATGCTGACCAGTTTGTTCCTGAATAGTCTGGGACATCGATCCTCACGCTCTCGACCGTCAAATGTTCAAAGACATCCCTGACGATCAACCCAAGTTTGAACCTACCGAAATCTTTTCTCACAACTGTCAAGGTGCGCACCTCTGCTTTGGGCTATCTCTCCCCCTCGCACTGCTGATCATCTCATATCTCCCTCAGTCGGACGCTTCGTCACGGTTCTTCGTGCTTTCTGGTCTCCCTTACCTCCTTCTCTCGCTCCTCCTCACATTCACGTCGGTTCAATGCGACGGGCAATTGATCTCTACACCCCGACCGGGATCCAATCGCGACATCTCACCGACGAGGCAATCACCGCTGTTCCTGCCGTCACTGCTTGTCACCCTACCGTCGCAGGAAAGTATTTCGGAGGATCAGCAAGCGGTAAAATTGCTTACTTCTCGAATCTTTGAAGGAGGGAATAGGAAGGGAATAGTCAGCTTGGTCTTCTAGGGTCCTACAGAGTAGTCAGTACGTTTTGTTGCATTATAGTTTTACTCTCGATTTCGATTCCCACTTGCGAGAATTCGGCAAGCGAACTCTCGACTGTCCCTCCTCACCTTTACCACTATTCACATTATCCCCCATCAATCTAAGAGTGACCTTAAGCATTTTCTTGTCTGATCAGCAGTCAGCTTGATTTCTCTCCACTACCACTCTTGACTATCGCAGATGACTCTCTCCCTGCTGCTTCGTCGTTTCGAAGAGTCCAACTTTTCTTCTCCCAACATTTGCACAGCCCCTTTCACGCTGCGGACGGACGGACTATTCCCGAGTGAAATTGCAATCAATCTCTCTTCTTCCACCTCGCTCATTTCCCTCACAAGTGGTACGGATGTCGGGATTCTGGTGGTTCAGCTTCATGATTCGGCGGTTACTCTACTACATTGGCTTATCTGCGCCCGTCAAGACTCTTCAAAACGCGAAACCAGCTTCAATCGTTTCACTCGACTCTACCGGGACTAAGAGGACAGTTGGATTGGATGAGGTACTGGATCAATGCCCTAGCTTGAAAGGAAGGGATGCGTGGTATACTCCTACTCCCTGGTTGTCGAGGTAAGCAGAACTTTTTCAGCGTGATTCCAATCATTCGCGACTTTCTCCCGAAACCCTTCGGAAGCTGACTCTTTCTTTGCGCTCTACAGGTTCGTTCATTCGATCTCGACAGTATCTGCACTCTACGACCTTGAAACTAACGCAATTTTTCATCTCTTCTTCGTGAAACAGTGGTCACTTGGCGACAATTTTCTGCACTCTGTCATCATTCAACTACGACAAGACGAATTACACTCGAGAGCTCATCAGGGTGCCGGATGGTGGAACGATAGCTGTTGACTTTACACCGGAAATCACTCCAGAAGATCCCATCGATGACAGACCAATTCTCGTTATTGCTCAGTGAGTTCTCGCTTCTCTCCCTCGATTCTTGTTCGATCCTGCTCATACGTCCTTCGTCCATAGCGGATTGACGGGAGGAAGTCACGAGAGTTATGTCAGGAATATCTTGTCAGTCGTTACGAAACCAAAATCCGAGGGAGGACTCGGTTGGCGAGGAGCTGTTGTCAACTCTCGAGGCTGCGCCAACACTCAGATAACTTCTCCTCACCTCTACAAGTACGTCGCTCACTCTATACTTACGTCGAGAGGACAGCGATTGATCGAGATTTCTGGATTTCGCAGTGGAGGAGTTACGAACGATATCCGATCAGCACTCGCCTTCATCTCCCACTTCTCTCCCGACTCTCCTCTTTACGGGATTGGCTTCTCACTCGGTGCAAACCAGATCTGCAAATACGTCGGAGAAGAAGGAGAAGCTTCAGTTTTGAAGGGTGTCATTTCGCTCGGAACTCCATTCGATTTCATCAAGGGGAATGTCTCGCTCAACAGTTCGTGGTTGAGATTGATCTACTCGAGGGCGATGGGCGCAAACTTGAAGAGGCTCGTCAAGCGACACAGTCATGTTTTGGAGAAACATCCAGCTCTCGATTGGGACGCAATTTACGGAAACCCAAACACTACTCTGTGAGTCGACGTCGTTTCATGTACTGTCTGATATTGGCACTGATTGTTGTGATTCGGTGAATGTCCACAGCTTTGAATTCGATTCACTCGTTACCGCACCTCTCGGTGGATTCCCAACTGCAATCGCTTATTATCGATGGGCCTCCGCTTCAAACACCATCAGAGATATCCGAGTACCTTTCCTAGGTATATCTGCTCTCGATGATCCTATTGTGGACTCGTCTGGCATTCCTTTCGAAGCGGTCGAAGACAACAATTACCTTACTTTCGCTGTTACTCGTCATGGTGGACATGTAAGCTCAGCTCTCTTTGCCCTTTTCCGTAAGCTGGAGTTCATGAACGTTTTATTGTAGCTCGGATGGTTCACCAACTTGTTCCAGCCTCGTCGTTGGGTCGTGAACCCAGTCGTCGAATGGCTCTCTGCGCTTCACGCAGCCGATCCCGCTCCTCGTCAAGCACGATCAACCCTCCCCGCTCTGAAACAAGGCAGGTCCCCTCAAATCGGAGACGAGATGGTTTACTTGAAAGGGAGCGAGGAACAAGTCGGATTCATGAGGGTTGGAGAGGAGAAACATCGAGCACTTGGGAATGAACCGGTTGACGGAGTTGAGGAACTCACTCAGGGACTATAAGATCAACGCTCCTTTCGCAACTCTCGCACTCTCGCACTCGCAACTTGCACTATGATATCAATTTTGATAAAATATCTATCTCCTCTTGGAACTCGCAACAAACTCTATGCAATCTTTGTAACACTAGTCTACAACATACAGATTCCTGCCTCGCCTCGATGCTAGTCTAGTTCTATCCGAATCACCTTAAGCGAACGAGACTCTCTTTTTCCCATCATCCAGTTTTGGTCGAGGTGGAGCTTGTTCCGCTTTCTCGCTATCCTTCTTCTGCTTCTTCCGTTGTGCGACGACTTGACGGGCCATATCCTGATTCGAACGAGTGAGTCAGTGCGTAAGAATCTCGAGTTGCAGACGAGAAAGAGAATTCACCATCTGTTGTTGTTTCGCTTTACTCGGTTCCTTCTGATCTTTCGGTGGCAGTGCAGGCTTTTGCTTCTGTCAACGCAAGGATACTCGTATCAGCAAGGAGTCGCAGGAAGGAGAGGGAAGAGATGGGAAAACGAACCACTCGATCGGCTTTCGCTTTCGATTTCTCCTCAGCTTGACCAGTGATAGCGGCGGCTAGACTCAATAGATCACTCTATGTGATAGCATGTCAGCTACAAACGTCCGTAAGCGAGAGAGAGCGGAGGCTCACCTTTTCCTCAACAAACACTTTCACCTTCTTCCCGGTACCTCCAGTCTTGCGGTTCTGCCGCTTGCCCTTAGCTGCAGGCTTAGATGCTGGTGTCACTGTCTCCTCCTCGCTACTTTCTGCCGCTGCCGTGACTTCATCTTGACCTTGATCTTCTTGATCTTTTTCCTCCTCTCTCACTCTCTTGCGAGCTACTTGCGTGCCGGTCTTGATCCCAGTAGCACCCTTGTTCAAGGTGCTACCATCTCGTTGTGTCCATGCTGCCGCTTTACCCTTCTTTGACTTTGCACTATTCTGTTTGTTGAGCGTACTTCCCGGTCGCCAGGTCTTGTCGGTTCTTGCGATACGAGTTGACATTTGATGACTAATTGAACGATAAGCGAGAGGGCGGGGTTCGATCCGAGGGACAAAAAAGAACAACTAGGAAGAAAGAAGAAAGGGAAGAAAGAAGCTTTCGCAAAGAATCGCCGCAAGAGGCAGGCGAACGAAAAACTCGTGCTAACCTATCTCGACCTCGAGTTGAACTAAATCGCTGTGAACTGCTCGAGACCCAAATTTGTATCTTTCGACATAATGCGGTAGATAGCTTGGGATCGAAACTTTGAACGGGGTTAATTCGTGCGAAGCGGACTTTGCGAGTCGAACGACGATGGAAGCAACTCAGAGCACGGCGGCACGAAACCATTGACTAGGCCTGTATAGTAGAGAGCGTGTCGTGATATGCGGAGGAGAATAGAGCTGTGCGAAGGGATTCTCTCTCGTGGAAAGAACGAAGTGAAGAGATCAAGATTGCTTCCGATTGCTACTGCTACTGTGTTACTACATTCAGAGGGTGGTGCATAAATAAGTAAAGATATAGGAACAGAGGATGGTGGTGTATCAACAAATGGGCGAGATTCCGAGAGTATTTTCAAGTAAATGGTATCAAAGGGTGGGTTACGACGAAGGGGAAACAAGGTACAAAAGAGGTACTGCTGAGGGATACAAGATGCGTTCCGAGAGATTGATGTTACAAGCGGAGAAGCTTAGTGAGCGAGTTGGTCGAGAGAAACATCGTCGGTTGATGAGCCTCTTCGAAGTTTTCCGTACGCCGCTCGAAGGAAAGAGAGTGATGGAGGGTTTCGAAGCGCCGAGTGGGGGTGACCAGAATCGGCGTACGACACTCGTCGAGAGATTGGACTCGCTGGAATTCCGGGATAACAGGAGAGTTCGTCGGCCGGAGTAATGGGGGAGATCGAAGAAGCTGATGAACTGGTCGAGTGGGAAGGTGAGATTCGATGAGATGTCGTTGTCGAGGTCTCGGAAGAAGGACAAGAGGAGTTGTAGGAGGAGCGTCGGGAAGAAGGAGGTGGTGTCGCAAGTGCGGTTGAGGAAAGTTTGCGTCGAGGGGATTGTGAGAGAGGGTCGACTCGTCGAGGAAGGAAGGCAGATCGATCGAGACGAGAGGGGTAGACACGCTGAGAGGAGGATGCGACAGGTTGACGAGGTAGGAAAGGACCGAAAT
>Ga0308161_1004015_pt1 | contig 13806 bp, 7 predicted proteins | sample PhyFR2_FD_201034 | JGI IMG/M metagenome (GOLD analysis project Ga0308161, IMG submission 201034) | Phyllosphere microbial communities from UC Gill Tract Community Farm, Albany, California, United States - DLSLF.R2 | ecosystem: Host-associated > Plants > Phyllosphere > Unclassified | place: USA...
CCTGGCGCTCGGCGCCATCCACGGTCAGCGCTTTCGCGATCCAGGCTTTCGCGTTATCCGACAGTTCGCTTGCCAGCTTGCCGTCGAATTTCTTGGCGATGAAACCGGCGCAGCGGCTGGCGATGTTCACGTACTTGCCGATCAAATCGCTGTTCACGCGCGCCACGAAGTCGTCGCCGTTGAAGTCCAGGTCTTCGACTTTCGCGTTCAACTTGAAGGCCAGGTAATAGCGCAGCCATTCCGGGTTCATGCCCAGTTCCAGGTAGCGCAGCGGCGAAATGCCGGTGCCGCGCGACTTCGACATCTTTTCGTTGTTCACGGTCAGGTGACCATGGACGGCAACCTTCAGCTTGTCGATAATCGGGTGGCCCGAGAAATTCAGCATCGCCGGCCAGAACAGCAGGTGGAAGGACACGATGTCCTTGCCGATGAAGTGCACCTGCTCGGCATTCGGGTCGCTCAGGAAGGCGTCGAAATCGAGGCCGTTCTTGTCGAAGTAATTCTTCAGCGAGGCCAGGTAGCCGACCGGCGCATCCAGCCACACATAGAAGAACTTGCCCGGTGCATCGGGAATCGGGATGCCAAAGTAAGGCGCGTCGCGCGAAATATCCCAGTCGGCCAGCTTCTCGCCGGCTTCGCCCAGCCATTCCGACACCTTGTTCACCATTTCCGGCTGCAGGCGGCCCGGGGTGTTCAGCCATTCCTTCAGGAAGGTGAAGCAGCGCGGATCGGACAGCTTGAAGAAATACTGTTCCGACGGCTTCAGGACAGGCGTGGAGCCGGTGAACACCGAGAACGGGTTGATCAGTTCGGTCGGCTGGTAGGCGGCGCCGCAGACTTCGCAATTGTCGCCATACTGGTCCTTGGCGTGGCAGGTCGGGCACTCGCCCTTGATGTTGCGGTCGGCCAGGAACATGCCTTTGACCGGATCGTAAAAACGGTCGACGGTTTTCGTCACGATCAGGCCGGCGTCGCGCAGCTTGCGGTAGATGCCCTGGGACAGTTCGACGTTTTCCGGCGAATCGGTGGAATACCAGTTATCGAAGGCGATATGGAAGCCGTCCAGGTATTGCGGGCGGCCGGCGGCGATCTTCGCCACGAATTCCTGCGGGGTGATGCCTTCCTTCTCGGCGGCGATCATGATCGGCGTGCCGTGGGTGTCGTCGGCGCAGACGAAATGCACCTGGCGCGGCTGGCCGCCATCGCGCTGCATTCGCTGGTAACGGACCCAGATGTCGGCCTGGATGTATTCCATCATGTGGCCAATATGGAAGGCGGCGTTGGCGTAGGGCAGGGCAGTGGTGACGAACAGCTTGCGGGTCATGGTCGAAACGCTAAGGAATGGATGAAAGAGAGCATTTTACCAGCGGATGGCCCCAAACGCTCAGGGGGTATTCCGGGGTGTTGCCCGGTTTTGGCAGGATTTAAGGGTGGGACCCGAGGCGCGAGGCCGTTTTTTGCTACACTGCGCCCATCACATTGGAGAAATACATGAGCATCACTGCAGACGACGTCAAGACCGCCTTGTCAAAGCTGGTCGATCCTAATACGGGCAAAGACTTCGTGTCCTCGAAATCGGTCAAGAATATCCAGATCGAGGGCGCCGATGTCGCTTTCGACCTCGAACTCGGCTATCCGGCGAAGAGCCAGGTCGCCTCGCTGCGCGCCGCCGTGGTGAACGCCGTCAAGGCGATCCCGGGCGTCGGCAACGTCAGCGTCAGCGTACAGACCAAGATCCTGTCGCATGCCGTGCAGCGCGGGCTGAAGGTCATGCCGAACGTGAAGAACATCATTGCCGTGGCATCGGGCAAGGGCGGCGTCGGCAAGTCGACCACCGCCGTCAACCTGGCCCTGGCCCTGGCCGCCGAAGGCGCCAGCGTCGGCGTGCTGGACGCCGACATCTACGGCCCATCGCAGCCGATGATGTTGGGCATCAACGGACGTCCGGAAAGCCTGGACGGCAAGTCGATGGAACCGCTGGAAAACCACGGCGTGCAGGTGTCCTCGATCGGCTTCATGATCGACCCTGACGAGCCGATGGTCTGGCGCGGCCCGATGGTCACCCAGGCGCTGCAGCAATTGCTGGAGCAGACCAACTGGCGCGAACTCGATTACCTGATCGTCGACATGCCACCGGGCACCGGCGACATCCAGCTGACCCTGTCGCAGAAAGTGCCGGTCACCGGCGCCGTGATCGTCACCACGCCGCAGGACATCGCCCTGCTCGACGCGCGCAAGGGCCTCAAGATGTTCGAGAAGGTCGGCATCCCGATCATCGGTGTCGTGGAAAACATGAGCACCCACATCTGCTCGAACTGCGGCCACAACGAAGCGATCTTCGGCCATGGCGGCGGCGAAAAGATGTGCAAGGACTTCGGCGTCGACTTCCTGGGCGCGCTGCCATTGACCATGTCGATCCGCGAGCAGACCGATTCCGGCCGTCCGACCGTGGTGGCCGATCCGGACGGTCCGGTTGCCAAGGTGTACAAGGAAATCGCGCGCAAGGTGGCGGTGAAGGTGGCCGAACGTGCGAAGGACATGAGCAGCAAGTTCCCGAGCATCGTGGTGCGGAACGACTGATTCATTAAAATCCTGCAATAAACAAAGGCGCCATTCATGGCGCCTTTGCATATGTAGAGGACGTCAGCTCGCCGCCGTCCCCTTGCCCAGGATCGTGACGCGGTCGCACCATTCCTGGAGGGTGTCTTCGCCCGCACCCTGCATGACGCGCAACCGGTGTTTCTTCAGATGCTCGCGCTCGTAGGCGCTGTCTTGCAGCTCGATTTCCAGGCAGCGCTCCTTGCCGGCGACGATCCTGGCGCCTGCGCCAGCGAAACTGCCTTGCCAGTTGCCGGCGTCGCCGATGACCAGGCCGCGCCCGTCGCGGTCGGCGGCAACCAGCCAGTTGAGGCGGCCTTCCTTGTGGGTGCCGGCGCGAAAGTCGCCGCGCATGCCCGCTTCGTCCAGCAAGGCCGTGATGTGTGCCTCCACCTGGCTATGCAGCGCGGCCAGGCGTTCCTTTTCCGCCGCCTCGGCCTGTGCCGCCAGGGCCGCCTTGCGCTCGCGCTCCTGTTGGCGCAAGGCCTGGGCACGCGCCTCGATCTCGCCATTGAAGGCGGAACGGGCTGCCTCCACGCGCGCGGCAATGCTCTTCCACTGCGCCTTGAACTGCTCGATCTCGTGATTCCTGACACCCTCGATGCAGAGCGTGACCTTCTCCGGCCCGCCGTCCGCCACCTTCAGTCCCGCACGATCGCAGGGTGCTTCGTGGGCGCCGCGGTGCTTGAGCGTGATGTCGGTCACACCGGACGGGTAGGAGTTCGATGTGCCGCCAGGCAGGCTTACACTGATCAATTGGCCATTCACCCAGGTGCTTGCCGTGTTGGGCGTAAAGCTGGACTTCATGCGCTGGAAAATTTCGCCAAGCTCGAACTGGTGCAGCGGCCAGGTGTCGTCGAAGCGGCGCGCCGTTCGCCATGGCGCCTTCGGGTCGCCGCCGCTACGCCAGTAGCGCAGCGGCTTGCGCGCAATCACGCGCACCGTCGCCGCCTTGAAATCGATGTGCAGCGCGAAACGCCTGCCCTCCCAGGCCCATTCCTCACCACTGGCGATCGCCGCCTTGCTGGCCCCGGTCTGCAGTTTGCCGTAGCTCGATTTACCGGGCAACACAATGGCCAGCAAGGCAAGCATGCCAAGGGCCAGCCATTCGAAGTCGCTGAAGGACAGCACGTCGCCGACGAAGGCCAGTCCGGCCAGGCGCAGGGCGACCACCAGGAGGGCCAGCACGGCCAGGCGGCCGACGACCGGCCCGGCAAAGTGCGCCACGGCACGGTAAAGCAGGAAGGGAAGAACGAAGGCCGCGACGATGTCGCGCGGCGGCCCGTCGTACAGCGCATGCATTTCGGCATAGGTGCCGGCGTAGTAGCCAAGGCCGGCAGCGACGCCCAGCTGGAGCAGGAACTTGATCATGGTTGTCGCACGATGAAAGGCAGGGCAGGCGCGGCTCCGTGGCACGGCAGCGTGCTCATTGCTCAAGATCCTTCAGCACGGTCTGGTAAGGACCGGTTTGACGTGCCCGCCCGGCACGCGCCTCCCCGGCATACCAGTCCAGGTAGCCGAACATCTTCCCGGTTTTGAAACTAAGCAACAACCCGTCCTTGCCAACCCATTGGATGGCTTGCAGCGCCGTGGCGTCCGAGGCGAGGGCGGCGCTGGTTTGCCGCCTGGCGCCCTCGATGGCGGCGCGCACCCTGGGCCAGTTCTCGAGCATGGACTTGGCGTTCCCTGCGGCATTGCGGCCCTTGATGGCGCCGGAGAGCATCGGCAACAGCACGCCGCCGCAATCGGCGATGGTGCCGCCGACACCGTTGGTCGGCGTTTGGTAGCCGACCAGGCTGGCCGCCTGCAAATCGAGGGCGGTGCGGCTTTTCTTGCGCTTCTGCAGGTAGTCGGCCAGGAAGGCGGTCGGCGCGAAATCCGGGTTCTGAGCGCAACGCGCCAGGGCGTCGAGCTGGCCGGCCACCGGGACCAGGGCGCTGATCGATTGCATCAACTCCTTTTCGCGCTGCCAGCGGTACAGCCGCTCGCGCACGCGTGCATCGTTCAGCAAGCTGGCCTCGGTTTGCAGGCGGGTGCCGTTCTCGGCCAGGCGGTATTGCTGGGAATGCAGCAGGTAGAACTGCGGCGCCGCACCCGTGCTGCGGTCCGCGCGCCAGCAGCTGAACGTGACGAAGTCGGCGCCCGCGCCCGACAGTTCGTCGAGGTCGGCATACGCCTGGCCCGCGCCCAGGTTGCTGGTGCAGCGCTGGTGGAAGGGTTCGTAGCCGGCGCCGCCGCGCACCACCTGGTCCAGGGCGCGGCGCCAGGCGCTGCCGGGCTGGGCATGGGCGTGCGCCGTGGCGTCGGCGTCGGCCTGGGTCATGGCCCAGCCGCCGTCGGGCCGGAACCATTTCAGGTCGCCGTCCGTGCATTGCAGGGCGCCGGGGCGGGCCATGTCGCAGCGGAAGGTGGTCCGGGCGTCGCCGCTGCGTGCGACCTTGTCCCAGAAATAGTTGGTCTTGTTCTGGGAAATGGCCAGCGCGATGCGGGCCCAGTCCTGTACCGTGGCCTCGGCGCCGGCCGGCAAGACATAGCCGATGTCCGACAGCGGCAGCGGCTGCGCCTGGCGCGTGGGGTTGACCAGCACCAGCAGCTCGCCCTTGCGGGTGGCGAGCACGCCGTTCGGCAGCGCGACCGGCTGGTCCTCGGGCAATTCGCGCAGCGAGGGCAGGCCGTTGACGGTCTGGGTGATCGGCTGCTGTCCGGGCTGGCGCGGTACGATGCCGAGCAGCCTGTTGATGGTAACGGGTTCCGGCGCCGCCTGCGCGCCGAGGCTGGCGGGCGGCAGGCCCAGGGGCAGGGCGCCGACCGCCGGGCTGATCGGCAGCAGGGCCATGCTCTCGGCCGGCAGGGTGGACACGATCTTGCCGCTGCCACTGTCGCGCATGCCCTGCAAGACCTGGTTCGAGGCCAGGGTGATGTCGACGGCATAGGCAGCCAGGCGTTGCCCGGCATCGTACTGGGCCCAGAAGGCATCGGCATCGTTCTTGACCAGGCCCTGGCGCGCACGGGCAAACAGGATGCGTACCAGGTTGTCCAGGGCTTGCCACTCGGCGGCCGACTCGATGGCCGGCAGGTCAGGGTAGCGCGGGTGGCGTGCCGCGGCAGCGCGCCTCAGCGTGAAGTTGCCGCCGACGGTGAAGACGGCGGGCACCGAGGAACCGGCAGCGGGCGCGCCGATCGCGGCGGCCGTGCCGGCCTGGCCAGGGGCGCCGGGCGCCGCACAGCCGGCCAGGGCCAGGGCCAGGCACGCCGCCACAGGGCGGGCAGGGAAAGTCAGGTTGAGCATCCTTGGCTTTCCGGCTCAGGACGCCGGCTTCGGCTCAGGCTGCAGGGCCTCCTTGATGCTGGACTCGTGCACGACAGCCTTCGGCTGCAGGGCGTGGAAGTCCATCGTCAGCAGGGGCTGGCGGGTGGCCGGGTCGGTGACGGCGATGCCGTCGACCACCAGCAGCGCGTTGTACTGCTGCTTTTGCGGCCGTGTAGCCAGGTCGGCAATGTGTCCGAAGTAATAGCCCGGCAAATCGACCGTGCTCGAGGGATTGCTACGCAGCTTGCTGAGGCTGGCTTCGAGCTGGCGGGCTTCGGCTTCATCCCTGGGGATGTACCAGCGCAGGTTCTCGGGCAGGTCGGAGCCGGCGAATTCGATCATCCAGCTCGCGTGTTCGTTGTGCGCATGTTCCTTCGGTTTCGACCAGCCATAGGCCATGTCGCCGCGAATACCGGTGCTTACCGGAAAACCCTTCTTCTGGGCGTCGTAGGGGCCGATGCTCATCAGGAAGTCGCGGTCGAGGTACAGCGCGTAGTGCTTCTGTTTCCTGGCTTCGGCATAGGCGGTGTCGAGCTCGGCGCGTTTTGCCTTGACGATGTCGGCGCGCTTGAACGCGTCCTTTTCGGCGCGCACCTCGGGCAGGAAGTCGTAGGCCAGCAGGTCGTCGTCGCGCACGGCGCCGGCCCAGAATACGTTCCGGTACAGCTTTTCGACTTGCGTCGTTTCCGCCTGGTCCTTCGTGCGGAAGTTCCTGGACTGGTCGAGCACGGTATAGCGCTCGAACGGCAGCAGCGGCTGGCGCGGCAGCAGGAGGCCGCCGCCTTCCTCGATTTCGATGCCATTGCTGGTGAGTTTGCGGTCGCTCTGTTCGCTGCCCTGCGCGGCAGGCGCCGGGTTGTCGGCATTGTCTTTTTTACCGCAGGCGGCGAGGGTAAGCAGCAGGGCGGCGAGGGCGAAGGTCGAAAGTCGGATCGAGGTCATGGATATGGGAAGAGTTGGTGATTCGTCCCGAACATTATTCAATGTCATCGATGCAATATCCATAGTACATCTGGCCTATGAACAAACCAAAAGTTGCCGTGGAAACTTATCTAGAATACAATCAATGTTGACCTCAGGATAACGCTCTGTGGATTCCGCCTCTCACGCCCCGCCACGATGGACAATTCAAGCAAGCTCATCCTCGATATCTACGACATCGCCCAGGGAAGCGCGGCTGCCGCATGCAACGGCGAGATACTGCGCCGCTTCCGGCAAGACCTGTCTTTCGAGTCGGCGCTGATCGGCGACCTGGGCGTCTTCGGCGATCGCCTGGTCCCGACTGGCGCCCACTTGCACAACATGCCGGCGGAACGCATCAGTGCCCGGCAAAGCACGATGGGCGAGGAACTGATCCTCGTCAACGGCACGATCAAGACCAGCGATCCGGCGCTGGCTGCCTCGTTTCGCCGGCGCGGCAAGAGCATCGCCACCGATATCGCGCGCACCACTGTCGATCCGGACATCCTGGCCTACTGCCGCAAGTACGAAACCGCGCATTCGCTGACCTGGGTCTCCGACCGCCTGGTGCAGGACAGGATCACGGCGATTTCCTTCTGGCGCGCGCAGCGCCGCCAGGCCTTCCTCGGCAACGCCGAGCAGCTTGCCAACCTGGTCTTGCCGCATCTGATCCAGGCGCGCCAGATCAATGTGCGCCTGAACGCCGCGCGCCTGCAGCGCCATGCCACGGTGACGCTGCTTAGCTCTACGCATGGGCGGCTGTATTTCGCCGTCGAGGAAGCGATCGCCCTGATGCAGGAAGAATGGCCGCAGTGGTCGCCGCCCTTCCTGCCAGCGGCCCTGTTGGCTGCACTCAGGAGCCATCCGGGCATGGAATACGCCGGGCAGCGCCTGCATGTCCGCGCCAGGCTCGAGGCGGCGGTGCTGACCCTGTCGGTCACCCGCCGCAGCGAAAGCGCGCACGGCCTGACGGCGGCCGAGCGGCGCTGCGCGGTGCTGGCGGCCCAGGGCCTGCAATACAAGGAGATCGCCGGGCGCCTGCTGGTGTCGCCGAGCACCGTGCGCAACCAGCTCAGCAGCGTGTACCGCAAGCTGAACGTCAAGAACAAGACCAGCCTGGCCCGCGTGCTCGAGCTGGGCGAGGTCGACGGCTAGCACCGCGGGAACGGGCACGCCGCTCCCACGGGCAGGAGCAGGCCTGTCGCGTATGCACCGCAGGTGAGGGCAGACGGAGGCCGCTTTGCGCCAGAATAAGTCCGGTAGGAAATTTCCTGCATAAACTGCCGATTGGACTCACTCTCCAAGCGGCCCTGCGCCGCCCACCTCCATGAACCCTACCAGCGCGCGTTGGAGCGGCCGCTACCTGGCCGCTACCCACTGGTTCATCCCCGCCGCCCTGCAGCAGGAAGCGGCGGTCCTCACGCGCGCCGAGAACGTGATCAGCGCGGCGCTGCTGGCCGCCACCGCCGGCCCCTTCTACGCGCTGGCCTATTACCTGCTGGGCTTCGACGGCGCCGCCACCGAGATCCTGCTGTGCTGCGCCGTCATGCTGGCCTCGCCGCTGCTGCTGCGCGTCACCGGCAGCATCGGCGCCGCGCGCGAACTGTTCCTGTGCGCGCTGTTCTTCAATTTCACCTGGCTCAGCTATAACCTGGGCGGCATCAGCGCCCCCACCGCCAGCTGGCTGATCACCGGCCCGCTGGTCGCCACCTTCCTCGGCGGGATCTGGAGCGCGCTGTTCTGGCTGGCGATGAGCTGCGCCGCCGCCGCCCTGATCTACCTGCTGGCCGCCGCCGGCCACGCGCTGCCGGTGCAGGCGGTGAGCGACATGGCCATGCTCTACCTGGTCTGCCACCTCGGCCTGTTCGTGGTGGTGCTGGCCTTTGCCCTGCTGTTCGAGCTGACCAAGACCCAGGGTTTCGTGAAGCTGGAGCAGGCCGTGCGCACCATCAACGAACTGGCCATCCGCGACGAACTGACCGGCGTGCACAACCGCCGCTACCTGATGAGCCTGATCGAGCGCGAAAAGGAGAGGAGCGACCGCAGCGGCCGCGCTTTCTGCCTGTGCCTGCTCGACATCGATTTTTTCAAGCGCATCAACGACACCTATGGCCACAGCGCCGGCGACACCGTGCTGCGCGCCTTTGCCCAGACCGTGCAGGCCCTGGTGCGCGGCAGCGACTGCTTCGGGCGCTACGGCGGCGAGGAATTTTTGCTGATGCTGCCCGAGACCCCGGCCGTCGACGCCCGGGTGCTGGCCGAGCGCGTGCGCGCCGCGATCGACAGGCTGCGCTGCAGCGACGGCCCGAGCGAGATCGCGCTCACCGTCTCGATCGGCCTGGCCGAATACCGCATGGGCGAGACCATCACCCAGGCCATCGGCCGCGCCGACGAGGCGCTGTACCTGGCCAAGTCGAGCGGACGCAACCGGGTGGTCTGCCACGGCCAGGACCTTGATGGCGTGGCGGAGGAGGGCGTGCGCCAGGGCGCCGGCGCCGATGGTTCCCCCGCACGCGACCTCGGCGCCAGCATCGGCCGCATGCTCGACGGCATGCACTGCGACCAGCTCACCGGCCTGCTGAACCGGCGCCTGCTGCGCGACCGCCTGCGCCACGCCATAGACCGCGCCGACCGCAACCGGCGCCTGGTGGCGCTGCTGCTCCTGAACATCAACAAGTTCAAGGAGGTCAACGATGCCCTCGGCTACGAGGCCGGCGACGCTCTGCTGGTGCAGGCCGGCGGCATCCTGCGCGGCTGCCTGCGCGACTGCGACACGGTGGCGCGCTGGAGCGGCGACGAGTTCGTGGCGCTGCTCGAAGACCTGGGCTCCGAGATGGATGCGCGCCAGGTGGCCGAGAAGATCCTCGACCGCTTCGGCCTGCCGCTGGCGGCCAGCGGGCGCGAATGCTTCATCACGCTGTCGGTGGGCGTGGCCCTGTATCCGGCCGAGGACTGCGACCTCGACGCGCTGCTGAAGCGCGCCGACATCGCCATGCGCAGTGCCCGCGCCTGGGGCGAGAACAGCGTGCAGCTGTATTCGAGCGCCGCCAGCGCGCCGCAGAGCGAGCGCCTGACCCTGAAGAACGGCCTGCGCGACGCCCTCACGCGCGGCCAGCTGTTCCTCGAATACCAGCCGCAATGGGACCTGGCCACGCGCCGCATCGTCGGCGTCGAGGCGCTGCTGCGCTGGCAGCACCCGGTCTACGGCCGCATCGATCCGGGCCGCTTCATCCCGCTGGCCGAGGAAACCGGCATGATCGTGCCGATCGGCGACTGGGTGCTGCGCACCGCCTGCGCCCAGAACCGTGCCTGGCGCGACGCCGGCCTCCCAGGCGTGAAGACGGCGGTGAATTTGTCGGCGCGCCAGCTGCGCCACCCCGACATCGCCGCGCGCGTGCTCGAGATCGTGGCCGCCAGCGGCCTGGCGCGCGGCAGCCTGGAACTGGAGATCACCGAGGGCGTGCTGATCGACGACCTCGACGGCAACCGGCGCGTCATGAGCGCGCTGCGCGCGGCCGGGGTGCTGGTCTCGATCGACGACTTCGGCACCGGCTATTCGAGCCTGAACTACCTGTCCGAACTGCCCGTGGACATCCTCAAGATGGATGGCCTGTTCGTGCGCCGCCTCGGGCAAGACCCGCGCGCGCGTCCGTACGCGATCGCCGACGCCATCGTCGGCATGGCCCACAGCCTCGACCTGAAGGTGATCGCCGAAGCGGTCGAGACGAACGAGCAGTTGGCCGACCTCGACGCCATGGGCTGCGACGAAGCCCAGGGCTACCTGTTCGCGCGCCCGCTGCCGCCCGAGCAGGTGGCGGCGCTGCTGGCGCAGCAGGGCCTGCATGGCAGCCCGGCCGCAGTACCGGCCCTGGCCTGATCTTCCCCGACTCTATCAATCACCTTCCAGGAGCACATCGTGCATGAAGAAACGCTTGACTTCGGGCGGGCCGCCGACATCGCCGGGCTGAGCGCCTGCGGCGCCCTGCGCGGCAACGTGGCCCAGTTCGCGCAGCCGCGCGGCCCCGACCTGATCCGCCGCACCGAGGCGCTCGACGCCTGGTGCGCGCTGCGCGCCGCGCACGGCCTCTGGCAGTACGCACGCGCGGTGGACGGCGCGCCAGGCCCCGCGGCGCGGGTGCGCGAGGAGGGCGCGGCCGCCTTTGCCGAAGCGGCGCCCGGCGTCAACTTCGCCTCCCAGGATTACCTGTCGCTGGCCTCGCATCCGGCGGTGCGCGAGGCGGCGCGCCGCGCCCTGCTGGAGTCCGGCCCGCACAGCGCCGGCTCGGCCGTCCTGCTCGGCAACAGCAGCGCCTCGCTGGCGCTCGAACAGGCCCTCGGCGCGCTGCTGCGCTGCGAGCACGTGACCCTGTTCCCGACCGGCTGGGGCGCCGCCTACGGCCTGGTCACGGCGCTGGTCGGGCCGCGCGACTATGTCGTGGTCGACGCCCTGGCCCATGCCTCGCTGCGCCAGGGAGCCAGCGCTGCCACGCGCAACGTCGCGCTGCACCGCCACCTCGACACCGGCCACGTGCGCGAACTCCTGGCGGCGATCCGCTCGCGCGACCCGGAGAACGGCATCCTGGTCGTCACCGAAGGCCTGTTCAGCATGGACAGCGACGTGCCCGACCTGCCGCTGATGCAGCACCTGTGCCGCGAATACGGCGCCACGCTGCTGGTCGACGTGGCCCACGACCTGGGCGCGCTGGGACCGGGCGGGGGCGGCAGCATCGGCGAGCAGGGCATGCTGGGCAAGATCGACATCGTGATGGGCGCCTTTTCCAAGACCTTTGCTTCGAACGGCGGCTTCGTCGCCTGCGCCTCGCGCGCCGTGAAGCGCCAGCTGCAGCTGTTCGCCGGGCCGCACCTGTTCTCGAACGCGCTCTCGCCGGTGCAGGCGGCCACGGTGCTGGAAGCGCTGCGCATCGCAGGCAGCAGCGAAGGCGATGGCTTGCGCGCCGGCCTGCTGCGCAATGCCGTCGCCCTGCGCGCGGCGCTGGCGGAAACCGGCCTGCGCTGCCTCGGCCTGCCATCGGCCATCGTGCCGGTGTGGATCGGCAGCGAACCGGTGGCGCGCCTGGCCGGACGCACGCTGGCGCGCGCCAACGTGCACGTGAACGCGGTCGAGTTCCCGGGCGTGCCGCTGGGTGCGGCGCGCCTGCGCCTGCAGGTGATGGCCGCGCACGAGGGCGAACAGCTGCGCCATGGTGCGCGCCTGGTCGGCGCCGCCGTCAACGGCGCCGGCGCCGCGCTCGGCGTGGAGCCCGAACGCGGCCCCTGGCGCCGGGAGCGCAGCCGTGGCTGAAGCCGCCGACCCCGGCGGCGCCACGCTGCTCCATCGACTCGCACAGCACGCGGCGCGCACGCCCGAGCGCGTCGCCTATACCTTCCTGCACGAGAACGGCGAGGCCGCCGATGTCTCCTACCGCCAGCTGGCCGCGCGCGTGGCAACCCTGAGCGCGCTGCTGGCGCGCCGGGTGACGCCAGGCGCCCGTGCGCTGCTGCTGTATCCGCCGGGCTGCGGCTTCGTGGTCGCGTTTTTCGCCTGCCTGGCGGCCGGCGTGGTGGCGGTGCCGGCCGCGCCCGCGCACCGCCGGCGCGACGCCGAACGGCTGGCGGCGCTGCTGGCCGACGCCGCGCCGGCCATCGTGCTCGGCACCCTCGATGCCGAGGAAGCCACGCGCGCGGCGCTGGCGGGCGCCGGCTGCACGGCGCCGCTGCTGTGCGTGGACGTGGAGGAGGCAGGGGCTTCTGTCGTGGATGCCGCAGCCGTCGCGGAGAATGCGGCGCAGCCGATGCTGCCGGATGCCGGCGCGCTCGCCTTTCTCCAATATACCTCCGGCTCGACGGCGCAGCCGAAGGGCGTGGAGATCACGCATGCGAACCTGGCCGCCAACGTCGCCGCCATCGGCCAGGCCTTCGGCTTCGGGCCGCGGACGGTGATGGTCAGCTGGCTGCCGCCCTTCCACGACATGGGCCTGGTCGGCAGCATCGCCGCGCCGCTGGCGCTGGGTTTCCACTCGGTGCTGATGTCGCCCGGCGCCTTCCTGCGCCGCCCCGCGCTGTGGCTGGAAACGGTGACGCGCTACCGCGCCACCTGCAGCGGCGCCCCGAACTTCGCCTGGGACCTGTGCGTGCGACGCATCGCGCCCGAGGCCGCGGCGCAGTTCGACCTGTCGTGCCTGGAGGTGCTGTACAACGGCGCCGAACCGGTGCGCGCGGCAACGCTGGAGCGTTTCATGGCCGCGTTCGGGCCCTGCGGCCTGCGCCGCGGCGCCCTGTTTCCCTGCTATGGCATGGCCGAGGCGACGCTGCTGGTGGCCGGCGGGCCGCTCGGGCGCGGGCCGCGCGTCCTGGTGCTGGACGCCGCCGCGCTCGAACGCGGCCAGGTGTACGCGGCGGCGGGCGACGCGATGGGGCGGGCCGTGGTCAGCTGCGGTCCGCTCGCGCCGGGCGTCACGGTGGCGATCGCCGATCCTGACAGCGGGGCCGCGGTTGGCGCCGGCCTGGTGGGCGAAATCCGGATCGGCGGGCCGGGCGTGTCGCGCGGCTACCATGGGCACTTGAGCGTGGCGGCAGCGCAGGCGGCGCCCGGCGCCGTGCTGCCCAGCGGCGACCTCGGCTTCCTGCACGAAGGCGAACTGTTCGTCACTGGAAGGCGCAAGGACCTCATCATCGTGAATGGCCGCAACCTGTATGCGCAGGATGTTGAGGAACTGGTCGAGCGCGCGGCTGGGATGGCGGCGCCGAACTGCTGCGCCGCCTTTGGCATCGACGACGGCGTGGGCGAACGCCTGGCGGTAGTGGTCGAGGCCAGCCGTGCGCTGGCGCGCAGCGGCGATGTCGAAGCGCTGGGCCGGCGCATCCGCAGCGCGGTGACGGCCGGGCTGGGCATCGGGCTGCATACGCTGGCGTTCGTGGCGCCGGGCGCCTTTCCGCGC
>Ga0308161_1004016_pt1 | contig 13804 bp, 14 predicted proteins | sample PhyFR2_FD_201034 | JGI IMG/M metagenome (GOLD analysis project Ga0308161, IMG submission 201034) | Phyllosphere microbial communities from UC Gill Tract Community Farm, Albany, California, United States - DLSLF.R2 | ecosystem: Host-associated > Plants > Phyllosphere > Unclassified | place: USA...
GGCGGCGGGCGAGTGGCCTTCGCCGAGTTCTGCGGGCTCAGTGTTGCTCACGGTGCTCCTCGTTCGGTTCCGGCGTCGTCGTCCGATCGACGCCCCTGCGATCCTACCGCGCCGGTCGTGGTGGGCTCCCCCACCGCGCCGCCCTGCGCACCGTCGAGGACGGTCGGGTCGTCGCCGGCGCTGAGGTCGTCCCAGTCGGTGATCGCATCGCGCTGCGCCGGTGCCGCAGCCCGTGCCGCCGCGGCCGCACCGGTCGTCTGCGCGCCGTACTTGCGGGTCGGACCGGGCCAGGACCGCTGGAGCACCAGGACCGCGACGCCGAGCAGGACCGCGAGGACGCCACCGGCGATGCCGACGGCCGGCCAGACGGTCACGACGACGCTCGCGACGGTTCGGCGCACGGCGTCGATGTCGCTCACGCCGGCGACCCCGCCCACGGCGCCCTTCGACGCGGCGACGGGATCGGCCAGTGCCGAGGCGCCGGTGAGGACGACACCGGCACCGAGCAGCACCTCGACGACTCCGAGCACGACCCGGAGGACGCGGCCGGCGATCGTGAGCGCGAGGAACAGCGCGAGGCTGGCGATCGCGAGCGCGGTGTACTGCGGCACCGCGGCCGCGCCGTCCGCGACGACCTGCGACACCACGGCGGTCCCGGCGTGGAGCCGCACGGTGAACCAGGTCTGCGTCCACGAGAGCATCACGATGCCGGCCACCGCGAGGCCGCCGACGACCACCAGCGGGCGCGACCGCGCGCGGGTCAGTGACCGGGTGCGGCTCACGGACGCACCTCGCGCATCCGGTTCGCCGTCGCGACCGCGCGCAGCGGGGCCGCCGCCTTGTTGACGGCCTCGACGTGCTCGGTGTGCGGGTCGGAGTCGGCGACGAGCCCGGCGCCGGCCTGCACGCGCGCGACGCCGTCCTTGATCAGGGCGGTGCGGATGGCGATCGCCAGGTCGGCGTCGCCCGCGAAGTCGAAGTAGCCGACGACACCGGCGTACGCGCCGCGCTTCGCCGGTTCGAGCTCGTCGATGATCTCGAGCGCGCGTGGCTTCGGCGCACCCGACAGCGTCCCGGCCGGGAACGTCGCGCGGAACACGTCGATCGCGGACGCCCCGGGCCGGACCGACCCCTCGACGCTCGACACGAGGTGCATGATGTGGCTGAACCGCTCGACCGTCATGAACTCGGTCACGGCGACCGTGCCCGGCTCGCAGACCTTCTGCAGGTCGTTGCGGGCGAGGTCGACGAGCATGAGGTGCTCGGCGCGCTCCTTCGGGTCGGCGAGCAGTTCCTCGCCGAGACGGACGTCCTCGACGGGCGAGGCCCCGCGCGGACGCGATCCGGCGATCGGGTGCGTGATGGCCCGGCCGCCCTGCACCTTGACGAGCGCCTCGGGCGACGCGCCGACGATCCAGAACCGCTCGTCGGCGGTGTCCGCGAGCGACAGGAAGTACATGTACGGGCTCGGGTTGAGCGTCCGCAGCACGCGGTAGACGTCGAGCGGGTCGGCGGTGACCTCGTGGTCGAACCGCTGCGAGATGACGACCTGGAAGACGTCGCCGTCGCGGATGAAGTCCTTCGACCGGACCACCGCGGCCATGTAGTCGTCGGGAGAGGTGCGGTGGGTCGGGGTGGGCTCGGCGATCTCGAACGCCTCGGCCACGGTCGCGACGGTCGGCTGCACGAGGTCGGCCTGCATCCGGTCGAGTCGTACCTGGGCGTCGCTCCACATCGCGTCGGCGTCGTCGGTGCCGTCGTTGAGGACGCTCGCGACGAGCAGCACGAGTCCGGTGCGGTGGTCGAGCGCCGCGAGCTCCGACACGAAGGACAGCGCCTGTCCCGGGACGTCGAAGTCCGCGGGCGGGGCGTCGGGCAGGTGCTCGAGCTGACGGACGGCCTCCCAGCCGACGAAGCCGACCGTACCGCCGACGAGGGGCGGGGTGCCCGGGACGCGCGGGGTCGCCCAGCGCTCGTGCAGTCGTGCGAGCACCTCGAGCGGCGCGCCGTCGAGCGAGCCGACCGCGCGCTCGGCGCTGATGCCGGTGTCGATCCAGGCGGCGCGGTCGCCCTCCTGCGTGAGCACACCGAAGCTGCGCACGCCGACGAAGGACCAGCGGGACCACAGACCGCCCTGGCCGGCGGACTCCAGCAGGAACGACCCGGGACGACCGTCCGCGAGCTTGCGGTAGACGCCGACCGGGGTCTCGCTGTCCGCGTAGAGCGCGCGGACGACCGGGACCACCCGGTGGTCGGCGAGCAGACCGTCGTACGCGGAGCGGGTCGTCGTGCGCGGCTCGTCGGAGCCGTGCGCGGTCGCCGCGGTCACCGTGCCGCTCCGTCCGACGTGGCGGCGTCGGTGAGTGCGGTCCAGGCCGCGACGGCCTCGTCCGCGGCGGACCCGGCGGGCGGCGCGGAGGCCGTGACCGGGTCGAGCGGGTCGACGTCGAAGCAGCGGTGCGCGCCGGTGTGGCACGCCGCACCGACCTGCTGCACGGTGACGAGCAGGGTGTCGTCGTCGCAGTCGAGCGCCGCGGCACGCACGTACTGGGCGTGGCCGGACGTGTCGCCCTTGCGCCAGTACTCCTGCCGGGAGCGTGACCAGAAGGTCACCCGGCCCTCGGTCAGGGTGCGGCGGAGGGCTTCCCGGTCCATGTAGCCGAGCATGAGGACGTCCTTCGTGGACTCCTCCTGCACGACGGCGGGGAGCAACCCGTCCGCACCGAACCGCGCGCGGTCGAGGACCGCGTCCGTGCTGGTGCTGGTGCTGTCGGTCATGAGGCTCCTAGCCTACGGCGTGCCGGGCGGGAGGCGCGGTGCGGGCCCGCACCGCGCCTCCCGGCCGGCCGTGGTCGCGCCACGGGGCGGAGGCAGGGCCGACGCGCCTCCGGTCCACCACGGGGCGGGGGCGCGGTCGACGAGGACCGGTCAGCGGACGACGAGACCGTCCGCGCGCAGCGCGGCCTTGACGTCGCCGATGGTCATCTCGCCGCGGTGGAAGACGCTCGCCGCGAGGACCGCGTCGGCGCCCGCCTCGACGGCCGGGGCGAAGTGCTCGACCTGACCCGCGCCGCCGGACCCGATCACGGGGACGGAGGACACCGCGCGGACCGCGGCGATGAGCTCGAGGTCGAAGCCGTTCTTCGTGCCGTCGGCGTCGATCGAGTTGACGAGCAGCTCCCCCGCGCCGCGTTCGACGCCCTCGCGCGCCCACGCGATCGCGTCGAGGTCGGACTCGGTGCGCCCGCCGTGCGTCGTCACGACGAAGCCGGACGGCATCCGGTCGGACCGCTTGACGTCGAGCGAGAGCACGACCGCCTGCGCGCCGAAGCGGTCCGCGATCTCGCCGACCAGGTCGGGCCGGGCGATCGCGGCGCTGTTCACACCGATCTTGTCGGCGCCGCACTGCTGCAGGCGCGACACGTCGTCGACGCTGCGGACCCCGCCGCCCACCGTCAGCGGGATGAACACCTGCTCGGCGGTTCGCGTCACGGTGTCGTACATCGTCGCGCGGTTCTCGACCGTCGCTCCGACGTCGAGGAAGGTCAGTTCGTCGGCGCCCTGCTCGTAGTAGCGCGCCGCGAGTTCGACCGGGTCGCCGGCGTCCTGCAGGTCCAGGAAGTTGACGCCCTTGACGACGCGACCGCCCTGCACGTCGAGGCACGGCACGACGCGCACGGCGACCCCGCCGACCGCCGCCGGTGCGCCGGACACGCCCGGCTCCGCTGCGTCGGTCACAGGCGTGCGGCGTGGATCGGGCTGACGAGGATGGCGCGTGCGCCGAGGTCGTAGAGCGCGTCCATGATGAGGTTCGCGTCCTCGCGCGGGATCATCACCCGCACCGCCGACCAGTCGCGGTCGTGCAGCGGCGACACGGTCGGCGACTCGATGCCCGAGGCGACCGCGGTGGCCTGTTCGAGCAGGCCGGTGGGGATGTCGTAGTCGAGCATCACGTAGCCGCGGGCGACGAGCACGCCCTGCAGCCGACGGCGCAGGACGTCGATGCCCGGGATCGACTCGTCGGTCGAGATGAGCAGCGCGGTCGACTCGAGGATGACCGGGCCGAAGATCTCCAGGCCGGCGGCGCGGAGGGTGCTGCCGGTCGAGACGACGTCGGCGACCGCGTCGGCGACACCGAGGCGCACCGCACTCTCGACGGCGCCGTCGAGCTTGACGAGGGTCGCGGAGACGCCGTGCTGGGCGAGGAACTCCCCGACCAGGCCGGGGTAGCTGGTCGCGACCCGCACGCCGTCGAGGTCCTGCAGCTCGGTGAAGCGGCCGGGCGTGCCCGCGAAGCGGAACGTCGAGTCGGCGAACCCGAGCGCGTCGACCTCGTGCGCCGCCGAGCCGGAGTCCAGCAGCAGGTCGCGACCGGTGATGCCGACGTCGAGCGCCCCCGACCCGACGTACGTCGCGATGTCCCGCGGACGGAGGAAGAAGAACTCGACGCCGTTGCGCTCGTCGAGCAGGTGCAGCGCCTTCGGGTCGCGGCGACCGGCGTACCCGGCCTCCTTGAGCATCTCGGAGGCGGTCTCGGACAGCGAGCCCTTGTTGGGCACGGCGATGCGGAGCATCAGGGTCTGCTTTCTGCTGGAGGTCGGGACGGCTGCGGGGGCGGTGGCGCTCGGTGCGCGACACGCCTGCCTACAGATGTCGCCAGACGTCCGCCGGGGTCAGGCCCTTCGCGACCATGAGGACCTGCAGGTGGTAGACCAACTGCGAGATCTCCTCGGAGGTGCGCTCGTCGCCCTCGTACTCGGCCGCCATCCAGACCTCGGCGGCTTCCTCCACGATCTTCTTGCCGATCTGGTGCACGCCTGCGTCCAGTTCGGCGACGGTGCCGGAGCCCTCGGGGCGCGTCCGCGCCTTCTCGGTCAGCTCCGCGAACAGGTCGTCGAACGTCTTCACGGAGGACAGGCTACCGTCCCCGGCCGCCCCGGCGGACCCACCCACCGGGACACCGGCGGTCACGCCGACGTCCGCACCGTCGTCCGCACCGTCGGCCGCTCCGGTCGGCCGGGAGGCGCGGGCCGGGTCCGACGCGCCGGTCGCGTCGGCGGTCACGCGCGTGCCGCCGCGGCTGCCGCCCGCAGGTCGGCGATGCGCTGCGACGGTTCCCCGCCGTAGACGGCGGACCCCGCGACGAGCGTGTCGGCACCGCTGCGGACCGCCTCGGGCACCGTGTCGACCGCGATCCCGCCGTCGACCTCGAGCCACACGTCGAGCCCCGAGGCGTCGACCGCTGCGCGGGCGTCGGCGAGCTTCGGCATCACGGACGGCATGAACGACTGGCCGCCGAAGCCCGGCTCGACCGTCATGAGCAGGACCATGTCGTAGGCGTCGAGGTGCCGCAGCACGTCGGTCACGGGCGTCCCGGGCTTGATCGCCACCGCCGCGCGGGCGCCGTTCGAGCGGATCGCCGCCGCGGTCGCCACGGGGTCGGCCGCCGCCTCGAAGTGGAACGTGACGCTCGACGCACCGGTCTCGGCGTACTTCGGCGCCTGCGTGTCGGCGTCGGTGATCATCAGGTGCACGTCGAGCGGCACCGGGGAGACCTCCTGCAACCGCTGCACGATCGGCAGGCCGAGGGTGAGGTTCGGCACGAAGTGGTTGTCCATCACGTCGACGTGCACCAGGTCGGCGCTCTCGATGCGGTGCAGTTCCCGCTCGAGGTTCGCGAAGTCGGCGGACAGGATGCTCGGCGCGATGCGGATGGTCACCGGACAAGCCTACCGACGCGGCTGTGCAGCGTCGCGTGACGCCCAGAGCGGCGAGGTCCGCCTGGCCGGGGCAGCCGAGGCTGCTTCGCGTAGACGCGGTTGAACACGCGACCGTGGTGGGCGCACACGTTGCGCAGGACGTTGAGCGCTCGGAGCCAGGACACCATCTGCGGCGGCCGGAGGTCGAACGTGCTCGCGACGGACCGCTGCACCGGTGGCGACACGAAGCTGAAGAGTCTCGTCAGCGCTCCCCAGTCCATGACCTCGACCGCGGCCCAGACCGGCAGCCGTCCCCCGTACGACGCGCGATGGTGCTCGACGAACTCGTCGCGCGAACGGGCGACCTCGGCGTGGTGCCGCCGGAGCCACTCGTCGTGGTCGCGTCCGTCACGCGCGAGCGGACCGAGCAGGTCGGGCCGGAGGTGGGCGCACGGGTCGACCCGCCCGAGCGCGTCGCCGAGTCGAGCACGGACGACGAGTTCGACCGCTCCGAGCGCGCCGAGCACGGCGGTTCGGAGGCGTTCGTCGAACGAGTGCAACGCGAGGACGTCGTCGAGGGTCGAGCCGGGGACGAAGGAGTCGGTGCGGCGGTCGCCCTGGAGGACACGGAAGGGGTACCAGTACCCGCTCAGCCGGTAGTAGCCGATCTGCCGGAGTCGGTCGACGGCGATGCCCTCGTCGTCGATGTGCAACCCGCGGCCGCGGAGCAGGACGACCTGTTCCTCCGGAGAGCAGTAACGCTTGACCTCGGACATCGACCCCCACTCGATCCGCACCCCGTCGACACCGTGCGACGGAACCGACCTTCCCTGCGATCAGCGGCCCTGACAGCGGGCCGTCCCCGATGACGGGACGCCTCCGACAACGAAGAGGACCGGCCCTGGACCTGCTGAGCAGGCGGAACCGGTCTTGTCCGACCAACATATCAGACGCCCTCCGACACTGCAACGGGTCGGGCGTGCTGCGTCAGGCGGTCCGGCGGAACAGCGCGACGAACATGGCGTCCGTGCCGGTCCGGTGCGGCCAGAGCTGCACCGTCCGACCGTCGGCGACCTGCGGGTCACGGGCGGCCACCGCACGGACGATGCCCGCGGTGTCGAGCTGTTCGAGCACGTCGCCGTGCCGGGACATCAGCGCGTCGACCTGCCCGCGCGTCTCGGCGAGGTGCGGCGAGCACGTGACGTACGCGAGCGTGCCGCCGGGTGCGAGGGCCCCGACCGCGGCGTCGAGCAGCTCGGTCTGCAGGGCCGCCAGCTCGGGGACGTCCTCGGGCTGCTTGCGCCACCGTGCCTCGGGCCGCCGTCGCAGGGCACCGAGTCCGGTGCACGGCGCGTCGAGCAGGATGCGGTCGAAGCGCTCGTCCCCCGGTGCGCCGAACCGTCGTGCGTCGCCCTGGCGGACGGTCACCACGGATTCGTCGGCGACCGTGGACAGCGCCTTCCGGACCAGCCCGGCGCGGGCCGGCACGAGTTCGTTCGCGACCAGGGTCGCGCCGCCGACGCGGGCCTCGGCGGCGAGGAGCGCCGCCTTGCCGCCGGGCCCGGCGCACATGTCGAGCCAGCGTTCGCCCGGCCGCACCGCCGAGGACCGGCTCAGCGCGAGGGCCGCGAGCTGCGAACCCTCGTCCTGCACGCGCAGGCGTCCGGCGGCGACGCCCGGCACCCGGGCGGGGTCGCCGGAGACGCCACGGATGCCGACGGGTGAGACCGGGGTGCGGTCCGCCTCGACCACCACGTCCGGGACGGGAGGCGCGGCGTCCGTGCCGTCGGCGGCTCGCGGCCCCGACGTGGTCACGGACGGGTCCCCCGTTCCGTCGGACGACTGGTCGCGGTCGACGGCGTCGGTGACGTCGTCCTCCGTCGCGGCCGAGGGCCGGGCACGGTCGGCAGCCGCGGAGGCGTCGTCCTCCGGTGCCGACGCGGGTGGGCGGACCGCGGTGCGCACGTCCTCGTCGGTCGCGAGTCCGGGCAGCGCCACGAGCTGGACCCGCGGCGCGACGTTGTCGGCCGCGAGCAGCGCCGCGAGCTCGTCGCGGGACCGTTCCGCCGCCAGGGCGTCCCGCAGGGCCGCGACCACCCACGCTGGGTGTGACCAGCGGGTCGCGAGCAGGGCGTCGCCCGCCCGGCCCTCGGTGATCGAGGCGTCCCACTCGTCGTCGGTGCGGGCGGCGACCTTGCGCAGCACGGCGTTCACGAAGCCCGTGGCCCGGCGCGCGCCGACCTCGCGTGCGAGCTCGACGGTCGCCGAGACCGCCGCGTGCACGGGCGTGCGCATGCCGAGGAGCTGGTGCACACCGAGCCGCAGCACGTCGAGCACGTCGGCTTCGACGTTCTCGACACGGCGTCCGGACGCGAGGCCGATGATCGCGTCGTAGCGACCGAGCATGCGGATCGAGCCGTAGGTGAGCTCGGTCGCGAACCCCGCGTCGCGGGCGGACAGGCCGGCACGCCGGATGCGGCTCGGTAGCAGCAGGTTGGCGTACGCGTCGTCGACCTGCACGGCGCGGAGCACGTCGAACGCGACCCGCCGCGCACTCGTGGTGCGCGGACCCGCCGGGCGCCCGCCCTGCGGACGGCGTGGTGCGGCGCTCACGACAGCACCGCCGAGGTGAGGTCGCCGAGCCCGCGGGCCCAGGCGGCACCGTCCATGGCCTTCTTGCCGGCGGGTTGGACCTCGGTGAGCACGAGCGGGTCGTCGGCGGTCCCGACGAGCAGCCGACCGCCGTGGAGGGCGAGCGCGCCGGGGGCGAGCGACGGGACGGGCTCGGACGAGCCTGGCGACAGGCGGGCGCTGCGGAGCAGCTTGACCCGCGTCTCGCCGAGGTGGGCGTACGCACCGGGCTCGGGCGTGACGCCGCGCAGGTGGGCGTGTACGACGGCGGCGGGCGCGGCGAAGCGGACCAGGCCGTCCTCGATCGTGGTCTTCGGGGCGGTGGTCGGGGTGCCGACCTGCTCGTGCGCGACGGCGGTCCCGTCGGCGATCGCGTCGACGACCCGCAGCACGGTGTCGGCGCCGCGCTCGGCCATCGCCGCGAGGACCTCGCCCGCCGTGGCCTCGGCGTCGATCGTGAACGGGTCGCTCGCGAAGACCGGCCCGGCGTCGAGGGCCTCCACGAGCTGGAAGACGGTGGCGGCGGTGCGGGTGTCGCCGGCCATGACCGCACGCTGCACGGGAGCGGCGCCCCGGTAGGCGGGCAGGTCGGAGAAGTGCAGGTTGACCCACCCGTGACGGGGCGTGTCGAGCGCGGGACGCCGGAGCAGTGCCCCGTACGCGACGATGACCCCGAGGTCGACCCCGAGGTCGGCGATCCGGGCGGTCACCTCGTCGTCGACACGGACGGCCTCGATCACCGGGAGCCCGAGCTCCTCGGCGGCCTGGGCGACCGGGGTCGGCGTGAGGACGCGCTTGCGGCCCTGCGGCGTCGGCGGGCGGGTGAGCACGGCGGCGATCTCGTGGTCGGACGCCGCGAGGCGGCGGAGGGTGGGGACGGCCGCAGCGGGGCTGCCGGCGACGACGAGACGCATGGCATCCATGGTCCCACGGGCCGGGCCGCCGCCAGCACTCCTCCACAGCCCGTGACGCCCTCCACAGCAGACCGCTCTGTCCACGGCACGCGCGAACGCGTCGGACTGAGAACGGCCCGTGAAGATCCTGCGTAGCGTCTGCACCACAGCGATCGAAGGAGCACCACCATGTCTGACGTCACCACGTCCACCAACCGCTACGCGGGCTCGTCCGTCCAGAAGGTCGCGCTCGTCGTCGGCATCGTCTTCCTGCTCGTCGGGATCGCCGGGTTCGTCCCCGGCCTGACCTCCGGCGACCTCGCCGGTGCCGGCCACGGCTCGATGGCGATGCTGCTCGGGATCTTCCAGGTCTCGGTGCTGCACAACGTCGTCCACCTGCTGTTCGGCGTCGTCGGCCTGCTCGCGGCCAACCGCGCCAGCGGCTCCCGCATGTACCTCGTCATCGGCGGCATCGTCTACTTCGTCCTCTGGATCTACGGCCTGTTCACCGCCGGCCACAGCACCGGAGCGAACTTCGTGCCGCTCAACAACGCCGACAACTGGTTGCACCTCGTGCTCGCCGTCGGCATGGTCGCGCTCGGGATCATCTTCCCGCGCGGCCGTCGCACCCCGGTCAGCGCCTGACGCCCATCCGGCTCGGTCGACCTCGGTCGGTCCGGCCGGTCCGCCCCCGAGCGGCACCCGCGCCACGCCACGTCGGCGGTTGCTCGTAGCGACATCTCGCTGCGCGCAACCGCCGACCGTGCGTTCCGGGGCGTTCGGGGATGCCCGGGCAGGGACGGGGGTCAGACCTCGCTGAAGGGTTCGACGTCGTCCATCCGCACCCGGAGCGTCGGGGCGGCGCGGCGCCGGTTGCCGCCCGGCAGCACGCGGCGGGTCGACGACCGCCGGATGACCTCGGCCTTGAGGGTCGCCGCGACCTCGGCGCCGTGCGCGTACGGGAAGCGCACGATCGCCCGGACCGTCCCCGGGACCGGGTCGTCCGGCGCCGGGACCGGGCCGAGCACGGGGCCGGCCGTGGCGTCACCGAGTGCCTCCACCGCGGCGGTCACCGCTTCGTCCGTGCCCGTCAGCGTCGCCACGCGGACCGCCGGCGGGAAGTGCAGCGCCCGGCGGTCGACGAGTTCGTCGTGCGCGGGGCCGTCGAGCCGCCAGAGCGCCATCGCGGTCGCGAGCCGTCCCCCGATGCCGACGAGGTACACCTCGGCGCCCGGTGCCCCCTTCGCGGCGGCGCCGGTCCAGAAGCGCAGCACGTCCTCCTGCACGCGCAGGCCCTCGCGGGCGAGCATGCGCTCACCGTCGAGCAGCAGTACGCAGGCGTAGCCCCCGGGCACGTTCGGCTCGGCGCCGCGCGTCGCCACCACGACGGACGGGCGGGCGGGGACCTCGTCGAGCGGGCGTGAACCGTCCGCGACGACGATGCGCGTGCCGGGGAACGCCCGACCGAGCTCGTCGGCCGTGCGCTGCGCCCCCTGTCCGACGGCCTTGACGGTCCCGTTGCCGCAGGTCGGGCAGCGGAACCCGACCGCGAGGGCGCCGCAGAACCGGCACTGCGGTGTGGCGCCGCGGTGGGGCTGCCCGAGCGGGCCGCCGCACACGCGGCAGTGCGCACGCTCCCCGCACTGCGCGCAGACGAGTCCGGTGCCGAACCCGGGGCTCGCGACCTGCACGAGCACCGGTCCCTCACGACTGGCCTCACGGGCAGCGCGCCACGCGGTGCTCGGGATGCGGGCCTGCGCGGCGTGGCCCTCGGCCGCCGACTGCTGCACGGTCGGGATGACCTTCGGCGTCCGCACGCGGTACGGCGTCACTTCGTCGAGCCAGTGCAGCTCGACGAGGCGTTGCACGTCGGTGCTCCGCGCGTGCGAGACGAACAGCAGACCGGCGCCCGACTGTGCGGCCCGGATGAGGGCGACGTCGCGCGTGTGCACGTACGGCGCGCGCGGCTCGACGAACGAGGCGTCGCCGTCGTCCCACAGCACGACGAGTCCGAGCTCCGTCGCCGGCGCGTAGACGGCGGTGCGGTTGCCGATCGCGACCACCGCGTGCGTCCGGGCCTGCAGCAGTGCCTTCGCACGCTGCCCGTTCGTCTGCTTCGCGTCGAACCGCACGACGCGTTCCGGCGGCAGCACGGCGAGCAGCGCCCGCTCGAGGTCCTGCACGTCGCGGAAGTCGGGGACCGCGACGACCGCGGACCGCTCGGCGGCCAGCGCGTGCGCGGCGGCCTGGGCGACGGTGGCGGCCCAGCCGGGCACCCACACGTCGTCGGGGCCCGCGCCGAGCGGTGACGACCCACCCGGGGTCGAGGCCGGCGCCGGTGCCGTCGCGGCCGGCACGTCCGCCGCCGCGGACGGCGCGTCCGCCGTCGCAGACGCCTCGGGGTGCGTCGCAGACGCCTCGGGGTGCGTCGCAGACGGCTCGGCGTGCGCCGAGGGCGGGGCGCCCGCCGTCGCAGACGCGACATCTGGAGTCGAGGACGGCGCGGCCGCCGCCGACGGACCACCCCGGACCGGGCGGAGCGCCACCGGGTGCGGCACCGCGGCCACCGCAGCCCGACCGCGCTCGGCGACCAGCGCCTCCAGGACGCCCTCGGCGTAGCCGGTGACCGGCGGGGCGACGACCGGCGGCGGCGACCACGACGTGTCCCGGGCGAGCCAGGCCTTCTCGGCACGGACCTGCCGGGGCGGGACCGCGAGCCGGAGCACATCGGACGCCACCCCCGCCGCACGGTCGGCGACGGCACGGGCGAGCGTCCAGATCTCGGGCGCGAGCACCGGGACCGGCGAGAGCACCTGCTCGATCGGACTCAACTCGCCCGGCCAGTCCCCCTCGGAGACGAGTTCGACGACGTAGGCGTCCGACATCCGGGCACCGGTGCGCAGCGGCACCTTCACGCGGACCCCGGGCACGCAGTCGTCCTCGAGCTCGGCCGGCACCCGGTAGTCGAACAGACGGTCCAACTGCGGGAGCGGCGAGTCGAGGACGACGCGCGCGACGGTGGTCACACGGTGCCCGGACGTCGGCGGGACGGACGCACGCGGTGCCTAGACGGCTGCGGCGACGAGCCCTGCTGCAGCGCGGAGGGCGTCGACACGGTCGAGCTGCTCCCAGGTGAACCCGGGCAGCTCGCGGCCGAAGTGCCCGTACGCGGCGGTCTGCGCGTACCGCGGCTTGAGCAGGTCGAGGTCGCGGATGATCGCGGCCGGACGGAGGTCGAAGACCTCGAGGATCGCGGCCTCGATCGTGGCGTCGTCGACGTGGCCGGTGCCGAAGGACTCGACGTACAGCCCGACCGGCTTCGCACGGCCGATCGCGTAGGCGACCTGGACCTCGAGGCGGTCGGCCAGGCCCGCGGCGACGGCGTTCTTCGCGACCCAACGGAGCGCGTACGCGGCCGAACGGTCGACCTTCGACGGGTCCTTGCCGCTGAACGCGCCACCGCCGTGGCGGGACGCGCCGCCGTACGTGTCGACGATGACCTTGCGCCCGGTGAGCCCGGCGTCGCCCTGCGGACCGCCGATCTCGAAGCGGCCGGTCGGGTTCACGATGACGTCGACGTGCGACGAGTCGAGGTCGACCAGGTCGAGCACCGGACGGATGACGTGCTCGGTGATCTGCGCGGTGAGCTCGGCCAGCGTGACGGCCGGCGAGTGCTGCGTCGAGAGCACGACGGTCTCGACCGTCTTCGGCACGACGCCGTCGTACCCGACGGTGACCTGGGTCTTGCCGTCCGGACGCAGGAAGTCGAGCTGCCCGGTCTTGCGGACCTCGGCCAGACGCTCGGCCAGACGGTGCGCCAGCCAGATCGCGACGGGCATGTACTCGGGCGTCTCGTTCGTCGCGAAGCCGAACATGATGCCCTGGTCGCCGGCACCCTGGCGGTCGAGCGGGTCGACGCCGGCGCCGGAGCGCGAGTCGAGCGACTCGTCGACCCCCTGCGCGATGTCCGGGGACTGCGCCCCGATCGACACCTCGACGCCGCAGGTGCGGCCGTCGAAGGAGACCTCGGACGAGTTGTACCCGATGCCCGTGATGACGTCACGCACGAGCTTCGGGATCTCGACGTAGCCCGAGGTGGTGACCTCGCCGGCGACGTGCACCAGACCCGTCGTCACCATCGTCTCGACGGCGACGCGCGCGTGCGGGTCGACCGTGAGCAGGGCGTCGAGGATCGTGTCCGAGATCTGGTCGCAGATCTTGTCGGGGTGCCCCTCCGTCACCGACTCGGACGTGAAGAGGCGCAGGTTGGTGCTCGTCACCGCGATCAGTCGGCGGGCTGCTGCTGCTTGGTGACGGTCAGCTTGTCCTCGTTGATCTCGTGGAGAGCGACGGACAGCGGCTTGTCGTCGATCGTCGAGTCGACGAGCGGGCCGACGTTGTCGAAGAGCGAACCCTCGTGCAGGTCGGCGTAGTAGTCGTTGATCTGGCGCGCGCGCTTCGAGGCGAAGATGACGAGCGCGTACTTCGACTCCACCTTGGCGAGCAGGTCGTCGATGGGCGGGTCGATGATGCCCTGGGGGTTGGCCATGGTGTCTCCTGTCGGCAGCGGATGCGTGGGGC
>Ga0308161_1004017_pt1 | contig 13799 bp, 16 predicted proteins | sample PhyFR2_FD_201034 | JGI IMG/M metagenome (GOLD analysis project Ga0308161, IMG submission 201034) | Phyllosphere microbial communities from UC Gill Tract Community Farm, Albany, California, United States - DLSLF.R2 | ecosystem: Host-associated > Plants > Phyllosphere > Unclassified | place: USA...
AATCATTTGGTTACCGCACGCCACTGCATGATCCGGAGCGGAGCTTCGAACAGGCCCCGGATGAGTGGGTGATGTGGAACGTGATCGTCCCCCTGGTGGAGGAACTCGAGACGGATCCCGCCAGTCGGTACCCCGCGGACGAAAATGAGATCCGGTGGATCGATAGCGACTAACGAATCGGACCGCGAGCGGGCGTAGGGACTCGCCGCTGCGGCCACGAGGCGCCCGCGTGCGCCGTAGGCGCGCGGTGGTCGGCGCGCACCTTCCCCTGATCCTCTCGCGAGCCGAAGACCCCCACCTAGCCTCTTGAGTTCTAGTGGTCGTCGCAACACCTGAGATTCTCGGGAGTTGCAGATGGAGTTTGAGATACGTCCGGATCGGTCTTCGCAGGGCCGGAAGAAGCTGCATGCGGAGCGTACGAAGTTCTTCGAGCTGATCAACGGTGGGGTGGGGTTCCGTGCTGCGGCCAAGATCGTGGGTGTGAACTATCGCACGACGAAGGTGTGGCGGCATGGCGAAACCAGGACGAAGCCCGGTGCGGGCGCGATACCTCCGATGAGGCCGCGCTCGTACCGGGCCTCTTTGTCGTCTCGGTTCCTGTCGGAGCAGGATCGCATATTTATCGCGGACAGCCTGCGCGCAGGGTGGTCGCTACGAAAGATCGCGGCGGAAATGGGGAGGCCGCCGTCAACGATCAGCCGCGAAGTTCGACGAAACAGTCATCCCCGGTCGGGTGACTACCGCCCGTATGCCGCGCACGACCGGGCAGTGGCGCGGCTACCCCGGCCGAAGGTGGGGAAGATCGCGCAGAATCCTGAGCTTCGCGACTATATCCAGCGCAAACTGCAGATCCGATGGAGCCCAGAGCAGATCGTGCACTCGCTCAAGCGGGATTTCCCCGACCGCCCCGAGATACACGTGGTCCACGAAACGATCTACCTCGCCCTCTACGTCCAGGGACGCGGTGAACTGCGACGGGAGCTGCACAAGGCGCTTCGCACGGGCAGAGCGCGACGGAAAACCCACAAGCAAGCTCAGGCCCGCCAGCCGCGCTACCGAGACCCGATGGTGATGATCAGCAACAGGCCCGCCGAAGTCGAAGAGAGAGCCGTTCCCGGCCATTGGGAGGGTGATCTGATCATCGGGAAGAGCAGCGGGTCCGCGATCGCTACGCTCGTCGAGCGCACGACCCGGTTCACGATGCTCGTTCACCTGCCCGACGACCACGGCGCCGTCGCTGTCAGTGAAGCTTTGGTCCGCACCATCCAGCGCCTCCCCGCACACCTGCGCCGCTCGCTGACCTGGGATCAAGGCAGCGAGATGGGAAAGCACCGGGAATTCACCATGGCCACTGACATGCCCGTCTACTTCTGTGACCCTGCATCACCCTGGCAACGCGGCTCGAACGAGAACACCAACGGACTCCTGCGGCAGTACTTCCCGAAGAGCACAGACCTGTCAAAGCACTCGTCGGACACGCTCGAACTCATAGCGAATGAACTGAACACCAGGCCACGGAAGACTCTCGAGTGGGATACCCCCGCCGATCGCCTCGCCCGGTTCATACTCGACGCCGCCTAGCGACCATGCCCATGGTGGGATCAGACCTTGGGGAAAACGACGCTAGCCACCCCCAACCCGAACACACGGATCACCTGCCCCAGCCCCACACCAACGGCAAACATCGCCCCTCCCGGCAGACGAGCCGAGAAGGGCGCAGTTTGTATCATCAGAGCACGTCGTGTTGCAAGGGCGTGCTCAAGATTCTTGTCGAACGAGAGTCCCCACAACATCTCCGCTGGAATCGCGTAGCTCAAGGGAGCCGTCTTCTGCTGGCGCGGCTGCCACGGCAGTGGTCAGCCACACGGTGCCCTCCGGACATCCTTTCTCAGTCCCTCCGAGGAATTCCAGACTCACGCCGTCCGCTGTGGTTGCCCACTTGCCTTCGGCCGTGTTGCAGTTGTCGAATCCGTCGAATGTGCCATCCTCATGCAACTCCATAAATTCGACACCCGCGGGACTGCGCCACGTTCCTTCGAGGTTCGACATGGTCTCCATTGGTGTCGGTTCGGGGTCTGGTTCCGAGGTGCACGCGGTCAGAGCGAGTCCAGTGGCGAGAACACTGGCCACTACGAGCCCCGCCCGATATCTCCGCATGATCCCCCTCGATACGTCGCAATGAAATGTCGGTTCAACATATCTAACCCGGACGGAGCCAGCAAGAGAGCCTTCGATCCGATCCTTGAACGACGAAGACCACACCGTGCCGGAACGCCGAGAGCGGCGCAGTTTGTATGATCAGAGCACGTCGTGTTGCAACGACTCCTGGAATCCGCCCCTTCGGGCCGGGTGGGGGTTCTTCGTCGTTTCAGGCGCGGCGCAGTGGCCACGACGCGCCCGCGTGCGCTTCCGGTGTGCGGTGGTCTGTCTGTGCACGGCGGGCGGCGCCGACGGCGATCCACGACTCGACGTCGGGCAGTGCGCGCAGCGCCGCGCACAGGATGCGGACCGGTTCGTCATCGAAGTACCCCACCCACGTGCCGACCGACTCGGCCAGGATGTCGAGCCTGTCGCCGGCCGTGGCATAGAGCTCGGCGATGACGGGCACCGGGTCACGGGTGTACCGGTTGCGGGAGCAGATCGCGTCCAGGTGGACGCTGAGACTGACCGCGGGAGAGAGGCCTCGTGGCATGGACGGATGACCTTTCCTCCGGCCGAGACAAAAGATCCTACGCCTGGTCGCCGACGTCAGCGATTGTGGATGTCGGGACCATCGAACGCCGGCGGCATCTCGACGTCCTGCGCCTGCTCAACGTGTCTGCACTCGGGGCAGAGCCAGCCGCCGACGACGTCGCGCATCACGATGCCGTCGTTCGGGCAGCGCGGTTGAGCTCCGATGTCGATGTCATCCATCTCGACCGCGTATGTCAGAGGCATCCGGCACGATCGTTGTGTCCATTGTTTAGTCGTGGTTTTGGATGTGTACCAACCTGTACATGGTTGTACCGACTGAACGGGAGGGCGCGGAAAGTCCATGAAAGTACAGGCATGGACAGACGATCTTTCAAACGGGGGTTGCAGGTTCGAGTCCTGTAGTCGGCACCATCTCCGGGGAGCGTTCGGGAAATACTGCGCGCAGCGCGCGGGTTGTCCCGGGTATGACCCGTATCGGAAACAGTGACCTCGACGTCTTCCCCCTCTCGCTCGGCGGCAACGTGTTCGGCTGGACCGCCGACCGCGACGCCTCGTTCGCGGTGCTCGACGCGTTCGTGGGCGGGGGCGGCGACTTCATCGACACCGCCGACGTGTACAGCGCCTGGGTGCCCGGCAACGCGGGCGGCGAGAGCGAGACGATCATCGGCGAGTGGCTGGCGTCGCGCAAGCCCGAGGGCGTGGTCGTCGCCACCAAGGTGAGCCAGCACCCGGAGTTCACCGGACTCGGTGCCGCGAACGTGCGCAGAGCCGCGGAGGCCTCGCTCGGGCGTCTCGGCGTCGACACGATCGACCTCTACTACGCCCACTACGACGACGAGAAGGTTCCGCTGGAGGAGACCGTCGGCGCCTTCGGGCAGCTCGTCTCCGACGGCCTCGTGCGCAACGTCGCCGTCTCGAACTACAGTGCCGAGCGCATCCGCGAGTGGGTCGACATCGCGCGCCGGACGGGCGTCGCCCTGCCCGTCGCCGTGCAGCCGCACTACAACCTCGTGCACCGCAACGATGTCGAGGAGACGATCATCCCGGTGGCCCAGGAGTTCGGCCTCGGCCTAGTGCCGTATTACTCGCTGGCGAGCGGCTTCCTGACGGGCAAGTACCGGTCCGCCGACCCCGAAGGGCAGACCTCGCCGCGGGCATCCGGCGCCGCGAAGTACGCGACCGAGGCGGGTCTGAAGGTCATCGACGCTCTCGAAGAGATCGGTGCCGCCCACGACGCATCGATCGCCGCGACCGCGCTGGCCTGGCTGCGGGCGCAGCCGACAGTGGTGGCGCCCATCGCCAGTGCGCGCACCGTCGAGCAGGTGCCCGACCTGCTCGCCGGCGCGCGACTCGAGCTGACGAACGACGAGGTCGCAGCCCTCGATCGGGTCTCGTCCTGGACGCCGACCGCCTCCTGACATCCGCCTGCCTGCCCGCGACGACGGGCGGCTCCGACGCCCTGCCTCCCGATGCTCAGTCGGAAGGCGGGGCGTCGTCGTCGGTGAGGCCGAGGCGGTGGGCGAGGATCACCAGGTGGATGCGGTCGCGCGCGTCGAGCTTCGCGAGGATCCGGCCCACGTGGGTCTTCACCGTCGACTCGCTGACGTACAGGGTCTGCGCGATCTCCGCGTTGGTGAGACCCCGCGCGATCTCGAGGAACACGTCGCGCTCGCGGTCGGTGAGCTCGGACAGAGCCTCGTCGCGTGATGCGGTCGACGAGGGCGTGGCGGTCGTCGAGGGCGTGGCGGTCGACGAGGGCACGGTCTCGGACGCCCCCAGGGTCGGCGCGACGTGCTGCAGCAGCATCCGGGTCACCCGCGGTGCGAGCACGGCATCGCCGCGGTGCACGGCGCGGACGGCGGCGATCATCTCGTGGCGCTGCGCATCCTTCAGCAGGAATCCGCTCGCACCGGCGCGGATCGCCCCGAACGCATACTCGTCGAGATCGAAGGTGGTGAGCACGAGGACGCGGGTGTCGGGATGCTCGCGCACGATCACCTCGGTCGCGGCGATGCCGTCGAGCCCCGGCATGCGGATGTCCATCAGCACGATGTCGGGGCGGAGCGCCGCCGCCTGCGCGATCGCGGCATGGCCGTCTGCGGCCTCGCCGACCACGATCAGATCCTCCTCGGCGTCGAGCACCATGCGGAAGCCCAGTCTGATCAGCTGCTGGTCATCGACCAGGAGGATCGAGATCGGAGGGGTCATGGCAGGTCCTTCGGTTCGAGTGCGACGGGGTCGGGGGAGTGCACGGGGAGTTCGGCGCGGAGGACCCATCGGCCCCCACCTGCCGGCTGTGAGGTGATCTCTCCTCCCGCGTGCGCGGTGCGCTCGGCGAGCCCGCGCAGCCCGAAGCCGGAGGGGCGGACGGAGGAGTCGACCGCCGCGGTCACACCGTCGTTGACGATCTCGACCGTCACGCTCCCGGGCGCGTGGGTCAGGCGCACCGAGATCGATGTCGCACCCGGCGCGTGTCGCATGGCGTTCGTGACGCCCTCCTGCACGATGCGGCCGACCGCGTGGGCGACGGTCGGCGGGAGCTCGGCGCCGCCGCTGACCGAGAGCGTCACCGGGTAGCCGGCGCGCTGCGCCTGGGCCACGGTGTCCTGGGGCGGTGTCGGCGCGAGCGGCGCGAGCGGCAGCGGGGAGTCGTCGGCGCGCAGGACGCCGAGCATGGCGCGCATCTCGGTGAGGGCGCTCCTGGCCGTCTCCGCCGACGCGGACGCCGCGGCCTTGGCCTGCGCCGCATCGGGAGTGGCCGCCGCGCCCTCGGACAGGGCGACGATCACGGTGAGCGAATGCGAGACGATGTCGTGCATCTCTCGGGCGATGCGTGCGCGCTCGTCCGCCGCGGCCAGTTGGGCCTGCTGATCGCGTTCCACGAGCAGCTGACGGGAGCGGTCGATCACCGCGGCGAGATAGCGCTGGCGACCGCCGACGTTGACGCCGATCAGCGTGCCGATCAGGCCGAGCACGAGAGACCCCACGAGGGTGTTCATCGCGATCTGCAGCGTGATCACACCCGTGAGCAGGAGCACGCCGGAGACGGCGGCGAGCGACGCGAGTCCGAGTCCGAGGCCGACCCACGCCGCCTTCGATGACCGGTACACCGCGAGCGAGTAGCTGGTGACGAGCAGCAGCGGCGACCCGATCGGCTGCAGGGCGAAGAGGAACGCCGCGTCGAGCACGAATGTCGCCACGAACGGCACCCACGGTCGACGCCGGCGCCAGAGCAGCGTCGCGCAGACGGCGAAGACCCCGACGGGCACCGCGATCGAGACGCCGACAGCGAGCGGTACCGGCAGGTCGCGGGTGATGACGCCGACCGGGACGATGGAGAGCAGGGCGCAGACGATGACGATCAGAACGTCGGCGACCACCGGATGCCGTGCCCAGAATCGCCGCATCACCCCGGGAGGACGCGGCAGCCGCAGCGCCTCGTCCTCACGGACCGAGGTGCTGCGGCTGCGCGGTCTGCTCACCGGGCGACTCTACGCGGGTGCGGCTCAGGCTGACGGGTCATGCGTCGCGGGTGCGCAGCACGGTCCAGGCGGCGAGCATCCCCGCGACGACCCATGCGGCCAGCGTCAGATACGCGACCGGGCCTTCGAGGGCGGCGTTCTCCGGCAGGATGGCGCTCTGCGCGGCTGCTACCGGCAGGTAGTTCGAGGCATCCGTCACCCACGCCCAGGCCTCGCCGGCCACGGCGAAGAAGCTCGCGACGATCGGCAGCACGAACAGCACTCCGACGGTGGCGGCGATCGCACCGGCGCCCGAACGCAGGAGGAAGCCGAACGCGACGCCGATCAGTGCGAACACCGACATGGCCAGTGACGAGACGACGATGGGCAGGATCGATGCTGCGGGGTCGGACCAGTCGATGCTCTGATCGCGAGACGCGACGACGACCGAGACCGCGGCCGCGGCGGCGGCGAAGATCACCAGCGACGACACGAACATGAACACGCCGACGACGACGGCCTTGGCGGCCAGCATCGATCCCCGCTTCGGGTTCGCGGCCAGGGTCGACCGGATCATGCCGGTCGAGTACTCCCCTGTCACCGAGATCGCGCCGAGGATGCCGGCGAGCAGCATCGTGAACTGGATCGGCATGACGACGGCCTGGATCGGCTCGAATCCCGGCACGTCGATCGCCTGCGCGATGAGCACGGCGATGCCGACCGTGAGCAGGGCCGCGATGCCGATCGACCACCAGGTGGAGCGGAGCGTGGACAGCTTGATCCACTCGCCGCGGATCGCCCGCACGAACGTGAGGCGGTGTGCGGACTCGACGCGCCGGGTGACGGGCGGGGCTGCCTGAACGGTCATGAGATCTCCTTGGTGCGGTACTCGACCGATTCGCCGGTGAGGGCGAGGTAGGCGTCTTCGAGCGAGCCCGTGGTCGGGGTGAGTTCGTGCAGGGGGATGCCGCGTTCCGCCGCGAGATCGCCGATCCGTGCGGCGGGCAGACCGACGATGTCGAGCACGTCGGGAGCGGCGCTCACGATCTCGACCGAGGGGCCGCCGACGGCCGCTGCCAGATCGGTGGCGCGGGGGGTGCGGACCCGCACCGTGTTGGTCGTCCAGGCGCGCACCAGCTCCTCGAGCGGCGCATCGGCGAGGACCTTGCCCCGGCCCATCACGATCACGTGATCGGCGGTCTGCGCCATCTCGCTCATCAGGTGGCTGGAGAGCAGCACCGTGCGTCCCTCCGATGCCGCGTGGCGCACGAACTGGCGCACCCAGCGCACACCTTCGGGATCGAGACCGTTCACCGGCTCGTCGAGGATGAGCGTGTGCGGATCGCCGAGCAGCGCCGAGGCGATCCCGAGCCGCTGTCCCATGCCGAGCGAGAACTTGCCTGCGCGCTTGCGGGAGACCGGAGCGATGCCGGCGAGGTCGATGACCTCGTCGACCCGGGAGGCGGGGATGCCGTGGGTGGCCGCCATCGCCCGCAGATGGTCGCGGGCACTGCGGCCGGTGTGCACGGCCTTCGCGTCGAGCAGCACGCCCACCTCGGTGAGCGGAGCCCGCAGCTTGCGGTACTCGCGTCCTGCGACGGTCGCTGTGCCGGAGGTCGGCCGGTCGAGGCCGACGATCAACCGCATCGTCGTGGACTTGCCGGCGCCGTTCGGACCGAGGAACCCGGTGACCGTTCCCGGCTGCACCGTGAACGACACGTCCTGGACGGCGGTCTTGTCTCCGAATCTCTTCGTGAGGCCTTCTGCTGTGATCATGTCGTCGACGCTACCGAGCGCGACAGGGGGTGCGCGTCCTCCCCGGGTACCGATCCGCTGCAGACGCGTCATCCTCACGGGGGATGCGGCCGTCAGGGTGCGGGTCTGCCGAAGAGCTGCGGATCGACCGGACGCTGAGCCTTCGGCAGCTTCTCGACCACCAGCAGGTACGACTCCGTGACGAGCTCTCGCACCAGTTCCTCCTCGAGCGAGCCGCCACCGGCCACCAGCGTGATCCAGTGCTTCTTGTTCATGTGGTACCCGGGGACGATGTCGGCGAAAGACTCTCGCAGAGCGATGGCGTCTTCGGGGTGGGACTTGAGCGTGACCCGGCCTGTGCCGTCGACGGGCGCCAGCAGGAAGACCCTCCCGCGCACCTTGTAGACGTCCCATTCGGGGCCGAACGGGTTCTCGCGCGCGGAACCGGGCAGTTCGTCGGCCCGGGCCGTGGCGGTGGCGGTCAGCTGAGCGGCGTCCATGGTTCAGAACAGCCGATCCGTGCCCTTGTCGTCGCGGCGGGGAGCGACCCGCACGCGATCGTCGAGGGCGGCTGCGGCGAGCAGCGCCTCTTCCAGGATCTCGCTGCTCGGCTCAGCGGTGAGCCAGTCGCCGCTCAGCGACGCGGGGATCAGCACCGGCATCCGGTCGTGGACATCGGCCAGATGATCGGGAGCGGGGCGCATCACGATCGAGTAGCAGGTGAAGGATCGGCCGTCGGCCGTGCGCCCCTGCTGAGTCACCGCCGCCATGCCGAAGAGCACGCCGTCGTCGAGCCCGAACTCGTGCCACACCCGCTCGGGCTTCTTCATCTCGTACCAGCTGGTCGCGGGCACCAGGGCGCGATTCCGCAGCCCTCCCGGACGCTCCCTCAGTCGCTCCGACCGGGTGTTGATGGAGGGGAACTTCGACGGCTCGCCGCCGACGAGGAACCCCCACCAGCCCGGTTCGAGAGTGGGCGCACCCTCTGACGGCACGACGATCGGATTCAGATTGCGCAGGTTCCTGCCGGTCGGGCGCACCGTCTCGCGATCGTTCTCCTCCGCCCACCCGCGGAGTCCGTCGAGCACAGCCTCATCGGCGGCGGCCAGCAGCTCGGTGTCGGTGAATCGCGGATCCAGTCCATAACTCGCGCACATGCCGCCAGGGTACGCCCGGGCACAGACATCCGCGTCGCGCATCCGTTGCGCCCGTCTGCCCTCTACTAGGGTCGACGGGTGACTCCGACCCGCCGACTCCCTGCGCCCGTCGCCCTCGGCGGAGCGGTGGCGATCGGCATCATGACGGCCGTCCAGGCGCGGATCAACGGCGTGCTGGGGCTTCGTGTCGAGAACGGCGTCGTGGCAGGGCTCATCTCCTTCGCCGTCGGCCTCGCCGCCCTGATCGTCGTGATCCTCTGCATCCCCGGCGCACGCCGGGGAGTGGGACGTCTGCGCGTCGGTGTCCGCGATCGCACGATCCCGTTCTGGATGCTCCTCGGCGGGGCGTGCGGAGCGTTGACCGTGTCGACCCAGGGGATCACCGCCGGCGTGCTCGGGGTCTCCCTGTTCACGGTCGGCGTGGTCGCGGGCCAGACGCTGCACGGCCTCGTGCTGGATCGCATCGGCTTCGGCCCCGCGGGCGTCGTCGCCGTCACGCCCGGGCGCGTGGTCGGCGGACTGCTCGCGCTCGCCGCCGTCGGCATCTCGCTGAGCGGCGACGTGCTCGCCACGGCGCCGCTGTGGATGCTCCTGCTGCCCTTCGCCGCGGGAGTGGGCATCGCCTGGCAGGCCGCGACCAACGGCCGACTCGCGCAGCGGGCGCAGTCGCCCGTCGCCGCGACGCTGATGAGCTTCATCGCGGGCACGATCGCCCTGCTCGTCGCCGCGGGGATCAGCGTCGCACTCCGCGGGATGCCGGCCCCACCGCCCGCGGAGCCGTGGCTGTACCTGGGAGGATTCCTCGGTTCGGCGTACATCCTGCTGGGCGCCTTCATCGTCGCGCACACGGGGGTTCTGCTGATGGGGCTCGGGTCGGTGCTCGGTCAGCTCACGACATCGGTGGTCATCGACCTGGTCTGGCCGGCGGCAGCGGGCCCCTCGCTCTGGCAGCTCGTCGCCATGGTCGTCGTCGCCGTGGCATCGGTCGTGGCCGCGCTGCCGCGACGACGACGGCGCTGAGCTACTTCGTGGCGCTCTTCTCTTTCTTCGTGCTCTTCTCTTTCTTCGTGCTCTTGGGCATGCGCGTCACGAGAGCACGCGCATCGACGGGTTTGCGGCGGCCGGGCTTCTTGCCCTCGGGCTTGCCGCCCACGTACAGCCAGCCGAGGAGCTCCTCGTTCTTGCCCACCCCGTGGGCCTTCGCGACCGCCTTGGACCGCGTGTAGTGGCCGGTGCGCCAGAGCACCCCGTACCCGGCCTCGTCGAGCAGCAGACTCAGCATGTGCGCCACACCCGAAGCGACGGCCTCCTGCTCCCACCGCGGCACCTTCTCGCTCTTGCGGTAGCTGGCCACCACGGCGATCAGCAGGGGTGCGCGGAGCGGCTTCGACGACGGCGACCTGTCGCCCTCGGCCTTCGAGATCGCCGCGCCGAGCGTCTCGCGGTCTGCGCCGCGCAGCTCGATGAGCCGCCATGGACGCAGCGAGGAGTGGTCGGCGACGCGACCGGCGGCCGAGACGAGCCGCAGCAGCTCGTCGCGCGACGGAGCCTCGTCGGTGACCTTCGACCAGGACTGCCGGGCGCGGACGGCGTCGAGCGCGCTCACGAGGCGTCGGGAGTGAAGTTCAGGGCGATCGAGTTCATGCAGTAGCGGTCGCCGGTCGGGGTGCCGAAGCCGTCGGGGAACACATGCCCGAGGTGCGAGCCGCAGTTCGCACAGCGCACCTCGGTGCGCACCATGCCCAGAGTGGTGTCCTCGATGAGCTCCACCGCATCGGGGCGGATCGACTCGTAGAAGCTCGGCCATCCGCATCCGGAGTCGAACTTGGTTCCGCTCTTGAACAGCTCGGCGTTGCACGCGCCGCACGTGTAGAGGCCGGCGCGGCCCTCATCGAGCAGCTCGCCGGTCCATGCCCGCTCGGTCGCGGCCTGGCGCAGCACGGCATACTGCTCCTCGCCGAGCTCGGTGCGCCACTCTTCTTCTGTCTTGTCCACGCTGTACGACATCGGTCCTCCTGGGGTCTGCTCCATTCTCTCGTGTTCCGCACCCCCTGGCTCCACGCGAGAATGGGAACATGACGGATGCCGTGCAGCTGCGCTACGCGCGCTTCGCCGAGCAGGAGGCGCCGGGACGCAGCGAGCTGTACGGCGAATGGGCACGAGGCGTCGCGGCGGATGCCGGGCTCGCGGCGATCCTCGCGCGCATCCCGGAGAACCGCCGGCAGCCGCCGCTGGTGTTCGCGGTGACCAGGATGCTCGGCAGCGGCCTGGTGGGCGCCGAGGCGTGGCGCGACTTCGTGATCGCGCACGCCGACGCCGTCGTCGCCGAGTGCACGGCACGTCGGCTGCAGACCAACGAACCACTGCGTCTCGCGCCGCTCCTCCCGGTGCTCACCGAGGTCGAGGGGCCGATCGCCCTCCTCGAGGTGGGTGCATCGGCCGGGCTCTGCCTGTACCCCGACCGCTATTCGTACCGCGTGGTCGACGCGCAGGGAGGCCTGCGCGCTGCGCTGGATCCCGAGGACGGCCCGTCGACGGTCGTGCTGCAGAGCACCGTCGACGGCGTGCTCCCTGCGCTGGCGATGCCCGACATCGTCTGGCGTGCCGGCATCGACCTCGCCCCTCTCGACGCCCGAGAGGACCTCGATCGCCGCTGGCTGCAGGGGCTCGTGTGGCCGGGGGAGCAGGGCAGGGCCGAGCGGGTGGACGCCGCGCTGGACATCGCGGCCGCCGATCCGCCGCTCCTCGTCGCGGGCGATGCGGCCGCGCGCATAGACGCGCTCGCCGCGGACGCACCGCGCGACGCCACCCTGGTCGTCACCACCCCCGGCGTTCTGGTGCACATCCCGCGCGAGGCGCGGACGGCCCTGGTCGCGCGCATCCGCGCTCTGGAGGCGCGCTGGATCACGATCGACCCGCCCGGTCTGCTCGACGTGTGGGAGCCCGCCGTGGACGCGGCGGACTGGCCCGGTTTCGTCGTCGCGCTCGACGGTCGGGTCCGCGCCTCGGCCGATCCGCTCGGGCGATGGTGGGAGTGGCGTGCCGGCGGGAGCGCCGCAGCGACCTAATCTGGTCCCATGCTGGGAGAGCTGAGTGAGCGGGATCGCGCGATCCTCGCGCTGGAGACCGCGTGGCCGCGTCACGGCGGCGCGAAAGAGGAGACGATCCGCACCCAGCTGGGCATGAGCGCGGCACGGTACTACCAGCTCCTCGGTCGGCTGATCGACTCGGAAGCGGCCCTGGAGTACGATCCGATGCTCGTGCGTCGCCTGCGGAGGATTCGCGACTCGCGCTCCTTCCGACGCGCGACCAGGGCGCCCGGGTTCGTCGGCTGACCGCTGCGGATCTCCGTGTCGCGGCGCCACGATGCGGCGTCGCGCGCGAGTGCCGTTAGCATCGAGGGGTGTCAAAGCCCTCGCGAGATCGATTCGACGACGTCCCCCGCTCGTCCGGACGCGTCGGAGCGCATCGCGCCGAAGCCCCGGGGATGAACGGCTGGGTCGTCCTGCTGTGGTCCTTCGTGGCTGCTCTCGTTCTCATCATCGGCGGTATCTTCGGATCGCTCGTGGTGATGGGGCGCATCGACCTCTTCCCCGAGGCCGTGCCGACGTCCACCCCCACGCCCGCCGAGACCGGCGTGGTCGATGTCGCCTACTCCGTCATGATCCTCAACGCCTCGCCCGACGACGGCCTCGACGATCAGATGCGCGAGCTGCTGATCACCAACGGCTGGTCGGCCGACATCGTGTTCGCGACCGACAGTGCGAGCCAGGACTTCGCGACGACAACCGTCTACTACGTCGCCGACGGCGACGAACTCGCCGCCATCGGGCTCGCGAACCTCATCGGCGGAGCGGCCGTCGAGCAGAGCGATTTCTATGCGGATCTCAACGACACGGGCGGATCCCAGCTCACGGTCGTCATCGGGGTGGACCGTTCCTCGGCGGCGCCCGCGACGCCCGCTCCGTAGACCTCGGTTCCGTCTCTCCACGCGGCTTGCACTCGATGGGGTCGAGTGCCAGAATGGCGTTAGCACTCTCTCACTCTGAGTGCTAAAACCCAACGTCTACGTCCAGGAGGGACGAAAAAACTCATGGCAAAGATCATTGCTTTCGATGAGGAGGCCCGCCGCGGCCTCGAGCGCGGCCTCAACATCCTCGCCGACGCGGTCAAGGTGACCCTCGGCCCGCGCGGTCGCAACGTCGTCCTCGAGAAGAAGTGGGGCGCCCCCACGATCACCAACGACGGCGTCTCCATCGCCAAGGAGATCGAGCTCGACGACCCGTACGAGAAGATCGGTGCGGAGCTCGTCAAGGAGGTCGCCAAGAAGACCGACGACGTCGCGGGTGACGGAACCACCACCGCGACCGTCCTCGCCCAGGCGCTCGTCCGCGAGGGCCTGCGCAACGTCGCCGCCGGCGCCGACCCGATCTCGCTCAAGCGCGGAATCGAGAAGGCCGTCGCCGCGATCACCGAGGAGCTCCTCGCCAGCGCGAAGGAGATCGACTCCAAGGAGCAGATCGCCGCCACCGCGTCGATCTCCGCCGCTGACCCCGCCATCGGCGAGCTCATCGCCGAGGCGATCGACAAGGTCGGCAAGGAGGGCGTCGTCACCGTCGAGGAGTCGCAGACCTTCGGCACCGAGCTCGAGCTCACCGAGGGCATGCGCTTCGACAAGGGCTACCTGAACCCGTACTTCGTGACGGACCCGGAGCGCCAGGAGGCTGTCTTC
>Ga0308161_1004019_pt1 | contig 13794 bp, 12 predicted proteins | sample PhyFR2_FD_201034 | JGI IMG/M metagenome (GOLD analysis project Ga0308161, IMG submission 201034) | Phyllosphere microbial communities from UC Gill Tract Community Farm, Albany, California, United States - DLSLF.R2 | ecosystem: Host-associated > Plants > Phyllosphere > Unclassified | place: USA...
GGACGAGAAGTGGGATACCCGCTACAACGGGGGCAGCGGGCGCCGCTCGCACTCGCACTGGTTCGTGGTGCTGCTCGTCGTACTGAGCATGCTGGTGGGCGCGACGACCCTGATCGGCGCCATTGCGCGCCTGTTCGACCTGCTGTACACGGGCGGCGCGTACGGCTGACGGCAGGGGCGCCGGCACCGCCGCCGCGGCCCATGAAAAAAGCGGCCCACAGGCCGCTTTCAGGAACGCGCAGTACGCCGCGTCAGAACTGCTCGACGTCCAGCCCCAGCACGCCCGCGCTGCCGTCCACGATCGCGTGGCGCAGGCCGTCCGCGCCCGACAGGATGTGGTCGGCAAAGAAGCGTGCCGTGGCGACCTTGGCGCGCAGGAACGACGCATCGCCCTCGCCCGCCTCCAGCTTGCATCGCGCCGCCAGGGCCGCGCGCGCCATCTGCCAGCCGCCCAGCACGATGCCGGCCAGCTTCAGGTACAGGACGCTGCCGGCGAACACGGCGCGCGGGTCCGACTTCGTATTGGCCACGACATAGTCGACGACGGCTTCCAGCGCCGTGCTGCCGGCCGCCAGCTGCGTGCGGATCGCGGCCAGGTCGGCGTCCTGGGCGTCGCCCAGCTGCGCCTCGGTCGCGCGCACCTGCGCCAGGATCGCCTTCGCCACGGCGCCGCCGTCGCGCACCGTCTTGCGGCCGACGAGGTCGTTGGCCTGGATCGCGGTCGTGCCTTCGTAGATCGTCAGGATCTTGGCGTCGCGGTAGTGCTGCGCGGCGCCCGTCTCTTCGATGAAGCCCATGCCGCCGTGCACCTGCACGCCGTCGCGCGCGACGTTCTCGCTCATTTCCGTCGACCAGCCCTTGATGACCGGCACGAGGTACTCGTAGGTCGCGAGGTTGGCCTTGCGCACGGCCTCGTCCGGATGGCTGTGCGCCAGGTCCGACAGGCCGGCGCCGACGTACGCCAGCGCGCGCGCCGCTTCCGTCTGGGCGCGCATCGACATCAGCATGCGGCGCACGTCCGGGTGGTGGATGATGGCCATCGGCCCGGCGGAACCCTCGACGGCGCGCGACTGCACGCGCTCCTTGGCGAACGCGACGGCCTGCTGGTAGGCGCGCTCGGCCAGGCCGATGCCCTGCATGCCGACGCCGAAGCGGGCCGCGTTCATCATGATGAACATGTATTCCAGGCCGCGGTTCTCTTCGCCGACCAGCGTGCCGATGGCGCCGCCATGGTCGCCGAACTGCAGCACGGCGGTCGGGCTGGCCTTGATGCCCAGCTTGTGCTCGATCGACACGCAGTGCACGTCGTTGCGCTCGCCCAGCGAACCGTCGTCGTTCACGTGGAACTTCGGCACGATGAACAGCGAGATGCCCTTCACGCCCGGGGGCGCGTCCGGCGTGCGCGCCAGCACGAGGTGGATGATGTTCTCGGCCATGTCGTGCTCGCCGTACGTGATGTAGATCTTGGTGCCGAAGATCTTGTACGTGCCGTCGCCCTGCGGCACGGCGCGCGTGCGCACGGCGGCCAGGTCGGAACCGGCCTGCGGCTCGGTCAGGTTCATCGTGCCGGTCCACTTGCCGGTGATCAGGGGCTCGATGAAGCGCTTCTTCTGTTCGTCGCTGCCGGCCGTCAGCATCGCCTCGATGGCGCCGTCCGTCAGCAGGCCGACGAGCGCGAACGCCACGTTCGACGCGTTCAGCATCTCGATGCACGGCGTGGCGACGAGCTTGGGCAGGCCCTGGCCGCCGAATTCGGCGGGATGCTGCACGCCCTGCCAGCCGGCGTCGGCGAAGCTCTTGAACGCTTCCTTGAAGCCTTTCGAGGTCGTGACCTCGCCGTCGTGCCAGAAGCTCGGCTCCTTGTCGGCCGGGTGGTTCAGCGGGGCGACGACTTCGCCGCAGAATTTGGCGTTTTCTTCCAGGACGGCCTCGACGGTGTCGGGCGTCGCGTCCTCGCAGCCGGGCAGCTGGTTGATCTCGGACAGGTTGGCCAGTTCGTTCATCACGAACAGCATGTCTTTCAGGGGGGCGTTGTAGGTCATCGCGGTCTCCTAGTTCTCTTTACGTAAACGTCAAGCGCCGGGCGCAAAAAAGGCGGGAACCCAATCGTTCGGCGTGCCCGCGACGGCAGGCGCCGGTGGTACGCTACTTCAATTGGGTTCCCGCCTCCGCGGGAACGACGTCTTGTTTGCCGGTGATCATGCGTGCATTCCCACCGGCGGACGGGTTAGCCCAGTTCCTTGACCAGCGCCGGCACGACCTCGAACAGGTCGCCCACGATGCCGTAGTCGGCCACCGAGAAGATCGGCGCTTCCGGATCCTTGTTGATGGCGACGATGGTCTTCGAATCCTTCATGCCGGCCAAGTGCTGGATCGCGCCCGAGATGCCGACGGCGATGTACAGCGTCGGGGCGACGATCTTGCCGGTCTGGCCGACCTGCCAGTCGTTCGGCACGTAGCCGGCGTCGACGGCGGCGCGCGATGCGCCCATGGCGGCGCCCAGCTTGTCGGCCAGCGGTTCCAGGATCTTGAAGTTGTCGCCCGATCCCATGCCGCGCCCGCCCGACACGACGATCTTGGCACCCGTCAGTTCCGGACGGTCCGACTTGGCCAGCTCGCGGCCGACGAAGCTCGACTTGCCCGAGTCGGCGACGGCGGTCACCGTCTCGACGGCGGCGGCACCGCCTTCGGCGGCGGCGGCGTCGAAGCCGGTGCCGCGCACGGTGATGACCTTCACGCCGTCGGTCGACTGCACGGTGGCGATGGCGTTGCCGGCGTAGATCGGACGCTCGAACGTGTCGGGCGAATCGACCTTGGTGATTTCCGAGATCTGGGCGACGTCCAGCTTGGCGGCGACGCGCGGCAGGATGTTCTTGCCGAAGGCCGAGGCCGGCGCCAGGATGTGCGAGTAGTTGCCGGCCACGGCCAGGATCTGCTCGGCGACGTTTTCCGCGAGGCCGTCGGCGAATTGCGGCGCGTCGGCGACCAGCACTTTCGACACGCCGGCGATTTTCGCAGCGGCTTCGGCGACGGCACCGGCGTTGCTGCCGGCGACCAGGACGTGGACGTCGCCGCCGCATTGCGCGGCTGCGGTGACGGTGTTGAGGGTAACGCCCTTCAGCGAGGCGTTGTCGTGTTCAGCGATGACGAGTGCGACCATGATGTTCCTTTAGATTGAGTTCGCGAGGCCGCGATCAGATGACTTTCGCTTCGGTGCGCAGCTTGGCGACCAGCGTGGCGACGTCCGGGACCTTGACGCCGGCCGAGCGCTTGGCCGGTTCGGCGACCTTGACGGTCTTCAGGCGCGGGGTGACGTCGACGCCCAGGTCTTCCGGCTTGACGGTCGTCAGCGGCTTCTTCTTGGCCTTCATGATGTTCGGCAGCGTGACGTAGCGCGGCTCGTTCAGGCGCAGGTCGGTGGTGACGATGGCCGGCAGCGCCAGCTGCACGGTTTCCAGGCCGCCGTCCACTTCGCGGGTCACGGTGACCTTGCCGTCTTCCAGCACGACCTTCGAGGCGAACGTCGCCTGCGGCCAGCCCAGCAGCGCAGCCAGCATCTGGCCAGTCTGGTTCGAATCGTCGTCGATCGCCTGCTTGCCCAGGATGATCAGTTGCGGCTGTTCCTCGACGGCCAGCGCCTTCAGCACCTTGGCCACGCCCAGCGGCTCGATTTCCGGACCGGTCTCGACCAGCACGCCGCGGTCGGCGCCGATGGCCATCGCGGTGCGCAGGGTTTCCTGGGCCTGGGCGACGCCGCAGGTCACGGCCACGATCTCGGTGACCTTGCCGGCTTCCTTCAGGCGGGTGGCCTCTTCCACCGCGATCTCGTCGAACGGGTTCATCGACATTTTGACGTTGGCGATATCGACGCCGCTGCCGTCGGACTTGACGCGGACCTTGACGTTGTAGTCGACCACGCGTTTGACGGGTACCAGGACTTTCATAGTGTGCCTTTGGAAAATGGAATGAGGACTAAAAATGATCCGAATTATAAAAGCAAATTCCGTTCAGGTCAGAATTAAAGCACGATCGTGCGTTTTTCGGCTAGAGGAAATGCCCTAATCGTACGCATGTTGCGCGTTCAGGGGTGGCGTTTTGGATTTCCGGGAAAAAAAACTCGCGGGGGCTCGAAGCGGTCGGTGGCCCCGGTCGCGGTGTGTGGGCGGACGGGTCGGCGTTGCGCGCGTTACTTGCGGCGCAGCCAGAACGTGAATTCGCCGTTGCTGTGCGTATGCGCCAGCAGGGCGTTGCCGGTCTGCTTGGCGAAGGCCTGGAAGTCGCGTACCGAACCGGTATCGGTGGCGACGATGCGCAGCACCTCGCCACTGGTCAGTTCGGCCAGCGCCTTCTTGGCTTTCAGGATCGGCAAGGGGCAGTTCAAGCCACGCGCATCCAGGTCCTTCTGGACCTCGATCGTGCCGGTGTCGATTATGGTTTCGCTCATCGAGTGCCTGCTGGTAGTGGGGGCGGTGGATCCGATATTACTCCAATTAGCCCATTATGACGCGGCGCACCAAAATTTGGTATCCATGTTGCGTTGTAACAACGGCAATTACTTGACAGTCGGTAAAAACTGGGGTGGGAGTGACTGAAAGAAAGGGAAGGTGAAACGGCAGGCTATGCGGCCTGCAGTTTGAGCCCGGTCGCCCCCGCACAGGCGGGGCCCAGGTTTGCATGCGCTATCGAAACATATGCAGTACCCGGCCCCCCGCGTCAGCGGGGACGACGGGTGGCCTTGCCGCCGCAACACGCGTCGCGGCGGCATCGGTAGCGGAGAGCTTACGCCGAGACGCGCTCGCCCACCCAGCCGGCCACGCCGGCCAGCGCCTGCGGCAGTGCCGCCGGGTCCGTACCGCCGGCCTGGGCCATGTCCGGACGGCCGCCGCCCTTGCCGCCGACCTGCTTGGCGACGAAGTTGACCAGCTCGCCCGCCTTGACCTTCGACGTGGCGTCCGCCGTCACGCCGGCGATCAGGCTGACCTTGCCGTCCACGACCGACGCCAGCACGATGGCGGCCGTTTTCAGCTTGTCCTTCAGCTTGTCCATCGTCTCGCGCAGGTTGGCGACGTCCGCGCCTTCCAGCGTGGCGGCCAGCACCTTGATGCCGTTCACGTCGATGGCCTGCGTCACCAGCTCGTCGCCCTGGCCGGCGGCCAGTTTCGACTTCAGCGCGGCGATTTCCTTTTCCAGCGACTTGACCTGGTCCTGCACCTGGGCGATGCGGGCCGGCAGCTCGTCCGGGCTCGTCTTCAGCGCGCCGGCCGCTTCGACCAGCTTGCGGTTGATCGACTGCACCAGCGCCAGCGCGCCCTCGCCCGTCACGGCTTCCACGCGGCGGATGCCGGCGGCCACGCCTGATTCGGCCACGATCTTGAACAGGCCGATGTCGCCGGTGCGGGTGACGTGCACGCCGCCGCACAGCTCTTTCGACGAGCCGATGTCCAGCACGCGCACGGTGTCGCCGTATTTCTCACCGAACAAGGCCATGGCGCCATGCTTGATCGCATCGTCCATCGACATGTGCTGGGCCTGGGTCGCGTGGTTTTCCAGGATCTCGCGGTTGACGATCGTCTCGACCTGGGCAATCTGCTCGGCCGTCAGCGGGGCGTTGTGGCTGAAGTCGAAGCGGGTCTTGTCCGGGTCGACCAGCGAGCCCTTCTGCTGCACGTGGCCGCCCAGCACTTCGCGCAGCGCCTTGTGCATCAGGTGCGTGGCCGAGTGGTTGCGGATGGTGCGGGCGCGCTTGACCTCGTCGACCTGCGCATCGACCAGGTCGCCCACTTTCAGCGAGCCCGACTGCAGCACGCCGTGGTGGCCGAACACGTCCGCCTGGATCTTCAGCGTGTCTTCCACTTCGAACGCGCCGCCCGGCGCCTTCAAGAGGCCCTTGTCGCCCACCTGGCCGCCCGACTCGGCGTAGAACGGCGTCGTGTCCAGCACGACGATGCCGTCCTGGCCCGCCTTCAGTTCCTGGACCGGTGCGCCGCCCGCGTACAGGGCCAGCACGCGGCTGTTGTGCACCAGGGCGTCGTAACCGACGAATTTCGTCTTTTCGCCCGCGTACTCGACGTTGGCGGCCATCTTGAACTTGCCGGCGGCGCGTGCCGTTTTCTTCTGTTGCTCCATGGCGGCAGTGAAACCGGCCTCGTCCAGGGTCACGCCGCGCTCGCGGCAGATGTCCGCGGTCAGGTCGAGCGGGAAGCCGTAGGTGTCGTACAGCGTGAAGGCGGTGGCGCCATCCAGGCTCTTCGGATCCTTGGCCAGCTGCGCTTCCAGGATCTTCATGCCGTTTTCCAGCGTTTCGCCGAAGCGCTCTTCCTCGGCCTTCAGGGTCTGCATCACGCGTTCTTTCGCGTCGTGCAGTTCCGGATAGGCGGCGCCCATCTCGATGTCGAGGTCGTCGACCAGCTTGTAGAAGAACGGCTTGGTCTGGCCCAGCTTGTGGCCGTGGCGCAGCGCGCGGCGGATGATGCGGCGCAGGACGTAGCCGTGGCCTTCGCTGCTCGGGATGATGCCGTCGACGATCAGGAAGCTGGCGGCGCGGATGTGGTCGGCGATGACCTTCAGCGAGTTGTTCGCCAGGTCGGTCGCACCGGTTTCGCGGCTTGCTGCCTTGATCAGGTTCTGGAACAGGTCGATTTCATAGTTCGAGTGCACGTGCTGCAGCACGGCCGCGAGGCGCTCCAGGCCCATGCCGGTGTCGATCGACGGCTTCGGCAGCGGGGTCAAGACGCCGGCTTCGTCGCGGTTGAACTGCATGAACACGAGGTTCCAGATCTCGATGAAGCGGTCGCCGTCTTCTTCCGGCGAACCCGGGGGGCCGCCCCAGATGTCGGCGCCGTGGTCGTAGAAGATTTCCGTGCACGGACCGCACGGGCCGGTGTCGGCCATCTGCCAGAAGTTGTCCGACGCGTAGCGCGCACCCTTGTTGTCGCCGATGCGGATGATGCGCTCGGTCGGGACGCCGATCTCGTTGGCCCAGATGCCGTAGGCTTCGTCGTCCTCGAAGTAGACGGTGATGGTCAGCTTTTCCGCCGGCAGGTTGTAGACCTTGGTCAGCAGTTCCCAGGCAAAGTTGATGGCATCGCGCTTGAAGTAGTCGCCGAAGCTGAAGTTGCCCAGCATTTCGAAGAACGTGTGGTGACGCGCGGTGTAGCCGACGTTTTCCAGGTCGTTGTGCTTGCCGCCGGCGCGCACGCAGCGCTGCACGGTGGTGGCGCGCTTGTACGGACGCGTATCCAGGCCCAGGAACACGTCCTTGAACTGCACCATGCCGCTGTTGGTCAACAACATCGTCGGGTCGTTGCCCGGTACGAGCGGGCTGGAACGGACGATCGTGTGGCCTTTGGACTCAAAGAACTTGAGGAACTTTTCGCGTATTTCGGTGGATTTCATGTCGTAGGGGCGGATGTAGGCCAGCTTGCTATATAAAGAAATTGATTATAGCGTGCTATTGAAACGAAATCGTATCCCCCGGCGCGATTCGGCATCCGTGCAGGCGGCGCCGGCGCTCAGCGCAGCAGCGCCAGGATCGCCCGGGGCTCGCCGTTGGCCTGCGTCAGCATGGCCGACGCCGCTTCCCGCAGGATCTGTGCCCGCGTCAGCCGCGCCGTACTGTCGGCGAAATCGGTGTCCTCGATGCGGCTGCGTGCCGTCGCCAGGTTCAGCGACGCCGTCTGCAGGTTGCCCGAGACGGCATCCATGCGGTTGCCGTACGCCCCCACCCGGGCACGCTCCACCCCGACCCGCGCGAGCGCCTCGTCGATGCGCAGCAGCGCCACCGGTGCGTTGCCCAGGTCCAGGCCGGCCAGCCCCAGCGCGCCCGATGTCACGGCGCCGAACTCCAGGTCGATCACGTCGCCGGCGTCGGCCCCGGCCTGGATGTGCATGCGATGCACGCCCAAGCCCCGGCTGCCGACCTCCGGATACCCTACCTTGAAGTTGTGCAACGGCCGCGCGGCCGTGCCAGAGCCTGTGTCGGGCACGACGTCGCGCGCGTTGCGTACCGGGCCGCGGTCCGCGTCGACACCGCCGATGGCGCCCGTGTCGGCGTTCGTCAGGTTCATCGTGTGCGTGATGTAGTCGGCGCCGTGGGCCCCGAAGTCCGCCAGGAAAGCGCCCGTGTTCGCGTACTTCCCGCCCGTGACGGCGTTCAGCGCCGTGTCCAGGTCGGCCGCGCGGTGCTGGGTCAGGTACGTCATGAGCCCCTTCATGCCGCCGGTGACGCCCATCGACTTGAGGCTGTCGTGCAGGTAGCGCGACGCGACGTAGCCGCCCTCGTAGCTGAAGCCCCCGTTCGCGATCGTGCCGACGATGCCGGCCGCCGTCTGGCCCCCGGCCAGCGCCGTGGCCACCCGCTCGTCCGCGCCCTGGATCAGCTCGGCCGTCCCTTCCGTGAACCACTGGGGAAAATTGAAGCTGGTCGAGCGCAGCATGATCGCGTGCACCATTTCGTGCGCGATCACGCGGTCGTTGTACAGCGGTCCCGTGCCGCCGTCGGGCGTCGCGATGCGGTCGAAGTCGGCCATGTCGATGTTCAGGACGACGTCGCTGCCGGGCGCCGTCGAGCCCGTTACCGAGGCGAGCACGCCGCTGCGCCCGTCCGACGTCTCCAGGTTGATGTGCAGGCCGGCGCCATCCGCGTGCAGGCCGTAGTACTGCTGGACCATGTCCTCGGCGGCGCTCAGCCAGCCGGCCTTGAGGCTGTCCAGCACGTCCCGCCGGCGTTCCTCGGCGGGGTCCTCCCGGCTTTCCGGGGCGAAGATCGCCTGCCCGTTGAACGCCGTGTCGCCGCCCACCCGCGTGATCTGGCCGAGGATCTGGTCCGCTTCCTGCTGCAACGCCGCGCGGTCGCGGCTGGAATAGCTGCCGTTGCCGGACGCCACCGCGAGTTCGCGCAGGCGCTGCAGGCTGTCCGTGACGTTCGACAGCGCGCCGTCCGCCACCTGCAGCATCGACGTCGCGTCGCTGACGTTGCGCACGGCCTGGCGCATGCCGTTGACCTGCGACGTCATGCGCCCCGCCACCGCCTGCCCGGCGGCATCGTCCGCCGCGCTCTGGATGCGGATGCCCGAGCTGAGCCGTGCAATGAGCCGCGTCATCTCGCCCGTATGGTTGGCAAGGTTGCGCTGCGTGGTCAGCGACAGAAAGCTATTGTTGATCGACAGTGACATGATGACAGGGCCGGTTACCAGAAGTCGTTAACGGCCATGCATCTCAGTTCTTGAGGGAAATATTTGATTTTTAGTAAAACGTGGGACCGATCAGGTCGATCCGGTCCGTGCACAGGCCGTCGACGCCCCAGCCGAACAGCGTGCGCGCCCGCTCCGGCGCATTGACGGTGTAGCAGAACAGGCCGAACCCGGCCGCCTTGACGCCGGCCGCCTGCGCCGCCGTCAGCGTCTTGTGGTCCGTGTGGATGGCGACGGCGTCCAGCGCCCGCGCCCGTGCTTCCCAGTCCGGCGGCAGGGTTTCCGTCAGCCACGCGCGCGGCACGCCGGGCGCCGCCTGCCGGGCCGCCGCCAGCGCCGCCTCGCTGAACGAGGACAGCAGCGGCGCCCGCTCCACCCGCCCGGCCGCGAGATCGTCGGCGAACAGGGCGGCGGCCAGGCGCGCGACCGTGGTGCCGGTCGCCTCGTCGAAGCCGGGCACGGGCTTGATCTCGACGTTCATCCACACGCCGTGCGCCTTGCAGAATTGCGCGAACTCGACGAACAGCGGCACCGGCTCCCCGGCCCACGCCGGGCCGAACCAGGCGCCGGCGTCGCGCGCGGCCAGGTCGCGCGCATCGACGTCGGCCACCGAGCCGGTGCCGGGCACCGTGCGGCCCAGCGCCGGGTCGTGCAGCACGACGGGCACCCCGTCCCGGGCCAGCATGACGTCGAATTCGATGGCGCGAAACCCCGCCTCCATGCCGCGGCGCAGCCCGGCGAACGTGTTTTCCGGCGCCAGCGTGCCGCCGCCGCGGTGCGCCAGGATGCGTGGATAGGGCCACATGGTGCCTCCTCGTGAATCGTGCATGGGATGGGGGTCAGGCCAGCGTGCGCGCCAGCCAGCAGAAGCCGGTCACATTGACGGCGACGGTCAGCCAGAACAGTTGCCGGAACGGCCGCTTGACCGTCTTGTGGCGCAGCCATTGTTGCGCCAGCAAGGCGCCGGGCCAGCCGCCCGCCAGGCCCAGCAGCAGCAAGTGGCGCTCGGGCGTGCGCCGGTCGCCGCGCCGGGCCGCGGCCTTGTCGTGCGCGTACAGCGCGAAACAGGCGAGGCTGGCAAGGGCATAGGCCGCGCCGACGGCGGCCGGCACGGCGAGGGCCAGCGCGGCGTACGCGTACAGGATCAGGAACAGCAGCAGGGGCAGGTAGGTCATCGCGCCAGCTTACGCGCCCGGCACGCGAGTGTCCATCCGGCAATTTGCCGATTCCGCGCGGATCCCGCCTGTCCGTTAGGGAACGTACGGAGCAATGCCCTGCGACCGCCTACTCTTGCCGTTCGACGTTTCCACGCAGGAGAACACCATGAGCTTTGATTTGGGCAATCTGTTGCAGCAATACCTGGGCGGTGCCAGCCCGAACGTGAATCCGGCGCAGGCCGAGAACGATTTCGACCACGTGGCACAGAACGTGCCGCGCGCGACCGTCGCGCAGGGCGTGACCCAGGCGCTGCGTTCGGATCAGACGCCGCCGTTTTCGCAGATGGTCGGCCAGCTGTTTGGCAACAGCAATCCGGACCAGCGTGCGGGCATGCTGAACCACCTGCTCGCGAACGTGGGGCCGTCCGTGCTCGCGTCCGTCGCGGGCGGCGCGCTCGGCAACCTGCTCGGCGCCGACCAGGCCCGGGTATCGCCGGAGCAGGCGAACCAGGTGTCGCCGGAGCAGGTGCAGGAACTGGCCGCCACGGCGGAACAGCAGAATCCCGGCGTCGTCGAACGCATGGGCGACTTCTATGCCGAACACCCGACCCTGGTCAAGGCCATCGGCGGCGCCGCGCTGGCGATCGCGCTCGGCCACATGGCCCAGGGCATGCAGCGCCACTGAGCGCATCCATCCACTTCGAGAAAGGACACGTTATGGGTATCCTGAGCAATATCTTCCACAAGATTTTCCCGTCGTCGCACCCGGCCGCGCAGGCCGGCGGACAAGCCCCGGCGGGCGGCCAGCCACCGGCGCAGCAACCGGCGCAGCAACCTGCCCAGCAGCCGGCGCAACAACCGGCACAGCAGCCGCAAGCGGCGCCCGCGGCCGCGCCGATGCAGCAGGTCGACGTGGAAGCCATCCTGAACGGCATGCAGCAGCAGGCGGGCCAGCAGCTGAACTGGCGCACGTCGATCGTCGACCTGATGAAGCTGCTGGGGCTCGATTCCAGCCTGCAGGCGCGCAAGGAACTCGCGGCCGAACTGCACTACACGGGCGACACCAACGATTCGGCCAGCATGAACATCTGGCTGCACCGCCAGGTCATGAACAAGCTGGCCGCCAACGGCGGCAAGGTGCCGGCCGACCTGAAGGACTGATCGCCCCGTCCTTCAATCCGCCAGCCCCACGCCCGCCGGCGTGCCGCACGCGAAGCAGTAGCGCATGAAGGCGTTCTTGCGCGTCGCGCACGTCGGGCAATGGTCGAACAGGCCGATGCCGCAGTGCGGGCAATGGGTCAGGTGCGCGTCGCCGTAATCGGTGGCGCGCTCGCACGACGGACAGACGCGCTTGGCGATGCGCGCCAGCGCCACGTCGTAGCGCATCGTCGTGCGCCGCTGTTCGTCCGGCATCGCCTCCGCGGCGCGCTGGCGTTCGAGCCAGGCGTGCAGCCAGCGGATCGCATAGCGGCCGACGACGACCGTCACGGCGATGCCCACCCCGTAGCGCACGTAGCCGCCGTAGCTGGGCAGGTAAGGTACCAGCTCGACGAAGAACGCGAACAGCGCGAAGAAAATGAAACCCCACGTGAACGGCCAGTAGGTGCCGCCCCGCTTGTACTTGAACAGCGCGCCGGCCGCCAGCAGCAGCGGCAGCGTCACCGCCAGACGGATCAGGAAGACCTTGCGCGCGGCCTGCAGGGCGGCGTCGTAGGCGGCGGCGCGCGCAGGCTGCAGCAGCGCCTCGTACGCGGCGTCGGCCTTCTGCTCCGTTTGCTTCGCGTCGAGCAGCACCTGCTCCTGGGCTTCGACCGCGGACAGCGCCGTGCGTTCCGCCGCGACCAGCTTGTCGAGCTCGCGGTTGCGCGCGATCAGGTCCGCATCCTGGTCGGGACGCGCCGTCGCGTGCCGGGTCGCAAGCCAGTTCTCGAACGCGTCGCGCGCGCTTTGCGTGTTCGCCAGCGCCACGCGGTGCTTCTGGCGCGCCTGTTCGAGCGCGCGCTCGGCCTCCTCGCGCGTCGTCTGCGCCTGCCCGCTGGCCGCCTCCAGCGGCCCGGCCTTGGCGGGATCGAGGAAATGTTCGGGGCCGGGAACCGGCGCGAGGTAGATGACGTTGTCGACGACCTGGCTGCCCAGGCCGATCAGGAATCCCGCGAACACGAAGGCGACGAGCCACAACGCCCGCCGCATCCACTGTTCGGTCCAGCGCAAACCCTTGCTCATGTCCGGCTCCTCCCGCGATGACGAAAGCGGCAGCGTGCCACCGCCGCAGGAGCCAAGCCACAACAAAGCGCAAGACGGCGTCTTGCGCTACCTCACGTGCCGCCGGACGCTACCCGGCGCGGATCAGAAGTAGGACAGACCCAGTGCCTTGCGCACTTCGTCCGTCGTGGCGGCCGCCACCTCGCGCGCCTTCATCGTGCCTTCCTTGAGGATCTGCATGACCTGGCCCTTGTCCTTGGCCAGTTCCTCGCGGCGGGCGCGGATCGGGGCCAGCAGTTCCTGCAGGATGTTTTCCAGGCGCTTCTTGACGACGGAGTCGCCCAGGCCGCCGCGCTGGTAATGCGCCTTCATCTCGGCCAGGCCGTCCTTGTCGGTGTCGAACGCGTCCAGGTAGAGGAACGCGACGTTGCCCTCGATGTGGCCCGGGTCCGACACCTTCAGGTGCAGCGGGTCCGTGTAGACCATCTTGACGGCGGCGCGGATCTCGTCGGCGGACGCGCCGAGGTTGATCGTGTTGCCGAGCGACTTGCTCATCTTGGCCTTGCCGTCGATGCCCGGCAGGCGGCCGACTTCCGGCACGATCGCCTTGCACTCGACGAGGATCTCGCGGCCGGCGCCGCGGTTGAACTTGCGCACGATCTCGTTGCACTGCTCGATCATCGGGATCTGGTCTTCGCCCACCGGCACGATCGTGGCCTTGAACGCGCTGATGTCGGCGGCCTGGCTGGCCGGGTACGTCAGGAAGCCGGCCGGGATGTCGCGCTCGAAGCCGCGCAGGATGATTTCCTGCTTGACGGTCGGGTTGCGCTCGAGGCGCGCGACCGTCACGAGGTTCAGGTAATAGAAGGTCAGTTCGGCCAGTTCCGGGATCTGCGACTGGATCAGGATCGTCGATTTGGCGGGGTCGATCCCTACGGCAAGGTAATCGAGCGCCACTTCGATCACGTTCCGGTGTACCTTACCGATATCATCCATATTGTCCGTGAGCGCCTGGGCGTCCGCGAGCATGATGAACTGGCGATATTGATCCTGGTAAGTGACGCGATTGCGCAGGCTGCCGACGAAGTGGCCGAGATGCAGCGGCCCGGTAGGACGGTCGCCGGTCAGGATGATGGGCGTGGTAGCGGTGGGGGTTTGCAGACTCATCGAGTTTTTCCTTGGGTGTTTGTAACGCCCTTGCCTCGATCCTGCCGCGCCAACGAAAACGCCACCTTGGAATCGAG
>Ga0308161_1004020_pt1 | contig 13788 bp, 16 predicted proteins | sample PhyFR2_FD_201034 | JGI IMG/M metagenome (GOLD analysis project Ga0308161, IMG submission 201034) | Phyllosphere microbial communities from UC Gill Tract Community Farm, Albany, California, United States - DLSLF.R2 | ecosystem: Host-associated > Plants > Phyllosphere > Unclassified | place: USA...
ACAGCTCGGGCTTGTCCATCACCTCGGCCCGGCTCGTCAGCCTGTGTTCCGACAGCAGCATGTTGCCCACCGCCCGCATCAGCTCCTGGGAGCGCACCGAGAAGCGGCCGTCGTCGGCCAGGTCCTGGGCCAGGGGTTCGATGCGGTCGAATTCGCCGGCCGAGCGACGCTCCTGGAAGGACAGCATGGCCGCCTTGGACATCACTTCGGCCAGGAGTTGCAGCCGGTCGCGGTCGGCTGCGTGGATGTGGATCGCATTGCCAACCGGGCCTTCATGGGTTTCCGGGTCGACGATGACCGTCGCCTTTTCCTCGGCCAGCGCATCACCCTTGCCGGAACTGGCGGGACCGATGCTGGCCATCAGCCATTCGCGGTCGCCGGCTTCTTCGGCGAAGAAGGCCACCGCGCCATAGCGGAAGATGGCCGCCACGCCGGCGCCGGGCAGGCGCACCATCAGCGGCGACTGCGCCACCATTGGCAGGTGGGCCAGCGCCTTGATGTCGATGCGCTCGGCGACGATGGCCACGGCGGCGGTGAATTCGGTGGCGGCGATCAGCGGCTTGCCTTCGCGGCGCACGATGCGCTGGGTGCGCGACCGGCGGCGGCCGGCGCGCGGCGTCCAGTTGATGGCGGGCCGGTGCGGGATGAATGGCTGTGTCATTGTTCTTCTCCCCGTAAATGGAAAATGCGTTCCTGCTCAGTAACGTGGCGTGCCGGCAGGTATGCAGCCCGCTCGGGCTGCCTTTGTACTGTAGCGCATGCCCGATGAAAGCTTCACCCTCCGGCGCAAGCCTTGCCGGTGCCGCGCGCGCATTTTTCCTTTATGCTGGCGGCCATGCCGATTCCCTCGATTTTCTCCGCCGTCCTGCCGGCCCCGTTTGGCGCGATGGGCGTGCGCACCGACCATGGCTTGGTGCGCGAACTGGTGTACCTGCCGCCATCCCATGCGCTGCTGGACCCGGCCGACGACCTGGCCGAACAGGTCGCACGCCAGCTGCAACGCTATTTCGCCGACCCCGACTTCCGCTTCGACCTGCCGCTGCAGGCAGCCGGCACGCCGTTCCAGCAAAAGGTGTGGTCCGCGATTTCCGCCATCCCGCGCGGCCGGGTGCGCACCTATGGCGACATCGCCCGCCTGCTCGGCTCGGCGCCGCGCGCGGTGGGCCAGGCCTGCGGCGCCAACTGGTTTCCGCTGGCAGTGCCGTGCCACCGCGTCACCGCGGCCGGCGGGCTGGGCGGCTTTGCCAACAGCGCCGACGCCGACGGCTTTCACCTGCGCGTCAAGCGCTGGCTGCTGGCCCATGAAGGCGTGGAGGGCTACTGATGGAACAGGCAGCAAAGGCGCTCGCCAGCCAGCCGCAGATCGACGCCTTCTGCGACACTCTGTGGCTGGAAGACGGCCTGGCGAAGAACACCCTGGAAGCCTACCGCCGCGACCTGACCCTGTTTGCAACCTGGCTGGAAGCCGAGCACGGCAAGCCGCTGGACGCGGCGGGCGCGCCTGAACTCAACGGCTATTTCGCCGCCCGCCATGCCGACAGCCGCGCCACCTCGTCGAACCGCCGGCTGGCGGTGCTGCGGCGCTATTACCAGATGGCGCTGCGGCAGAACCGCATTGCGGTCGACCCCTGCCTGCGCATGCGTTCGGCGCGCCAGCCGCAGCGTTTCCCCAAGACATTGTCGGAAGCCCAGGTCGACGCGCTGCTGGCCGCGCCCGACATTAGTACGCCGCTGGGCCTGCGCGACCGCACCATGCTGGAACTGATGTATGCCAGCGGCCTGCGGGTATCGGAACTGGTGCTGCTCAAATCCATGGAAGTCGGCATGAACGAGGGCGTGCTGCGCATCACCGGCAAGGGCGACAAGACGCGGCTGGTGCCCTTTGGCGACGAGGCGCGCGGCTGGATCGAGCGCTACCTGAAGGAGGCGCGCGGCGCCATCCTGAACGGGCAAACCGATGACGCGCTGTTCGTCACCGCCCGCGGCGGCGCGATGACCCGGCAGATGTTCTGGATACTGATCAAGAAGCATGCGCTCAAAGCCGGCATCAATGCGCCGCTGTCGCCGCATACCCTGCGCCATGCCTTCGCCACCCATCTGCTCAACCATGGCGCCGACCTGCGGGTGGTGCAGTTGCTGCTGGGCCATGCCGACATTTCCACCACCCAGATCTATACCCACGTCGCCCGCGAGCGCCTGAAGCTGCTGCATGCGCAGCATCATCCGCGCGGCTGACTGAACAGTCGGAAATCATGGCCATCCGCATCGTGCGTCTCGGCAGCCCGCGCGTGGAAGGCGAGGGATTGCGGCTGGGCACCGTGCGGCGTCCGCCGCGCGGCGTGCCCAAGGCCGATTTCGCCCGGCGCGATTTCTACGACGTCTGGCTGCCGCTGCTCTCGCCCGAGCCGGAACTGGTGAAAACCTGGCTGCAGGCGGACGACGACGCCACTCTATCCCGCTGCCGCAAGCACTTCATCGCCCAGATGAACAAGCCCGACGCCGCCCGCCTGCTCGACCTGCTGGCGGCACTGTCGCATCAGACCGGATTCTCCCTGGGCTGTTACTGCGCCGACCCGGCCCGTTGCCACCGGACTGTATTGCGCGATCTCCTGATCGAGCGCGGAGCGATTATCGAATAAAAGTTCGGCATGCTAGGATGCTGGGACAGCCCACCCAGTAGTCCTTCATCGGAGAGAACGTCGTGGCGAAAACCAATTTTCAGTACGAGAAGCGGCAGAAAGAGCTTGAAAAGAAGCGCAAGAAGGAAGAAAAACTGAAACGCAAGCAGGAGCGTGCAAGCGAACCCGGCGAAAGCGGCGAGGGAGGCGAGGGTGGCAATACCCAGGCCAGCGGCACGGAAGCGCTTCCCGAACCGGTGGAACACGATTCCCAGACGGAAACGCCCTGATCCGGTCAACCCTGGAACAGGCGCAGCCTGACCAGCACCGCGCCATGATCGGAAGTTTCGGGGGCGCGGAAAATTACATGGTCGTTCAGGTAGGCCACGTCGAGCACTTCACCCAGCGCATGCTTCGATGCAGGGTTGAATTCCTCCGAGACCAGCACATGGTCGATGGTCTCAAAGTTGCCGTCATGCACATGGGTATAGCCGACATCGCGCAGCGGGTCGCGCCGTGACTGCAGCCGGTAGCATTCAAACATCCGTTCGTCATGGCCATTCGGGCCGCGGCCGCCACCCAGCACCATCTGGGTCGGCACCGCGTCGGCCACGTCATTGAAGTCGCCCATCACCATCATCGGCAGACGTCGTCCGGCGGCGAAATCGGTCAGCAGGTAGCGCAGGCCCAGCGCTTCGGCGCCGCGCCGCACCATGGACCGCAACACCGCCGCGCCGACGCTGGCGGGATCGGTTTCATTGTCATCGGTTCGGTAGTCAGGTCGCTTGGATTTGAGATGGACCACAAAAATCGTCAGCGCCAGTCCGGGCGCCAGCAGCACCGGCACCTGGAGCACCGGCCGGGTGAAGCGGGTCATGGCTTCCTTCAGGTCCAGCAGCGGCACCGCCAGGCCGCGCGGCAGGTCCACATGCTTGAGAGGTTCGCCGGCCAGCGGCAGCCGGGTGACCAGCGCAACACTGGGCGTGAGCTTGCCCGGCTCGGGCTCGAAGCCGATATGGACGGCGTCGCGGTAGCGTGCGCTGCGCGCCATCACTTCCCTGACCGCATCCTGTGAAAACACTTCCTGCAGGGCAATGACGTCGGCGTCGAGCCGGTCGAACTGGCGCGCCAGCCAGTCGATCTTGGCGTCGTACTGCGCTTCGGTATAGGGTTCGATGCCGTCGTAGAAGCGCAGGCCGGGACGGGCGAGGTTCAGGACGTTGAAGGTCGCTAAGCGAATTTCCTGTTGCATAATACCTCACCAAAATTTCGAATGAGCGTATCACGCATGAGCAGGAAAGAGCATATCTCCGAGACCCCGGCCACCCAGTATCTGCGGCGCCAGCGCATTGTCTTCTCGGAACACCCCTACCAGTACGAGGAACATGGCGGCACCGCGGTGTCGGCGCGCGAGCTGGGCGTGGATGAACACCAGGTGGTCAAGACCCTGGTAATGCAGGACGAGGCCGGCAAGCCGCTGATCGTGCTGATGCATGGCGACTGCAAGGTGTCGACCAAGAACCTGGCGCGCCAGATCGGCTGCAAGTCGGTCGAACCCTGCGCGCCCGAGGTGGCGCAGCGCCATTCCGGCTACCAGGTCGGCGGCACCTCGCCGTTCGGCACCCGCAAGACCATGCCGGTGTATGTCGAACAAGGCATCCTTGGGCTAGAGCGGATCTACATCAACGGCGGCCGGCGCGGCTACCTGGTCGGCCTCGATCCGGCCGTTCTCCCTACGATACTCCCGGTGACCGCTGTATCATGCGCGCTGGCCGGGCAATAGCCGGCTCCGACACTATCAATAAGACCCAGGGAGTCTATGTATACCGTTCTGTTCGCCGTGGCCGCCTATCTGATCGGCTCCATTTCCTTTGCCGTGGTGTGCAGCCGGCTGTTCGGCATCGCCGACCCGCGCACCTACGGCTCGAAAAATCCGGGCGCCACCAATGTGCTGCGCAGCGGTAACAAGAAGGCGGCAATCGCCACGCTGATCGGCGACTGCGCCAAGGGCTGGTTCGCGGTCTGGCTGGCCATTCGCCTGGCGCCGCAATTCGGCGTGGAAGAGGGCGGCATCGCGCTGGTGGCGATCGCGGTCTTTCTCGGCCACCTGTGGCCGGTGTTTTTCCGCTTCGTCGGCGGCAAGGGCGTGGCTACCGCGCTCGGCGTGCTGCTGGGCCTGAATGTCTGGCTGGGCCTGGGAACGCTGGCCACCTGGCTGATCATCGCCTATGCCTTCCGCTACTCGTCGCTGGCGGCGCTGGTGTCCAGCCTGTTCGCGCCGTTCTTCTATGTGCTGCTGTTCGGCGTCGATGTGCAATTGCTGGCGGTGGTGGCGATGAGCGTGCTGCTGGTCTACCGGCACGGCAAGAATATCGCCAACCTGATCAGCGGCAAGGAAAGCCGCATCGGCAGCAAGAAGTCGTAGCGGCTGTTCTGGCGCCCGTGCGGGATCGCGGTCCATCGCAGGCGCCGGCAGGCGGCATCCGCGCCGGCCCTGGCCTTAGATCCTCAGTTCATCCAGCGGCCAGCGCGGCCGCACATTGAAGGCATAGTCCTTCTGCGCCGCTTCCGGCTGCAATTGCAGCCGCATCGCGCCGGCAAAGGCGATCATCGCACCGTTGTCGGTGCAGAACTCCAGTTCCGGATAAAACACCCGGAAGCGTTTTTTCGCCGCCGCCGCATTCAGCGCTTCCCGCAGCTGGCGGTTGGCGCCGACGCCGCCGGCGATCACCAGCCGCTTCAGCCCGGTCTGCTTCAGCGCCGCCAGGCACTTCGCCACCAGCACTTCCACGATTGCATCGACGAAGGCACGCGCCACATTGGCCTTGTCCTGCTCGCAAATATTGGTGATGTTGTTCTTCACCAGCGTCAGCACCGCGGTCTTGAGCCCGGAAAAGCTGAAGTTCAGATTCTTCGAATGCAGCATCGGCCGCGGCAGGGTATAGACGCCAGGATCGCCGAATTCCGCCAGCCGCGAGATCGCCGGACCGCCCGGATAACCCAGGCCCAGCAGCTTGGCCGACTTGTCGAAAGCCTCGCCGGCCGCATCGTCCACCGTCTCGCCCAGTAGCGTGTAGCGGCCCACGCCATCGACTCGCATCAGCTGGGTGTGGCCGCCCGATACCAGCAGGGCGACGAAGGGAAATTCCGGCGGCTCGCTGGCCAAAAGCGGCGACAGCAGGTGGCCTTCCAGGTGATGCACGCCCAGCACCGGCTTGTCCAGCGCCAGGCCCAGGCCGCAGGCGACGGAGGCGCCGACCAGCAGCGCGCCGGCCAGGCCGGGGCCTTGCGTATAGGCGATCGCATCGATCGCATGGCGGTCGGTGCCGCCCTGGGCCAGCACCTGTTCCAGCAGCGGCAGCGCGCGCCGTATATGGTCGCGCGAGGCCAGTTCCGGCACCACGCCGCCGTATTGTTCATGCATGGCCACCTGCGAATGCAAGGCATGGGACAGCAGGCCGCGCTGCGTGTCATACAGGGCCAGGCCGGTTTCATCGCAGGAGGATTCGACGCCGAGGACTATCATTCAGAAGGACCGGAAGAGGGTGGCAAGCTTTTTGCAAAGCGGTATTGTAAAGGAAAGCGCCCCTGCGCTTATCAGACCCATGACCTCCATGACCGATTCGAAACTGCTGCGCATTGTCGTCGTCAATTCCCTGGTTCCCGCCGACGGCGCGGACGACGCCGCCATCGAGCGGGCCGAGCGCGCCCGCACCCTGCGCATCAGCCTGCTCGAAGCCGGCTACAACATCCTGGCCGCGCTGCCGCCGGATGCCAGGCTGCAGGAGCAGATCGCCCACCTGCAGCCGGATGTGATCATCGTCGACGCCCAGTCCGACGCCGCGCTGAAGGAAGTGGTGTCGGCCACCACCAACGCGCCGCGGCCCATCATCTGCTTTTCCGAGGACGGCGACCGCGACCGCATGCATGCGGCGCTGGAGGCCGGCGTATCGGCCTATGTCGCCGCCGGGCTGTCGGCGGACTGGGTCAAGGCCGTGCTGGACGTGGCGGTGGCGCGTTTCGAGGTTGACCGCAAGCTGCGCGACGAGCTGTCCGAAACCCGCATGAAGCTGGCCGAACGCAAGGTGATCGAGCGCGCCAAGGGCCTGCTGATGGAGCGCCACCGCTGCAGCGAGGACGAGGCCTACCGCAAGCTGCGCCGTTTGGCCATGGACAAGAACCTGAAGCTGTCCGATGTGGCGCAGCGCATGATCGACGTGGCCGATCTGCTCATTTGACCGCACCAACGCCGGGCCATGTTTAGGGCATGGCCTGCACTTTTCCCGCCGCCGTCCTCTTCTTCCCCGTTGAAAACCCGCGCTGTCCTGGTGCGTCGCACAGGCGCAGGGCAAATCACGCCTCGCGGTGAAGCAAACCGATTTTCCACCGTGCTGGCATACCAATTGCTGTATGGCAGTGAGCGCCAAGGGAGGCGCACAACACGGTAGTGGGTCGCGGCCAATGGTGGCCGCGATCTTATGGGATCGCTCCCGTTTCTCGACGCAAGGAAGCCATGACAGCCAAAGCAGACACATCATCATTGACCCGCCGCAGCATGCTCAAGGCGGGCGCCGCGGCCGGCCTCGCCGGCGCCTTTTCCGCCCTGTCCACCCGGGGCGCCTGGGCAGCCGGCTCGGACAAGCCGGAAAAGGAAGAGGTCAAGGTCGGCTTCATTCCGCTGACCGACTGCGCGTCGGTGGTGATGGCATCGGTGCTGGGCATTGATAAAAAGTACGGCATCAAGATCACGCCGTCCAAGGAGGCATCCTGGCCGGGCGTGCGCGACAAGCTGGTCAACGGCGAACTCGACGCCGCCCATGTGCTGTATGGCCTGATCTATGGCGTGCACCTGGGCGTGTCTGGTCCGAAGAAGGACATGGCGGTGCTGATGACCATCAATAACAATGGCCAGGCAATCACGCTGTCGAAGAAGCTGGCCGACAAGGGCGCGGTCGACGGCGCATCGCTGGCCAGGCTGATGAAAGCCGAGAAGCGCGAATACACCTTCGCCCAGACCTTCCCGACCGGCACCCATGCAATGTGGCTCTATTACTGGCTGGCGGCCAACGGCATCGACCCGATGAAGGATGCCAAGATCATCACCGTGCCGCCGCCGCAGATGGTGGCCAATATGCGGGTCGGCAACATGGACGGCTACTGCGTCGGCGAGCCCTGGGGCCACCGAGCCATCGCCGACGGCATCGGCATCACCGCCATCACCACGCAGGACATCTGGCGCGATCATCCCGAGAAGGTGCTGGGCACCAGCGCCGAGTGGGTAAAGAAATATCCGAACACGGCGCGTGCGTTGACCGCGGCGGTGCTGGAAGCGGGCAAGTGGATCGATGCCTCGCTGTCGAACAAGAACAAGATGGCCGAAACCATCGCCGACAAGTCCTACGTGAACACCTCGGTGGACGTGATCAACCAGCGCATTCTCGGCCGCTACCAGAACGGCCTGGGCAAGACCTGGGACGACCCGAACTACATGAAGTTCTTCAACGACGGCGCGGTGAATTTCCCCTACCTGTCCGACGGCATGTGGTTCCTGACCCAGCAGAAGCGCTGGGGCCTGCTGAAGAACGACGTCGACTACCTGGCCGTGGCGAAACAGATCAACCAGATCGACCTGTACAAGGACGCCGCCGGCATGGCCAAGGTCAGCGTGCCGAAGGATCCGATGCGCAGCAGCAAGCTGGTCGACGGCGCGGTATGGGACGGCAAGAATCCGCAGGCCTATGCGGCCTCCTTCAACATCAAGGTCTAACCGACCAACCGCCTGAACAGGAAACGCCATGAGCGCTGTGATGAAATCCCTCGACCCTGTCAATCCCCTCGCCACGCCGGACGCGGCGAGCCCGGCTGGCGCGGCCGGCCATGCCGCCGCGGCGGCCCCGGCGCACAAGCCCGTGGCCCGCGCCAGGCCGGCCGGCATGTCCCTGCGGCTGCGGCTGCGCGCGCTGGCCGGCGTGGTGCTGCCGCCCATGCTGGGCATGGGCTTTCTGGTGCTGATCTGGCAGATCGTCTCGGTCAGCAGCAGCGGCATCCCGTCGCCGCTGGCCACGCTGGAAGAGGCGGTGAAGATCTTTTCCGACCCCTTCTACAGCAAGAGCCCGAATGACCAGGGCATAGGCTGGAACCTGCTGGCTTCGCTGCAGCGGGTGGCGGTGGGCTTCGGCCTGGCGGCCGCGGTCGGCATCCCGGCCGGCTTTCTGATCGGCCGCTTCCGCATCCTGGCGGCGATGTTCAATCCCCTCATCTCGATACTGAAGCCGGTGTCGCCGCTGGCCTGGCTGCCGATCGGCCTGCTGGTGTTCAAGGCCGCCAATCCGGCATCGATCTGGGCCATCTTCATCTGCTCGATCTGGCCCATGATCATCAACACCGCGGTCGGCGTGCAGCGGGTGCCGCAGGATTACATGAACGTGGCGCGGGTGCTGAACCTGTCGGAATGGAAGATCCTGACCCGCATCCTGTTCCCCTCGGTGCTGCCCTACATGCTGACCGGCGTGCGCCTGTCCATCGGCACCGCCTGGCTGGTGATCGTGGCGGCGGAAATGCTGACCGGCGGCGTCGGCATCGGCTTCTGGGTGTGGGACGAATGGAACAACCTCAACGTGCCGCACATCATCATCGCTATCTTCGCCATCGGCCTGGTCGGCCTGGTGCTGGAGCAGGCGCTGGTCATGCTGGCCCGCGCATTCACCTATGAAGATGTCAAGAACTGAGGACAGCACCATGGACAACCGTAAATTCATCGATATCCAGGACGCGCAGATGTCCTTCAACACCCGCAACGGCGTGTTCCAGGCGCTGCGCGACATCAACCTGACCGTGGCCAAGGGCGAATTCATCACACTGATCGGCCACTCGGGCTGCGGCAAGTCCACGCTGCTAAACCTGATCGCCGGCCTGCTCAAGGCCAGCGGCGGCGCGCTGCTGTGCGCCAACCGCGAGATTGCCGGCCCGGCGCCGGAACGGGCAGTGGTGTTCCAGAACCATTCGCTGCTGCCTTGGCTGACCTGTTTCGAAAACGTCTATCTGGCAGTGGAGCGGGTGTTCGGCGCCAGCGAGAGCAGGGCGCAACTCAAGGAGCGCACCAGTGCCGCGCTAGCGATGGTGGGCCTGTCCCATGCGGCGCAGAAGCGTCCGCATGAAATTTCCGGCGGCATGAAGCAACGCGTCGGGATTGCGCGGGCGCTGGCTATGGAGCCCAAGGTGCTGCTGATGGACGAGCCCTTCGGCGCGCTCGATGCGCTGACCCGCGCCCATCTGCAGGACGAGTTGCTGAAGATCGTTGCCCGCACCAGTTCCACCGTGGTGATGGTGACCCATGATGTCGACGAGGCGGTGCTGCTGTCCGACCGCATCGTGATGATGACCAATGGGCCGGCCGCCACCATCGGCGAGATCTTGCAGGTGGAACTGGAGCGGCCGCGCGAACGCGTGGCGCTGGCGCAGGATGCGCGCTATTCGCAGTACCGCACCGCGGTGCTGGAATTCCTGTACCACCGGCAGGCGCATCCGGCGCAGGAAGCGGCCTGACTGACTGCGGTTGCCCGGCTCAGTTGACGGGCTCGACTTTCAACTCCAGCACCCGCGGCACACCGCTCGGTCCGGGAAAGTCGGCAAAGGCGCTTTTCACCATGGCCGGCATTACGGTCGCCAGCGTCGGCGTCTGACCCTGGCTGTTGACCGTGACCTGATACAGGTTGCGGCCATCGGCGGCGCGACTGATCGTGATCTTCAGCTGCCGGCTGTAGACCACGAAGCGCCGCTCGACCGGCTGCACCACCGGCGGCCCGAACCAGAACGGATCGGCGAACGGGCTGTAGTAGCCGTAGGGATAGCGATGGCGGCCAAAGAAGCCGGGTCCGTACCAGGGATCGACAACCACCGGCTCGACCACCCGCAGGTCGCGCGCATCGACGTGGTAGTCGAGGCCCACGTTCAGGCGGCCGCGTTCCGACTCAGCAAAGCCCAGGCGCTGCAGTTCGGCGCGCACCAGGTTCTCGTAATTGCGGTATTCCAGGTCGTTGGCCTGTGCGGCGTCGCGCCGGAAGGTATAGCTTTTCTCGCCCGCATCAGCCGGCCATTCATGAAACGCCGTGACCTCGCTGCGCACGATGGTGCCGGCGCAGCCGGAGAGCAGCAGCACAAACAGAATGGCTAGCCAGGGCAGAAACCGCCGCGCCAGTTGGCCGGGAAGAGACATATCAGGCTCCCTCATGCAGATGGACTATTCTGCGCCGCCCGCATGCCGCCTGCACAGCCACGGCAGGAGCCGCATGACGGCGAACAATGGCGCGCCGCCTCAGGCGATGGCGGCAAAGGCGGTGCGGGCCGCTTCCAGCGTGGCATCCACCACCGCGTCGTCATGCTGCGCGGAGAGGAAGCCGGCCTCAAACGCCGATGGCGCCAGGTAGACGCCGGCGTCCAGCATGGCATGGAAGAAGGCGTTGAAGGCGCTCTTGTCGCACTTCATCATCTCGGCATAGGAGCGCGGCACCGCCTGCGCGAAATAGATGCCGAACATGCCGCCCACCGAATCGCCGCAGAAGGCCACGCCGGCTGCACGCGCCGCTTCCGTCATGCCTGCCACCAGGCGCGCGGTCTGCGCCGACAGCGCCTCGTAGAATCCGGGCGCCTGGATCAGCTTCAGCGTCGTCATGCCTGCCGCCACCGCCACCGGGTTGCCCGACAGGGTGCCGGCCTGGTACACGCCGCCCAGCGGCGCCAGGTGCTTCATGAGGTCGGCGCGTCCGCCAAAGGCCGCCACCGGCAGTCCGCCGCCGATCACCTTGCCCAGCACCGTCATGTCGGGCGTGATGTTGTAGATCGACTGCGCGCCGCCCAGGGCCACGCGGAAGCCCGACATCACTTCGTCGAACACCAGCAGCGCGCCGTGCTTGCTGCACAGGCGACGCATGGTCTGCAGGAATTCCGGCGTGGCGGGCAGCAGGTTCATGTTGCCGGCCACCGGCTCGACGATCACGCAGGCGATGCGGTCGCCGACCTTGGCGAAGGTGTCCTCGAGCTGTTGCGGGTCGTTGAAGTCGAGCACCATGGTGTGGCGGGCAAAGTCTTCCGGCACGCCGGACGAGGTCGGATTGCCGAAGGTCAGCAGGCCGCTGCCAGCCTTGACCAGCAGCGAATCGGCATGGCCGTGGTAGCAGCCTTCGAACTTCACCACCAGGTCGCGGCCGGTCGCGCCGCGCGCCAGGCGCAGCGCGCTCATTGCCGCCTCGGTGCCCGAGGACACCAGCCGCACCTGCTCCAGCGACGGCACCAGCCGGCAGATTTCCTCGGCCATCAGCACCTCGCCCTCGGTCGGCGCGCCGAACGACAGGCCGCGCTCGGCCGCTTCCTGCACCGCCTTGATCACGGTGGGATGGGCATGGCCGACGATGGCCGGTCCCCAGGAGCCGATGTAGTCGATATAGCGGCGGTCGTCGGCATCCCAGAAATAGGGGCCGGCGGCGCGGGTAATGAAGCGCGGCGTACCGCCGACGGAACGGAAGGCGCGCACCGGGGAATTGACGCCGCCAGGCGTGGTGCGCTGGGCGCGTTCAAACAGGATGTCGTTATTCGAGGTCATGGTAATCGCTTTATAAAGGTTGGCGCGGCGGCTGCGGGGAGAGAAGAGGGCAGGGGCGCGGTCAGGCCATTTCGTCGGTATCGCGGGCCCAGAACAGGCGGTCGGGTATCAGCTTGCCCATGCCCATCCGGCCGGCATGGGCCAGCGCGGCCACGATGAATTCCTGCGCTTCCAGCACGGCTTCCGGCACGTCCAGGCCATTGGCAAGCATGGCCGCGATGGTGGCCGACAGCGTGCTGCCGGCGCCGCTGAAGGCGCCGGGTTGGCGCGCCCAGCTGTCGTGCCGCACCCGGCCGGACTCGTTGAACAGGCTGTTGGCGACCTTCTGCACCTCATCCGGCGCATTGGTGACGAACACGTATTCGCAGCCCAGGTCCACCAGGTGCATCGCATCGTCTGCCAGCATGTCGCGGCTGCTGGGTTCGCGCCAGGTTTCGGCGAGCCGCGACAGCTCCACCGCCGACAGCAGCAGCAGGGTGGTCTGCGGCACCAGCAATTCGCGCACGGCCACCAGCAGGTCCTCGCCGTCGCTGCCGAGGTCGGGCATGCGGCTGGAGAAGGGGTCGAGCACCAGCGCAATGTCGGGATAGTCGGAGACGATCTCGGCGATCACCGAGACATTCTCGATGCCGCCCAGGTAGCCCACCTTGAAGGCCGACACCGGCATGTCCTCCAGCATGACCCGGGCTTGGTCCGACACCCAGTCGGCCTCGATGGTCTGCGCATCCTCGACGCGGGCGGTATCGCCGACGGCAATCGCGGTAACGACGGAAAGGCCGTGGCAGCCCATCGCGGCGAAGGAAGCCAGGTCGGCCTGTATGCCGGTGGCGCCGACCGGATCGGCGACATTGAAGCTCATCACGAGCGGAGAAGTTTGGTTTTGCACAGGGACTAGATTAAGATATCCGACTTTGCATTTTACTTGAAGGGCAGTACACCGTGAGCAATGACACAACGGCCGCAACCGACTACAAAACCTGGATGTGCCTGATCTGTGGCTGGATCTATGACGAGGCCGAAGGCCTGCCGGAAGAAGGCATCGCCGCCGGCACCCGCTGGGACCAAGTCCCGATGAACTGGACCTGCCCGGAATGCGGCGCGCGCAAGGAAGACTTTGAAATGGTCGCGGTTTAACAATGTGACATTGGCATTTCGCGCATTCGTGCGATTGCCAGTAGCAATTTCTCAAGCATTCGCATAAATACCACGTCAGGGAATGATGGCCCCGTAATGCCGATTTAACGATCTTGCTTTTAGTCATGAATGCGCCGTATATTACGAAGCTTCAACAGGATGGCGCCATGACAACACCTACTGAAAACGTCGCCCTGAAAATCATGGTGATCGACGACAGCAGCACGATCCGACGGTCGGCAGAGATTTTCCTGGGGCAGGCCGGGTACCAGACCGTTCTGGCGGAAGACGGTTTCGACGCGCTGGCGAAAATGAATGACCACAATCCGGCTCTGATCTTCTGCGACATCCTGATGCCACGTCTGGACGGCTATCAGACATGCTCGCTGATCAGAAAAAGCGTGCGGTTTCATTCAACGCCGGTCGTGATGCTGTCCA
>Ga0308161_1004022_pt1 | contig 13782 bp, 10 predicted proteins | sample PhyFR2_FD_201034 | JGI IMG/M metagenome (GOLD analysis project Ga0308161, IMG submission 201034) | Phyllosphere microbial communities from UC Gill Tract Community Farm, Albany, California, United States - DLSLF.R2 | ecosystem: Host-associated > Plants > Phyllosphere > Unclassified | place: USA...
CCTCATCAGCTTGTTTCTATGCCCTGGGCTTATCAATAACCCTTTGGCTTGTGAGGCCGATCCTATGGGGTTAGATTAAATAACTCAAATTCATATTTTTTATGCTTTGGATAACCAACTGGAATGCGACATGGACTTGGCTAACCTCAACGCTTTTATTGCCATCGCCGAGACCGGCAGCTTCTCCGGCGCCGGCGAACGGCTTCATCTGACCCAACCGGCGATCAGCAAGCGCATCGCCGGTCTTGAGCAGCAATTGAAGGTACGCCTGTTCGACCGCTTGGGCCGCGAAGTCGGCCTGACCGAGGCCGGTCGCGCCCTGCTGCCACGGGCTTATCAGATTCTCAACGTGCTCGACGACACCCGCCGCGCCCTGACCAACCTGACCGGTGAAGTCAGCGGCCGCCTGACGCTGGCCACCAGTCACCACATCGGCCTGCACCGCTTGCCGCCTCTATTAAGGGAGTTCACCCGCCGCTACCCACAGGTTGCGCTGGATATTCAGTTTCTTGATTCGGAAGTGGCCTACGAGGAAATTCTCCACGGCCGCGCAGAACTGGCAGTCATCACCCTCGCGCCAGAGCCGCATACCTTGGTCAAAGCCACGCCGGTGTGGGACGACCCGCTGGATTTCGTCGTCGCCCCGGAGCATTCGCTGATCAACAACGGTGCCGTCAGTCTGGCGGACATCGCCGGCCATCCGGCGGTTTTCCCCGGCGGCAACACCTTTACCCACCACATCGTCCAGCGTTTGTTCGAAGCTCAGGGCCTGACGCCGAACATCGCCATGAGCACCAACTATCTGGAAACCATCAAGATGATGGTCTCCATCGGCCTGGCCTGGAGCGTGCTACCGCGCACCATGCTCGACGAACAAGTGGCAAGCATCGCATTGCCGGGCATACAGCTCACTCGCCAGCTAGGCTATATCTTGCACACCGAACGGACGCTATCGAATGCAGCAAGAGCCTTCATGGCCCTGCTGGATGCACAAATCGATCGGCCAGGGATCCCGGCCTGACTTGTGCTACTCCTATAGCGCCGCTCCTGTGCCTAACGCCACTCAGCTCAAGGCCCGCTGACAATGCCGAAATCTGTTGACCGAACTCCGCCGATGCCGCGAATCCAGGCCGTCGATCCGCGCCATTCCGAGCAGAGCTGGGAAAGCGCGCCGCAATTGCTCGCCGCGCTCAACGGCGCGCGGCTCGGTGCCTGGTATTGGGACATCGAGCGCGGGCAGATCAGCTGGTCGCGGGGCACCCAGGCGTTGTTCGGTTTCGATCCACGGCAGCCGTTGCCCGCCGATTTGGAATACCTCGACCTGTTGCCGCCGGAAGACCGCGCGAAAACCGTGCGTGCTTTCCACGCGGTGATCGCCGGCGCCCCTCTGGAGCAGGCGATGCATCACCGCATCCGCTGGCCCGACGGCAGCCTGCACTGGCTGGAGATCAGCGGTAGCCTGCTGCCAGACAAGAACGGCCGGCCCCGAATGATCGGGGTGATTCGCGAAATCACCCACCAGCGCCAGCGCGAGCAGGCCTTGAGCAGCTCGGAGAAACGTTTCGCGACACTTTTCCACCTATGCCCGAACATGGTTCTGCTGACCCGACAGGAGGACGGCCTGATCAGCGAGGCCAACCAGTATTTCGAAAGCCTGTTCGGCTGGCCGGTGCAAAGCGCAATCGGCCGCACCACCCTGGAACTGGGCTTGTGGGTGCACCCCGAGCAACGCGCCGAACTGGTGAAAAAAACCAAAGCCAAGGGCGAGCTGATCAGCATGGAAGTGCAGTTTCGCGCCAGCAATGGCCAGGTGCACGACGGCATCCTCAGCGCGCAGAAGGTCGAGCTCGAAGGTCAGCCCTATCTGCTCAGCACGTTCCTCGACACCACTGAACGCAAAGCCGCCGAACTGGCCTTGAAGGACAGCCAGGAACGCCTCGACCTGGCGCTGGATTCGGCGCAACTCGGCACCTGGGACTGGCACATCCCCAGCGGCATGCTTTACGGCTCGGCGCGCGCTGCGCAATTGCACGGGCTGGAGCCGATTCCATTCCACGAATCATTCGAGGAGTTTTTCGAAGGCGTGCCGGGCGAGGAACGCGACAGCATGCGCGACGCGTACCGCAGCCTGCGCGAAGGCCCCGCCGGCAATTATCAACTGACCTATCGGGTGCAATTGCCCGACGGCAGCTCGCGCTATCTGGAAAGCCGCGCGCGTCTCTATCGCGACGACAACGGCGCACCGCTGCGAATGGCCGGCACGCTGCTGGACATTACCGATCAGGTCGAGCGCGAACAGCGTCTGGTCGCCTCGGAAGAGAAATTCGCCACGCTGTTTCAGGTCAGCCCCGATCCGATCTGCGTCACGCGCCAGGAAACCGGGGAGTTCATCGAGATCAATTCCAGCTTCAGCCAGACCTTTGGCTGGAGCGCCGCCGATGTGATTGGCCACACCGCCGAGGAAATCGGCCTGTGGGACGCCTCGGCGAAAAGTCTGCAACGCATCGAACGGGTGATTCGCGAACAAGGCCTGAGCAACGTGGCCATTCTCGTCCAGCACAAGGACGGCCAGTCGCTGACGTGCGTGATTTCCAGCCGGCAGATCAGCGTCGGCGACCAGCCGTGCATAGTCACCACCCTGCGCGACATCACCCAGCAACAACGCTCGGAAGCAGCGCTGAAGGCCAGCGAAGAAAAATTCGCCAAGGCGTTTCACTCCAGCCCCGACGCCATCACCATCACCGAGCGCGACACCGGGCGTTATCTTGAGGTCAACGATGGCTTCTGCCGCCTCACCGGCTATCGCGCCGACGAAGTGGTGGGCAAAACCGTTTATCAGGTGGGGATCTGGGCGGAAGAGAAACAACGCTCGACCTTACTCGCCGAGTTGCAGATCAAGGGCCGCGTGCATCATCAGGAAATGCTCGGGCGCAACAAGCGCGGCGAGTTGCTCACCGTTGAGGTCTCGGTCGAGCCGATCACGCTCAATGAAACCGCGTGCCTGCTGCTGACCGCGCGCGACGTCAGCCTGTTGAAGAACGCCGAAGCGCAGATTCGTCACCTGGCCTATCACGACCCGCTGACCAACCTGCCCAACCGCGCCTTGCTGATGGATCGCCTGAGTCAGCAGATCGCCCTGCTCAAGCGCCACAATCTGCGCGGCGCCTTGCTGTTTCTCGACCTCGATCACTTCAAGCACATCAACGATTCCCTCGGCCACCCGGTCGGCGACACCGTGCTGAAAATCATCACCGCGCGGCTCGAAGCCAGTGTGCGCATGGAAGACACGGTGGCGCGCCTCGGTGGCGATGAGTTTGTGGTGTTGCTCAGCGGCCTCGAAGGTTCGCGCAGTGAAGTCAGCGAACAAGTGCGCGCGCTGGCCGACACCATTCGCGAATTGCTTTCGGAGCCGATGTTCCTCGATGGCCAGCGCCTGCAAGTGACGCCGAGCATTGGCGTGGCGCTGATTCCCGATCACGGTTCGACCCCGACCGACCTGCTCAAACGCGCCGACATCGCCCTGTACCGGGCCAAGGATTCCGGGCGCAACACCACCCAGATGTATCACAACACCATGCAGAAAGCGGCCAGCGAGCGCCTGCGCATGGAGACCGACCTGCGCCTGGCGCTGTCGCGCGGCGAGTTCAACGTGCACTTTCAGCCGCAAGTCGATGCCCGCGACAACCGCATCATCGGCGCCGAAGCCCTGGTGCGCTGGAACCATCCCGAACTCGGCGCGCAATCGCCCACCGAGTTCATCAAGGTACTGGAAGACAGCGGCCTGATTCTCGAAGTCGGCACGTGGATCCTCGATGAAGCCTGCAACGCTTTCAAACAACTGATCGCGTTGAAACTGGTCGACCCGCTCAACTTCAGCCTGTGCGTGAACATCAGCCCCCGGCAGTTCCGCCAGAACGATTTCGTCGAACGCATCGAACACAGCATGACCAGCCACGGCCTGCCCTGCTCGCTGCTGAAACTGGAAATCACCGAAGGCATCGTCATTCAGAATCTGGAAGACACCATCAGCAAAATGCGCCGCCTGAAAAAGCTCGGCGTGAGCTTCGCCATGGACGACTTCGGCACCGGTTATTCGTCGCTGACTTATTTGAAGCGCCTTCCGGTAGACACCCTTAAGATCGACCAGTCGTTCATCCGCGATGCGACCACTGATTCCAATGTCGCGGAGATCATTCGCGCAATTGTCGCGATGGCCCGCAGCCTTGAGCTGGAGGTCATTGCCGAGGGCGTGGAGACGCCAGCGCAACTGGCGTTTTTGCAGGGCCTGGAATGCCATTTGTATCAGGGTTATCTGCACAGCCGGCCGGTGGGGTTGGAGGATCTGAAAAAACTGCTGCCCTGAATCGGCGGTCGCACAGACTGGCAACAGAGCAACAATTGCCACAGTTTGCGTCAGCCTGTAGGGTCGCGTTTTTTGCGCCGCTTCGAGATCAACCATGCAGGATGCATCCCTTCCCCGCCCGGCCCTGCTGGGCATCGACCTTGGCACCACCAACAGCCTGATCGCCGTCTGGCGTGAAGGCCGCGCCGAACTGATCCGCAACGCCCTCGGCGATGTGCTGACACCGTCGGTGGTCAGCCTTGATGAAGACGACACGATTCTGGTCGGCAAAGCCGCCCGCGCCCGCCTGACCACGCACCCGGAACGCACCGCCGCCGCGTTCAAGCGCTTCATGGGCAGCGACAGGCAAATCCAGCTCAGCTCTCGCCAGTTCAGCCCGGAAGAGTTGTCGGCGCTGGTACTTGGCTCACTCAAGCAAGACGCAGAAGCCTTTCTCGGCCAAGCGGTCACAGAAGCGGTCATTTCCGTACCGGCATATTTCAGTGACGAGCAGCGCAAGCGCACCTTGTTCGCCGCCGAACTGGCCGGGCTGTCCGTGACGCGCCTGATCAATGAACCGACCGCTGCCGCCATGGCGTACGGCCTGCACGAACAGAAGTTCGAACGCACGCTGATATTCGATCTCGGCGGCGGCAGGTTCGACGTCACCGTGCTCGAATACGCATTGCCGCTGATCGAAGTGCACGCCTCCACTGGCGACAACTTTCTTGGCGGCGAAGACTTCACCGCCGCCCTGTTGCAGGCCTGCCTGAAACACTGGCAACTCGCCCCCTCAACGATCGATGCACAAGCCATGGCCAGCCTCGGTGATGCCCTCGAACAGCTGAAATGCAAACTCGGCGAAGGCGCGCAGCACTTGAGCTGGCGGTATGCCGAGCAGACATTCGAATGGGAACTGGATGAAGCCGCTGCGGTGAAAATCTGGGAGCCGTTGCTGGCCCGCTTGCGCGCGCCAATCGAACAGGCTCTGCGCGATGCCCGACTGAAACCGCGCGACCTCGACAGCCTGGTGCTGGTCGGTGGCGCCACGCGCATGCCGGCGGTACAGCAAATGGTCGCCACGTTGTTTGGACGCCTGCCTTATCGGCATCTTGATCCGGACACCATCGTGGCTCTGGGCGCAGCGACGCAGGCGGCATGCAAGGCGCGGGACGGTGCGGTCGAGGAATTGATTTTGACGGATGTCTGCCCTTATACGCTGGGGATTTCGACCAATCGTGGCGAAGGCGTCAGTGGCGCGTTCTCGCCGATCATCGAACGTAACACGGTGATTCCAACGTCACGGGTGCAGCGTTACTCGACGACGTTTGCGCAACAGACTGAAATCCGGATCGCGGTGTATCAAGGGGAACGCCCGTGGGTACGCGACAATATTTTCATCGATTCTTTCGACATCCAATTCACCCCTAGTGAGCAGCTGCAGAGCCTCGATGTGCGTTTCAGTTATGACATCAACGGCCTGCTGGAAGTCGACGTCACGCTTCTGGAAACCGGCGAACGTTACGGCCACAGCATCGACCGCAGCCCGACCGGACTGGATGAACAGGCGCGCAGAGACAGCCATGCCCGGCTCGCGACGCTCAAAGTCCACCCTCGCGACGCCCTGCCCAACCGCACCCTGCTCGCACGCCTGGAGCGAGCATGGATGCAAACTCTGGGCGACGAGCGTGCGCGCATTGCCGAGTGGATGGACACCTTCAACACCGTGCTTGCCGGCCAGCAAGCCAGCGAAATCGCCAGCCACCGCTCAGCGCTGAATGATGCGCTGGATCAGATGCGTCTTTAACCGTTCAGTTGCCGTAAAGCAGCCTGCAACCCGCCGGACAACATATCTGCCCCACTGTCCGGCGGCACGCCATAGCGGTTAGGCAGTTTGTCTCCCGGAAAGCCGAACAACACCAGCGGCAGGAATGGCAGAAACGACGACAATCCAAGAAATATCAGCAGTGTCGGTATGCCCCGGCCCATATCGTGCAACCGCCGTACAACTGCCGCGAACAACAGCAGCACGCCAAGCAAAAAGATGACCATCCCGCCAATCGTCGTGCCCGTTATCAGCCCGGCTATTGGGGTTACCACTACGCATCCCAGGACCTGAGCGATAAAAGCCCTGCGCCCCAACCGTGATCCGAGGCGCCAGAACGCTTTCGCTGGTACTGGCTGGACATCACTGTTGGCTAACAGCAACCGCTCCGACCACGACAGCAACGCGCACAGTGCCAAGCGCAAACCGACGCTGTTCTGCACGTCATCCTTACCCTGCTGCAGTTGCCGCAACACTCGCGTTTTCGGCACACCGGCAGCGCCGTAGCGAATCAAGCTTTTGAGCGCATCCAGCGCCTCATAGGCCAATAGTTTGTCGACACCGAAATCCGTCAACACCTTGCGCGGTGGCCACACCGGTTCGCCCTTGATCAGACCGTCGCGAAAGCCTTCGAACCAGTCATCCTCGCAACTGACCGCTTCAATCGACTGCAACAACGCCCGGTGCTGCTCGGCGCTCAGGCCTGGATCGTGGTAGAGCACGCCCCAGAACATCAACAAGCCCAGCAGGTCATCGCCGCACGCCGCACGGTCACTTTCGACGCAGGTATAAAGCAGGGTATTGGCGGGCAGCCTGGCGCTGTCGAGAGCCTGCTCGACACTGAACAACTGTTGCACCAGCAAACCGTGCACAGGATCGTCACCCTGCAGCCAACCCAGCAAACCGGCGCCATTGCCCTGCTCACGCAGCAAGCGCCGCAATAGCGGCTGCAGTCGGCTCAAAGGATGCGCAGGATTGAACGGCAAACGCTCCAGACACTGCGCATCAATCAATTGCAACCAGCGCTCGGGTTGTTCCAGCAATGCCAGAAAAAACACGGTTTGAGCGTGCCAATCCCAGATGGCCGCTCCCAACCCGATCGGCGGCAAACCTGTCGCGCGCCGACTCAATTGGAGCATAAGATCAAGCTCCGAGAGGTCATTGCCGTCTTTGACCGCACTCAGCTCGAACGCGTCGGCAATGCGTGCAAGCGCCGTGTCGCTATAGGGCCGCAAGCGCTGCAACCACAGACGACAAACCTTGTGCAGCGCACCTTCGGACAACGCGAGCGGCAATTGCGGTGAAAGTGTTTGCGAGTCAGTGAAAGCGCTGATGGCCTGCGCAACAGGCGCCTTGGCCAGCCAATGCAGATGTTGCCTGGCCTGATACTTCAGGCCGCTCAAAACCAGGCATTCCAGCGCGTCCACCGGCAGCGGTTCGTCGACAATCTGCTGCAACAAGGCCGAATCACCACGATGCAGCGCCCAGGCGTGCCGGTACAGACGCAGCAAACGGCTGTCGTGGTTTTCGCCGATCAACTGCGCGAGCAATGGCAACTCGTCGCCCGCCATGCGCCAATCAACAAAGCTTTGCGCCAGTGCATCAAGCTTGAGCCGTCCGACACCCAACCAACGGGTCAAGGTCTCGGGCCGTTGTGACGGACTGCCATACACTTGGCACTCAGCACCCAGTTCGTCCGGCCAAACGGCGCAGTCCTCCAGACGATCGAACGCCTGAATCAGCACCGGCAGAAAGGTCGGCTGACGCTTGGCACACAGCTCCAGCAAGCGACTCTCTGCCGCGGGATGGCGATGTTCGCTCCAGAGCCGAATCCAGCATGGAAACGCTTGATCGTCGTGCCCCAACAGACTGTACTGACACGCCAGCAGGTACAGCCAGTCGACGTTATCCGGCGCGGCATCGTGCTGTTCGGCACAGCATTGCAGGAACGTCGGCGCGCCCATCCCCGCTTGGGTGAACTGCACCAGCAACCGCTTGAGGTACGCGGCATCGTTGGGCAACGGCAAGCACGTGTGCCGACTGGCGAACTCGGCGAACTCGTGAAGCGGACGCTGAGTAAAGATGAAATCGAGGCTACGGGCATACCACAGCGACTCGGTCTGTGCCGGCTCTGACCAGGCGCTCATCAGATCCGTGTCGAACGGGTCGGGCGTCTTGATGCGCTGCAAAAAGCCTTCTACCGCTTGCGCATCGTCGAATGCCAGATCGAGCAATTGCTGGTCCCAGGCCATGCGCTGCGCCAACAGATTCGCACAACGGTAGGACAACGGACCGGCGCCGGACAGTCGGTGGTACAAGCCCCAGTTGAGGTCATCTAAAACCTCCAGTGACAATTCATCCAGCGTCCGGACAAATGCCTGCCATGCCGCGTAGTTGAAGCGTCGCGCGGGATCATCCAGCAGCGCACAGAAATCCAGGAAAGCTTGAGGCGCCCGAACGACATTGGCTTGTGCAGCGTCAATCTCGTCTTCAGCCTCTTCCTCCTCTTCACGGGCCAGACGCAGGGCACTCTCGTAGGCCATGCGTAGCGCTTGAAAACCTTCCGGATCGGTTTCCGGATGGTGCGCCGGCAAACGGGCGCGATAGGCGCTGCGAATCAGGGTTTCGTCAGTAGTCGGTTCAATGCCCAGTCGAATCCAGCAACTCATGACCAGTCGAACTCCCCAAGCGATGCTGGACGAGACGGCGGATCAATATCCATGTGCCAAGGCAGATCAGCGAGAAAGTGTGGAATGTTTTGCGCAAGGCCTCGGGCAATCCTGGTGTTGAAAGCGCTGGTGCCCTCACGACTCATCTCGACCGCCAGTTCATCATCGCTTTTGCTCATGCAGCACCAAAAAGTTCGTCCCACCAGAAAGCCGTTGAAATAAGCCATCCAGCTGCCGTAATGAAACTGCGCCCTCAACGCCAGACGACTGTGCAACCAGTTGCTCTCGGCCAGATCGATCCATTGATTACGCACGGCGCAGCGCAACAGAAAGCCCATCCGGCCGTAATCCCAGGACAAGATGCCGCCGGGACCACAGCTGCCGAAGGTACGGCTGGCAAATTCATGCAGGACGCGCTCGCGCGGGCTCAGCTCATTGAGCAACGACTGCCATTCACTCGGCAGGCATCGCTGCCACGCCAGATAGGCCGCACTGAGGTGTTTGGCATGGCCGTCGTCGGTCATCCATCCGAGCATGTCGAACAACTGTTGCCGATCATCGATACCCCAACTTTCCTTGAGGTTGATGTAACGATCGTTGCAGAACGCCGGGTCGTCATACCCGGCGCCGGTGTTGAGCGCGGCCATTGGTGCGGACAACGCGCACAGCCAGCGCTGTTGAATCTCGTCCATGAAAAAAGGCTCCAGGCCGACCGCTGGGAAATGGGGGCCGGCAAAACTGCGCAGATTGTAAAGAGCCCCGACAACAGCGGCAAACCCTGCATCGCTTTGACTGCGCCCACAAAAAAGGCCCCGACGTATCGGGGCCTTTCGTTCAGCGGCTTATCGCCGGTTCGGGCGATTGTGTGTCAGCACATGAATCAATGCTGCAACGCCGGCTGCTGCGCTCCATTGATCGGGATGCGCTTGGCTTTCGCTTCTTCCGGGATCACACGGAGCAGGTCGATGCTCAGCAGGCCGTTGCGCAGCGCAGCGTCCTTGATCTCGATGTGATCGGCCAGACGGAACGACAGCTTGAAGGCTCGCTGGGCGATGCCTTGATGCAAGAACGTGACGCTCTCGTCAGTGTCACGCTTGCCGCCACTGATGGTCAGCACACCCTTCTCGACTTGCAGGTCCAGGTCTTCTTCCTGGAAACCGGCGGCCGCAACGACGATACGGTATTGGTCATCACCGTGTTTTTCGACGTTGTAGGGTGGGTAGCTGCTGCCTGGCTCGTTGCGCAGGGCGGTTTCGAACAGGTCGTTGAAACGGTCGAAACCTACCGAGGAACGGAACAGTGGCGCGAGAGAAAATGCAGTACTCATGATTCAAATCTCCTGAAAACAATCAGCAAGGTTTTGTGTCTCCGCGACCCGAATTCGGCATCGCGTAACCCTTAGATAGGGACCGCTGTTTTGATTTCAAGAGATTATTTTGAGATTTTTTATGCGGCCTCGACGAGCGGCAATCCGAGCAGACGCGAGACTTGATCCGGCTCGGTTTCACGGCGCAGTACGGTGAAAAGCTCGGCGGCTTCCGGGTAGTTCCGTGTCAGCATGGCCAGCCATTGCTTGAGGCGACCGGGCGATTGGCGCGCGGTCATTTGCGCCTTGGCCTGCAGCCAGAAGTCCTGAATCAGCGGCATCAGCTCGGCCCAGGTCATCTCGACGACCTCTTCGCCAGCGCGCGCCGCAGCGATCTGCCGGGCGAGATCCGGGCGGGAGACCAGACCCCGACCGAGCATAATGTCTTCCACGCCACTGATTTCGCGGCAACGGCGCCAGTCTTCGACGCTCCAGATATCGCCGTTGGCGAACACCGGCACCTTGACCACGTCCTGCACGCGCGGGATCCACTCCCAATGAGCCGGCGGTTTGTAGCCGTCCATTTTCGTCCGCGCATGTACGACGATGTGCTCCGCCCCGCCTTCGGCCAGCGCCGTGGCGCAGACCAGCGAGCCGTCAGGACTGTCGAAACCCAGGCGCATTTTCGCGGTGACCGGGATGTGCGCCGGTACGGCGCGACGGACATGCTCGACGATCTGGTTGAGCAGCTCCGGCTCCTTGAGCAGCACGGCGCCGCCGCGGGATTTGTTGACCGTCTTGGCCGGGCAGCCGAAGTTGAGGTCGATCACTTCCGAGCCAAGCTCGCAGGCCAGCGCGGCGTTTTCCGCCAGGCATACCGGATCGGAACCGAGCAATTGCACGCGCAGCGGCACGCCGGACGCGGTGCGAGCGCCGTTGAGCAGCTCGGGGCCGAACTTGTGGAAGTACGCCGGGGTGAGCAACTGGTCGTTGACCCGAATGAATTCGGTCACGCACCAGTCGATGCCGCCAACGCGGGTCAGCACGTCGCGCAGGATGTCGTCGACCAACCCTTCCATGGGCGCCAGAGCAATTTGCATGGGGAAACACTACTTGAAGAAAAAACGTGCGGCAGTTTACTGGATATCGTGCAAGACCGCAGGACAACACATCTCTTTGTGGGAGCGAGCCTGCTCGCGAAGGCGGTCTGTCAGTTGATACATACGTAACTGACGCGACGCTTCGTGAGCAGGCTCGCTCCCACAGAGTGAGATTTACATCGCCTCTGCAATCTGGATCGCCGGGCCATAACCTTCGATAAACTCTGCCGGCATGCGCTTGGGCTTGCCGGTCGACAGCTCGATGCACACAAACGTGGTCTGCGCGCGCAGCAGGGTGGCGTTGTCGCTGGGGCGTTTGAGCTGGAAATGCCGGGTCATTTTCAAGCGCTGGTCCCAGTCGACGATCCAGGTCGCCAGTTGCAGTTCATCGCCTTCATAGGCTGCGGCCAGATAATCGATTTCATGGCGGACAACGGCCATCGCCCGATCCAGCCGCCGGTATTCGACCAGGTCCAGGCCGAGGCGCTGCGAATGGCGCCAGGCGCAGCGCTCGAGCCAGGTCACGTAAACGGCGTTATTGGCGTGCCCGAGCCCGTCGATGTCTTCGGCGCCTACTTGCAGATCAATGGTAAACGGCGTTGCCCGATCCCAGCCCATGCCCCACTCCCGGTCAAAGTATTCAACCGGGGCAGTGTAACGGAGCTCAGGCCGATTGGCGCGTTTGAAGGCTGCGACCGGCAAGCAGTGATAACACACCATCAATCACTCGAGGGTCGGCCAGCACCCGCTGATGGCCGCCGCTTTCCAGGCGCAGCAGGCGGCTGTCGAACCAGGCTTCGTGAATCAATTGCGATTCTTTGACCGAGACAAAATTGTCGTCCTCGGCATGCACGATCAGGCCGGGCATATCCAGTTGATAGTGGGCCACGTCCAGCGTAGCGGCGCGCATGCCGACGTCCTGCTCGACTTGACGAATAAACGCAGAACGCGCGCGCGGCGGCATGCCGACCATTCGCGCGAAACCGCGCAGCACGCCGAGAATCCGTGAAGGTGCGGCGATGCTGACCAGAGTTTCGGTGCGCAGACCCAATTGCACGGCGAGCATCGCGCTGGCGCCGCCCATGGAATGGCCGATAACCGCTTGCAGCGGCGGCAATTCGGCAGCGGCTTCGAGCATGGCGCGGGCGAACAGCACTACATTGGCTTCTCTCCCAGGGGAGCGACCGTGGGCCGGGCCATCGAGCGCGACGACGGTATAACCGGCATCGACCAGAGCATTGATCAGCGAGGCGAATTGCGTTGGCCGCCCTTCCCAACCATGCATCAGCAACACCGTAGGGCCTTGACCCCAGCGCAGCGCCGACAGGCCGAAGCGCAACGTGATGCGTTCGGAGCTGGCCAACAGCGGCAGCTCCCAATCGCGCAGCGGTAGCGCGCGGGGCGTCATGAACGCCAGACGCATTTTGCTTGCCACCAGTTTCGGTGCAAACCAGCCCAAGGTACCGTTAACGCCACGAACCCACTTCAACGCGTTCATCGCACTCTCCTCAGGCTTGTTGCCTTCAGGTCAACGCACCGCCGACTTGGCGGCGCGCAGCAATCGATCGGATAACTCTCCCGGACCCAGCGCTCTGGCCAAGGCCAGACCACCAACCATCAACGCGACATCGGCCAAAGCCTTGTCGGTGTCTTCAGGGCTGGCCGCCAGCTGCGCGACCATCAATTCCAAATGCTCGTTCAGCGCTATGCGGAACGACTCCGGCAAACGCCCCAGCTCGCCAATCGAGGCCGGAATCGGGCATGCGGCTTCGCTGGAATCCCGGTGTTTGCGCGACAGGTAGAACGCAGCGACCAAAGCGCGACGCTCTTCGCCGGTCAGATCGGCGTCCATGTCGGCAATCAGGTCGCGACGGCGGCCCAGCAGTTGCTTGAACGCTTCGAGCATCATCGCGTCCTTGCTTTCGAAGTGTGCGTAGAAGCCGCCGACGGTCAGGCCGGCTGCGCCCATCACTTCGCCCACGCTCGGGTCAGCCGGGCCGCGCTGAATCAGTGCGGCGCTGGCAGCCTTGAGGATGCGTTCGCGGGTTTGAGCTTTTTTATCGTTCATCGTTGCCTCCGAATATTACGACTAGAATATTATTCGCATAATAATATTCCGCAAGTCATGAATATGACCGCTGGTCTGAAGCACAGTGTAAGGAAAAAGGAGAGTTGGCCAAACGCCGGACAAACAAAAGGGCCATTCAATAATTGAATGACCCTTATAAATCCCGCAGAGCGGGTAATCGTGGCGTCCCCTAGGGGACTCGAACCCCTGTTACCGCCGTGAAAGGGCGGTGTCCTAGGCCACTAGACGAAGGGGACACAAACCCTTCTATACAACTGATCAGTGCTGAGAGCTGATCGATTCAAGGCCGGTGTGGCCAGACCTTGAACTGTAAAATTGGTGGAGCTAAGCGGGATCGAACCGCTGACCTCCTGCATGCCATGCAGGCGCTCTCCCAGCTGAGCTATAGCCCCGGATTTTTCGCCTCGCGGCGGAGTGATCTCTTGCAACATCACTTCTGTAAAACTGGCGT
>Ga0308161_1004025_pt1 | contig 13771 bp, 11 predicted proteins | sample PhyFR2_FD_201034 | JGI IMG/M metagenome (GOLD analysis project Ga0308161, IMG submission 201034) | Phyllosphere microbial communities from UC Gill Tract Community Farm, Albany, California, United States - DLSLF.R2 | ecosystem: Host-associated > Plants > Phyllosphere > Unclassified | place: USA...
CGACGGTCGGGTCCTCGAGCGGGAAGGACGCACCAGCGGCGATCTGCGCGCGGTAGTACGGCAGCCACTTCGCCTGGTTGACGGCGACGGCGGCCACCAGGCGTCCGTCCCGGCCGAACGTGACGACGCCGGATCGCTCGTCGAGGGAACCCTGCGCGACCTGCGCGGAGTCCGCGACGGACGGCTCTCCGACGGCCTTGAGGACGTTGCCGAACTGCATCGTCCAGAAGACCGCGGTGCTCTCGTGCGGCACGTTGCCGTCGTGCACGAGGTTCCGCGCTGCGACGTCGGCCTGGCTGACCGCGGCGCCCCAGTGCTCGCTCGTCCAGGGGCCGGGGCCCGCCGACGGGTTCGGGTGCCGCGCGATGTCGCCGGCGACGAAGACGTCGTCCATCGGTTGCCCGTCGGTGTCGAGCGCCCGCTGCGCGACGTCGCACAGCACCCCACCGGCGTCCTGTGCGACACCGGACCCGGTGAGCCATTCACTGTTGGGAACGGCCCCGACAGCGACGACCGCCAGGTCGACGTCGACGGTGGAACCGTCGGTGAGTCGAGCACCGCAGAGCCGTCCGCTGTCGTCGTCGAGCAACGACACCACGCCGGTGCCGGTCCGGAGGTCCACACCGTGTTCGCGCTGGACATCCGCCATCATCCGTCCGATCGCGGTCCCGAAGACCTTCACCATCGGAGCCGGCCCGCGATCGACGACGGTGACGGGGATGCCGAGCGTGCTGCACGACGACGCGATCTCGCCGCCGGTGAACCCACCGCCGATCACCAGCACTCGACCAGGTCGGTCCTCCAACCGGGTGCGGATCCGTGCGGCGTCGTCTGCCGTCCGCAGCACGAAGACGCCGTCCAGGGCGGCCTCGGACTCGACGGGCCACGGCCGGGAGCGACGTCCGGTGGCGATCAGCAACCGGGTGTACCGGATGCGTTCCCCACCGTCGAGGACGACCTCCCGGCCCGACGTGTCCAGCGAGACCGCTGCGTGGCCCAGGCGCCAGTCGACGTCCAGGTCGGCCGCGTGCGGGAGGGTCGTCGTGGTGGTGCCGACCACGCCGGTGAGCACCTGTTTCGACAGCGGCGGGCGGTCGTAGGGCCGGTGCGGCTCGTCCCCGACGATCGTCAGCTGGCCGGTGAACCCCGCTGCGCGCACCGTCTCTGCGGCTCGGAGGCCGGCGAGCGATGCACCGACGATGACGACCGCGTCGCTGGACGTCAACGGCGCGGCACCGCGCACGGCAGGGTCGGCATGCCGAACCGGGAGGCGCGTTCCCCCGACACGGATCGCCTGCACCGGACACGCCGCCGCGGACTCCAGCACGCGAGAGCGTTCCTCGTCGCTCGGGTTCGGGTTGTAGACCAACGCTTCCTCCCCCTCGAACCGGAACACGCCGGGTGCGAGGAAGCAGCACTGGGCGTAGCTCTGGCACTTCGTCATGTCGACTGCGATGTCCATGGAGTCCTCTCGTCGGGGTGTGGTGGTCCTCAGCGTGCGCCGATCCGGAGCGCGAGCGGTACTGCAGCGGGAGCGCCCCGGCTACTGCGGACGCAGTACGTCAGCCAGGCGCCGACGTGTGTGCCGTCGTGTGCTCGAGGACTCTCACCCACTCCCAGTCCGTGCCGCGCCACGCGCCTGCTCGCCGCGCCTACGCTCCGAACGTCCGGCCATCCCCCGACGGAAGCGGCCCCCGTGTCCTCGTACCTGCTCTGCGCCCCGCCCGTCTACGGCCACCTCGCGCCCCTCGTCGACGTGGGCCGCGACCTCGCGGAGCGCGGCCACGAGATCACCGTGCTGACGGGGTCCAAGTACCGCGACCTCGTCGTCGGCGCCGGGCTCCGGTTCGTGGCGCTGCCCGCCGACGTCGACTTCGACGACGCCGATCTGCAGGAGCGGCTCGCCGACGCCAGTGCGGCACGCGGGATCGCCGTCGTCCGCGAGGGCATCATCGCCATGTTCGTCCGCGCGATCCCGTCCCAGTACCGCGCGCTGACGGCGCTGCTGGCAGCGGGGCGCTTCGACGCGGTGCTCGGCGAGGCGTCGTTCACCGGGCTCGCGCCGTACCTGGCCCTGCCGTCCGCGGAGCGTCTGCCCGTGCTCGGGATCGCGACCACCCCGGTGACGCTCACCAGCGTCGACGCGGCACCCTTCGGCACTGCGCTCTCCCCGGGACGCGGGCCGGTGGCTCGCGCGCGCAACCGACTGCTCACCGCCGCGATCCACCCCGTGCTCACCCGCCCGCTGCAGCAGGCCGTCGACGCCGTGCTCGCCGAGGTGGGGGCGCCGCCGTCGCAGACCGGGACGTTCGACTTCGCGTACCGCTGCTTCGACACCCTGTTCCAGCTGAGCGTCGCGGAGCTCGAGTACCCGCGCCGCGAGCTCCCCGACTCGGTCCGGTTCGTCGGTCCGGTCGTGGCCCGCGCGGCACCGACGCCCGCGGCCGACCTGCCCGCGTGGTGGGACGACCTGGACACCGACACTCCGGTGGTGCTCGTGACCCAGGGCACGATCGACACCGTCGACCTCGGCCGGCTCATCGCGCCGACGCTCCGCGCGCTGGCGGACGAGGACGTCCTCGTCGTCGCGACCACCGGCGGCCGCCCCGTCGACCAGGTCGACCGCGCGCTCGGCACGGCGCTGCCCGCGAACGCCCGGGTGGCGACCTTCCTGCCCTACGACCAGCTGCTGCCGCGGTGCAGCGTCGTCGTCACGAACGGCGGGTTCGGCGGCGTGCAGCGTGCCCTCGCACACGGCGTGCCGCTCGTGGTCGCCGGGTCGACCGAGGACAAGCCGGAGGTCGCCGCCCGGGTCGCGTGGACCGGCTGCGGGCGGAACCTGCGTTCCGGGACGCCACGGCCGGCGGCGATCCGTCGTGCGGTCCGCGAGGTCCTGGCGACGCCGACCCACCGCGCCCGCAGTCGACAGGTCGCGGCGTCGATCGCGGCCCTGCCGGACCCCGTCGACGTCATCGAAGCAGGTTTGGCGGCGGCCGCCGCCGCGGACGGCGCACAGCGACGCTGACCCCGCCTGCCGGCCCACGTCGTTGGGTCGCGTGGAGACGGACGGGAGGCCCGGTGCCAGCTGGCACCGGGACTCCCGTCCGGCTCATCCCGCGTCGTCGTGCCCGGTGCCGGTCCGCAGTGCCGGTGCCGTTGCGGACGACGTCCGGATCCGGAGCGGCACCGTCCCGGCGACGTACCGGTCGTCGCCGGCCTCGAGCGGGCGGCCGTCCTCGGCGGTGCTGGACCGGCGCACCTGCAGGAGGGCCGCGCCGGGCCGGACCCCGAGGAGCGCGGCGTCGGCGTCGTCGGCCAGCAGCGCGTCCACGGTGGTGACGGCGGCACCGACCCGGATGCCGAACCGGTCCTCCAGGGTCGCCGACACCGACGTCTGCCCGCCCGGGATCGTCCGGATGACGGCGGCGACCCACGGCGCGTAGGCGGTGCGCTCGAGCATGACGTCGACACCGTCGAGGGAGCGCACCCGCACGACGTGCAGGACGGGCTCGTCGTGCGCGGCGCGGAACAGGCGCCGCTCGCGCACGGTGGCCGGCCGTTCCTCGACCGCCACGACCCGCCCGCCGGGCTCGTGCCCCCGGGCCCTGGCCAGTTGCCCGAAGGACTCGAGCGCACCGGCGTCGTGGCCGAGCGTCGTGGTGCGGACGCGCCAGCGGGAGCCGGCACGTGCCGTCAGGACCTGCCGGTCGCGGAGCAGCTCGAGCGCGTTCCGCACGGTGCCGCGCGCGACGGCGTAGTCGGCCGCCAGGTCGTGCTCGGCCGGCAGGACACCCGTGGCGTCGAACTCACCGCGGAGCACCCGATCGGCGAGGTCCTCGGCGATGTCCCGGAACAGTGGTCGCACCCGGTGATCCTCCCCCGCCGCGGCACGAGCTGTCCAGGTGCTTCGGAGTCCACGGAGCAGCGACCGCGGAACCACAGCCCTGATGCGCGGCGCACCTGGACAGGTCGATCCCGACTCCACCGGACGCGTTCACCCCGCCGCCACGGCCGGGCAAGGCACGGTTCAGCGCACCTCGTTGTCATGCTGACGGGCGCTCCTCCCCCCGCAGCGCCCGCACTCCCACGATCTGGAAGGCCTGCGATGAGCACGAGGAAGCCCGAACACGGCGCACCCGACGTCAGCCTGGACGCCGCACCACCGCTGACCCCGGACGCGGCGTACACCGCAGCGGTCCGCCCCGGCCTGAGCCGCCGGACGGTCCTGGTCGGCGGCGCAGCAGCGATCATGGCCGGCGTCGCCGCAGGGTCCGCGTTCGGACCGGGCGCGACCGACCGCGCCAGCGCCGCGACCGCTCGTGCCGTCCCCACCGGCACGATCGCCGACGTGAAGCACGTCGTCGTGCTCATGCAGGAGAACCGGTCCTTCGACCACTACTACGGCACGATGCCCGGGGTCCGCGGGTTCTCGGACAAGCAGGCGCTCGAGCTGCCGACCGGACACGACGTCTTCCACCAGCCGGCGGCGGCCCGCACCGACGGAGGCGCGATGCTGCCGTTCCGGCTCGACACCACCCGGTTCAACGCGCAGAACGCCGACGGCCTCGACCACTCCTGGGGCGGTGGGCACACCGCGTGGAACGGCGGGGCCTGGAACCGGTGGGTCGACGCGAAGAGCGCCCAGACGATGGGCTACTTCACGAGCGAGGACATCCCGTACCAGCGCGCACTCGCCGGAGCGTTCACGGTCTGTGACGACTACCACTGCTCGCTCAACGGTCCCACGACGCCGAACCGCCTGTACCAGTGGTCCGGCACCATCGACCCCCGCGGCACCCAGGGCGGACCGGCGACCGACAACCCGGCGGACTACGAACCGGTGTTCGCCTGGACCACCTACGCCGAACGGCTGCAGGCGGCCGGCGTCACCTGGAAGACCTACGCCAACGACGAGGTCGGCGACAGCTCCGCCGACCCGTACGTCGGCGACTACGGCGACAACCCGCTCTGGCTGTTCGAGCAGTACCACCGCGCGCTCGCGTCCTCCGACCCCGCCCAGCAGGAGCTCGCCGCGCGTGCCGGGCTGCACGACGGGTGGAAGCCGAACTCCGGCAAGGGCCTCGACGTCACCCACCTGCTCAGCCAGTTCGGGCAGGACTGCGCGACCAACAGCCTGCCGACCGTGTCGTACGTCGTCGCCCCCTACGGCTGGAGCGAGCACCCGGCGGCCAGCCCGGACTACGGCGCCCACTACACGAACGCCGTCGTGCAGGCGCTCTTCAGCAACCCGGACACCTGGGCCTCGACCGTCCTGCTCGTCAACTACGACGAGAACGACGGGTACTTCGACCACGTCGTCCCCCCGTTCGCCGAGCCCGGCACCCCCGACGAGTACGTCGACGGTCTGCCGATCGGCATGGGCGCCCGCGTGCCGATGACCGTGGTGTCCCCGTGGAGCCGTGGCGGGTGGGTCAACTCGCAGGTGGCGGACCACACGTCCGTGATCCAGTTCCTCGAGCACGTCACGGGCGTCCGCGAGCCGAACATCTCCGACTGGCGGCGGACCGTCTCCGGGGACCTGACGAGCTGCTTCGACTTCAGCGCCCCCGACGCGAGCATCCCCGGCGCCGACGTGGTCCCCGGCATCGAGCAGACCCGCGCGCTGGTCGCGGCCGCCGACGCCGACCAGGCGAAGCCGCCCATCGAGGAACCGGCGATCGGTGCGCAGACCGTGCCCGTCCAGGAGCCCGGCACCGTCCGCCGTCGGAGCCTGCCCTACCGACAGCACGCGGACGCGACCGTCGACCACCGGACCGGTCGGGTCACCGTGACGCTCGCGAACGACGGTCGCCAGGGGGTCAACTTCCTGGTGTACCCGAACATCGCGATGCCGTTCGCCGCCCACCCGAAGACCGTCCCGGTGGGCGCCACCGCCGACTGGGCATGGGACACCACGACGACCGCCGGCGCCTACGACGTGAGCGTCTACGGACCCGACCGGTTCCTCCGGCGCTTCGCCGGCACCGTCGAGGTCGGTGGTCCGGCGACCGGCGGCGTCCCGCACGTCTCGGTCGTCCGGGACACCCGCGGTCGGCGCACCCTGCAGCTCCTGCTCGAGAACACCGGCCGGGCCGAGGTCCGCTTCGTGCTCGTGGCCAACGACTTCGTGCAGCACCGCGAGACCGCGCACGTCCGCGGTTCCGGGCACAAGACGATGCACTGGCCGCTCGACGAATGGGGGTACTACGACGTGGTCGTCACCGCGGACGGTGTGCCCGGGTTCCGGTACCGCTTCGCCGGGCGCGCGGAGCGCTGACGCGGGCCGCCCCGCGTGGGTCGGCAGGGGCGGTCAGGCCGAGTCCACGACGGACGGGAGGCCCGGTGCCAGCTGGCACCGGGCCTCCCGTCCCGTCTCGTGACCGTCTCACGTCCGTCCCGCGTGCCGTCTCGCTTGCCGTCTCACGCGTCGGCGGCGGTCCCGGCGGGTGCCACCGGTGTGACCGGCGTCGCGGCGTCGGCGTCGGCGTCGGCTCGCGCAGCCTGTCGGGCCAGCGCCGCGTCCAGGAAGCGTTCGACGAACGGCAACGCCACCACGATCGCACCGATGACGGCCGCGACGGGGACGATCACCGTCCAGCCGCGCAGGATCGAGTAGATGGTGGCGCCGAGGACGACCCACACCACGACCGTGAGCGGCCGCACCGGACCGGCGTCGGCGAGCAAGTTGATCGCGTCGACGGCCGCGGGCAGCCCTCGCCGTCCGAGCAGTGTCAGCATGACCCCGATGACGATGAGCCCCATCGCCCGGACGGTGCCGACCCACGCGACGTCGCTTGCCGGATCCGCCAGCACACGCTGGATGAACACCACCGCCGACAGGACCCCGACGGCGAACAGGGTGACGATCACGAGGACGGTCAGGAGACGGACGGAGCGGCGCACGAGGACTCAGCATAGGAACCCGTCCCGGCGGCCCGACGCGGCGCCCCGACGCACCGGCTCGACTCGCTAGGCGACGACCACCTGCGCGTTGACCAGGATGTCGTGCAGGTCGGGACGGAGCGCATCCTGCGAGGTCGTCCGGACCTTCACGATGAGCGCCGCTCCGGGCTTCGCGAAGGCGCGCGCGACCGTCGCCGACCAGGACCCGTCCGTGTTGTGCCCGGCGATCGACAGGAACTGCGCGGTGCCGCCGGTGATCGTCGGCAGCAGCTGCTCCTCGAGCCGGTCGGCCGGGAGCCCCGCAGCCGTGAACAGCTGCTCGGTGGCGGCACGGTCCCCGATCGTCGGGTCGAGGTCGGTGAGCCGCTGCTGCGTGATCGTCGCCACGGAGCCGTCGGCGTTCGTGTACTCCCGCGACCCGGTGGTCGGGTCCTCGCCGGTCTGCTCCCAGCCGTCGAGTGCCGAGACCTGGAGCCCGAACGCGGGCAGCGTGCTCGCCGAGAGCGCGTCGCCGTCCTCGAACGTGAGGTCCTTCGTTGCCGAGTCGACGGTGGCCGGCGCGGTCGGCGTCTCCGTCGGTGCCTGGGTCGGCGCTTGTGTCGGTGTCGATGACCGCGGTGTGGCCCGCTCCACTCCCGGTGCCGTGGTGCCGGTCCCGGCGCAGCCGGAGAGTGCGAGCACGACGATCACGGTCGCCGTCCCCGCGGTGGTGATCCTGGATGTGATGGACATGTGGTTCCCCCTCGGATCCCGCCGTGCGCCCCGTGCACCGGTGGGTCCGCCTGGAGCCTACGGGTCCCGGCGGCGGCGCGCCGCTCGGGTCACACGTCCGGGTTCTGTCCAGACGCGCCGAGCGATCTCCGGAGCACGACGAAGTGCAGCCCCGCGACGCGAGCGACGTGTGCCGGGAACGGTCGGGTCTCCCCCGTCGCGATGAACCCGCTTCGCTCGTACACGCGTCGCAGTCCCTCGTGCACGCTAAGCACCTCGAGCTCGACGGACTCGCACGCCATGGCTTCCTCGGCGTACGCGATCGCCGCGGTCCGGAGCCGCCGGGAGATGCCTCGGGACTGCCACGCCGGGTCCACAGCGAGCATGCCGAGGTGCGCCGTCGCCCGGTCGGAGGCCCGCAGGTGACAGGTCGCGACGATGGTGGCGTCGTGGACCGCGACGAGCACCACCGACCGCGGGGCACGGATCATCGCACGCACCTGGTCCGGGCTCGTCCGCTCCCCGGTGACCAGCTCGGCGTCGCTCACCCAACCCTGTTCATTGGCGTACGCACGGACGACGACCGCAGCGACGGATGCCGCGTCCGTCTCGGACGCCGACCGGATCTCGAGCAGGGGTTCGTCTGTCACGACCGCATGCTCTCACGCAGCGCACAGGCATCTCGCCGAGCTCTGCGCACGCTCATGCACTGGGCGGGCGTGGGCGTGCTCCGGGCGCGGACGTGCTCTGGGCGCCGGCGTCGGGCCGGCTACGAGTCGTCGCCTGCGTTCCGAGCACGCTTCCGCGCCTGCGCACGGGCGTAGGACACCGAGCCGATCTGCACGGCGGCGAGGATGATCCAGAGGACCGCCATCTGCGTGTGGAACCGGGACGGTTCGACGACGGCCAGGACGAGCCAGACCAGCGCGATGACCGCCCACACCCAGGCGAGCCACGGCAGGGGCTTGCCGATCAGCCGTTCCAGCAGACTGCGTCGCTGCATCTCCGTCATGGCGCTGACGCTACCGGACGCCAGGGTGATCGCCGAGGACCGCCACCGTGATCCAATGACGCGTCGAACAGCCTCACGCCGGTGGGCGATCGCCCTGAGCGCTGTTGCACTCCTGACCTGCGTCGTAGCCCCTCCGGGGTGACGGCCACCCGCCACGCCTCGCCCGGCGGCTCGCTGCGACACTGCGGAGCAACTCAACGCTGGGCCGCAGGCCGCACGACGATCTCGTTCACGTCGACGTCGGGTCGCTCGGCCACCGCGTAGGAGACGGCGCGGGCGATCGCGTCGGCGGAGATCGACTCGGCACGGTAGACGACCATCGCGGCGGCGGCGGAGGGGTCGGTGATCGTTGCGGCGAGCTCGGACTCGGTGACTCCGGGCGACACGGTGGTGACACGGATCCCGCGCGGTGACTCCTGACGCAGCCCCTCGGTGATCGCCCGTGCTGCGAACTTCGTGCCGCAGTAGACGGCAGCCGTGGGCGAGACGTCGTAGGCACCGACGGATGCGATCGTCACGACGTGGCCAGTGCCCTGGGCGAGCATGGTGGGCAGTGTCGCCGTGATGCTGTGGAGGAGGCCGCGGACGTTGACGTCGATCATCCTGTCCCACTCGTCGACGAGGCCTGCGGCGAGGGGCGACAGCGGCATCACGCCGGCGTTCGCGACGAGCACGTCGATCCGCCCGAAGCGTGCCCGGGCAGCAGCCGCGAACTCCTGCACCGAGGCGAGGGCGGTGACATCGAGCGGTACTGGCATCGCCGTACCGCCCGCCCCCTCGATCTCGCTGACGAGCTCGTCGAGCCGGTCGGTGCGCCGGGCCCCGAGCACGACGGGGTGGCCGGCCGCGGCGAGGCGGACGGCCGTCGCGCGCCCGATGCCGCTGGAGGCGCCGGTCACGAGGACGACCTTCCGTCGGTGCAGCACCATGCCGGCGTGGTGCAGGACGTCGTCCCTGAAGTCGCCGTCCGCGGTGAAGCCGGTGTCGTCTCGGTAGTCGATGTGGTCGCCGTCGACCTCGTAGGTGCCCACGTAGGCCGCCTCACGGTCACCTCGGGCCTCCACGTAACGACCGTCGGGCCGCAGCTCGTGGCGGATGCGGCCGTCGGCGGTGACCCAGAGGCCGAGGTAGGGGTGAACGGGCTGGGGCGTGCTGCTGGTGTCCATGCCCCCAGCCTCGACGCCGCGCAGCCCCGGACCATCGCCCTGTCCTGCCGGGGTGCGGCAGGACCAGGGAGGCGGAGCTCCTGCCACCTACCCTGGTCCCGTGCCCATGCCCATGCCCGCCGACGACCTCACCCTCGCCGCGTACCTGCGCGCCGTCCGCGGCCGCCTCGCCCCGGAGTCGCTCGGACTGGCAGGCGGCGGTGTCCGCCGGGTTCCCGGGCTTCGCCGCGAGGAACTCGCGGTGCTCGGCGGCCTCAGCGTCGACTACTACACGCGCCTCGAGCAAGGGCGAGAGGTGAGCCCCGGCGCCGCTGTGCTCGAGGGCATCGCCGACGGGCTCGAGCTCGAGGGCGACGAGCGCGACCACCTGTTCGCGTTGGCAGGACTGTTTGCTTCCCCGCGAGTCCCCCGGGTGGCGACGTCGGTGACGCCGGCTCTCGGGCAGCTGCTGGACTCGTGGTCGACACACCCCGCGTTCGTGATCGACCCCGCGCACGAGGTCCTCGCCGCGAACGCCCTTGCCCGTGCGGTGTACGCACCCTTCGGACGCCTCGACAACCTCGTGCGGATGGCCTTCCTCGACCCGACGGCTCGGCACTTCCACGCCGACTGGGCCCGCGCCGCCGACGCAACCGTCGCGAGCCTGCGGGCGGCGACCGCGGAGTTCGGGGGCGACCCGCGCCTCCTCCGTCTCATCGCGGAAGTGAACGATGCCAGCCCGGAGTTCGCGGACCGGTGGAGCACGCAACGGGTACAGCGCAAGACGACCACCGCGAAGCAGTTCGAGCACGCGGAGGTCGGGCGGCTGGAGTTCGACGCCCACACCTTCGCCGTCGAGGGGTCACCCGGCCTGCAGCTGGTCGTCTACGGCTGCGAGGCCGGCTCTGCAACGGCGCGCGCGCTGATCCTGCTCTCCATGGGCGCGGCGAGCACATCGACGATCAGCGAGTAGTGCTCCCGTCAATCGGCGCGCTCACCTGCGCGGGCGACCGTTCGGTACCGCCCGGGCGGGAGCGACCGTTCGCGGCTGAAGGCTCGGCTGAACGCGTAGACAGAGGTGTACCCGACGTCGGCGGCGATCTTCTGGAGGCCGTCGTCGGTGTCACCGAGTCGACGCGCTGCGAGGTCCATCCTCCAGCGGGTGAGGTACTCCCCCGGCGTGGTGTCCGCGAACGTCCGGAAGCGGCGCACCAGCGTCTGCTTCGATGTTGCGACGTCACGTGCGAGCGCCTCGGTCGTCCAGGGGTGACCAGGAGCCTCGTGGATCCTCGTGACCGCCCGCATCAGGAGCGGGTCGCGGAGGACTCCCCACCACGAGGCGCCGGGTTCTGGCGAGGAGGCGAGCCAGGTCCGCAGGATCGCGACGAGGAGGACGTCGACGAGACGATCGAGGACGAGGTGGGTCGCGAGGCCGGGACGAGCGAGTTCGTGCCCGATGAGTCGGACGATGTCCGCGAGGCTCGCGTCGAGCTGCTGGGCCCGGAGGTGGATCACCGGAGGAAGCAGGGCGAAGACCGGTGTGGATCCAGCGGGGTCGTGCGAGTACGAAGCGCCCAGGATCTGCGTCTGCTCGTCCCCGTCACCCAGACGCAGGAGGCCACCGTTGCGGCGTGCCTCGTCCGCGGCCGCGACGTCGCACGAGTGGATGTCGACGCCGGGCGCGCTGGAGAGCGCATGTGCGGCGCCGGTGGTCAGGACGACGACGTCGCCCGTCGTCAGGAGCCTCGGGGCACCGCCCTCGACCATCAAGTAGGCGACACCGGCAGTGACCGCGTAGACGACGGCGTCGCGATCCCGGACCCATTCCACGCCCCAGTCGCCGGCGGCCGCGATCCGGGCGCCGGCACTTCCCCGGACTCCGGAGACGTCGAGCACTTCGGAGAGGACGTCCACTTCGACGAATGTACGCCTGTCTTTCCGGATGGACCATGGAACCACTCCGTTTGGTCCTCGCGGACATGAACCTGGTCCTCAGGAGCATTGAACGTCCCACTGACCGCTCCTAGCGTTGGCGACGTCCGGAGCACTCGTTCGGGACGGCAATGACACGAAGGAAGCAGTCACCATGAGCACGACCGAAGACACCGTCCCCGATGGCTTGATGCCCGCCGACGTCCTGGCCTCGACGACCCCGGTGGCCGTCTACGGGTTCGCCCGCGCCCGGGCCGGCAAGGAGCAGGCACTCGAAGACGCGATCCGCGCGATCATCCCCACGGTGCGGTCCGAGCACGGCTACGAGCAGTACTCGGTGCACACCACGAAGGAGCAGCCCGGGGCGTTCGCGTTCTACGAGCGGTGGTCCTCCGGGGCGGACATCGCGCGCCACGTACAGCAGCCGCACATGCAGGACTACTTCGGCAAGCTCGCGGAACTCGTCGAAGGCGACCTCGAAGCCGAATGGCTGTGGCCCCTCGGCAACTGACGGATCGCTGGCCGGTCCCGGTGGGAGACCGGCCAGCGGTGGCTCGGTGGGCCCTGCCGGGATCGAACCGACGACATCCACGGTGTAAACGTGGCGCTCTACCAGCTGAGCTAAAGGCCCTCACCACGATCCTAGGGCGTCAGCACTCGATCGTCGTCGAACCAGGCGGGCACGTCACGACACCCCGCACCGGGGTCGATCGCAGCGGATCACGAGTCCCTTCGCGTCCTCGTCCCGGTCCTCCGACACGCCCCCGGACAGCACGATCGGGGTGTCGTCGGCGCTGAGGCCGATCGCCAGCGTGCTGGTGCTCGACCGTTCGTCCTGCACCGGCGGGAACCGGGCGATCGTCGTCTGCTCGGAGCTGGTGCACCGCGCATCACGGCACGAGAGCAGTCCCAGAGTGCCGCGTTCCTCGTCACGGACCGCGACGAGTGGCCGCCCCGATCGGTCGACGACGAACGCCGGAAGCAGGTTCGTCGGCCCCTTCGGCGTGATGTCCGTGTGTGACGAAGACGAGCACGACGCATCCGCGCAGAACGTCAGCCGTTGGGTCGAGACACCGTTCGACCGCGCGAGCACGACCGGGTTCCCGTCGCCGCCGATCGCCACCCGGGCGTCGTACGCCTCGTCCCACGCCCGGACCGGCTCCCCCGGCGGGATCGCGTGCGACAGGTCGCGGACGACGGGCTGGCCGCCGTTCGGGCTGAACGACACGAGCCGAAGGGCGGTGAAGGTCGGCGAACGAGCGTCGGTCTCCGACACCAGCGAGACCACCGCGGTGCCGTCCGGCGCGACGGCGACGTCCACACCCTGGTGGTCCAGCGGCGGGATCCACGGCAGCGCCACCTGCCGAACCGTGTGTTCGACGCAGGACACGTCCTCGCAGAACACGGCGACCAGGTGCGAGCGTCCTTCCGGTTCACCGCCGCGGGCGATCCCGACCACCACCGGCCGGTCGCCGGAACTCGCGACTGCCACGTCGGTCATCCAGTAGTTGACGCGGTCCCGGTCGGTCTCCACGATGTCGACGGCGGCGACCGTGGTGCGGTGCCCTTCCGGGCGATCGACGGCCGGCGCCTCGTCGGCGGAGTCACGCTGCTCCGCCCGTCTCCCCGCGGGCCAGGCGGCATCGTCCGACTTCGGTGCCACATCGAGTTGGTCCGCGCGTGAGTGCACGACTTCGAGCTCGTACTCCTGCGCGACCTCGTCCTCGAACCGCACCTTCCAATGGGCAGTGAGCAGCCCGCCGTCGCCGGCGCTCCCGATCGCGGAGCCGCCGGTCAGGCCGGGCATCTCCACGGGGGTGTCGCACGACGCACCCCCACACATCCGCAGACGGCTGGGCGGTGTCGACGGCGTGCTCACGACCGCCGTCCGGCCTCCGACGTCCGCGATGTCGCCGCCGAGCAGGCCGCGCGCGTCGGCAGGGGCGGCGTCGTACTGCACGACGCCGAGCGGATTGCTCGAGACGATCACCGCGAACACCACCGCCGGGACGAGCACCACGCCCGCTCCGACGAGTCCAGGCCACGCCCGTCGTCCCCGGGCCATCGG
>Ga0308161_1004029_pt1 | contig 13754 bp, 19 predicted proteins | sample PhyFR2_FD_201034 | JGI IMG/M metagenome (GOLD analysis project Ga0308161, IMG submission 201034) | Phyllosphere microbial communities from UC Gill Tract Community Farm, Albany, California, United States - DLSLF.R2 | ecosystem: Host-associated > Plants > Phyllosphere > Unclassified | place: USA...
GGCTCCTTTTTCGCGGATAAAATCAAGATCTTCGCGGCAAAGAATCATCTGTCCGTGCTCATCGACGTCGAGCTGCCGGTCAGAAGCTTCCTGAACCCGCGCCGTGACCGTGTTCGGAACAAGCACGCACGCAGGATTATCGAAGAGCCACTGACGTGTCCCTAAGTCAAGCCGGTCCCACAGCTCACTGAGCCTCATCCCGTACCGCCCATCCACACCTTTCCTGCCCAACCCAAGCCTGGTTGAGAGGATCCGCCCACAGTAAGTCTCCCACCTAAAGAAATAGTAGCCCGACGGCAGCCGCCCGTTCCGTCGTAGCTTCGTTTCCAGCGCCTCGGCCTCAACCGCGCCGGCATTGGGCTAACTCCGCTCTCTTGTCCGATTGCTCGGTGAGCCATCGGCGGTAGGTCGCAGCGAGCTTGTCGTTGCGGATATGTCCACGTTCCAGCCGCGAAATGATGGAAACCCATTGGCCAAGTTCGCCCGCAACGGTCGTGATGGTCATTCCGATGGCGGTCCGCGTCTGTCGGAGGTCGGAGTTATCTGGTGCCGGCCGGGGATTGGTGACTTGGCGGTAGATTTCCCGCGCTGCGTAGCGTTTGAGGCAGCGCATGATTTCGCGTTTACTCTTGCCCTCGGACGTGCGCTTGAGCACGTAATCCTTGGTCCGTTGACACGATCCCATGCGCACCAGGACCACCTGGTGTAAGGCGTTATTGGCGCTGCGGTCACCGCCCCTACTGAGGCGGTGTCGGGTTGTTTTGCCGGATGAGGCCGGTACTGGGGCGACCCCGACGAGTGAGGCGAACTGGGCTTCGTTTCCCAGACGGTCCGGGTTGTCCCCGAAGGTGATTAACAGCTGGCTGGCTACTTCGGTCCCGACTCCTGGGAGATCGCAAAGCAGCGGAGCGTAGCTGTCGAGGATTTCCTTGAGTGCCGCGTCAGCAGCCTCGATTTCCGTTCCCAGCGCCTGGCAGCGCACTGCCAACGCTTTCAGGGTCAGCAGGGTCACGTACTCGGGGTCAGCCAAATGTCCCGTGGGCCCGGTCCGCTGCAGGGCAGTGATCAGTGCGGGAGTGGCCATCGCCCGGTATTTCGCCCGGATTTTGTCCGGGGCCGAAACGAGGAGCGCCTTGATTTGGTTGATGGCCGCGGTGCGGGCCTTGATGGCTGATGCGCGCCCGGACCGTACGATCCGCAGGCATTCAACCGGGCCGTCCTTGGCCTTCGGGATTGCCCTCGTCCGTCCCTCGAGCACCGACTTGGCCGCCTGATAGGCGTCCAGTGGGTCGGACTTCCCCTTGAGCCGGCGGGCGGCCCGGTTGGGGCGGTTGACCTCCAGCACGGTCAGCCCTTCACCCCGAAGGGTTCTGGCGAGCTCGGCGCCGTAGGACCCTGTGCCTTCGATCCCGACGGCGGTGACTGTGCCGTAGGAGGCGATGAACTCGACGATTTTCCGGTATCCGGACCCCACGGCCAGGAATTCCTTGTCCGCAAGAGGTTTGCCGTGTTCGTTGATCACGGCCACGTGGTGTGTGTCGGCGTGGGTGTCGATACCCGCGATGACTTTCGTTGGTTCGCTTGCCAAGATGGAAATTGCCCCTCAGTCGCGTCGAATGCTGATTGATCGGGCGCGGGCCAGGTGGGCAGACAAAACGGTAACGGGACTGGTCGTATCAGGCTCCTATGAGGTCATGTCCGCCTGGCTCGACACCCCTTATTAACGGACCTTGAGCCGGCGGACAGATCGTCGGGAAGACAGTGCCGCCTGGTACGTCAGTTTTTGGCTGGGTCACGCCGGCTCAAGGACTGTTCCAGTATTACCGTTTTTTAGCTGCTGTCCTTATGTTGTTACCGGGATCAGTTCCTCGGCCGTTGTAGGGTCGTGGCTACCCAGGGGAGGAGGGTATGGCTTTGGTTGCTGTGCCGGGCATTTTGTGTGACGGCTTCGAAGGATTGGCCGCCTGCCTCCCCGCGATGACCCGACCGCTGATTGAGAGACGCGACATGATCGCCGGATAAGGACACGACGGCGCGGTTATCTGCTGGGCCCCACCCAAACCGACAGACTGGAGGCTGTTCTTGGTGCACCTATGGGCCGGTATTGACGCCGGCAAAGCCCATCATCACTGCGTTGTGATCGACGCCGACGGAAACCGGCTGCTCTCCCAACGAGTCCTCAACGACGAACCCGCCCTGCTCCAACTCCTCGACAGCGTGCTCGAGCTCGCGGACGGGGACGAGGTGGTGTGGGCGACCGATCTGAACCATGGCGGACCGGCGCTGCTGATCGCCTTGCTCATCGGTCACGGCCAGGACATCCTCTACATCCCCAGCAGGACGGTGCACCACGCCTCCAAGATTTACCGGGGCGATGGCAAGACAGATGCTAAAGACGCTGCCGTTATCGCCGATCAGGCCCGGATGCGAACTGACCTGCAACCATTGCGTGCAGGGGATGAGATCAGCACAGGGCTGCGGCTCCTGACCGCCCGGCGTGCCGATAAGTCCGCGGACAGGGTCCGGGCGATCAACCGTCTGCAGGCCCAGCTGCTGGAGTACTTCCCTGCACTGGAACGGGCCTTTGACTACAGCCGTTCCAAAGCCGCACTGTTGTTGCTGACCAAACACCGGACTCCGGACGGGATCCGCCACGCCGGCCACGCCAGGATCCACGCCTGGCTGAAGAAGCACGGAGCCCGGTCCTCGGCAGCAGTTGCTGCAGCTGCCGTGGAGGCGGCGAAATCCCAGCACACTATCGTTCCAGCCCAGCACCTGGGGAGGGGATCGTCGCAGCACTCGCCCGGGAAATCCTGACCCTGAACGAGGAACTCGCCAAACTCGATGCGCTGATCAGCGAGAAAGTCGCCGAACACCAGCACACCGAGGTGCTCTTGAGCATGCCTGGCTTCGGCCCCGTGCTGGCCGCTGAGTTCCTTGGCGCCACCGGCGGAGACGTCACCGTCTTCCAGTCCGCCGACCGGTTCGCGGGCGTCGTCGGACTGGCCCCGGCCCCCAGGGACTCGGGGAGAATCAGCGGCAATCACCACAGGCCCAGACGCTATGACCGACGGCTCCTCCGGGTCTTCTACCTCTCCGGGCTCTCAGCCTTGAAGTCCTGTCCCGCCTCGCGCGGCTATTACGACCGAAAACGTGCGGAGGGGAAATCCCACATCCAGGCAATGCTGTCGCTTGCACGACGGCGGCTCAATGTCCTCTGGGCCATGCTCCGTGATGGCACGACCTACAACCCAGCCTCCGCGGCCACACCAACTATGGCCGCCTGACGTGCGGCGGATTGCAGGCATCGGGGGTTTGTCATTGCTGGCCGGTGAGGGAAGGCTAAACGGACCAACGTCGAAAACAAACCTCAAACACAGAGGCCAGCGAGTCTCGTCGCTTCGCGTCGTAACGCGTACACCGGGTCGTCACAATAGCGAGCGACTAGATGTGCACCTTCACGTTGATGACACGCGGGGGCGCACTCATCGCGGCGGACCCGGATATAGGCAAACCCGTCTGTCGGGCACTTAGGATTCTCTTCCATGAACAGTTCGCCTCGTTCCCTCCGACTAGCAACCGCCCGTGACGGCCCACAACTCTTACGGCTGTGGGCGCTGCTCTTTGATGAGGCCGCGACTGCCGCCGACGAGCCGTGGAGGAGCCACGCTCAAGAGTGGTTCGCCCGCCACGTCGGCGACTCCAGCACTGCTCGGTTCCCGGTCGTCGATATCGGTGGCGAAATCGTCGCAACCGCAATCGGCACACTTGAACTGGGCGTTCCCAATCCCATGTGTGTCCACGGGCGAACCGTCCGGCTCGCGAATGTCATCACTCTTCCCGAGCACCGTGGCTGCGGGTACGGAACCTTTCTGGTCCGCGACGTAATCGAATGGGCCAGGTCGATCGATGCAGATCGGGTGGACCTCAGTTCAACGGAGGTAGGACAGGGCCTCTACGACAAGGAGGGGTTCGTTTTGACGTCTGCTCCGCGGATGAAACTCGTTTTTTGACGGGCGCGACCGAGATCATGGGAGCTAACCCAGGATTCTGCCTGATGAGACTCGATCCGCCCGGTAGCGGATCGCTCACCGGATGCCAGTTGGCGGCACTTCATTCTGATCTCGCGCTGAGGCTTTTGGCCATGTGTTCGTTCAGATAGAGCAGTTCCCGTAAGGGCACGGCTTTTCTTGACGCCGCCGCTATGTTCCGCCCCTCTTCCGTGAAGAGGAACGGGTAGACGGTGATGCCATCATCGAGGGACAGAGCTGCGACCTCTTCTTCCCATCCCGGCCATCGCAGCTCGCGGTAGAACTCCGTAGCTCCGCCCCTCATGAGCCACTCGACGAATGCCGTGTGGCCAGCTCCGATGGGCGTCCACTCCAGAGTGTCCGGACCCCAATAGCAAACTTCACCGGGCTCGGCAGGAAGATCATCGTGATTGATAGCGAAGACACCACCCAGAACGTCGTACGCGATGACGAGATGACCTGGGGGCGCTGCACGATGATCGGGATCACCTAAAGCGTTTACGGTTGCGATGTCCTCGATTTCATTGGCGCCAGCGCCGAGAATGCGAACCCATCCGTGATCGATCACGATAGCCGCGCAGTTCGACGCAATTGCTCCCAGCGTCGACGCCGCTGTCACCTGTAGACGGAAGAGAACGTCCCTTTTGGACGTGTCGTCCGCTGACAACATTTTGAAGTCGACGACCGCGCCAGCCAAGAGCGTTTCCAGCCAGGGCCACGCGGGAGAATCGACGCCAAGAAGCTCATCAGCAGATCGTGTTGGAGTCATAACCAGATGCTGTCACAGGTGGCGCTTGCCCGCTTGCCGCGACTCCCGGAATGACAGACCAGCCGCGCACTTACCGGCGGCGCGCTGATCCCCTCCATGCGCACGCTGAAGGATCGGCTTAGGCAACCGGCGTTGAGCTCCTGCGCGAGTACCAGAGCGATGACACTAGGGCTGTACCCCACAGGAAGAACAGGGGGTCCCACAACCAGGCGTGGCCGATCATCGCGTTGAGGTCATACCCGCCTGCAGGACGAACCACGCCTCCAAGAACCCCACCGCTGACTAAGGTGTTCACGCCCCCGTATACGACAAGGAGCAGTCCGCCGGCCCAGCTCACGGCACGCCAGAACCTCTGCCGGGGCATTCGTCCATAGGCGACGGCCACGGGGATAGTTGCTGCCAGCAATTTTACTGCCGCAACAATTCCTAGCCCGAGTCCTGCCTGGAGGGGGGCCTCGGCTGACAGCTGGACTGCCCATTGTCCCACCGTGGCTAAGAGCCATTGCCCGCCTAGGGCCCAGTACAAGCTGAACCCGGCATGCACGGTACCGGCTATGCAGGCCAGCCACACTAAAGATCGGCTGCAGGACAGTTTCCTCTCAGGGGTCACTTGGATCACTGTAGCTAACGGCCGAAGATGGTCTCATTCGGGGTACCGATTGCAGATTCTTCGTGGGACACCAGCGGGCCGGTGACCTTTGCCTGGCTTCGCGGGCATGCGGGAGGATCTTGATGCGGGAAGAAATTCCGCCGCCTCTTTGCGAAAACCCGCTTGACCTGCCTGCGCGGGATAGCCCACGGGCCACCGCCGATGAGGCGTGCTAGTCCGCGCGCATGGAACTCTACTTGTTCCGGAGTGATCACAAGACGGATCCAAGGCGGGCCGGCCTTAACCCTGTAGCTGCTGTAAGCACCGCCGATGAACTCCTGTTTCAGCACTTCGTCACTAACGCGGTCGCCCTCTGCCTTGCCCATGAAAGGGAGTTTATGGCACCCAGAAAATACCATCCGTTAGACGATCGGCTCACGGACAGGCAGTCGCTTCCGTGCACCATGAGAACATCATTGAGTGACCGACAGCACTTCACTTGAACTACCGCGCCTCTACGAGTCCCTGACGTGGCTTACGCCGCTCTCCGAGGAACGCGCTGCACACCTTGTGGCCTTCCTGTCCGACCCGGCGCCGGCTGAGGTTTTGGACATGGGGTGCGGATGGGGTGAACTACTGCTTCGGGTTTTGACGTCGGCCCCGCAGGCGCGGGGACGCGGAGTGGACAGTGCTGCCGCGTCGATCGACCGGGCGAGGCAACAGGCATTGAGTCGTGGGCTGCTCGACAGGGCGACGTTTGATTCGATGCCTGGGCTGGAAGTCCAGGATCGCCCCGCGGACGCTGTCATCTGCATCGGCGCGAGCCAGATCTGGGGGCCGCCGGTAGAGGACGCGCAACCGCTCGACTACGCCGCGGCCCTGCGCGCCCTTCGAGCTCTGGTGCTTCCCGGCGGCCGACTCGTATACGGCGAGGCGATCTGGTCAGCAACACCTTACCCAGCTGCCACCGCCCCTCTAGCTGGCCGTGACGACGAGTACCTAACACAAGATGCGTTACGCGAGCAGATCCGCGCCGCTGGTTTCGAGGTGGTGGACGACGACCAGGCAAGCGTTCAGGAGTGGGACGTCTTCGAGGCTGGGTATCGCGGCAGGTTTACCCGCTGGCTACAAGCACACGATGCCGACCATCCCGCTGCAGAGCAGGTCCGTCAGCAATATGAGGAACAGCGCGCCGCATATGAAGAGGGCTACCGAGGTGTACTCGGGATGGCATATTTCTGCCTAAGAGGGTAGGCGTCCACTGCCACTCATCTCATGAGACGAATAAACACGCTGGCGTTCCGCCCAGGGATCCTTTACCGCGCCGCCCATCGGCTCCTAGGAACAGATGTTGAGAAATGCTGTGGCACCCGGACGAGCAAGGAAAGTGATGATGTGGCCATTGTCATCCCGAAACACAGCTTTTGAGCCGGATACGGTCACAGTGCCGGCCTGATAAGGGTTCCCCCATCCCGGAGGAGGATTGCCCTGGCCGTCGTCCAGTGGTGTCTCGGCAAGGAAGAACGTGTCGTCGACGCGCAATTCCTTGATTCCGCAGTGGGTGTAAAGCATGGTTGGCATGCCGAAAGCAGTAGGCGCCGGCGACTCCGGGGAGGCTTCGGTCATCGGCGTGGCAGGACCTGCGCACGCAGCCAGGCCGGGCAATAGCGTAACGGCCAATAGCGAGAGTCTGATTTTTCCGGCCATTCGACCGCACCCCAATCCCGATCAGGCTCAAAGAGTATGCTGCGGGAAAGAGCGCCACAATACTAGGGCTGGTCACGTTTTCCTCACGGCGGCCGGTGGTGGATCCACCAGGGCACCAGTCGAGCGGTCTTCGGCGTGTTGGGGGTAGAAGACGCTTCCCCTCTTGAAAACCTTCACGCAGGGATGTCCAGGTGCCATGCTGAAGGCGCGAGCATCACTTATAGCGGTTGCAAATATTGGGGGACAAGAACATGCACCGGAACAAACCGAAGAATGCTGCGCTATCACTTGCCAACAAAATTTCTTGCCCGGTGTCGGGCTTGATTGGAGCTGCTGTTGTCACGCTGCTCTGTGGCTGCTCAACATCCGATCCGCAGAAGGCATCAGGTGCTGCTTCGCCGGCGCAGACGGTAGCCAGTCAGGCTGCTACGCCACCTGACTTCCTTCCGAGCGTAAGTAGTGGCCGGGACAAGACTGCCGACTTCAAGACAGCAAAAAAGAACGCGCCATGGCTGGGAAAAATCAAATCCGTGACCGAAACCGAACCGGGCAGGATGCGCATCGAAACCAGCCTCTTGGATCCCCGCGGCGCCTACGGTAGCGAGGAGGCCAAGAACGCGATCGCCATCTGCGAATCAGTCGTCTCTCTTTTCGGCCCGAACTACGTCTCAGTTCTCGAGAATGACGGGACCAGTTTCGTCCTATTCGGACACCCCTCAGTACCTACCGGCACTTGCGCTGAGGTCTGACTCGCATGATGCCGATCAAACAACCTTCTGGTTCCGAAGCGCGGTTGGTCAGGGGCAAAACCTCACCCGTTGAACGATCGCCCAGAGGACGCTGGCCATATTTCCAGGGTCATCTCTAAGGTTTCGGCGGAGTCGGCAGGGACCGTTTTGCCGTTGGGTACATGCGTCTCATTGATTCTAAGAAGTACTCACACGCCTCAGTTTCGGACGGAAATTCGTGCTCATCGGTTCGGGTCCCACGCTCCGTGTAGTAGACAAGGAATTTCCTCCCTTGCTGTTCCATGTTCAACGTGTCGTTGCGATCACTGCCGTGCATGACATGCGAGTCCGGCGGGAAGCCTTCTGCTGCAAGAGTAGATGCGAGCTGCCTTTTGTCCATGCCTTCGATTATGTAGCCAGCACCGGAGACCCTGCTTCAATGCCGCCCCATTGAGCGTTCCCGCCTTTCGTCGCCGCCCGTAAGCCGGTGGCCAACGGGCACTCCTGCGATAGAGGATCAATTGCCGTACTTTTGGTGCCCGTTAATCGAACCCAACGTGACATTTGGGACCCGAAAGTCCAATTCCGTATACAGGCGGCCTTGTGTGGTTCATAGTCGGGGTATGCGAGTGGCCGGAATTCTCCCCTCAGACGCTCCTGACCCGCGGGGCGGATGGGCCGAGCGCCTGAAGCTGATGCCCATTCCGGTGATGGGGCTCGCGCCTCAACCATCGTTGGAGGACACCGACAGCGTTGGCGTGACCTATGGCCAAGATGATCGTGGGTACAACGAGATGACGGCGAGCATCACCTATACGCTCTGGCGAAACCCGGATGACCGCTCAGACCCGGTAAACCTCGCGGACCTCAACGAGAAGACACGCAGATCGATCGAGGAAGTTCCGCCATGGCCGCGGCCCCCTTGGCTGATCGAGTACGTGGAGCGCCTGCGTTACCCGCAACTTGAGGAGGCCGTGCGAACCACCTGGCACCGCGATCCATCCGAGCGTTCTTCGGTTCGAAGCCTGTTGGTTGACCATGTCAACCACATCCTCATGAACCAACATCGGCAAGAGCTCTGGCCGGGCAGCAACCCGTGGGACCAGCACGCCCCCACAGTTACCGGCCGGATGGTCAACAGCGAGGCCAGGACCGTCATCAACGGAGTCGATATGCCCGGTGCAGAGGTCGATACGGACCCGTTCGTCTACGGTATCGGAGCCCAACTGGCAGGCGGCGGCGTGTTGACCGCTGTGCTTCCACGCACTGAGCTCAAGTACATCCAAGTCCAATTCACGACCCGGAGCTAACGGCTCCATCCAACACTGCAACGGCACTCCTTGAACACCTCCCGCTCAGACCGCCCCGTAAGCCGGTCCTTCACCGGTCGCACACACCGCTGAACTGCATCTTTGCGAGCCGGGTTTCAACGGCGTCCCGTAAGACTCATCCGGTGAAGCGACCGGTAGGGGAGTGGTCTATGACACACTGCGGCTGCGGGAGGCCCGGCATGAAGGTGACGAGGGGCTTCGCTTCCCGCCCTGCACGTCGGCGCCTCAGGTTAAGTGCTCGGTCCTCGCTGCGCTCGGGCTGTAGAAGCGTCTTTCTGTTTTTTGCTGCTGTCCTGCGGATCGTACGTGCCCGCTCCACCGGCTCAACCGTCCTGCGGACGGCTGCACAGCCGATGGACTGTGTCGGCGCTTCGCTTATTTCCTCCCACAACACATCCACTGCTTGCCCTGCGGGTTGCCCCGGCTCCGTCGGGCACAGCTACGCGATGCTCCGCCAGCAGCCAAAAAACAACGGGGGAGAAGGGGATCTGGCCGGTCACCTGAGCCGCCCCCGGCCACCTGGAAGGAACACACCATGCGCGAAAAGACGTCCCGCGAGCCCCACCCGGGAGCAACGATCGGGAGGGGGCCGCCCCCTAACCGACCCGCAGGAGTCCATTGACAACATCATTGAGATTCCTTCGGATTCTAGGCGTCCGCTCCACCCCGTCTAGCCCCTCCTTCGTCGGGGCCTGCGCCCGGGAAATTCCTCTCCGGCGCTCGTTCCTCGCTTATTTCCTCCGAGGATTTTCCCGGCCTTGCCCTACGGGTAGACGGGCCTCCGTCGGCCGCCGAGCAAGCAAGCTTGCCAGCAACCAAAAAACAACTGTGAGTCTTGCAGTGGTTGGTCTGGGACTGGCTGGCAGTGTTGATGCCGGTCGTTCTGCCTGGCGCGTGACTCGAAAAACAATTTGCTCCTCTTGAGGGTGCGTTTCCCCCGACTTGTCCGCGCTGGGTGGAGCGGCCGGCGTTGGCCTGTTCCACGTTGGTGGCTTGATTAGAAGCTTGCCCAGCCTTTGGTGGTTGTGGCTCATCACAGTTTTGCCTCGAGGTGACTCTTCCCAGGTCCAATACCGGCCGCCGTGCGGCCGTTCTTGTCCGTTCGAAAGGAAGGAGGGTCACAGCGTTGACTATCGTTGCTCAGACCCGACCATTCGTCATCGGCGTGGACTGTCACGCCCGCACCCACACTTACGCCGTCATCGAGGCCAGCAGCAGGCGACAATGAGTATGTCAACTTATTTCAGGACCACTGAGACGGCCTGATCCAGGACCACCCACTACCCAGCTGGCCCGAGTGCTGGACCTTGCTACCTGGGGGGTGACGGGCGCAGCAGGCTGGGGCTTCCGATGTTCATGCAGACCATGAACGAACTGCCATACTCTGACAATGGCCGTTTACTTTGAGTGCACGACACGGACGAGCACGCCCCAATCGGTACTGTTTGACCGTGCCCGGAGTATCGACGCCCACAAGGACTCGATGGCGCAGTCTCGTGAAGAGGCGGTTGCCGGCGTCACGTCCGGGCTCATCTCTTTGGGTGAGGAAGTCACGTGGCGAGCTTGGCACTTCGGCGTTCCGCTTCACATGACGAGCCGGATCACCGAGATGGAGTCGCCGAACTATTTTGTGGATGAGCAGGTCAAAGGTCCGTTTCGGCGGTTCCGGCACGTCCATGAGTTCAGTCAGGATTCGGCGGCCACCACGATGATTGATCGGATCGAGTTCGCGGCACCGTTCGGCCCCATAGGGCGTCTGGTGGAGAGGCTGGTACTGGCCCGCTACCTCCAAAAGCTAATAGAGACGCGGAATCGGCACCTTACCGAGGATCCCACTCGCGGATAGTTCGTATCAGTAGTCCAAGGGCACCCTGCTAGCCTCCGGTTTGTTCGGCGATGGTGTGTGCCAGACGGTAGGAGTCTGTCCCGGTTTCGATGATGGCTCCATTGAACGTAAGCCTGTCCACGATCGCGGCGCACAGCCTAGGGTCGGTGAAGGTCTTCGTCCAGCCGGAGAACGATTCGTTGCTTGCGATACCGATGGAGTTCTTCTCTTCGCGTTCGGTGAGGACCTGAAAGAGGAGTTCGGCGCCGCGTCGGTCCAATTCCATATATCCCAGCTCATCAATACACAGCAGGTCCACCCGCCCGTAGCGGGCGATCGTCTTTGCCAGAACTTTCTCATCTGCTGCTTCGACGAGTTCGTTCACGAGCCGGGTCGCAAGCGTGTATTTCACCCGGTAGCCCTTCTCGGCCGCGGCCGTGCCAAGACCGATGAGCAGATGGGATTTTCCCGTCCCGGAGTCCCCGATGAGGCAAAGTGGTGCACCTTTACGGATCCAGTCCCCGGTCGCGAGGGTGTGGATGGTGGCGGGGTTGATGTTCGGGTTGGCGTCGAAGTCGAAATCCCCGAGCCATTTGTCCCGGGGGAAGTTGGCGGCTTTGACGCGGCGGATGGAGGAGCGCCGGTCCCGGTCATCGCACTCGGCCAGCAGCAGCTCGGCCAGGAACCCTTGATAGCTGAGTTGTTCTTTGCCGGCGACGGTCAGGGCCTCGTCCAGGACTGCCCGGACCGTGGGCAGGCGGAGCCGGCGGCAGGCCTGGTCCACGGCAGCGACGGCGGCCTGTTCGGTCAGGCCGCGCCGCCGGCGCAGGGTCGGCGTGATGGTGGTGGCCGGTGCGGTGGGACTCATGAGATGTTCTCCTTCGACGCTGTTCCTGCGGGGTGTTCGGTGCGTTTAGCCAGCAGCTCGTCGTAGGCGCTGACCGATGGCAGGGACCGTGTGTCCGGCGGGAGTCCTGCGATGACGGCGGCCGGGTCCGCGAGCCGGCGCTGGGTGAGACTGACAACCCGTTGCACATTGAGTTCATCGTGAGCACCGGGATGACGGTCCGAACCGGACCCACCCCCGGAAGCAACCGTTGCGTGTCTGCGGGCTTCGACTGCGACGACATCGGCACTGACAGCACCCACCCTCAGGGCCGCGGTGATCCCAGCATGGACGTCGCGGGCGTCCATGGAACGGTGGAGCAGCAGCACGTCGATGAGTTCACGGGTGCCGTCGGCATCGCCGTTGACCCTGCGGGCAGCGGCCCAGAACGCTTCATGGGCGTTGGTGAACGCCCCGGACTCGCGTGCCCTGGCCAGCGCGGTGGAACCGGGCAGCGCGCCCGGTTTGGTCTTGAGGACCTCCAGATAATGGTCCAGCTGGACCGACTGCCCACCTTTGGCAACGATTCGTGGATGCCTGGCGACCACGGCACGGCCGTCGAACACCACGACCTCGGACGCCCGCAGGGACACCCGGACTTTCCTGCCGATGAACCGGACCGGGACGGAGTACTTCATCATCCGCACCGTGATCATCGACGACCGGTCCACCCGCGGCGTCAGGACCAGGCCCGGATCGAAAATCTCTCCCGGAAGCCGCGCCAGGAACGGCCGCTCGGCGGCGAACTCCTGGCCGACGGTGCGGATCCTGTCATTGATTCGCCGGGCATCGTCCTGCGCTTCCCATTCCCGGATATGGTCGTTTAGCTCATCCAGGGATTCAGTAACAGGCATCGGGGAGAGCCGGTTGCGGCGGAACCAGCCGACTTCTCCTTCGACGCCGCCTTTTTCGTGAGCCCCGGCGATGCCGGGCTGGCAGTAGAAGGGGTCGAAGCCGTAGTGAGAGCGGAACAGAACCCACCGGTCGTTCTCCTGGCGCTGCCGGCCCTGCCCGAAAACCACCGCGGTGACCGCGCTGGTGAGGTTGTCATAGCGGATATGCCGGACCGGCACGCCACCGATCTCGTTGAACGCCTCGACATGGCCTTCCAGGAATGCTTCCTGGGCCTGCGTCGGGTAGACCCGGTGGATGGCTTTGCCGGAGTGGGAGAGCCGAAAGACGAACATGTGGCACTTGGTCTTCACCCCATTCAGGACGACCCAGAGTTCCCCGAAGTCCACCTCGGCCTCCGCGCCCGGCGCGTGTTCCTGCGGGACAAACACTTCCACCCGGCGGCCGGCATCGACATCTATCTGCGCCCGTCGGACCCGCACGTAGTCTCGCACCGTCGAATACGAAAGGTCGGCCGCTCCGTGCTCCTCAATGAGCCGGGCCAGGATCCTCTTGGCGGTGTGGCGCTGCTTCCTCGGCGCGGTGGTGTCTTCGGTCAGCATGGCATCGATCGCCGTCTTGAAAGGGTCCAGCCGGGGCGATGACCTCATTGGCGTCTTCCGCGCCGGCGGGAGAGGATCCGACAATGCCTGCCGGACTGTGTCCCTGCCGATCTGATACCGCTTTGCCAGCCCACGGATCGACAGGCCCTCAACGCGGGCGTCTCTGCGGATCTTGGCGAACAGCTCCATGCGCACCCTCATCCGGACCTCCCAATGCTCGCTTTCATCAGATGAAAACAACACTGGGGGTGGTCCTGACTCAAACCGTCACAAGCAACCGGCGAGTCGTGGGTGGTCCTGGTTCAAGCCGTCACACCGGTCCTGAATCAAACTGCCATATTCACGACAAGTCGCGAGCGAGCAGTTCCCAACCACCCCGACAGGGATTTCCCGTGCACTTGCCTGGGCAGGCCGCAGGACAGACGGGGATATGG